>ODAI010308438.1_pt1 | contig 21100 bp, 19 predicted proteins | sample 1539321 | NCBI WGS metagenome assembly ODAI01 (sample SAMN02144231, study PRJEB22623) | gut metagenome | biome: sheep rumen | host: Ovis aries | place: New Zealand | reverse complement strand
TAAAGTGTTTTTTTCAGTATATATATATTTTGAATTATTTCAATATATTTTTTCAGTGTCATTATCATTATCCAAATTTAGTTCTACTTTTGAATCTGGTAAGTCATATTCTACTAAATCTATGATGTTTCTTTCTAGATAATTATTAATTTTATATTGTTCTTCTTGTGTTATGCTTTTTTTTTCGTAGTCATATACTTTTATATTCATATTAGAGGCTGCTATAATTTTTCCTTCGTATTTTATTGAATCTCGTTCATTATTATATATATACCATTTGTTATTATATTGTAATTTATAGTTTCCAATATATTCATTATCTACATATATATTATAATCTTTCCAATTATAATCGTTTGTTTCTTCTATTTTTTCTAAAGTGTTTTTTTCAGTATATATATATTTTGAATTATCTGTTACTAGGTATGGTTTCAAAGTATCTTCTGTTTTATCTTTTCTAAAAAATATAAATGTAAATATTAAATATATTAATAATACTATTATAATAGCTATATAAGCTTTACTATTTTTTATTATTTCTTTTGTCATATTTTTTATGGCGTAGCTTTATAAATTTGCGCCTTTGTTACTCCTCCCCAATCATATTTTTGTGATATCTCATTAACATAGCTATCACCTGGATCAAATATATATACTTTATCATTTTCAATTCTATCTACAGCAACCCAGTGTCCCTCGTATTTAACACCTAAAACCAAAAGATTTCCTGAATCTAAAAATTGTTTTAGTGTATTTATTTTATTTTGTTTAGTTCCTTGTAATGAATAATCTAAATTGACCGCTTGAAATTTTCCATTTGAGAGTTGATTTATAGTTACTATTAATGGATCCCATAGAAGTCCGCCTCCTGCTGAGAAACCTCCTCTTTTTGTTAGTTCATTAGCGAATATTCCTGGATTAAATTCTGGTAAATTTACTGTTCCAGTACGTGCGAATTGTATTGAAATTGACGTTACAAGACATCCTGACCTATGCAATGTGTCATATCCTATGTTAACATCTTTCCATCTAGGATCAAATTGTTTCCATTCAGAAAATTCTCCCATATTTCCATAACTTGTACAATTACTCGCTATTGTTAGATTTGATTTTGTTTTATTCCAATAATGTTTTATTAATATTTCATTATAGTCAATTGAATTATTTGCATTGTACATTGAATTCCATGCATTTTGGTCTACATCTATATATGAAGCTGCATATGTTGCATTATTTTCATTTATTAAAACCTTTCCTTGCACTTCATTAAGTGTATTTTCAAATATTTCGATGTTTGGTTCGGAAAGTGCTTCTTTGTAGATTTTTAGTGATGGGTTTTGTGTTCCTGATATTAAGCTATTGTACCCATTATAGCTGTATCTCTGGCAACCTTTTTTGTAATCGCAATACACTTGATCTGCTTCACAGTTTCTCATTCTAATCTCATTTTTTTTAGGATTATATCCGTATTCGCAATCATTAGGTCTTCCTGGACATAATGTTTCATTTCGTGTAAGTGTATACGATCTTGTTGCAACTGCTTGTGCTTTTAAAACTTCAGCTGGCCATGTATTTCCTACTTCTCCATATACAACACCCTTGATGTATGTTTCAAAATCAACTCGTTCCAATTCTCTACTTCCATCACATGTTAGTAAAACCACATTTAAATTTGATGTATCTACTGTATTTTGTGACATATTATATTTACAAGAGCCGTATGTTTGATTTGCTAAAACCGGACCTTCTTCTAAACTTTTGAACATCATTATTTCATCTGCTATTTTTTCTATTTCTTTGTCTTTGTCACTTTTATATTGATACATATCTTTGAATCTTTTTGGTATGTATGTATTAATCAGATAGTCTCTATATTTGGTATAGTCTAATCTATTCCCTGATACCATGTTAGATGCTAATTTTTCTATGTCATTCATTCCTTCTCTATACAGTATTTCCATTGAGTTTTCATCATATTTCACTTCTGATAAGTCTGCATAATTCCAAAGATAGAATTCACATAGTTCTTGTGCTGTTCCTTCTTTTAATGTTTCGATTGGAATTTGAGTTATTTGTGACAATTCATATATTTGTTTTTCATTATTATTACAATTGTTTTTGCTTAAGTTATTATAGTTTGATACTATTTTTACATATTTATCAAAGTTGTCTTTATATATTTCTTCATAATTGTCTTTAACATATTCTTCGCAGTTTTTTTCGCCTTTCCAGCCTGGTTTATTTGCTTTACAATAGTATTTTACGAAGTTTTGATTTATTCCTTCTTCGTCTGTGTCATATAAATAGCCTATTGTATTGTATTGATAGAAAATGGTTGCTGTTATTAATTCTACATCTATTTTTGTTCCTTTGTTTTGATATTTTTGATATGTATCGTTAAGTTCTTCGTAATAGCTTTGTTCTGCCTGTTTTTCACAGCTTCCATCTGTTTCTGAACACCAACCTTTTAGTGTTAGTTTTGTGTTTCCTATTTTTTCGAAGAATGTTGATACTTCGTTTGTTATGTCATCAATATATTGTTTTGACATCATTATGGGTCCAAAAATGACTACTATTAAAGTTATAAGAATTAGTAAAAAACTGCTTGCTGCAGTTATTATCATTATTAACAGTTTTTTTTGTGAGTTTGAATCATCTTGAGCAGCACTAATTGCTGTTTTTTTTACTTGTTGTTTTAATAATCTACTTAGTACTGACTTCATTTAATCACCGCCTATTACTATAGTCCTCCACCGTTTCCGAAGGAATCTAATTCTTCTTCTGTAAGGATTACATTTATTCTCATTCGTTTATTTCCGCATACGAATAATGCTTCTCCTTGTGAGTATTTTTTTATACTTTCTTTTTCTGATTCATTTAAGTCTATTAGTTTTGCTAGGTCTTCTGTTGCTTGTTTTTTTAGTCCCATTACTAGGTAATATGCTGCATTATCAAATATTGCTTTTCCTTGAACTATAACGCTTGGATCTGTGAAATCGCTTGGTTGTTGTGTTATTATTATTGTTCCTGTGTTATATTTTCTTGCTCTTCTTTGTACTTGTGCTAGGAAGTCTGCTCCTAAGACGTTATTACCGCTTAGAAGAATATGTGCTTCGTCTACTTCTAGTACTGTATTTATTGTTTTATCTAGTGTTAAACTCCATGCATGTTTTAGTATGTTGAAGAATAATGCATTTCTTATATTTGTATCTACGTTCATTAATTCTTTTATGTTAAATACTATAAAATCACTTTTTGGAGATATTGTTGTATGTCCATCAAAGTAATATCTTAGTTCTTTTGTTATTGGTCTTATTTTTAGTTCTAGTCTTTCTAAGATATCTTTTTCTCTACTTGCTTCTGGCATAGATACGATTCTACCTTTTATTGTTGCATATACGTCTTTGAATGTTGGATAGTCTGTTGGTTTAAATTGTGTGAAGTCTACGTTAAAGTCTATTCCAAATCTTTTATATGTATCTTGTAATACTTCACTAAACATGTTCAAAACGTCTTCTTCTATTGATGGATCGTAGTATTTTAGGAATGCTTTTACTGTTTGAATTGTTCTTGTTAATACTGTATATCCTAATCCTTGTGATATTTCCTCTTCGTCTGCATCTACTACTACTTCTAGTGGATTTATCATACCAAATTCTCCACCTTTTCCAAGGTCAATGAAATCTCCACCATATCTAGCGCACATTTCTTCTAGTTCTCCTTCTGGATCGATTGCGACTATTTGGTTGTTATTTCTTATATGACTTCTTAATAGTAGTTTTGCTGCTGTTGATTTACCACTTCCTGCTGTACCTAAAATAATCATATTAGCGTTATTTCTATTGTTTTCTTTTTTTATTTGGTATAAAAATTGGTTGAATAGTATTACTCCTCCTGAGAAATCAACTCCAAGTAATGTTGCTAATCCAGGGTCTTTTATACTATCGAATATGAATGGGTACATTGCAGCTATTGTTGGTGCTGGTATTGGTGTTCCAATTCTATCTTCTATATCTTGTTTTGGATATATTGGTATTATTGAGTGTAATACCTTTTTTTGTTCAAATCTTAGCGGTATTGCGTGCATTTCCATTGCTTCTAAGTAGTTTTTAACTTGTAATTTTTTTGCTGTTAATTCGTCTTCACTATTTGCTGTTATCATTACGTGCATTTGAAAGTCATATATTTTTGATTGTGTTGACGCTAACATTGTTATGAATTGTTCAAGTGATTCATAGTCTAGTCTTATTCTTTCTTGTATTGTTTTATCGTTTTCTTCTTGATATCTTACTTTTAAGTCTGCTATTTCTTTGTTAATCATTTTTGTGATTACACTAAATGGCATTGGAATGTGTTTTATTACTATTTTTACTCCACTTAGACTTGTTAGGTTTGATAGGTATCCTGGTGCGATTACTTTTGGATATGATACGACTGTTAATATTGTTGCGTATTTATCACTTATTATAAAGTGCCCTGGTTTAAATTCTAGCCCTTTTGGCGCTATTTGTGATTTTATATCCATTAACTCATCACCGTCCCAAATGTAGTAGTTTGTCCACCGTTTAAGAAGTTATCTAGTATAATTCTTAGGTCATCATTTGTTACTTGTCTTGTTGCTAAACCTGCTTGTGCAAAACTATTTATTAAGTTTCTTATTCTTTTTGCTATTAAATCACTATCTTTTTCTTTGAATAGTAAGTAGTATTCTGTATCTACTACGTTATTATTTACGAACATATTTGCTTTATTTATGTCTTCTATTATTATTTTTTTTCTTGCTACATCTGTTGTTGAATTATATAGTAATTGTAGTTGTGATAGATATACATTTATATCTACTGGTCTATCTGCTGCTATTATCCAAAATTCGTAGTCTATTATGTTATATACGTTTTTTAAGTTTGATATAATCATATCTTGCATATTTTCTTCTAGGATAAATATATTTCTAGGTGCTATTTTAATTCCTGTTACTTTTTGGTTATTTTTTAGTAATATTGTTCCGTTTACGATACTTTTTACAGGTATATCATCAACGGTATATTTACTTGTCGTTTTCTTCGCCATCTGTTACACACCAACCTTTCCAGACAAATTCTTGTCTTGTTGTAAAAAATGTTATAACGTTTTTTATAACTGTTAATACGTTATGATAGTTAGGAATTGGAAATACTAGAAATCCTGTTACTACTCCTGGTAGGACTGCTATTAAAGCAAATTTTAAATCATCTATTGGTAAAGCTAGTAATAGTAGTAATGATACTCCAATTCCACTTCCAAATAATATCATGTCAAATGTATTGAAAAGTCCAAAGAATAATTGGCCTTTCTTTGTATTTGCTGGTATTATATAATTCATTTTTTATCACACCCTTTTTATTTTCCACCATTTTGTTTTGCAATATTTTCTTGTGCTGTTTTAACTTTCTTCTCCAAGTCTCGAGCTTGCATGTCGTAGGCATTTTTACTTCTGTATGCACTATTTATTTGATTAAAATCATCTTCGCTGAAATCTGCTCTTGCAGCTGCTTCTATTGTTGCTACTTCAGCTTGCTTTTGTGTATCTGATAATGCATTCCAATCTTTTGCATATGTTTTATCAAGTTCAATTTTTTCAACGTCGGTTTTTGTTGCATAATCAGGGTCGGTTGTTCTTCTTCTAATTAAGTATTCTTCCTTTGCTGCTTCAAGTAAATAGTCATCATATGTTTTTTCTTGGTACCCTATAATTTTTCCTTTGTCTTCTACTGTGCGATAATCGAATACCCTTGAAATTTGTCCTGCTCTACTTTTTTCTCTGATCATATCAGCAACCATACGTGACATATTAGCTTCTTGCTGTCTTGCATTGTCTAATTCTTGTTGATGTTTTTTCACTTTACCTTTTAACATATCAGTTGTTCCGTAATCGTCACTAATTTGTGCAATGCTTGTTGCTTTATCTAAAATCATTGACCTCATATTATAACCAGAGTCTCTTCTTTTTCGTGCTAGTGATGCTCCTGTTATTCCACCTGAAACAATCTGTCCAACAGATTTACTTCCTCCACCTGTTATACCTGACCATAAAGATCTAAAACCTGCACTATATGAACCTGCTATTGCGCTTGCTGCAAAACCTCCTAATGTATTTCCATGTAATTCTTTGAACCTCTTATTATATTCATCTGTTCCTTTTGTTAAACCTTCTGCATCAAGTTGTTTTTTTACATTTTTATTTTGTACTCTTGCACCCCATAGATTTGCTGCAGCTCCACCAATTCTTGCTCCAACATATCCTACCGCTCCTGCGGCTAATGGTGCTTGTTGTATTTTCTTTAATGGATTTATTGCGAAGCTTCCATCTAATTTTATTCCTGTTAAGTCTTGAACTAGTTGAGGCAATTCTTTTGCAAACATTAGTGCTCCAAGTATTATAAATAATCCTAGGAATGGGTGTTCTGATAAGATATCTAATAGTGTTGCATAAAGTGTTGTTATTAAGAATACTGCAAAGAATATTGCTATTAATCTTATAAATAAGTCAAGATATGTTGAAAAACATGATTTATACCATTTTTTGAATGTTTCTTCTCCTTTTCCTGGAACCATATTTGCTACTATTGGTAATGGTGCTATTATCTGATAGAAATAAAGTTTTACACTTCGTTTTGCTATATCTAGACAGAAATTAAAAAGTATTAATGTTACTATTACTCCTATTATTGTTGAAAACACAAATAGGTAATTAAATACAAATTCTCCTTTTTCTTTTTCAGCTATATTATCAGCTGTCATAAGTTTTGATGCGTCTTTATTTTCTACTGCTGTAATAAATTGTAGATCTTCTGGTAGTTTTGATGTTAAAAAATCTTCACATTCATCTGTTATACCTTTATAATACACATTTTTGCATACGCCTTCTGTATCTACATTTGGATTTATTGTCACCATCGTTGAGTATATATAGTATGCTAATTCTACATTTTCTGTTTCTTGTTGTGGCGTTGTTCCGAATATTATTTGCGGTATTAGCTGTTTGCTTACTATTTTATATTGTATTTTATACGCAGTATCAAAAATCCAATTATATGTTACTAATAAAACTAATGATACAATTATATTTAATATTAATTTTGAGCCGCCTTTTCCTTTATCGGCAAATTTATCTGGTGACACTATATAATTTAATAAATTAATTGCTAAATTAAATAACATAAAAATTCCTAGTATAAGTCCTATTCTTTTACTTAATGCTTCTACTATTTCTGTGTTAACAATATTTAAGTTAGCAAGGTTCATTAATAATTTATATACTAGGTCCATTACTAATATAATAACTCTATCAATCCATGACAAAGTCCATCTTAATATTTTTTCAACTGTATCTAACATTAACGTCACCTCTTAAACTTTTACAAATATCATATATATGATATCATATTTTTTTTTTTTTAACAATATAATATTGCTCATGATTAGTATATATTTTTTTATATAAAGAAAGAAATTATCTTTGATTGATAATTTCTTTTATTTATTAACAGTTCCACATAATGGATCTGAGTTAAATGCTTTAATATTGAATATCTTGAATAATAAATTAATTAGTGATGGGAGTAGTAGTAATATTATTATTACTATTAATCTTGTTATTAAATTTTTGTTTGCTTTTTTTATTTCATCTGCATTTGAATTTAGAATTGCTACCGCATAATCTTTTATTGTTAATGCTATTGCAATTAATATTGCAATTATTTCTATAATAAAGTATGCCATCGAAATAAATTTTTTTGTTTCTTGATCAAATAATGCATCACAACCTAATGGTTCTTCACTTTCTGGATCAAAATTTTCTTTTTGATCGTTACCAGCAGTTGAGGTTAAATCTTGCTTAGGTGCTATTTTACATAAATAACTATCTGTTGCACCATCATATATCTCTTTTACTTGTTCAAGAGCATCTTTATTGCATTCGTCTATTAATGTTTGATTCTCAGTTGTTTCTGACGCATAAAATTTTCTTTTGAAAAGGCTTCCATTTTTTGTTGATTCTTCCATTTCCGTTACTATTGCTGCCGGACATTCTTCTTTTTCATATTTATTCGCAAAATTTTCAAATTTATCTGGTCTTACAAATAATCCTAATTTTTGTATATCTCTTTGATTTGTTGTCCAGTTAAAATAGTTTATTTCAAATTTATAAAAACAGTAATTTTTATTATATTTTGTTCTTTTAAGATCAAATATTTCACTATTTTCTAGCAAGTCTTCTTTTGTATTTGCAAATACATATTTCTTTTTATATATTGACAAAAAGTTTGGACACTTTCCTTCTCCAGCAATATAATCTGTTACTTCTTTTTTATTCATTGCGTTTTCTGTTGGTTTTTTATCATTGTTATCGGCAATCTTGTTTTTTTTAGCTCCGTCGACGTATAAATTTACTTCTCCATTATAGTTTATTATCTCATATTTTATAACATATTTTTCACCATATTCACATTTGATTAGCGTATCACCTTCATTAGTAAAATTATATGCATATGGATTTGCTTTTACATTTTCTTTCGATATAAAAATTAATGCAATTAATATTATAAGCTTTATTGTCTTTTTCATTTTTTCACCTCTTTATTTCATATTTACATTTTAACATATTTTTTTAAAATTATGAATACTAAAAAGGTTAGCTTTTGCTAACTTTCTAATTTTTTTTCAAAGGCTTCTTTAAGTAAGTTGTATTCGTTTTCTTCTTCTATTGCTCTTATAAATTCATTTGTTCTAATAAATATATCCAATTCTTCTGATATATTTTGCTCGTCATCAGACATTTCTGAAACTAATATATATTCTTTATTATCATAATTAATGGATGAAATGATAGCGTATTTTTCTCCATTGTCTAGTTCTATTATTTCTGTATCATTCATTTCTACCATCTTCTTTCTTTAGCTTCTTCTAATTCTTTTGCAAGTTCAGTTGGGGATATTGATTTTTGGAACCTTTTTATTTTTATTTTGCCTGTTTTTATCTTCTGTGCTATTTTTGTACTTAAAAAAACTGTTGCAAATTTGCTGGATTTTATTTTTTTAAATATTGAGTTTCTTTTATTTTGTTTTTTTATCACTGCTTCTAATGACGTATCTACTAGTTCTTCGTCTGTCGCTGCATTTTCGTTTTGTTTTATCAATTCACTTTGTATTTTTCTATATTCTATTTGTTTTTTATGTTCGTCTGCAAAATCCCTTAAATCTATCGTTGTGGCTAATTCTTCTAATTCTTTTATAGCATATCTCCTTATTAAAATATCTATAAAATCTTCTGAATACATAGAGCACACATCATGTTTTGTTGAATATTTTGCGGCTCTTTTTTTTATTTTTTCAATTTGATTGTTTATTGAATCATATTTTTTTTGTTCTTGTTTTGTTAAATTTCTTTTACTAGAAACGTAATCATAATATTTTTCTTCATATAATAGTTTTATTAATTTTTTTTGAGACTTTTCATATTCTATAAGACTGTTTTTTTCAATCAAATTCATTTTGCTTTTTTTCATGTCTTTAGCTGTTATAGCAAGGCGCATTAGTTGTTCTATTATTGCGTCATTTGATTTGCTTAAGTTATTAATCATTTGATTTATATCTGTTCTATAGTTTTCTATTCTCTCTTTGCAATATTCTACTTCTGAATGTAAAATATCTCTTTTTTGTGTATATTTTTCTTCAAAAAAATTCTCAAGCCATCCTATTTCTAATCTTTTTTTAATTTCCTCATTTGTTTGTTCTATTTTGCGTTTTTCTGCATCTATTTTTTGATCAATATATTTATTATAGTTTGCTGGATTCAATAATAATCTTAGTTTTTCATTATCTTGCTCTATTTTATCTTGTTTAGTTTTATATGCATTTTCAATATATTGGCTTTGTACATCAGATAGTGGCTTACCATTTTTTTTAGTTGCTTCATATATTTTATCATTTTTTTCTTGTTCTAGTCTCGAAATTTCCTCATTATTTTGTTCTATTTTTTTGTTTACTTCATTTATTAAATTACTAATCATATTACTTTTGTTTTGTTGGATTTGTTTTAGTTTTTTTTCATTTTCTTGTAGCTGTTGTGTGTATTTCCTTCGTGCTTGTTCTACAGCTTCTTTTTCTTCTTTGTGTAAATTATCAATTTCTTTTTCTTTTTCTAATATTTCTGCTTTTAATCTTGTAATTTCAGCCATTTTAAATTTTATTTTGTAAATATTTTGAGGTTTTTGAAGTCCTTGCTGTTTTTCAAGTTCTACTCTACACATTTTTATAATATCATCAAGGTTTTGTACTTGCAGCGATTCATTGTTTTTTTCTAATAATTCAATTTTCTGTTTTATTTTCTTTCTAGAATTTTCATCTGAATTACCTTCATTTTTTAGTTTTAGAAACTCTATTTCATCCCTTATTTTTTGTATATCATTTTCTATGCATATTTGTAATTTACCGTTAACTTCAGCTAGTTTATATTTTTTTCCATTTATTTCTGTTAGATCAAAATAATGCTCTGTTTTATCCATTTTATCACCCTTCCTTGATGATATTATTAAGTTTATCTGTTATTTTTTTTAATAGTAGTGATGACACCATTTCGAAGTCTTCGTCATTAGAATCTATATATAATAATTTATTATCATATTCAAAACCTATTTTTACTTCATCTTTTTTGTTATTTTTTAGAAGCATATACGCTATACCATTGTAATTTATTCTTTCTATTATGACTTGTTCTGTTCCATCTTCTAATATATATATTCTTTCTTCAATCACTTTTTCTTCCCTCTTTGTTCTTCTTTTGTTTGTTGACCTAACGAACTAATTGCAGACCTTGTTTTTCCTAAATGTTCTTGTTCAGTCACTTTTCTTTTAACTTTTTTAAATATTCCTGTTTTTTCACTTTGTGTTGTTTCAGTCATTGCTGAATATAGAATATCATCTAGGTTTACACTTGAATTATAACTATTTCCGTTGCCTAATCCTAACATTTTATCCATCTCTTCGAAAGTTAGTTCTCCAGCATTTTGTTCGTTTTGTGATGCATTTTGTCTTGTTGTACTTTGTTCATATGTTGTTGTTTGTGGTCTTGGTCTTACTATTTTTGGTTGAAAAGTATACCCTTCTTGTTCTAATGAGCTTGGTTGACTTTGATTTTCTATTTCTCTCATATGGCTTTGAACATTTTTTTGATATGTACTCTGTCCACTTTTTTCTCCTAATCCTGTTGATTGTGTTTCTTTAGGTGTTGTATTTTTTTCAGTTGAAGGTTTTGGTGAATCAAATAGTTCACTTGAATCTCTAGCATATTGTTCGTCTGCATTACTTGCAGTTTGTTCTTTTGATTCAGAAATTTCTTTTGTTTCATCTTGTGCATTTTGTTCTGACTCATAATTATTAGGTCCCTCTACATCCACGATAATAGCAGAGAACAATTCATCTGCGTTAATTTTAGATTCTGGTTTTTTTTCTTCTATTTCACTTTCAGTATTGCTTTCTAATGTATCAGAAGGTAAATCTTCATGAGGACTTGCTGGTTCTTTCAGTGGTATTACTATATCTGGGTTTTGCATTGGTATTTGTGGGTCATCTTTTTCATTATTTTTTGGTAGTGTATCAGTTGTAAGTAATTGAGATAAATCTTCAGTACTTTCTTGTTGTAATTTTTCTTGTCCTTTTTCTTGTTCGTCTTCTTTTACCGGTTCTGCATCAGACACAGAAAGATTTGATGTATCAGTTAAATTTGTATTTTGTTTTTCTTGTTTTAATTTTTCTAGTTCTTCTTTTATTCTTTCCCTTTCTTTTTCTATTTCTGCTGCTTCAGCTGACCCAGCTGGAACATTCGTTCCTTTCATTATCAGTTCAAAGCGTCTAGCGTCTAAATTATTAATTTTTTCATCAATTGTTAGTTCTTTTTCTGTGACATTTTCTGTTGGTTCATTATTTTCTATTTCTTGTACAAGTTCTTCTTCTTTTATTGGTTCTGAATCTAACTCAGAAAGGTTTGACATATCGGCTAAATTTGTATTTTGCTCTTCTTGTTTTTCTTCCTTTTTTTCTTCTGATTGTTGTTCATTGATACTTGGTACTGTTTTATCATGTTGTTCAATGTCTTCTGCTATATCTACTTTTTCTTGTTGTAATTTTTTTATTTCTTTCTTTATTTGTTCAATATTCTCTTGTATTTTTGCTTTTTCATCTTCAGTTTTAGTTAATTCAAGTTCTAATTGTAGAATATCTAGTTCTTCTGTTAAATCTTCAATTTTTTTATTTACACTTAAATCTGGTTCTTCTTCAATAGTTTCACTAATATTTTCTGTTGTTTTAATATTCTCTTCTTTTTCATTTTGTTCTTTTGATTCTTCTATATGTATATCAATATCTGGAATTTCAACTTCTTGCTCTGGTTGTTCACTCAACTCTATATTTATTTTTTCTTCAGTAGTAGTTGTTGTTGTTATTGTTTCTAATACTTTTATTAGTTCTTCTATGTCTGTTGTTTGTTCTTGTTTTTTTGTTTCTAGTTGTTCTACTATTTTATTTGCTTTTAATAATAAGTTTTTTATCAGTTCACTTGCTTCTGTTATGTTTATTTCATTTGTTTTTTTACCAAAGTTGTCTAGTTGTTCGTCTAATAGTTTTATTGTTTCTATAATTTTTTTGCTTTCTTGTTCTAATTCTGAAATTTCTGATGAATTTTTCTTTTTTTCTATTTCTTGTTCTATTTCTTGTTTTAAGTTTTCTATGTTTTGTTCTGCTGTTTCAATTTGTTTTCTTAAATCTTTTATTCTTATGTCAATATCTTGTTTTTCTTTTATATTAAATTTTTTTTCTATTTCTTGTATTTTTGGTTCTATTTGTTCTATTTCGTTTGTATTATTTCTTATTTCGTTTGTATTATTTCTTATTTCGTTTAGGGCATCAGGGTTTGTTCCTATTTCTCGTGCTAATACTTGTATTTTTGTTTTTGCTTTTTCTTTTTTGGTATTTAATTCAACAAGTCTATAAAGTTCTTGTATGCTTTGTTCTGCTTGTTCTTTTTTACTTATTTGTTGTTTATATGTTTCACTATATCTATTCATATTTTCACTCCTATCTTAATTTTGATAAAATACAGCTATTTATTGAATCGTCAGAAATATTTCCTCCATTATTGTCTATACACTTATTATTTGTTGGATTTCCTCCTAGGGAATTACAGCATATATTAAATATTTCTTTATCCATTTCTCTTACTTGGTTAACAACACAACTATTTACATTATCTATTGATACGGTTCCTCCGTTTTTATCTATGCATTTGTTATTTGTATATTCTCCACCTAAGTTGTGACAGCATGCCCATGTTGTTGTTGGATATTTTTCGTTTAATTTGCTTGTTGATGCTTCAACGCATTCTACCATTTTTGTGTTTGACATTTCTTCTTGGTCACTATCATAGCATTTATTACCTTTCATTATTCCATTCATATATTCGCAGCATGATTTAAATGCTGATGGGTTTTTTTGTAGTATTTCTGCTGATTTATAGTTATTTTCTGATGTTTCTGTTGGTTTTCCATTCATTAGAAGATTTGCACATTTCCATATTTCTCCATCTGTTTCTTTGTCTATTATATTTGTTATTAGTTGTACTATTGTTATTATGAAAAATACTACTGCTCCTGCTATTAGTCTTTTTATGAATGTATTTTGTCCTTTTTTTACTTCGTCTTCTTTACTTGCGACTACTCCTTTTGAAAGGTCTAATATTCCAAATACGATTAATACAATCGGAACTGCAATTTTTATAATTATTATTATGTTATGTATAAATCCTGCCAATACATCATCCATTTGAGTACATAGTTCATTTATTTCTAGTATCATATTTCCTCCTGTTAATTTATTTTATAAAAACCTGTAAAGTAATTTTTACATTGTTCTTCTGAACCATATGATTGTGTACAGTCATAATAGTTTTGTTTAATTAATTCTATATCATTTATAATAGATTCTCCATACCATTCAATTTTGTTTACTATTTCTTCGTTGTATGATTTACTTTTATTCCACAACATTGTTCCTTTATATTTGCTACATTTTTCTTTAAAGATTGTTCCACATATTGTTTTATTTATTTCATTTTCACTACTATTTCTCATATAACAGATATTATATTCTTGCATTGCTTGTTCTGTTTCGCATTCAAGTCCACTTTCTGTTATGTATTTTTTTTCTGTTTTGTGGTTTGTGTTATTTGTATTATTGGTGTTATTTACCTTTTTTCCATTCAATATTAAATTTGCACATTCCCATACTTCGCTTTCATCGTTCATATTTTTCTCATCTACAAGTCCTATTACTAATTGTACTATTGCTACTACAAAAAATACTAGTATTGCGGATATTAGTCTTTTAATGAACATTCTTTGTCCTGATTTTATTTCATCTTCTTTGCTTGCTATTACGCCTTTTCCTAAATCTAGCATTCCAAATATTATTAGTAATAGTGGAATTGCTACTTTAACAATAGCTATAACTGTATGTAAAAGTTCTGCTAAATTGTTATCTATTGCGCCACATATGCTTTCTACATCTAATATCATATTTACACGTCCTTTTTTCTCTATCTTATAATATCATAATTTTTTCAATTTATCAATTTATTTTTATATTGTTTAGTTATATAAAATGTATAATACTTTTATTTTTGATGTATTAATATTTATTATTGTTATGAGTATTTTTTTGTTTTATTAGATTTTTTATAGTATTTAAAAAAATTCCATTTAGGAATTTTTTAAATTATTAATTTCTTCTAGTGTTAGACCAGTGGATTTAGAGATAATATCAATTTCTACATTCTCTGATAATAAATTTTTAGCTATATCAATTTGTTTAGACTTTTGACCATCAATTATTCCCGCTTCATATCCTTCGCCTTTAATGGAATTCATAAGTTTCTTTTGTACAAGTTCATGGTCATACGTATCTATAAATTTATCGTTCATACCTAATCGCCTCAATTCTTCAATGATAAAATGATTAGGATCGTTTTCATCAATAATTTCGTACATCTCTTTATAGCTTTTACAAGTGAATAACCTTAATCTTTTATCAATTTTATTACTTCTATGATAACACATATTATTAAAAATAGGCAAGAATATTTCATACATTTCTATGTCTTCGTATTTGATACCTAATTCGTGTGCTCCAAACCAGGAGTTTATAACTGCTTGTTCTTCGAAGCCTTTTTTTAGGTAGTTATTAAACATTATTAGTGTACAAGTTCTTATTTCATTATAGTTTTCACCTTTTTCAAAGCTATATCCTGCTTTTCTAAAAAGGTATTGTCTTCCTTTTATTTCTGCAGAGTTATAGTAATCATTATTCATCTCAATAATAATAGTATCTTTATTATTTGATAGGGTTATATCTGTCCTATAGTCTTTTAATTTTGATCCACTATTCATTTCATTATCTATTAGGTTATAATCTGTTAAATCTATATTTGTTTTTGCTTCGATGATTTCTCTTATCCATTTATTTGTTTTTTCATTTTTCCATAAATATTTAAATGTAGTATCAGATACTAGACTAACAAATTTAGGTTCTTTATTATTCAAAAAAATCTCTCCCTTCAAAGAGGATCAGACGTCTAAATATTCCTCTTTGAACACTATAGCAAATGGGTTATATTATAGTCAAATGAATAATTTTAAAGTTTTGTCTATGGACTAATACAGAAATTAGTGAAGTAATATAGTGTTCATTAATATTTGGAAAAAATTTGTTGCATAATTTAAAGGTTTGTAAAAAGAAAAAATTAACGCATTATGCGTTAATTATTATTTGTACTATAATTAATAATATCTTGAAGACATGAAGAAATATTATTTTCTTCTCCTACTTCACTTTGGCTATTTGCTGCTGCTATATTTACAACTAATTTAACAACTGCTACTACAAAGAATACTATTACAGCGGCAACAAGTCTTTTAATAAACATTTGTTGTCCTTTTTTAATTTCGTCTTCTTTACTTGCTATAACTGCTTTTCCTAAATCTAACATACCGAAAATTACTAGTAGTAATGGTACACCATATTGAATTAATTTTATTATCATTGAGATTATATATGCTAGTTGTCCTGGTACTGTAAACCCTTCACATGTTGTTAATGCTTTCCAATCTAAAACTTGTATTAAATCCATATTAACTCCTCCTCATTTGACTATATAATACAATAAAATTTACTTTTTGTCAACTGTTTTTTATTTTAGTTTATTAAATCCTAGTTTTATTAGTAGTTTTGTTATTTCTTCACTCTTTGAATGATCATCTACTGGTTTAAGATTGTAGAATACTTTTAGTCTTGACTCATATTCAAAGTCTTTTACATCTTTATCTGATATTGAACTAGGACATAATATTATTTTTTTATTTTGTAATTCGTTTAATATTTTTGGTTTAATAGATAGTAATCTATTTATTTTTATTATTGATGGTTCTATTAAATTAAGTGTTTCTGTGCAGAAGTTTTCTGCTGCTGGACTTCCGTTTAAGTCTACTAATATTACATCTTTGTCATTGTTTGTATTTAATGTTTCTCCTATTACTCCATTACTAAGTGATAAAAGTGATTTATCGTTATAGTATATGAAGTCTCTTTTTTCTACTTCGATTGCAAGTACATTATATTTTTTTTCTAGTTGTTTTTTCATTAAATATGTTAGTGTTGTTGCTCCTGCTCCTGGTGTTATACTTTTTATTCCTATTATTGTTTTTTTATTCTTGTTTTCTTGTATAGGTTCTTCGTTTTCTTTTTGTATGTATGTTTCTATTTGTGGTTCTGTATTATTGTTTGTTTGTTCTACTAATTGTACTTGTGGTTGTTCTGGTTCTTTTTCTTCTATTATCATACTATCTAGGCTATGATATTGCGCTACATCACGATAACTATTTGGATTATTATATAAATATACTAATCCTTCTATATTAGTTGTAAAATTATATATTCCCATTGATATTAGTCTTGATAGATATTCTGGTGTTGCTGAATTTGAGTTTGGGTCTAATAGAAGTATTATTTTGTTCATATCAAGTGATATTGATAGTTTTTGTAGTGTTTTTGGGTCTTGATAGTTTTTTAATGCTGTTATATCAATTATCATTTTGTTGAAAAAGAAGTTTTGAAATGTTTCTATTACTTCTTCTACTTCGTATTCTCCATCAAGTCTTTTTATTACTTCAATTTCTAATTTATCTAGTATTTCTTTGTTTTTGTTTGAAATTATGACGTTCATGGTTTCACCTTCCTACTGTATTAATTTTAGCATATTATTTTAATTTAGTAAATATGTTCAAAAGTTTTTTGGTTTAAAAAAACTAACGTATGTTAGTTTTAATATGCTGTCATCATTCCCATCATTGCTATCATCATTACACCCATAACTCCGCCCCCTGTGCATATTAGCATTATGAGTGTTCTTTTTTCCATTCCTTCTAGACGTTCTTTGTATTTTTGTTCTCTTGCTTTGTTTTGAAGTGATGAGATTGTTCTTGAGAACATTAGCAATTGTTCTTGTTTATTTTCTTGTGATCCTATACCTAGACGATATAATAGACGCATCATTCTCATTGAGTCTCTTACTGGGTATTCTCTTGCGAATTCCATATATGGGTCTACGCTTGAATCTCCTGCTTCTATTCTATCGCATAAGTGTTCTAGTCCTTTTTTAAATACGTCTGGGGCTGCGTCTATTGATTTACGTAGGGCTACTGGTATTGTGTAGTGTTGTGCTAATATTTCTAAGCTTTTTAGATAATATGGTAGCAATAAGTCTATTTGATGCATATGTGCTTTTCTAAAGCTATTTAGGTTCATATAATCTGATTTAAATACTAAGAATGCTATTATAACTGATATTAATAGGTAAATGTATCCTATATTTGATATAAAGATTACTGCGAATGCCATTACAAATGCTAGTCCTGCATTTTTTAATCTTTTATTAAACATTTTTGTACTATCAATATCGTCTCCGTATTTAAGTTTTAGTAAGAATTCGTAGTCTTTTTCTTTTAGAAATTGAAAATATGGTGTGATTTCTTTTATGAATTTTTTTTGGTCTATTTTTTTATTTACTATCATGATAGCGAATATTATTACTGCTATCGCGATAAACATCCATACTGTTATATCCATTATTCTGCACCTACATTCTCATTATAAAATTTTGTTCCGCTTAATAGGAAAAATGTGTTTATTATTACTACTATGTTTAGTAATACAACCATATACCATTGTTTTAGGTTTTCGATATATGTTTCTACTCCAAGTATAAATTGTATTAACATTACCATTAAGTAAAGTACTATACCAAATTGTACGAATTTTTTGTAGAATGCTGCTCTGTCTATTCTATCTCTATAGACTGATTCTACAAGCATGTCTATGTCTTGACTCATGTTTTCTAGTGATTCTCCTGCATCTCTTGATCCTTCGTTTGTTATTTGTAGGAAGATTTGGTGCATGTTTCTTACTATAAAGTAGTCATATTTACTGTTCATGTATTCTATTGCTGCGTCTATTGTTCCATTCGCATATGACATGTCTATCATTACTTTTACGTCACTTTTTACGGGATCTTCTAGTACTCCTGATGAGTATACACCTTCAAGTGATTTTACAAATGCTTGTGTTGTTGCGAATTCCATTATTACGTTTGTTGTGTATACTTGTATTTGTTCGAATATGAATTCGCTATATATTCTTTTGCATCTTAGGTATGCTAGGTATGGTACGAAGCATATTGCTATTATTCCATATACAAGTGCAAATATTATGTTATAGAAGTATAGGTAGCCTAATACTGCAAATCCTATTCCGAATACTCCTATTTGTAGTGCATATTGTTTTGTTGTGTATTCTTGACCTAATTCTTTTACTTTTGATCTAACTTCTTTAAATGAATAAGGTGCATATTTTTCGTATAATACTCCTACTTGTTCTGTTACGTATGCTGAAAATTTTTCTCCTTTATGTTTTCTATATAGTACTACATAGATTATTATAAAGGCTATTGCTATAAACATGTATTTTTCCATAGTACCTCCTTATTCTTCAAAAATGAAGTCGTTTGTTTGTTCTTTTATTTCAGCACTTGCTGGAATTATACAGTCTTCGTTTAGTATTACTCCTTGTGCTGATAGATAGTCTAGTAAGTATTTTGATGGATTTTTCTTTGCTACTTTTCCATCTATTCCTTTTTTATAGATATTGTTATATATTGCGTTATTGTTTTCGTCTACATAGAATTCTGTTACTCCTGCAATTTCTCTTACGAATTTTTTTGTTTCTTTGCTTTGATATCCTCTTATGTATACTCCTATTTGTACGTATCTATATATTGATTTTAAGAATTGATCTATATCTTGGTTTGTTTCTAGTAAGCTGTACATACGGTTTGGGATTGATTCTGCTTTATCTGCGTGGATTGTTGATAGTATATAGTGTCCTGATGATATTGAGTTTCTTACTGCCATAACTGCTTCTGCACTTCTGACTTCGGATAGTAGTATCCATTTTGGGTTTTGTCTCATGCAGGCAACTAATACGTCTGAGTATGATGCTATGTTATTTGTTTTCATTGCTACTATATCTCTATGTGGGAATATTCTATCTAGGTGTAGTTCTAGTGTATCTTCTATTGTTATTATTTTTTCGTTTTCTTTTATGTGTGCTCCTAGGTATTTTACGAATTCTGTTTTTCCTGATCCGGTTTCTCCACATACTATTATGTTACAGTGTCCTTCTACGCATTTTAGTAGAAAATCGTGTACTTCTAGTGTTACGTATTTTTGTTCTAGTAGTTTATCTTTTTCTAGTCTTATTTTTGCTGGAGTTTTACGCAAAACAGCAGCTATTCCATTTTTAGCTACTGAATCATGTACGAAGTTAAAACGTAGTTCTGCGCTTTCAGCATCCAGTAATGGATGGGCTGAATTGAATGATTTTCCCATTACGTTGGAACATTGGAATGCAAGTTTTTCCATAAATTCGTTGTTTATTTCTGGATCTTCTATTCTAAATATACCACGTGATAGGGTTTTTAACCATATTTGTCCACCATTACTATATGAGATATCTGTTATATCGTCTTCTTGTAAGTATTTTAAAAGTGGCCCAAAATCTATTTGGGAAAACATGTTTTCATGCATGTTATCACCTATCTTACTTGTTGTACTTGACTACTAACTGGGTCAGTTGATAATTGTACTGTTCTTGCTTTGATATAGTCTATTAATTCTTGTGTTGTCATTTTTATTGTTGTTTCTGAATCGTCTACCCATTTTCCGTGTTGAATTGGGAATAGTTCAATGTCTATATAGTTTGATCTTAATAGTAATAGGAACATATCTTCTGATACACCGAATACTAATTTTTCTGGTGTTCTTGATCCATCACTTACTTCATAAACATTGTTTCCTTCGCTATCTGTTACTGTTAGTATTTCTACGTTTTCTAGGAATTTTCCAAGCATTACTGATCCTTCTTCTGTTGTTACTCTCATGTATAAGTCTATTTTATCTCCTGGCATTATTCCCCAACCAATTCCATATCCTGAGTCGTTTATATCAAGTGCTACTCCGTATTGTCCTTCTTTTAATAGGCTTAATACATAGTTTGGCATTGTTTGTTCTGATACTACTGTTTCGTTATAGAACATACTTCCTTGTGGAATTAGTGTGTTATAGTTTGAAAACATATTTATTATTTCTGATTCGCTTCTTATTGCGTTTTCTGAAATATATGATTCTGGTACATCTACGTATTTTATCATATCTGATGTTATTTGTGTTCTTGGTTGTATTGTTGTTGCTGCAACTGGAACACTTATTGGTTTAACTGTTCTTTGTAATTGGAAGTAATATCCTGCCCAAAGTATGGCGATGATAAGTATTACTCCGATTACTGTTACTGTGTTTTTGTTTTTTAAAAATCTAACTATTGAATTCATATTTTCTCCCTTCCTATTCTTTGTTAAATTTATACACTCTCTATTGTGTCGTTTTTATTATACATTATATTTTTTT
>ODAI013407834.1_pt1 | contig 21102 bp, 16 predicted proteins | sample 1539321 | NCBI WGS metagenome assembly ODAI01 (sample SAMN02144231, study PRJEB22623) | gut metagenome | biome: sheep rumen | host: Ovis aries | place: New Zealand | reverse complement strand
GGCATCACTTTCGTCGGCTGTGTGCTGCAGACCTGCGTATTCATGGACAGTATCCACGACCTTTTCAAGATTTTCGATTGCCTTTAAGCAGCCCAGAAGAGAATCCGAGGAATCACCAAGCTTTCCCTTGAAAGCCACAACCTTTTCCGTGAGCATTTTAATAGAAGAAAGTGCATTTTCCCAGTCTTCGTCAGATTTATATAAAGTAGACAAGTCCCATTTGTCGCTTGCGGGGACTTCGTTTCGTGTTGGAATAGTATTTTTAGCCATGTAGGAATTATACAACTTTTAAAGGGGGAAGTCTCCCCCTGCGCCTCATCTAAAGAATCGGCTACCCCTTCGTCGGGGCTTTCGCCCCAAGCCCCGTTCTTTCAACATCTTTCAAAAATCATTATACTAATTTTATGTCAAAAACAAAATCGCTCCTTTCGGCGGGGCTTTCACTTTCATTTTTTACCCTTTGCTCACGTATTTTAGGTCTCGTTCGCGAGATGACAAAAGCGGCCTTTTTAGGCACTTCAAAATATGCCGACGCTTTCGGAATCGCCTTCATGATTCCAAATCTTTTGCGCCGTCTTTTTGCAGAAAATTCGATTTCGGTGGCTTTTATCCCGACTTTCAAGGGCTATCTTGAAGATTCAGACTCGCTGGACGGCAAGGAGACTATCCGTGAATTTTTAAGCGCGACGATTACTCTGATTACTTTTCTGACGACCTGCGTTGTTCTGGCAGGAATTTTACTCACTCCGCTGATTGTCCGAATCTTTTTGGACAAGGATGACACTGCCCTTCTCGCCGAAACCACGCTTCTCACCCGAATCATGTTCCCCTACCTCATCGTCATTTCAATCGCGGCCTTTTTTCAGGGAGTTTTGAACGGCGTTAAGATTTTCTCTCCTTCAGGCTTCACCCCTGTTCTTTTTAATTCTATCGTCATCGCCTCAACTTATATCCTCACCCCGATTCTTACGAATAATATAGAAGATTCTGAAATCAAATCCCAGATGGCGGCCCGTGCCATGTCTATTGGTGTGATTTCAGGCGGCTGCGTGCAGGCTCTTTTCCAGCTTCCCTTCGTGATTAAGACCGGCTGGACTTTTCATTTTACGACCTTGCGCAAGGCCTTCTCAAATCCGGGAACAAGGCGGGTCATGCATCTTATCCTCCCGACGATTATCGGAATGGCGGCTTATCAGCTGAATGATGTGGTCTCCACGGCTCTGGCTGGCAAGGCGGGAACAGGAATCGTCTCTTCCCTGCAATATTCCCTCCGCTTACAGGAATTGATTTTGGGAATTTTCGCGGTATCTATCGGCACGGTGATTTTGCCGGATTTAAGCGGACTTGCAAAAAAGGAAATGTGGTCTGACTTCAACGCCATGCTGACTCAGGCTTCAAAAATCATGGCCTTGATTTCAATTCCAGTCACATTTTTTTCGCTCGTCTGTGGAGAAGAAATCATTTCGCTTGTCTACAAGTCAAATCGCTTTTCTGATGAATCGGTGCATCTTACCCTTGTGGCATTCAGAATGCACATAGCAGGACTTTTCTTCATCGCCTTAAACAGAATCATTTCCCCGGCTTTTTACGCACAGGGAAACACAAAATCTCCCACGGCGGCAGGAATCATCGGTTTTGGGGTGAATATTTCCCTCGCCCTTGCGGTCGTCCTCTTAAGAAATGACGGAACCGGAGCGGGAATTGCCCTGGCCCTTTCAATCGCAAGTTTCGCAAACTCAATCGCCCTTTTCATTTTCTTGAAGAAGAACAAAAATCTTGACGTTAAATCCGTTACGATGGGTACACTGCTCTACGCCTTAAAGCTGGTGATTTTCTCGATTGTCGCCGCAATTCCAACTTACTTTTTGCGAAATGCCCTTCTTCCGGCCTTTGAAAATCACGGCCGCCTGATTGGATTCGGACTCCCCCTCTTTGCCTGTGCCATTGCTTTCGCCCTTGTGGGAGTGCTTCTTTTAGTCATCACAAAAGACGAAATTGTCCGCGTGATTATAAGGAAAGTGCGAAGAAGATAAAAAAGCGGAAAATCCCTTACTTGACAATCAAGCACAATGTGATATCCTAGTCAAGAAGACTAAGACCAACTTGACTAAGGAGCGTTTTTTATGTGCAAGATGAATGTGCTTGAAGCCAAAACAAATTTCTCAAAAATTATCGCAATGCTGGAAAATCACGAGGAGGAAGAAGTCATCGTGGCCCGTGCCGGTAAGCCTGTCGTCCGCATCACGCTTTTCCCAAAGCAGAGTATTATTGATAAGCTGGGAATGTTCGCGGATGATCCCAAGAAACCAATCATTACAGAAGAAAATTGGGATCCCTGCGCCTGGAGTGATGAAGAGCTTAAAGAAGTATGGGGGGACTTGGTTTAATATGGAATTCTTACTTGATACTCATATTATTATGTGGACGGTGTTTTCACCAGAACGGGTGTCTGCTCAAACAAGAGAAATTCTTGCAAATCCAGACAATGACTTTTATTACAGCGTTGCCTCAATGTGGGAAGTTGCCATAAAACATCGTAAGCACCCAAAAGCAATGCAGCACACTGGCACGGAATTCATGCACTACTGCGAGGCCATGGGCTTCACAAAACTTCCCATTGACGACCGGCATGTCTGCGCGCTGGAAACTCTACACGAAAAGGAAGGCTGTAAAGGTCACGATGACCCTTTTGACCGCATCCTGCTTGCCCAGGCAAAAGGCGACGGCATGACGCTGCTCACCCACGACAGCAAATTTTCTTACTATGACGAGCCTTATGTCTATCTGGTGTAGGGGATTTGTGGTATGATAAAAAAAGACTGAGTTTGGAGGTAAAGCAATGTCAGATTATGCAGTAAGTGATATTATGGCTCACATCAATGATTTTTCTTATGATGAGCGCAAGTCATTGTTTCAGGCCTTAAAAGCCTCTCTCAAACGAAAGCCCAAGCGAATCCGTCTCGCCCGCGGGAATGGGAAAGAGGCTGTTATTACAAAAAGTCTTACGGGGATTTTCAAAGATACATCTGTCACACTTGAAGATGCAAAAGATGAGAGGTTGAGTCGCAAGTGAAAGTTCTAATTGACACAAATATAATTCTCGATGTTTGTTTTGAGAGAGCAGAATTTCAAGATTATTCAACTCAAATCTTTTCTCTGATTGAACAAAAAAAATTAGCAGGATGTATATCAGCAAGTTCAGTTACTGATATATACTACTTGGCACGAAAACAGTTCCGAGATAAGGAAAAAGCATTATGGACAATAAAACGCCTATCTCAATTATTCAAAATCCTCAAAGCCGATGAAAAATCTATCCGTCATGCAGTAGATTTGCATTGGTCAGACTTTGAAGACTCCGTGCAATATTCTGTGGCTAAGCGATCTCATGTAAAGGCTATTATTACGCGGAACACGAAAGATTACTCTCAATCACAAATTCCTGTATATACTCCGGCTGAATTCCTAAAATTGACTGCGTAATAAACCTGCGGGACTTTGCCCGCGGTGGTTTTATTTCAGAGCTTGTGTGATTTTGTTTATTGTCTCTTCGATGGCTTTCTTGATTGCAGATGAATCTTTCAAAATGGAAACTATCATGTCATCATTAAAATTCTTGAAGCCTTCGATGGGAGTAAACCATGCCCAATTTAGTGAAGTATTCAGAACATTTTTCAATTTCGATTTTTGCTCTTCGTTCAGACTCTCAAAATACTGGTTCCCAATCATGGCGCAAAATCCTTGATAATTTCTGTAAAGAAATCCGAATGCAATTTTAAAACCATTGTCATTTACAAATTCACCGAAGTTGAATTCTTCTGATGCGGGGTCATTCCAAGCGTCGATTTCAAATTTAAATCCATCAATATGAACCTTTTCAAATACATTTTTAATCATCCAGTCCTTAAAGAAAGCCTTTTTTGCGTTTACAAGGTTTCCTGAAATTCTCAAAGCAACTTCGTAGTTGTTGCCTTCTAAAAGCATGTTTGTAATTTCGTCACTCATAGTTTTATCCATCTCCTGATTTGTCAATTTATTGATTAAATGTATATACTGCACGATTGATTCGCGTACTGACGGCAGCGAAACAGTGTGCTGAATGTTTTTCGTAAGCCAGTTTTTTATGTCTTCGCGATAGGAAATTAACAGCAAGAGGTTTTTATCAATACCATCGGCTGAGCCTTCTGACGGATTGTGACCGTCCAAAGTCAGGTACACAAGAAAATATTCGCATTTGTCGCCATGCAGTTGCTTTAGGCTTTTCTCGTATCGTGAAAGCTGGAAATTTTGGTCTCCTGCATAAATCTTGTTTTCGATAACAATGTAAAATGGTTTGCCATCTTTGTTCAGATTGATAGTAATGTCAGCCCTGCCACCAGCCTGACCACGAGCTGTTTCATGAATGCCACCTAAATCTTCTTCAGTGCTAACAGTTGCATTATGAAAATCAAACTCGCTTGCAGAAAACAAGACTTTGTTTTCGTCAGAATTCGCTCTTTGTGTTTTTCCCAGCATGTCAAGGAATGATTTCAGAAAGACATCACCCGCACCGTGACTTCCGTTGGGATTCAGAAGTTCCGCAATAAAGGCAGAATGACGGATTTCCTTTGTTTCCGCACCAAGCACGGAGAAGATGTTGAAAAAATCACCGTGTCTTTTTCGCTCGTTCACGATTTGCGCGTCTTTGGCAATGATATTCTGTGCCTTTGACAGCAAATCCCTGCAGTTTTCAATCATAAAAACCACCTTTTTATCTTTATTTTTCCCGTGCCAAGCAGCAACGCTGTCTTTTGCGGCATGGGGGATTTACCAGTTTTTAGTGTGCGCGTGACACGGTTATTCTTTGTAGAATTTGAAGTTTTTGTGGGTATCTCTCAACAATGTAGCAGTTTTTGCTGTATCACTTTTATCTACAATGAAAGATGTTTGATTAATGGAATAGTACCAAGTTGAATCTGTGTCTTCAAAAGTGATTTGTGTAAGCCCTGAATCCGCAAATGCATACTTTTCGATTTGTGAAACATTTTTAGGAATAGTGACTTCTGACAACGAAGTACATTTATAGAAAGTATATTCATTGATGGCTGTCACCCCCTCCGGAATATTGACTTCTTTAAGCGAAGTACACTTATAAAAAGCACGCTTCCCGATGCTGGTCACACTGTCTGAGATTTTGATTTCCGACAGCAAACTACAATTATAGAAAGCGTCCTCACCGATGCTGGTCACGCCAGCTGGAATAGTGATTGCAGACAGCGAAGTGCAGTTGTAGAAAGCCCCGTCAGCGATGCTGGTCACACCCCCTGAAATTGTGATTTTTTCAAGCGAAGTACAGTTATAGAAAGCTTCCTCGCCGATGCTCGTCACGCCAGCTGGAATAGTGATCGCAGACAGTGAAGTGCAGTTATAGAAAGTATATTCATTGATGGCTGTCACCCCCTCCGGAATATTGACTTCTGAAAGCGAAGTGCAGTCAGAGAAAGCACAGTCACCGATGCTCGTCACGCTGTCTGGAATATGAATGGTTGTTACCGTTGAACACTTCCTGAATAAGCAGGAGCTAATAGCTGTTACCCCGTCTTGAAATGTTATATTTGTCAGAGAAGAACAGCCTGAAAAGACATTTTGGCCCGTGGCAGAGCTGTAGTTGTTCGTGGAAGTGTTGCCACAAATTGTTACATGCCTTAGAGAAGTACAGTTATAGAAAGCTTGATTACCGATGTCAGTCACGCTGGCTGGAATAGTGATTTCTGAAAGCGAAGTACAGCCATAGAAGGCATAGTTACCGATGTCCGTCACGCTGTCCGGGATTATAATTTCTGCGAGTGAAGTACAGCCATAGAAAACACCCCACTCGATGCTGGTCACGCTGTCTGGGATTGTGATTTCTGTAAGTGAAGTACAGCCCTTAAAAGCATAGTCACCGATGTCCGTCACGCTGTCTGGAATATAAATGGTTGTTACCGTTGAACACTCATTGAATAAGTAGGAGCTAATAGTTGTTACCCCGGCTTTAAACGTTATGTTTGTCAGAGAAGAACAGCCTGAAAAGACATGAGCATCATAGTCCGGGAAAATGTTGCCACAGATTGTTACATTCCTTAGAGAAGTACAGGCTGCGAAAGTTTGCTTACCGATGTCCGTCACGCTGGCTGGAATAGTGATTTCTGTCAGTTTGCTACAGCCAGAGAAAGCGTAATCACCGATGTCCGTCACGCTGTCCGGGATTATAATTTCTGCGAGCGAAGTGCATCCAGAGAAAGCGTGGGGCTCAATACGCCACACGCTGTCTGGGATAGTGATTTCTGACAGTTTGCTACAGCCAGAGAAAGCATAGTCACCGATGAACCCCACGCTGTCTGGAATTGTGATTGCAGTCAGCGAACTACAGCCAGAGAAAACGTAATCACCGATGTATGGCACGCCTTCTGGAATTGTGATTGCAGACAGCGAAGTACAGCCATGGAAAGCCCAGTCACCAATGCTTGTCACGCCGTCTGGAATGGTGATTTTTACGAGCGAAGTACAGTCTTTGAAAGCAGAGTTGCCGATAGTTGTTACGCCCGTAATCTTGGACATATCAAGGGTAAGGGAACGCTCAGATGAAATTCCTGCGTCTTTCAGTTTTGAGCAAAAGTCAGAAAACTCCTCATTTGTCCATTCGCCTAGCAATCGGATTGTATAGGCATCTCCATATTCGGAACTCGCAAAATTTGCATTCTTGTAGGTACTTGCACTTACGGCACAGCCTTCATACCACTTTGCGTACAGAACGACATTTTCTGCCTGACTTCCTGAAATCTCTGTTACGGGCTGGCCACTTCCGTCTGCGCTTGTGTACCAGCCTAAAAATGTGTAGCCGCTTTTTTTCATTTGGTCTGTGCTTGGAAGTTCGACTAGATTGTCATAGCGGGTGTAAAGTGTTTTTGGCGTGTAAGAGCTTTCGTATGTTCCTTCTTCATTTAAGGTGATTGTGTACACTTCGTTCACTCTTATGTCCCGCTCGGCTTCGCTTGTGGCGGAGTCTATAATTTTAACAAGTTCGCTGAATGTGCCTACAAGCAAAGTGCAGTTTTCGTCTGCGTAGAACCATGCCTTCAGGCGGTATGTACCTGAATCTGCCTCATAGTCATATACTGCTGTTGCTGTGTCTGATTCTTCTGAGGGGGTAATTGATAAGCTGCACCATGAGATTTCTTCATCAGTGTCCCTGGTGTACAAGCCGGCCTTTGCAGCTTTTACGGCGGTGGCGCTTGGAATCTTGAAAGTTACATTCACATATCCACTAGAACTAGATTTTTCTTCGAGAGAAAGCGTGAAGTGGAGCGTGTTTTTTCCCTGTACAATCTCTTTGTTTGAGATAGTGCCAACAAATTGAGTGTTTCCATTCGCCGCCGTAAGCTTAAACTCATACCATGTTCCTGTGGAAACAGCAAAATTTCCTTTTAGAAGGTCTTCGTATGTAGAAAAGGAGCCGCTACCGTCGCTGCTGCGAAACTCGGTTTCTTCATCGCTTTCTGTTTTCTTTCCGGAGAGTGCAAAATAAGTCATTTCTTCCAAAGTGAAGTTTGGCTGTATCGTTCTCTCGGCTCCTGCCTCAATGCAGATGTATGTGCCGGTATTTGTATTTTCGTCTTCGCTGGAATCAATGTTTTTGCAGCCGCTTATTGTGAGGAGTGAAAGGATTCCTGCAATAAATAAGACATGTCGTTTCATTAGTTACCCCCTGCTGTGATATAGACCCGTGCTGAATAAAAAGCTCCGTTTTTTTCGGCTTCCACGGTCACTTCGTAAAGTCCTTTAGCCCAAGTTGCGGTGTCGACTTCAAGACTGGCCTTTTCGGCATTTGTCTGAACTTCACCGTCAATTCGCCAGACATAGTTCGCAAAGCCTTCGTCTGCCGTGAGCGTCCAGAGACTGCCGTTTTTCTCTGCCGTGATGGAAATTTCTGTGTCGTCTTTAATAAGTTCAGCGGTAACTGAGGAAGTCTCTTTCCATTTTGCATAAAGCTGTATGTAGTTTGTCAGAGTGTAAGAACCCGCAAGAACTTTATGGTCATCATCGTACCAGCCGTCAAAAATGTAGCCGTCTTCTGTCGTGATTTCCGGCAAATGCACGCTTGTAAGGACTGTATTTTCTTTAAGCCAGATTTCATCGGGGGCGGTTCCGTGGGCTGTCTGATAGTTTACGCGATATGTTTTTGTCCACTTTGCCACAAGCTTCACATCTTTTGTCACTGTGTAGTTTCCAGCAATTGCCAGTGTGTCGCCGTCATACCAGCCGTCGAAAACATAACCTTCACCCAAAGAATCATATCTTACTTCGGAAAGCACGGGCATCTCTTTTTCCGTGAGAACTGTGTTTTCCGTGACGGTGATTTTTTCTACGCTCCTCCAATCGCTTTCATAGGTGACTGTGTATGTTTTGGAATTTTGGCTTGGCTGTTTGCTACCACCATTATTCTCTGTGTACTCCGTGTTTTCGCCGCCAGAAGTCGATGTGCTGCAGGCAATTAGCCCTGCGATGATAAAAATCCCGCAGAGAAAACGCGTCATTTTTTTTAAATGAATCATACTCTTTCACTCCTTTTTATGGATAATGTTTTATCCCTATATCATCTAATTATATAATGAATTATCCCATAAAACAACAGACGGATAATATTTTACTATTATATGGATAATGAAATTTCATGAAAACTTGCGTTTCCTCATGGATGCAAGAGGAATACAGATAAAAGAACTTGCCGCAAAAACAGGAATCAGCGAAAACACAATCAAAACCTATCTGCGTTCAGCATCAGCAGAACCAAAACTTAGTAAGGCAATTGCCCTTGCAAAGGCATTGGAAACGACGGTTGAAAATTTGTGCGATGAAAATTCAAAAAACTCTTATGAAAATATTTATTTTGACTCTTTTTTTTCCGGGCTTTCGGCGAATGACAAAAAATCGGTTCTGGCACTTATGAAAGAAATGTCCAAACACTATTAGTTGATTGCCGAAAAATATAACTATGTGCTAACATCTTACCTATGAAAACTTACACACAAGACGAACTGAAAAAAATCTATACGGCTCGGAAAGAGAAATTACTTGCTTACATGGCTGAGCATGGCATTACGGCGGCGGTCTTTGAGGACTGTGAGGAGCGGCGAAATCCGGCGGTGCGCTATTTTACAGGCCACCCTACGGACGCGCTTTTTATCATCGCTTCAAGCGGAAAGTGCGCCCTTGTTCCTTGGGATGAAAATCTTGCAAAGGAACGCTCGGTGGATGTTCAGATTCTTCCATACAATAAATATGAGCGGCGGAACACGAGGGCGGTCAAGGAAGTGCTCAAATCTTTTAAAATCAAGGGAAACCGTCTCAAGGTGGAGATTCCTCCCTGCACGCCTTACCCCCTTTTCCTTCAATATGTTGACGCCCTTGACGGCTGGGATGTCCTTTGTCGTGAGCACTCAACCCATGATTTTGTCGTGGACATGCGCTCAACAAAGGATGAATACGAAATCGAATGTACCCGCGAGGCTTGCCGTGTCGGTGACTGGATTATCTCTGAGATTGAGAGGGGAATCCGGGAAAACTGGCTCCAAAAAGAAAGTGATGTCGCTCTTTTAATCGAGTCAGAACTGCGGAAATGTGGCTGTGAGAGGACAGGCTTTGACACTCTGGCGGCAGGTCCTGGCCGAAGTTTTGCCATTCACGCTTTTCCCGGCTACACCAACGCCCCATGGCCGTCACAAGGTCTTTCAATCCTTGACTTCGGCGTGGTTTACGAAGGCTACACCAGCGACACCACACTCACTGTAGCAAAAGGGCCTCTCTCGCCCAAGCAGGAAGAGCTTCTGGCTCTGGTGGAAAAGGCGGCTGAACAGGCTTTGCCTCTCTACAAGGCTGGCTCACCGATAAAAAAAGCCGCCGAAGCCGCTGATTTGGTATTTTCTAAGGCCAAGAGAGTCATGCCCCACACGCTGGGCCACGGAATCGGGCTTGAAATCCACGAATTCCCGCGGGTGTCGCCCAAACAGGCCGATGATGTGCTTTTTAAGGCCGGCATGATTGTCACCCTGGAACCAGGTCTCTACGACCCGGAACTGGGCGGTGTACGGTTGGAAAATGATGTTCTTATTACAGAAGACGGAAACGAAGTCCTGACCCATTCAAAGATTATCAGGATATAAAAAAAACGCGGATTCACATTTTTGTAAATCCGCGCCCATCCGCGTTTATCTGCGTAAATCCGCGTCTAAATTATTTGCTCCAGACTGTCAGCTTCTTTGTTGAGCACTTCCCGCAAGGTATCGTCCTCAAGGCCTTCGCTCAATTTGCGCAAGTCTGCGAGGACTTCTTTGACAAGCTCAATGCCTTCTTTTTCGCTGGCCTTCTTTTCCGGGTTTTCGTGAATCAAGCCTGAGCGAATCAAAGCCTTTGTGGTGGCGTAAAGGCCAGGTTTTCCAGAAAGTTTTGAAATCACATAATCCAAAAGCAGGCGATTGCGGCTGGTCATAAACTCTCGGCGTTGTTCAGTCGGTAAGTATTCCAGCATTTCGCGCAAGGTCTTGAACATTGAGAGGAATGAGCGGAAGCGGTAGAGTAAGCTTCTGTCTTCGATTGCCGCAATGATTGAGGGAAGCATGTCGATGGCCCGGCGCAAAGTCAAATCATCAACCTGTGGTGTTTCAGTCTCTGTAGTTTCAACTTCTTCCATTGCGTCCTCCTCAGATTCAGTTTCCTGTAAATCTTCAACATTACTATTTTCCACTGTTTCTTCGGATTCCGCAAGGCTTTCTTCTTCAATTTCTGGCTCAGAAGCAACATCTTCTTCTTCAGCCAGATAATCAGGAATGTCCTCAAGGAAGTCATCATCTTCGCCTTCGGCCTCTGCAATATCGTCTTCGGTCAGAAGCTCTTCTGCGGCAAGCAAGTCTGAGTCAGCAAGTTCTTCTTCTGCGTTGAGCTCCTCTTCAGTCGGCACAGTTTCTTCGATTCTGTCATCCGTCTCTTCAGGAATTGATTCTTCTTCAATTTCTGGCTCTTCAACAATAATTTCTTTCTTTTGAACAGGCAGGATATCCGTAGCCTGAGCCGCATCTGCCACCTGAGCAGCCGCCTTCCATGCGCTTTCTGCGGCATAATTAGCTTTTTCTGCAAGTTCTGCGGCTCGTTTTATCTGTTCCTCAAGCAAATCAAGAGAATCATTTGAAATCTCCTTTTGTGCAGCCTGTTCCGTCTCCACTTCAGCATCAGAATTTTCAACTTCAATATAGTCGGAGCCATCAGGGATTTCCGTAAATGCAGGCTCTAACGCATCTTCTTCATCAAGCGGAGCGCCATCATCTATCAATTCGTCAAAGTCAAATTTGTCATCATTCCCAAGAGCATTTTCATTCGTTTCAAGCAAATTTGCGACAGAATCAACATCCTCGACTCCAGACGGAGTATCAGCGAGTTTCTCCATTCCGAACTGCTCAAAATTAAAATCCTCTTTTTCTTCGTTTTCAGCAGGCATTTCCTCAACAATTTCAACAGGATTTTCAAGTTCAGGATTCTCAATTTTTTCAGGGAAATCTGCGGAAAATTGAGAATCATCGTTGGCAAGGGAAATCTCACCAGAATCAGAAATGGCATCGAGTTTTGAATCAAGGCTTTCCTCAACGAAATCTGAAGAAATTTTCCCGCCTGAGAAGAGGGAGTCATAATCAACGCTATGACTTTCATTTTCTCCTGAAGAGAAATTTGCCAGACTTTCGTCATCTCCTAAAATTCGCGCTGTAGCATTTTTTGAGAGCTGATTAAACGAATCGGCACTACTAGCTTTTTTATAAAACTGCAATGCCTTTCCCATTTGATTCTGCTTTTCATACAATTCGCCCAAACGAAGCATGGCCTGCGCATCAGTCGGATTTTTTTGAATTGCAGCCTGCAAATAAGGCTCAGCTCTTTCTTCATCGCCTTTCTGAATAAATCGTTCCGCCCAATCCCTGTAAAGATCATTGTAATTCGGATCAATTTTCTTTATGTTTGCAAAACAATCTTCTGCTTTTTGAGCTTCATCAGAGACAATGTAATACTGGCCAAGCAAATTCATTGTCTGGACATCATTATCATCGATTTCCTGCAACTTTGAGATTTTATCATAGGCATAATCAAGTTGCTTTGCAGAAATATGGATGCGAGCAGACTGTTTCATGATTTCAGTATCATTCGGATTTAACTGCTCGGCTTTTACGATTGTATCGACAGCCTCATCAAATTTTCCCTGATTTTCAAGGGAGTTTGCAAGACCTGTAAGTGCATTTTTGTAAGAATCATCGCCAGTAAGGGCTTTTTTGTATTCAAGTTCCGCATTTTCGTAAATGCTTTGTCGCGTAAAGACATTTCCTTTCGCCGTATGAATTTTCACATCATCCGGGCTGAGTTTGAGAGCCTGACTGACAACTTCGTCTGCTTCATCGACTTTATTCTCACCGAGGAGCAAATCTGCATAAGCCTCTATGGCATCTGTCCAGCCCGGTTTTGCACGGAGAGCACCTTCATAAAAAGAGAGCGCTTTTTGGTTTTCGCCGATTTCCGCATAACTTTTTGCGATATTGAACTGTAAAATCGGGTGATTCGAATCGTATTTCAAACCACGCTGATAAGCCTCAATCGCCTTTGTATGATTTCCCTGAAGAGCGTAGATTGCACCCAAATGATTGTTTGCCAGGACATCTGACGGGTTTTCTTCAACAACTTCTTCAAAACAGTTGATTGCATCATCGTAGTTTCCCATCTGACGGTAAGTAAAGCCAAGATTATAAGAAATTTTAGCACGACTTTTTGGATTTGACTCACATACAACAAGTGCCTGTTCCAAAACGGCAACCGATTCATCATATTTTTTTTGGCGACGATAAATTCCAGAAATTGCGATAAGAGCATCGAGATTTTCGGAATCGGCTTTTGCAATCTGATTGAAAATAGTTAAAGCCTGATCATCTTTACCAGCCTTAACATAAAGATTGCCAAGCTCCATCTTATAGGAAATGTTGTCAGGTTCTTCAAGAATCAAATTCTTATAAATCTTTGACGCAAGGGTGTAGTCTCGCGCAAGCAATGCCGATTTTGCACGGCTCAACATTGTATTTACATCAGACATAATCTATTTTCTCCATGTCTATTTTTTTGATAATCTAGAACTTGGTCGTGCGAACACTTCTTTTGAAAGCGAACCATTAATTCTGCCGTCAACTTTTGAATAAGCGCTTACCGCAAAATAATAAATTCTTCCGTTTTCAAGACCAGTAAGAGTTACCGAAGTAGTGTTACCGACCCGAACAGGTGAAGCCCCTTCTATTGCAGTGCGTCCCAGGTATTCTCCAGATCGGTTTCCGTAGTAGACATAGTATCCGCCTGCGTTGTCATCGACAGAATAGCTCCATGTGAGAGTAACTGTTCCATCTCCGGCCTGAGCCTCAATCGCAAAAGGTGGCAAAGGCTCATTTTGCTCATCATATTTGACGGCAATTTCTGAAAGTCTGGGGCTTCTTCGTCCTGCACCGTCAGGCAAAAATTCTGCTGAAAGCTGGAAGTACAAGCCTTTTACTCCAGAAGTCTGCTCGCCAGGCACAATTTCCTTCCATTCTGGGTAAGAATCGTTCCAGCCATAACAGTTGTCTCCGCTCCGAATATAAAAACGAATGTCTGTCTGGGCAGGAACATTCATAAGAGTGTCGATTTGCTCGATGACTGCCGCCTGTGAGACTAATATCGGCTTCGTCATGAATTTTCCGCCATTGATTTTGTATTTTTCGTTTCCAGAGAGGAAAATATTTGACCTTTCCGCGCTTGCAGGGAGATGAGAAATCCGCATATTGTCGATTTTGCCCACATAATCCGGGCACAGTTCAATTCCTGCCTTTACACCGAGAACAGGGTAGCAGACGGTTCCATTTTCGTGACCATTTTTTGTAACAAATACGAGAGATTCAGTGCGTCCATCCACAAGATACTCTAAAAGTCCCGACTCTTCATCAAAAGTGACTGTGTGCCTTGCCCATTTTTTCGGAACGACCGTGTTAAAACCAGAAAGATGAATTTCTTTCGCACGATAGCCTACGAAAATGTTGTTAAAAGTCCACTCTAAATGATTTTTGTAGAAAGATGCCGAAATCATCTGATATTCCGAACGGACATCATCGTTAAGGGAAGAGCGCCAAGAAAGAACCATCTCACCATTTTCGGCAAGGGATGGACAAAGCCAAAATTCAATCGTAAATGAGCCGACAAATCCCGATTTTCCGAAAAGAGCATTCTGATTTCCGCTCAGGAAAATGCCCTTTTTGTTTCCACGGCTCATAGCCGCGCCCTCGCCTTTTACGGAATCAGCGGAAAAAATCATGTTGTTGGCGGTGACAGAGTAATGCCCTGTCTCATCACGGAAATTTTCGTCATCAAAGGTAAGAAGCAAATCTGTTGCAGAATCAGAATTTGTCGTTTTTGTAGAAAGCTCAATGGCATCATAGCCAAACTGACCGTTTTTTTGCCCCACGACAACGCCCTTCAGCTCAGAAATCTCACTCCAGCCATTTTCTCCTCCGAGAATCAGTGTCTTCGGTGTAGCAAAAAGCGGTGCCGACAATAGCAGAAAAGCGACTTTTTGTGATAAAATACCTTTTAGAAATCCCATTATGCTTACGACCAATAACCCAAATTACGAGAAACTTCACGAAACTGCGTTAAAGGCGCCCTCCTCAAGCGGTGTATATTTGTGGCGGAATCACGAGGAAACCGTCATCTATGTTGGCAAAGCAAAGAACCTGAAAAACAGGCTCTCTTCTTATTTTTCGGGCAACCGCGCCATCAAGACGGAATTGCTCGTTTCAAATGCGGCCTCAATCGAATACATCACGACTTCCAATGAGTACGAAGCCTTTCTTCTTGAAAACAACCTGATTAAGAAATACACGCCCCGCTACAACATTCAGCTCAAGGACGGAAAATCTTATCCTGTTCTCAAAATCACCAGCGAGGAATTTCCCCGCTTTTACAAGACCCGTCAGGTTCATCGCAATGACGGCGCCGCATATTTCGGTCCATTTCCTGATGCATCTGCTCTCGACACTTTTATCGACACGCTCTACAAGGTTTACCCTGTGCGCCACTGTCGGACATTCAAAAAGCGCGAAGCTCCCTGCATGTATTATCACATCGGGCAATGTAAAGCCCCTTGCTGCAATAAAATCGACAAACAGACCTATACTGAATTTATCGAAGAAATAAAGTCTCTACTTGAGGGAAAAGGGGACGAAACGGTCACAAAAATCACCGCCAAAATGAAGGAAGCCGCCGCCGCCCTGAACTTTGAGAAGGCAGCCCGCCTCAGGGATGGACTCCGCGCCCTCACCATCATGCAAAACCAGAACATCGTGGAAGACTTTGCCAGCGAGGACAGGGATTACATAGCCCACTGGCGGGAAGGCGAGCTGGTCAGCTTTACCGTGCTTAAAATCCGGGACGGAAAGCTTTTAGGCCGTGACAATTACCGGGTGGAAAGCATGAACGAGGACAACGAGCTGCTGGAAGAGTTCGCCCGCGCCTACTACGAGAACGAAAATTCCCTGCCGCCAAAGATTTTCATCGACGAAAACGACGACACGGAATTTTTGGAGCGTTTTTTATCCACAGATTTGCACAGATTTTCACAGATTAAAGATTCAGAGGGCGTTACGGGGGGCTCCCCCGTAGAGAGGGTAGCGGCCAACGAAGTGGACGCGAAGGGGGAGACTTTCCCCTCCAAATTTTCAATTTTGGAACGTGTGACAGAAAATTCTGCCCGCCGCGACATCGCGGCTTTGAACATGGCTCGTGAAAACGCAAAGGAAGACATTATCCGGCGGATTCGGGAGCGTGGAGACATGCCTGCCCTCAACGAGCTTAAAGATTTGCTTGGCTTGCCGCGCCTGCCAGAGCGAATCGAAGGCTTTGATATTGCCCATATCGGCGGAAAATTCCCCGTGGCTTCTCTCATTTCCTTCTGGAAGGGAAACCCCGACAAGAAAAATTACCGCTACTTCCGCCTCAAAACCACAAACGGTGTAATCGACGATTTTGCATCCATGAGGGAAGCCGCCACCCGCCGCTATTCCAGGCTTTCCAACGAAAAGGCCGAACTGCCTGATTTGATTTTAATCGACGGCGGCATAGGTCAGGTAAACGCCGTTGACGGAATATTAAAAATGCTGGGATTAGACATCCCGATTGCGGGACTTGCCAAGCGGGACGAGGAAATCTGGCGGCCCCATGCCTCAAAGCCAATCTGCCTGCCCCGCCGAAGCGATGCCCTCCGCCTTTTGCAGCGAGTACGAGACGAAACCCACCGCTTTGCCACCAGCCGAAACCAGAACCTCCGCACAAAAGAAAACACGGTCTCTGTTTTCGCTTCCCTTCCCCATGTGGGCGAAAAGCGGGAGAAAATCCTCATAAAAACATTCGTGACTCTGGAAGATTTGGCCGCCGCCCAGGAAGCCCAAATCGCCCAGGCGCTGAATGTGCGTTCTGACATCGCCACGGAAATCTTACTGGCTGCCAGAGCCGCCCTTGAAAAACGCAATGAAACGAAAAATGCAAAAAAAGCCATGTTTGCCGCCCAGGTTGGAAGCCCTTCCGGTAATGAAGAGTCCAGCTATGCCTCGGACTTGGCCGCCGCTGCCCTGGAGTGAGGGCAATTTTCACAGTTTTTAGTCTTCGGCCTTAACAAGAAAGAGCTTTATTCCCTCGCCTGCGAATTTTTCCTTGACGGCGGCGATAATCGCTTTCATCACGGGTACTTCTTTATCCTCAACATAGCTTATAAGGATAAAATTCGTTTCAGGCCAGGTAGCACTTCCCATTTTGTAGGAATTTTTGCCACGACCGACGACGGTGGGAATAATCGTATAAAGCACGCCTGGAATATGCTCTTCCATGAGAGAAATGATTTCATCCTGCACGGACTGATTAGCGATAATTTCACATCTTGTCATATTAATCCTCGGTCAATAGAATTTGAATCTTGCTCTTATCGACTTTCTTTTCTTTCATAACCAGGGAATAGAGGACTGGAATGAAGAAGAGAGTTACGAAGGTTGAGGAAAGCAGGCCGCCTACTACGGCGACTCCAATAGGCTGAACCATGGCGGCACTTCCGCTGGTGGCAAAACACATTGGCAGCATACCCAAAACCGTGGTCAAAGTCGTCATCAAAACAGGACGCAGACGGCTGGCTCCGGCTTCAAGGCAGGCTTCTTTCATTTTGTAGCCCCGGTCAATCAGAAGATTTGTGTAGTCAACCAAAATAATTCCGTTGTTGACGACGATTCCGACCAGCATAATCAATCCCACCGCACTGACCATTGAAATTGCCTGCCCCATAATCTTATAGATGGCCACAACGCCGATAATCAGGAATGGAATAGTCATCAGGTTGATAAATGGTGCCTTAAAGCTCTCGTAAGTTCCCGCCATTACTCCAAAGACCAGCAGAATCGCCATCAAGATGATTAAGCCGTAAGTCTTTCCCTGATCCTGCATGTTCTGCCATGCGCCGTCATACACGAGGGTCACATCATCAGGAACGATGAAAGTCTCGGCGATTCCCTCTTTGATTGCCTCTTCAACTTCGTAGGCATTCCTGTCTGTGAGGATATCGCAGGTAATTGTGACGATTCGCGATTGATTTTCCCGCTTAATGCTTACCGGCCCCAGGCCTTTTTTGACTTGAGCGAAATTTGCCACGCTGACTTTTCCGCCCGTACCGTTTACGAAAATCTGCTCCAAGTCTATGACCTGCTTGCGGTCTTCTTTCTGGTACATGAGGACAGTTGAATAATCTTTTCCGCCCTCTCGGTAAGTCGTTGAGGTCACGCCGTTCATGGCGTAATTGATTTCTTTTGCCACGGTGGTCACATCAACTCCGAATGCATAGGCTCGCTGGCGGTCGATTTCGATTTCAACCTCAGGAACGCCTTTTTCAATATCCACCGAAGACTCTCCCAAATCAGGAATCGTCTTCATCACTGCGGAAATCTGGTCTGCAACATTCAGGGCTTTTTCCAAATCATCGCAACGAATCTTAATCTTAATGTCGCTTCCCGTCATCTGGCCGCGCATTCCCGCACGGAAACCGAATTTCGCTCCCGCAAAATCGTTGAAATGAGCGCGGAGCTTGTTCTGAATCGTGCTTGCATTGTCAATCTGCTGGTCTGAATCCGGGAGTTTGATTTCAAGGGTTCCCCGATACGAAGAACTTGAGGCGCCGCTGGTTGAAATCAAGGTTTTGTAGCCCTTCACTTCTTCCCGGACAATCTGCTCAAACTGATTCATTACAGTCATGGTCTCTTCAAGATTTGTTCCGATTGGCAATGTCACATTGAGAGTTACGCTGTCATCGTTTCCGTTAGGCATCATGTTCACATTGAGGGTAGTGGCCATAGCAAGGGCGATAATGAGGGCAGAAAAACAAATCCCCACCGTTGCTTTTCTGTGCCCCAAAGCAGATTTCAAAGCCCGCCTGTAAAGAGCCGTCAGTTTTTCCAAAGGAATGTCCAGCAGTTCATAGAATTTTTTGAGGGGCTTAAAAGTAACAGGCTTTTCATTTCTGTTGGTAAGGGGCAGGAATTTTCCCGCGAGAACAGGAACAAGGAAAATCGCCACGAAAAGGGAAGAGACGAGGGCGATAACCACCGTAAAGATGATTCCCTTGAACATCTGTCCCATCATGCCCAAATCCGACATAAAGAAGAGGAATGGAATGAAAACGCAGATTGTAGTCAGGTTTCCCGAAAGAACCGACATGACCATTTCGCTGGATCCAAGGACTGCCGCCACTTTGGGCTTTGCGCCGCGGCTTCTGTAGACATAAATATTCTCAATCATAACGATGGAAGCGTCTACAATCATACCCACGCCAAGGATAAGCCCCGTCAAAGTCATCATGTTGAGGGTGATTCCCGCAAAATTCATACAGAGCATGGTGATGATAATCGAAAGGGGAATCGAAATGGCAATGATAATCGTTGACTTGAAATTCTTCAAAAAGAGGAAAAGCACCAGAACCGCAAGGAGCAAGCCCTGATAGCAGCTTTCCAAAAGAGTGTTGATTGTGTCACGGATTGAATCAGTGGTGTCAGAGATGATTTCCATTGAAACATCCGTAGGCAAAAGTTCCTGAATCTCTTCGATTTTTTCGTAGACACGGTTTGCCACGGTGACTGAGTTTTTGCCCGACTGCTTGGTGACACTCACATAAATGCCCGGCTCTCCGTTGATGTAAACATCGTTGGTCTTGTCCTTGTAGCCCATGTAAGCCCTGCCGATGTCAGAAAGTCGGACAACATAATCGCCTTTTGTCGCGATAATAGCGTCATTGATTTCGTCAATACTGGCAAATTCACCGATAGTTCGGATTGAGTAATCGGTCTTGCCCTCGGTGATTTTTCCGCCGCCCAATTCAAGGTTCTGCTTTGAGAGGGCAGAATTTACCGTTGAGAGGGTAAGTCCGTAGGCCGCAAGTCTGTTCTGGGAAATGTCAACCCGCACGATTTTTGTTCGTCCGCCAGAGACAGTGGCTTCCGCAACGCCGTCAGTCTGCTCCAGAAGGCTTACAATTGTGTCCTCGGCGAGAACTTTGAGCTCGTCACGGCTTCGGTTTCCCCGCACGGCAATCCGCATAATCGGCATGGAATCCGAGTCCATTTTCATAATCGTCGGGCTGTCCGCATCATCCGGGAGCCTTTTTAACACGCGGTCGATTTTGTCACGCACATTATTGGTGGCGATGTCCAAATCAGTTCCGTAGTTGAATTCAAGGGAAATGCGGGAAGAGCCTTCAGATGAAGTAGATGTAAGATTTTTAAGCCCCGAAACCGAAATCAGCTGGGCTTCAAGCACTTTCGTGACAGTTTTTTCAACAGATTCAGGCCCCGCATTGGTGTAGGTCGTCCGCACCGTAAGATAGGGATTGTCAATGTCCGGCATAAGGCTGATTGCCACATCTCTCATGGTAAAAAGGCCCATGATTCCAAGCAGAACAAAGACAATCAGGGTGAGCACCGGATGTTCAAGTGTATTTTTTGAAATATTCATAAGTAAATCCTATTTCGTGATGTCGCGGATTTTTGAGCCGTCGTTCAGGGAAGTCTGGCCTTGGATTACGACTTTTTCGCCTTCTTTTACGCCTTCAAGAATCTGGATTCTGCCGTCTACCGTTTCGCCGGTCTTTACCTTGCGCCGCTCAACACTGTCCCCTCCCTCTTTTACCACATAGGCATAATATTCGTCGTTGAGGGAAACCAAAGCGTCCGCAGGCATGGTGACATAGCCCGCATAATCCACCGTGTACAATTTGATTTTCCCGAACATACCCGCATTAACCCGCTCGTCTCTCTGGTCAAAATGAAGAATCACCTCTTTTGTACGGCTGGTCGTATCTACAACAGGGCTTACCCTCGTAACCGTGGCGTTAAAAACTACTCCGGGATATGCCTCAACAGAAACCTCTGCCTTTAATCCGTTCTTCAAGACTGCAACATATCGCTCAGGAATGTCCGCACTCACCTGCAAGTTTGAGATGTCGCCCACAATGGCAATTACCGTGCTGGTTGAAACCGTCGTTCCGTTTTTGAGGGGAGTTGAGATAATGCTTCCGTTAATTGGCGCATAGACCGGACTTTTTTTGTAATACTGGCCGGGAGAATTGGGGTCAACATAAGCGATTACATCTCCGCGACGCACGGAAGAGCCCAGCATTACATTTGTTTCCATGATTTTACCGCCCACATCAGGGAAAACATTCACCGAGTTCTGGCTTTCAATCTCGCCGTTGGCAATCACATAACCGTGAAGAGTTTCTTTTTTGACAGTCTCCGTTTTGACGGAAAAGACCGTGCTTCCGCCCCGCCCCCTGCCTTTTCCAGCAGAAGTCTTTCCACTCATCTTTTTTGAAATAGCAACGCCTGCAACTACAGCTACCATAAGGGCAGCCGCACCAATCATCACAATATGTGACCGTCTCATATTCATCTCCTATTTTCCAAGCGTGCCGAAGGGAACGCCGATTGTATTTTCAAGATTCAAAATCGCCTT
>ODAI010599710.1_pt1 | contig 21102 bp, 19 predicted proteins | sample 1539321 | NCBI WGS metagenome assembly ODAI01 (sample SAMN02144231, study PRJEB22623) | gut metagenome | biome: sheep rumen | host: Ovis aries | place: New Zealand | reverse complement strand
CGGAGACAGAGGCGGAACTGGGACTTCCCATCACGGAAGAACAGATCGCGGAGCTCAAAGAACATGCGGATGACATCAATTACGAAGAGGCCAAGGCAAGAGAGAAGAACATGCCACACGACGTGATGAGCCATGTCTATGCGTACGGCCTGCAGTGCCCCAAAGCCAAGGGGATCATCCATCTGGGCGCGACGAGCTGCTATGTGGGTGACAACACCGATGTCATTATCATGAGAGAGGCCCTGAAGCTGGTCCGCAAAAAGCTGATCAATGTTCTGGCAGAGCTTGCCAAATTCGCGGATGCATACAAGAGCCTTCCCACACTTGGATTTACGCATTTCCAGCCGGCACAGCCCACGACGGTCGGTAAGCGGGCAGCGCTTTGGATGCAGGAGTTTTACCTTGCACTGGGAGAGGTGGAGCATGTCCTGTCGGGCCTTAAACTTCTGGGAAGCAAGGGGACGACCGGAACCCAGGCGTCCTTCCTGGAACTCTTCGACGGGGACCTGGACAAAGTGGACCGCCTGGATCCCATGATCGCACAGAAAATGGGGTTCGAGAGCTGCGTGCCGGTCTCGGGCCAGACATATCCCAGACTGGTGGATACGATCGTCCTGAACGCACTTGGCATCGTCGCCTCCGCCGCAATGAAGCTGGGCACGGATATCCGCCTGCTGCAGCACCTCAAGGAAGTGGAGGAGCCCTTCGAGAAGAGCCAGATCGGTTCGAGCGCCATGGCGTACAAGAGAAATCCCATGCGCAGCGAGAGAATCTGCTCCCTTTCGAGATATGTGATGATCGATGTCTTAAATCCCGCTGTTACGGCAGGTACGCAGTGGTTCGAGAGAACGCTGGATGACTCGGCGAACAAGAGACTGTCCGTGGCGGAAGGTTTCCTTGCCATCGACGGCGTGCTGGATCTGTGCCTCAATGTGACGGACGGCCTCAAGGTCTATCCCAAGGTAATCGAGAAGCGCCTCATGTCTGAGCTTCCCTTCATGGCGACGGAGAACATTATGATGGACGCCGTCAAAGCCGGCGGAGACAGGCAGGAGCTGCACGAGAGGATCCGCGAGCTGTCCATGGAGGCGGGAAGACGCGTCAAGGAAGAAGGAAAGGACAACAATCTTCTGGAACTGATCGCGGCGGATCCGGCTTTCCACATGAGCATCGAAGAGCTGCGCAAGTCCATGGAGCCTTCCCGGTATATCGGCTGCGCGCCTCATCAGGTCGAGAGATTCCTCGCGGAGGTGATCGCACCGGTCCTCGAAGCCAATAAGGAGATCCTGGGCCAGAAAGCGGAGATCAACGTATAAGGTACTCGCGGGTCAAAAAAGCGCGGGCCCATCGCGTCTGTCATATCTGTACACTGCATAAGGAGGTACAAATGGTTAAAGCTGTCGTAGGTGCAAACTGGGGAGATGAGGGGAAAGGAAAGATCACGGATACCCTCGCCGATTCCGCAGATGTCGTCATCCGCTTTCAGGGGGGCGCCAATGCGGGGCACACGATCGTCAATCAGTACGGGAAATTCGCACTTCACACACTGCCGTCCGGCGTCTTTCATCCCAATGTGATGAACATCATCGGAAACGGCGTGGCGCTGAATATCCCGATCCTGTTCCATGAGCTGGAGAGCATTATCGGAAAGGGCGTTCCCGCGCCCAAGCTGATGATCTCCGACCGCTGCCAGATCGTCATGCCCTATCACATCCTGTTCGATCAGCTCGAGGAGGAGAGGCTTGCGGGCAAATCTTTCGGATCCACCAAGTCCGGGATCGCACCTTTTTATTCCGACAAATACGCCAAGGTCGGATTCCAGATCAACGAGCTGTTTCAGGATGAAGCGGTCCTGGCTGAGAAGATCGCAGATGTATGTGTCAAAAAGGACGTCCTTCTCGTACATCTCTATCACACAGATCCCATCGACCAGAAGGAGCTCTTAAAGACGCTTCTTGAGTACCGCGACATGGTGGCTCCTTATGTGGGAAATGTGGCGGAGTATCTGGAGAGAGCAGTCAAAGAAGACAAGACGATCCTCCTGGAAGGTCAGCTGGGAACCATGAAGGATCCCGACCACGGCATATATCCCATGGTCACATCCTCCAGCACACTGGCGGCTTTCGGCGCGATCGGCGCAGGACTTCCTCCCTATGCGATCGAGAAGATCGTAGTCGTCAACAAGGCATATTCTTCCGCGGTCGGCGCGGGTGAGTTCACTTCCGAGATCTTCGGAGACGAGGCGGAGGAGCTGCGCAGAAGAGGTGGAGACGGCGGCGAATACGGCGCGACGACAGGAAGACCCAGAAGAGTGGGCTGGTATGACTGCGTGGCGTCCAAGTACGGATGCCGCCTTCAGGGCGCTACTGACGTGGCCTTCACGGTCCTGGATGTGCTGGGCTATCTGGATGAGATCCCGGTCTGCGTCGCCTATGAGATCGACGGAGTCCAGACCACGGAGTTCCCCGTGACACATCTTCTGGCCAAGGCCAAACCGGTCTGGAAGAAGCTTCCGGGATGGAAGTGCGAGATCCGGGGGATCAAAAAGAACGAGGATCTGCCGGAGAACTGCAGAAAATATATCGAGTTTATCGAGGAGCAGATCGGATATCCCATCACGATGGTATCCAACGGACCCGGCCGCAATGACATCATCTATCGCGAGTCTGCGCTTAAGTGATGCCGAACAAAGACGCAGGGAACAAATAACCGATTATATATTCCAAAACTGAGAATCACTAAAATGAAGATCAACACAGTAATATTTGATATCGGCGGCGTCATGGTCGGACTGGGAAGGCTGCACTTTTTTGAACAGTTCGGCTACCCGCCCGAGATGTGCGAGCGCCTCTTGAGCAGTACGATGAGAAGTCCGCACTGGAAGGAACTCGACAGAGGTGTGCTGACCGATGAAGAGGTGATCGATCTCTTCGTAAAGGACGCGCCTGAGCTGGAGACCGAGATCCGCAGATCTATGGAAAATGTTCACGGTATTGTCTACAGGCTGGAGACATCCATTCCGTGGATCGAGGAGCTGCGGGAAAGCGGGCGCAAAGTCCTCTATCTCTCCAACTACTCGATGAAAGTCGCTAATGACAATGAGGATGCGATGGATTTCCTCTCTCATATGGACGGCGGACTGCTGTCCTGCGACTACAAGGTGATCAAGCCGGATCCGGCTTTCTATATGATCCTGATCGAGAAATTCGGGCTTGAGCCCTCGGAGTGTGTCTTCCTCGACGATCTGGAGGACAATCTGGCTACGGCCAGGCAGCTGGGGATCCACACGATCCTGGTCAAAGACCACGAGCAGGCAGCTGCGGACCTGAAGGCCCTTCTGGAGATGGAATGAAGCGGCTGGGCAGTAGTGCTGCCTGAGCACGGATAAAATACAGGAAATCATAGTTTCGGAGGATTTATGAGCGAAAATACGAATCCGGGCAGCGCGGATGGGAGCGGGAAAGCACCCTGGACTGCCAAGAGAATAGCGGCTGTCATCGGCATTGTCCTTCTTGTGGCACTGTATGTGGTCACTCTCATCAGTGCGTGCATAGGCACGGAGTCGGCAGGAAAACTGTTTCGTTTCAGCCTCGGCATGACCATCGCTGTGCCCATCTTTCTGTGGATCTTTATCTGGTGTGTCGGCAAGTTCCGGAACGGACACAGTATGGCGAGCCTTGATATTTTGGCATCGGATCCGAAGAAGCGGGAGAAAACGGAAGATGCCGTGCAGGAAGAATTGAAAAAGAAATAAAAGCAGTACTTGACATGCGGGGGAGAGAGTGGTAATGTATTTTGGTACGTGGTAAGACACGTCATTGGTACAATAAAGCAGAGTTACCGCTCTCACCCAACGGCGCAAGCTTTTGTGGTTTATACCAATCGATCGGATCGGACAGCGGCCGGGCCATTGCGGCAGGCAGTTGTGTGTGTGCGAATTGATTTGTTGACAGCGGTACGACGTGTACTGCTGTTTTTCTTTTGTCTTAGGTTGTGGAGGGTACGACAATCAGAAACAATAACGACAATTTATTCATTAATGAACAAATTCGTGACAGGGAGGTTCGAGTGATCGGCGCCGACGGCGAGATGCTCGGAATCATGTCTGCAAACGAAGCGAGAAAACTGGCTGAGGAAGCGGATCTCGATCTGGTGAAGATCTCTCCCGGTGCAAAGCCTCCGGTGTGCAAGATCATCGACTACGGCAAGTACAAATATGAGAAGACCAGAAAAGAGAAAGACGCCAAGAAGAAGCAGCACGTCGTTGAGATCAAGGAGATCCGGATGTCTCCCAACATCGACACGAACGACCTTCAGACGAAGATCAACGCTGCAAGAAAGTTCCTTACAAAAGGTGACCGCGTGAAAGTGACACTTCGCTTCCGCGGACGTGAAATGGCCCACATGCAGCAGAGCGCGCATATCCTCACGGATTTTGCGGAAGCGCTTAAGGACTGCGCATCTGTGGACAAGGCACCCAAGGTAGAGGGACGCAGCTTAACGATGTTTCTTGCCGGTAAGAAGCAGTGAGCAGTGCGGTCGGATCTATTTGATCCCAAGATGCGTTCACTGCCGGTGCGGCCAGCCGCAGCCGGTTTGAATAGAGAACTCTGTCAGGAAACTTATGACAGTCAACAGACCCGGAATCAGTATGAGTGAGTACGAAGGTTCACTCAGCAAGCAGCTTGAAGCGGTATGTCCGCCTCAGACGCACACCGGCCGAGCAGATCACAGAGCCGGTATGATTCGGATATGTGGATATGGATCCACATTTGGCAGAAGGAGGTAAATAGAATGCCCAAGATGAAAACAAAGAGAGCAGCTGCGAAGCGCTTCAAAAAGACAGGCACCGGCAAACTGATCAGATTTAAAGCCAATAAGCGCCACATCCTGACCAAGAAGACAACAAAGAGGAAGAGAACCCTCAGAAAGCCTATTCTGGCAGATGCTACGAATGTAAAGACAATGAAGAAGATTATGCCTTATCTGTAAGGCGCAGGATCCGTTTCGTAAGGGAACATACAGGATTTAGCAGATCAGAGTAGAGTAGATCAGAATAGAAGCAAACGCGCAGCATCCGCTGTGCATGACATATGATGGAGGAGATAAAAAATGGCCAGAATTAAAGGCGCTCTTAATGCGAGAAAGAAACACAACAGAGTATTAAAGCTTGCCAAAGGCTACAGAGGAGCCAGATCCAAGCAGTACAGAATCGCCAAGCAGTCCGTTATGCGTGCTTTGACATCCGCATTTGCAGGCAGAAAGCAGAGAAAGAGAGAGATGAGATCTCTTTGGATCGTCCGTATCAACGCAGCTGCCAGAATGAACGGAATCAGCTACAGCCAGCTGATGCACGGCCTCAAGGTCGCAGGTGTTGACATCAACCGCAAGATGCTTGCAGAGCTCGCAGTCAACGATGCAGCAGGTTTCACAGCTCTGACTGAGGTTGCCAAGAAGGCGATCGCTTAATCATATTGCAGATGAGAAGGATGCTGCCGGAGTAACCGGCGGCATCTTTTTTTAGAAGAACCGGTACAGATGACCGGGGAATGAACAGAATCACCTGAGAGAGCAAGGAAATGGAATTCAGAAGAATGATTGCTATAGCCGCTGTTTGGGCATCACTGATCTGCCTGTATGCCTGCGGGACGGGATCTTCGGATCAGCCCGCGCACGGAAACGAAGGAAAGAACGAGAGCGGAAAAGAAGAGACGTCCGGCGAAGACGGTGCTTATGAGGACGCGTCGGCGGATGCCACAAATGCGGCGCTTTACGCCAGGAATACGCCGGCGGAGGAGATCAACTGCTGGGGAGATTCCATCACGCAGGGTTACGGCAGTGACGGCGCCTCATATCCGGAAGTCCTGGAGGAGCTGACGGGGATTCCCACAAGAAACCTGGGCGTGGGCGGCGAAGACAGTCTCGAGATCCTCGCGCGCAGTTTCGCGTACGGCAGCCAGAAGGAAGACATTCTGGTCATCCAGATGGGCGACAACGGTGGGTGGAGAAATCTGGATGAATTGATCGCCCAGTACCGGCAGATGATCAGCGAGGCGGAGACGGACAGGTATATCATCATCAGCTCCACTGACGATCCCGATGATTTCGAGCAGATCTGGGGTTACACGACGAGGCCGGTCGGAATGGAGGACACGCGGTATGAAGCGGCCTTCAGGGAAGCCTTCGGAGAGCATCTGCTGATCGGCAGAAAGTATCTGGTCGAGAACGGGCTTGCCATCAACGGACTTGAGGAGACAGAGGAGGACCGCAGGCGCGCCGAGCGCGGGAATATCTCGCTGCAGCTCAGAAATCCCGAGATCGACAATACACATTTGAATGAAAACGGATGCATTGCGCTCGCGCACGGTGTGTATGAGCTCGGCATAGAGCTGGGATATTGGAAGTGAGAAGATTCGCTGCTTCTTCCCCGGTCCGGGCGTAAGGAGCGAGAGGGTTGGTATGAACAATCAGTTTATTCGCAGTGTTTTGATCGATTGGAGCAAAATATCGCAGGACAGTTATCTTCGCGGCATCCCGGCGATCAGCACTGCAGAGGAGATCACGTTTGAGAAAGCGGTCACCTGCTTTGTGGGCGAGAACGGAACCGGCAAGTCGACGCTGCTTGAAGCGATCGCAGTCGCATACGGATTCAATCCGGAGGGCGGCACCAGGAATTATCAGTTTTCGACCTATGATTCCCACTCGGAGCTGCATGAAGCCGTGCGGCTGACCAGAGGCATCCGTAAGCCCGGGTGGGGCTACTTTTTGCGTGCGGAAAGCTTTTACAATGTGGCTACGAAAGAAGAAGAGTACAGCAGAGGGCCGGGCGGCATTCCGCAGCATTATCACGATAAATCGCACGGGGAGAGTTTTCTGGCACTGGCCCGGAATTCCTTCAGGGGAGGTGGGATCTACCTTCTGGATGAGCCGGAAGCGGCGCTGTCTCCGCAGAGGCAGCTCACGCTGCTGATGGAGATCGACCGATGCGCGAAGGCCGGCGCGCAGTTTATCATGGCGACGCATTCTCCTGTTCTGCTGGGGATCCCGGGGGCGGAGATCCTGTCGTTTGACGGCGGGCGGATCCATCCCTGCAGATATGAGGAGACGGATAGTTATCAGGTCACGGAGATGTTCATTAACAACCGGGAGCTGCTGCTGCGAAGGCTGTTGGAGTGATTGGCCGCCCGGTGCTGCAGAATAATATTGCTGCCGCTTTCAGAATTCATTTTCTGGGAGCGGCAGTTTTTTGTCTGAAGCCGGGCACGCGGAAGCAAAAATGCGCCCGGGACAGATAGTTTGCATAGCTTTGTTTTCCCTGAGCGATAAATAGAGTAAAATAGTGGCATGGGACTGCTTCCCGGGCCCGGGGCTCGAGGAGCGGAGTGCGCCCCTGGTCCGAGGCCGGAGTGACAGCAGGAATGAAGGCAGGTAACCATATGAACCAAAAGACCAAATGGATTATGACGGCGGTTCTCGCCGCAATAGAGATATTTTTGACAGCCGCAGATCTCGGGTTTTTTACGATCGGAAGAATTGCATTTACCATTCTTCACATCCCGGTCTTCATCGCGACGACGCTGATCGGACTGCCCCAAGGCATTCTGCTGGCGGCTGTTTTCGGTATTTCCTCCATGATCAGCGCATTCTGGCATCCTTGGGGACTGCTGGATTATCTGTTCCAGAATCCGCTTGTTTCCGTAGTGCCGAGACTGCTGGTCCCGATCGCGGTACACTTTGTCTATAAAACCGTGTGCCGGATCGCGGATGATCATACAATATCTGCCAAGCTGATCTGTGTCGGCTTCTCCGCACTCTGCGGCGTGATCGCCAACGCCGTTTTTGTGATCGTTTCAGTGGCGCTCATCAGTCCGGGTTCTATCGGTATCACAGACAATTTATCGGCCAGTACGATCGTAGTCACGAACATTGTGGCGGCCAATATATTTTATGAGATCGTGCTGGCGGTTTCGATCACCTGCCTGACTGCGCTGATCATGAACAAACTCGGGCTTTTGGCGTTGACGGAGGAGGATGGGAGTGCCGCCGGAGCCGGAGAAGAAGCGGCTGAAGCAGGCGAAAACGCTTTGGACGAGAGCGGTGAAGTGTTCCTCGACAAGCCCCTTCAGAAGACGTTTCGAAAATGGCTGTTCTTGTTCATTGTTACTGCGTTCTTTGCTATGCTCTTTTTCCTGTACTATCTTTTTACCAAGCAGGATCAGCAGCATGCCTACGCACTCCTTGAGGCGAAATCAAATGAAATCTCGCGCCAATTTGAGGTCTACGGGGATACAGTCATTGAAGAGACCCTGGTTGTCGGCAGAAGCGGATTCATTACGGTCGCCAAGGGGGATGAGATCGTGATGTCGGGCCTGAGTTCCATGGAAGTCGATCGACTGTCCGATCTGTGCCCGGGATATGACAAACTTGTGCCCGGCAGAATCAGTGAGACGTCGGTCGACGGTATTACCGGCATCGGAATTGTCGAAAGAGTGAACGATCTTGTGATTCTCTCTTTTATCCCGGACAGCGAGATCTACATGGGAAGAAATCAGACTCTGGCTTATCTGCTGGGCGGCCTGCTTGTACTGTATCTGCTGCTGTTCGAAATGATCTCCGTGATCGTCCGCAAGGCTGTGGTCCAGAAGATCCAGGAAGTAAACGGAAGCCTGAGCCAGATCCGGGCCGGGAACCTGGAGGAAAAGGTGACAGTTTCGGGGAACACGGAGTTTGAGGAGCTCTCGCTGGGCATCAACACGACGGTCGATGCACTCAAGAAGACGATGCGTGAGATCGCGGAGCAGAATAAGCGCGAGATGGAGTTCGCGCGGGAAGTGCAAAATTCAGCTCTTCCGTCCGGAAGTCTCGTCGGGTTCGGCGATCCGGGGGTTGTGGTGCATGGGAGCATGGAAGCTGCCAAAGAAGTGGGCGGCGATTTCTACGACTATTTCCGGATCGGAGAGGAGAAACTGGGAATCGTGGTCGCCGACGTTTCCGGCAAAGGCGTGCCCGCAGCGCTGTTCATGATGACTGCGAAGACACTCATCAAAAACTTTGTACTTGCCGGCGAGAACCCTGCCGATGCGCTGCAGCTTGCGAATGTCCAGCTGTGTGAGAACAATGAGAAGGGAATGTTCGTCACAGTATGGCTCGGTGTGATGGATCTGAGGTCCGGGACTATGGAGTTTGCCAATGCGGCGCACAATCCGCCGCTGCTCAAGAAAGCGGGCGAGCCGTTCCGGTATATGGACTTCAAACAATATCGGCGGGGATTCGTACTGGCGGGGCTTGAGGATACGGTGTATCGGAATAATGAGATCACTCTGGGCAAAGGGGATGTGCTCTTCCTCTATACGGATGGGGTGACAGAGGCGGCCGATACGGAGCTGAAATTGTACGGAGAACAGAGGCTTTTGAAGTGTCTGGAAGCAGATTATCAGATGGAGCCCGAGGAATTGCTCCGGGCGGTCCGGGCAGATATTAGTGTGTTTGCGTCGGGCGCGGAGCAGTATGACGATATTACAATGGTCGTGCTGAAGATGGAGTGAAGTCACCCGAGCCTTAGGCCCGGGGAGCAGACACGATCGGGTTGGGAGATATCACGCATTTCTGGGCCGGAGAAACGTCAAATGATGTCACCTGGTCGCTCGGAATGTATATGTCCGGTTTTTTCCCGTGCATGATGTTCGGTGTCCCGGGCGCGGCACTGGCGATGGTGCACTGCGCGCCCAAAGAGAAGCAAAAAGCGACCATCGGTATTTTGGCATCTGCGGCGCTGTGCTCCTTCGTGTGCGGCATCACTGAGCCCTTTGAATTTGCCTTCATGTTCACGGCACCGGCTCTCTATGTCGTTTACGCAGCCCTGTACGGAATATTCAGCTATGTGACGGCATTGGTCGGCTTTCGCGCGGGCTTTGCCTTTTCAGCGGGCGCGACGGACCTCCTGTTCTCGGCTTCGCTCCCTGCAGCGGCGAATACCTGGATGATCCTGCCGCTCGGCGCGGCGGCGTTCGTGACGTTCTACCTGGTATTCCGCGTCATGATCACAAGGCTGAATCTGAAAACGCCGGGCAGAGAGGATGAACCTTCTGAAGCAGCAGGTACCGTATCACAAATGAGGACTGACGGAAGCGGTGCAGGCCAGGCCCCGTCCGGAACAGTTGAGCCGTTAATCGTGGACGGATTCAATGTGGACGGGCTCCTGCAAGGACTGGGCGGCAAAGATAATATTCAGAGTTTAGACAACTGTATTACAAGGCTGCGTGTTGACGTGCATAATTATGAGCTTGTGGACGACGGAATTCTCAAGTCGTCCGGCGCCAAGGCAGTGATCAAGACAGGGCCTCAGAGTCTGCAGGTCGTCATCGGAATGAAGGTGCAGGGCGTTGCGGATGCGATGAGAAACAGGTGAACCCGGGGCCGGGGAGTAAAGAAAGAAGGTCGTATCATGTCATCCCATGCTAAAAAGATGATCGCACCGATCGTCATCACCGTTTTATTCTTGTTATATTTGGCTGTATATTGTGCTTTGCTGTTTTATGAATCCATCGCAGAACCGGCGGTGCTCCTTATGGCTGTCCCGCTCATCCTGCTTGGAATAGGTATGGTTTACACATTGTCAACCCGGATTCGGGAGATAAGGAGTGGAGAAGAAGATGATCTTGACAACTACTGAAACAATTTCCGGAAAAGAACTTGAGACATTGGGGCTGGTCAAGGGAAGTACGATCCAGACTGTCAATGCTGTGCGCGACATCGGAGCCGGACTCAAGACCCTTGTGGGCGGAGAGCTGACGCGCTACAATCAGATGATGAACGACGCCCGCGCGCTCGCAACCAAGCGCATGGTCGCAGAAGCGGAAGAAATGGGAGCAGATGCGATCGTTGCCATCCGTTACAGCTCGGCGTCTGTCATGCAGAGTGCAGCGGAAGTGATGGCTTACGGCACGGCGGTGAAGTTTAAATACTAATGTGCGGCAGCCTCTGTTTTATTGCTGTGGACGTTCATTCTATTCATGTATGATTCAAGTGGAGTCACGGCGGGCGGTCCGTTTACTCACTTAGCCTATTTAGTGCCTCCGCAGCCTTTTCACTGCCAAGCTCAGAGGCTTTTTGGTACCACTCGGAGGCCGGATCTGTGACGCCGTAATTATTTTCCCAGCACCACCCTGTCATGTAAGCGCCATCGGCATCGCCCGCCTCTGCCGCCTTTTTGTACCATTTATAGGCGAGCGCCGGATCTTCCTGCGTACCGAATCCATTCTGGTACATCAGGCCGAGATTATACATGCCGGAGGCATTGCCGGTGTTCGCGAGCTTTTCAGTCCAAACGAAAGCATTGGCCGGGTCCCTTTCGGTCCCTAAGCCCGTGAGATAGCAGCGTGCAAGATTGTACATGCCCAGATCATAGCCCGTCTCGGCGCTCTTCTGATACCAGACAAATGCCTGCGCGGGATCCGGCTCGACGCCGATTCCTTCCTCATAGTCGATCCCGACATTGAGCATGCCGGAAGGATCGCCCGCCTCCGCCGCTTTCATGTTCCACTTGAAAGACTCCTCCGGATTTTTCTCTACACCTTCTCCGTTGAAATAACAGTTGGAGAGTGCGACCATGCACTGGGGATCTCCAAGTTCCGCGCCCTTTTTGCTCCAGTAAAAGGCCTGGTCAAAATCCTGCTCCGTGCCCCATCCGTGAAGATAACAGTCTATCAAAAAAAGAATTGCTTTGGTGTTGCCCTCCTCAGCGGAAGCGATCAAAAAAGCAATGTCATCGGGCTCGAGCTCTTCCTTCTGCGTGACGGAGACGATCGCTGCGCCGTAGATGTCGTAGTTGAGCTGCTTGTTTTCGCGGGAGATCACAGCGTTTCGCCACAAGAGTGTGCCTCCGGTGGCAGCAATGATCGCAGTGATGATCCCGGTCACGAGAGCAGTGCGGATCTTTCTCTGTTTTTCCCGGTCTACCAGGCGGCCGAACCGCACGCCGAGCAGAATGGAGACCAGCTTGAGAAAGGCCTTGTTCCTGCCGATTTCTTGTATATTGGCGCCGAGCAGAGTGTAATCTTCGATGTTCCTCAGGCCCTCAGGATAGCACTCCCGCGCCGGGTCATCGCTCATTGGCTCTCCGTCAATGATAAAAGGTATGATCCTGTCCCTGCGCCCCAGAGAGATAAAATACAGGACCTCCTCATTGACCCAGGAAGAGGCGGCGCTGGAAGGGGAGCAGAGTACGATCAGAAACCGGGAGTCGCGCAGATTCTGCTTGAGCGAATCCTGCAGCCCCGTTCCGGCCAGATCCGTCTGGTCCCGAAAAATGCGGAGCTTCTGCCCCCGCGGCCGCTCACCGCGCATATCGGCGGGGATCGGAAAAGTCTCGAGTTTTCTCTGCAGCCATTTCCCGAAGGAAAGATCGCGATGGCTGTAGCTGATAAAGGCATCAAAAGTATATTCTTCCATAAAGCCCCCTTTTCGCGAAAATTCTGCTTGGAACGCTTTTCTGCTTTCAGTATAGCAAAGATCCCGGAGATAAAAGATAATAAGATAATAAAAAGAAAAAAGCCCGTAAACATCATGCTTACGAGCTTTTCCTATTCATCGGAGTGACGGGATTCGAACCCACGACCCCTTCGTCCCTAACGAAGTGCGCTAGCCAGCTGCGCTACACCCCGATCTTTATAAAAGAACTTCTTAATCGAAGTACCTGCTTTTCAACAGGCAAATGCTATTATATATGGTCAGAAGGAGAATTGCAACCCCTATTTTGAAAAAAAGTGATGTGAATCTTCTCTTTACAAAACCAGCGCGCTGGTATAAAATTAAATTGCGCAAAATTGAAAAAGCAGAAGGGGTGCAGCAATGAGCAATATCTATGAGTTGGAAAACGCGAACAACAATGATACGTCCAGAGAGAAGACGATCGTAAAAACCAGTATCATCGGAATCATCGCCAACGTGGCGCTGGCAGCATTTAAGGCGGTCATAGGCCTTATGACACATTCCATAGCCATCGTGCTCGATGCCGTGAACAACATATCCGATGCGGGGAGCTCTCTGATCACCATTGTCGGCACAAGGCTCGCAGGAAAGGAGCCGGATAAGAAACACCCCTTTGGATACGGGCGCATCGAATATCTGAGCGCCATGATCATCTCCGTGATCGTCATGTATGCCGGAATCACTTCCTTTGTGGAATCCGCCAAGCAGATCCTGCATCCGGAGACACCCGACTACAACGCCGTGTCATTGATCATTGTGGCCGTTGCGGTGGTTGTCAAAATCCTGCTTGGCCGCTACGTCACGAGCGTCGGCGAGAAGGTGAATTCGGATTCCCTGATCAATTCCGGAGAAGACGCCACACTCGATTCCATCATCTCTGCGTCCACGCTTGTCGCTGCAGGCATCTTCCTGGTCTTCCATATTTCACTGGAGGCCTGGCTCGGCGCGATCATTTCTGTGGTGATCATCAAGTCCGGCATCGAAATGCTGCGGGATACGATCTCGAAGATACTGGGAGAGCAGAATGATCCCGAGCTGGCAAGAAACATCAAACACACGGTCACGAGTTTCCCTGATGTTCAGGGCGCTTATGATCTGGTACTCAATAACTATGGACCGGACGCATGGAACGGTTCCATCCATGTGGAAGTACCGGACACCTACTCGGCAGACCAGCTGGACCTTCTGATCCGCAAGATCCAGATGGCGGTCTACAAGGAGCATCATGTCGCTCTGACAGCTGTCGGAGTATATTCGGTGAACACAAGGGATGAAGAAGTGATCGAGACCAGGAAAAAGGTCAGGGAGATCGTCTTCTCCCATCCGGACGTCAAGCAGATGCACGGTTTCTATCTGGTTAAAGAGCGTAAGGAGATGCGCTTCGACATCGTGGTCAGCCTTGCGGCCAAAGATCGAAGGGCTGTGTACAGGGAAGCAGTCAGTGACGTACAGAAAGCCTTCCCCGATTATGTGCTGCAGGTCGCCATGGATACAGACTTTGCAGAGGAATGATTTTCACAATGTTTTTCCATTGCAGAACAGAAGGCAAGACTTTATAATTTAATGGGATTTCAGGAAATGATCTGTTCCTGCAAATTGGTTAAAATAAAGGAGAATCAAACATATGAGTAAATCAGAACGCAGAGTAGGCACAGTTTCCAGAGGCATCCGCTGCCCCATCATCAGGGAGGGCGATGACCTGAGCGTGATCGTAACAGACAGTGTGCTGAAAGCAGCCGAGAGTGAAGGGTTTGAGCTGCGCGACCGCGACGTGATCGCCGTCACGGAATCGATCGTTGCGCGTGCACAGGGCAATTATTGCAGCGTTGAGGACATTGCAGCAGATGTGAAGAATAAACTCGGCGGCGAAACCATCGGTGTCATTTTCCCGATCCTTTCCCGCAACAGGTTTGCGATCTGCCTTCGCGGCATCGCGATGGGTGCGAAAAAGATCGTTCTGATGCTCAGCTATCCCTCGGACGAGGTCGGCAATGAGCTGGTGAGCCTGGATATGATCGACGAAGCCGGCGTCAATCCTTACAGCGACGTGCTCACACTTGCAAAATACAGAGAGCTTTTCGGCAGCATTAAGCATGAGTTTACCGGCGTCGACTACGTAGAGTATTACGAGAACCTGATCCGCGAATGCGGCGCTGAAGTGGAGATCATTTTCGCCAATCAGCCCAAGGCGATCTTAGATTACGCCGACCATATCCTCAACTGCGATATCCACACCAGAAAGCGCACCAAGAGGATCCTTCTGGCCGCAGGCGCCAAAGCTGTCTGCAGCCTCGATGAGATCATGAACGCGCCGGTGAACGGAAGCGGCTGCAATGAGCTCTACGGCCTTCTGGGCTCCAACAAGTCTACGGAAGATAAGATCAAACTCTTCCCCAGAGACGCGAGGGACCTTGTCATCAATATTCAGGACCGTATCCTCAAAGAGACCGGAAAACATGTCGAAGTGATGGTCTACGGAGACGGCGCCTTCAAGGATCCCCAGGGCAAGATCTGGGAGCTGGCGGATCCGGTCGTTTCCCCTTTCTTTACGGACGGCCTGATCGGAACACCCAACGAGCTCAAACTCAAATATCTTGCCGACAATGATTACAAGGAACTCTCGGGTGAGGAACTCAAGAAGGCGATCTCCGAGAGCATTCGCAAGAAAGATGCGGATCTCAAGGGAAGCATGGCGTCACAGGGAACTACGCCCCGTCAGCTCACTGACCTGATCGGCTCACTTTGCGATCTTACCAGCGGATCCGGCGACAAGGGAACACCGGTAGTGCTCGTGCAGGGATATTTTGACAATTATACAAACGAGTGATGCATAAGAATTCATGAATAAGAATTCATTACGAAATCAAAAATGGTATAACAACGCGGTCGCGATCCTGATCGGTGTGGTGGGGTATGTCGTTCTGACACACCTGGGGCCGATCAATGACGCGCTGGGCACGCTCTATGACTTTGTTAAGCCGATCATCTTCGGATGTGTGGTGGCGTATCTGGTCAACCCGCTGGCGGAGTTCCTGCAGAGAAATATATTCTCGTCCATAAAGAGTGAATCCATTCGCTGGGGCCTTTCCATCTTTGTGGGAATGGTCGCCGTGATCCTGCTCTTTATGCTGCTCCTTCTGACGCTGATCCCGCAGCTGATCGAGAGTGTCTCGCTCCTCCTCAGGAACATGGACGGCTACTTATTGTCTCTGCAGAAAATGTTCGATGATCTGAATATCGGCGGGATCGATGTAGGGGACCAGCTTGGGGACTTTATGACTTCGTCAGAAGACATGATCAAAACGGGATCCCAGCTCTTGTCCACCGCTCTGAGGAGGATCGTGAGCGCTTCTGCCGGAATCGGCAAAAATATAGTGAGCTGGCTGCTGGCTATTATCCTTTCCGTGTATCTTCTGGGATCGAAGAGAAAGCTTAAAGAGGGCACGAGCCGCCTGCTCAAGGCGCTGATGCCCGCAAAGCGCTATCAGCAGGTGCTGCACTTTTTCGGGAAATGCAACGACATTCTTGTGCGGTATATTGTGTACTCACTGCTGGATGCGGTGATCGTGGGCGGCGTCACAGCGGTCTTTATGGCGATTACCCAGATGCAGTACATCGGACTGATCGCTGTGGTCTGCGGTGTCACCAATCTGATCCCGAGCTTCGGCCCCATCATCGGCGGTGCGATCGGAGGCTTTATCCTGCTTCTGGTCAATCCCTGGCATGCGCTCATGTTCATCATATTGACATGTGTCCTGCAGACGCTCGACGGCTATGTGATCAAACCCAAGCTGTTCGGAGATTCCCTGGGAGTTTCCGGCCTGCTGATCATCATTTCGATCGTCGTATTCGGAAATATTTTCGGAGTTGTGGGAATCCTTCTCGCGATTCCTATGGCGGCGATCATCGATTTCTCTTATGAGGAAGGGGTGCTGCCGTGGCTGGAGGAGCGAAGAGCCAGGCTGGATGCGGAAGAGAAAGCAAGGCTTCAAGGAAAAAACTTGCGGGGTAAAAAGAAAAACAAGCAGATCGAGAAAGAAATACAGATCGAAGATGGCGACGTGCCTGAAGATGGCGACGTGCCTGAAGATGCTGACTTGCCTGAAAATGGTGATGTGTGATGAAGATATCGATCTTAACGATGTTTCCGCAGCTCTTTGAGAGTTTTACACAGGGCCCTGTCGTCAGGAGGGCGATCCTCAAAGGGAGCCTGGAGCTGGAGATCGTCGATATCAAAGAATTCGCGCCGGGGAGCTTCCGGCACATCGATGACTCGCCGTTTGGCGGAGGCGCCGGCATGGTCATGCGGTGCGGCCCCGTGCTGGACGCACTCAGACATGTGAAGGAAAAGGCACGGGGCGCGGAGGATGCAGGTACTGAGAAACGTTCCGTCACTGCAGCGATGTCTCCGACCGGCAGGCGATTTGACCAAAAGACAGCGCACCGCTATGCTGAACTGGACCATCTGGTCCTGATCTGCGGGCATTACGAGGGCATGGACGAGCGGATCTACCGCCATACGGATGAAGAGATCTCCATCGGGGACTATGTTTTGACAGGTGGGGAAATTGCGGCCATGGCTGTCACCGATGCGGTGACCCGGCTTCTGCCGGGCGCGATCCGAAGCGAGAGCACGTCGGAGGAGTCTTTCGAGAACGGACTGCTGGAGTATCCTCAGTACACACAGCCGGCCGTTTACGACGGCGAGGCGGTGCCGGAGATCCTGCTGTCCGGAAACCATGAGAAGATCCGGCTGTGGCGGCTCACGGAGTCACTGCGCAGAACACTGGAGCGAAGGCCGGATCTGCTCGAGGAAAGAGAGCTGACAGAAGAAGAGGCCGGGATCCTGTACGAGCTGCAGAACGGCGGGAAATAGTGCGCACCTGCGCACGGTTTTCTAACCCGTACAACAGAATAATTCACAAAAATAGTGTCAGGAAACTGTATCCTGACGCTTTTTTTATTATAATGGGTTATAGAAAAGGAGGAATGTCTAATGCATCTGATTCAGCAGGAAACCGGCTGGAACACAGTGCAGCTGGCCGATCTTTTGGTCCTGATCATGGTGAGCAGCGGTGTGTTCGGTTTTATCTACGAGGAGCTGTTCTACAAGGTCGATCTGGGATACTGGGTCAAAAGGGGGTCCTCTTTCGGACCGTGGATTCCGATCTATGTGTTTGGCGGCGCCGCCTATACTTTTCTTGTCTATCCTTTCAAGGCCAACCCGCTTGTGGTATTCGCCCTGTGCGTGGTGGTCTCGGGCATCATGGAATATGTCACGGGCCTGGTCCTGTATGAAGTTTTTCACACAAGGCTCTGGGACTACAACGTCGAGAAATGGAATTTCGGGAATATCAAGGGGTATGTCTGCCTGCGGTCCGTCCTCTTTTTCGGCTTTTCAGGACTCTTTCTGATCTATCTGGTCATCTCGCTCTATATTCGCCTGCTGCAGAATGTCAATTGGAATATCCTGACTGTGATCTGCGGTGTGCTCGCCGCAGCATTTATCATAGACTGCACAGCATATCAGATCGTGAAGAGAAGAGAGGATACGAGCCAAAACAGTAAGGAGTAAGGACTGATGATCTTCTATATATGTCTGATCCTGGTGATCATCGTGACGGTCTCGGGAATCATCGGCTGCGTCCGCGGTGTCAATCTCTTCGGAAGAGTCGAATCCCCGGTCCATTTGGTGCTGGCGATCTCACTGATCAACACATGCATCTTGTATATTCCGTGGTTCATTTACTCCTGGCAGACGGAGTCGGGAGACTTCAAGAACAATCTCCTCATCGTCCCCTTCATGATCATCCGGCTCATGCAGACAGTGTCCATGGACGCCGATTACGAGGCGGCGATCCAGATCGCGTATCTGGCACAGGTCTCGGGCGTGAGCGAAAGGTTCCTGCAGTTCTACAGCATCCTGCTCTCCTATGTCAGCGTCCTTGTTCCGCTCTCCGGGATCCTGACGATCGCGGGATTTTTCGGCAATCGGATCGGATACCGGATCGGGATCGGAAGGCTGTCCGGGAGGACCAAAGTATATGTCTTCAACGGGACAGGAGAGCGCAATATGGGACTGGCCCGAAGTATCTTCGAGAGCGAGCAGGATGCGGCGCGAAAGTGCTCTTTCCTTTTCTGCAATGTCCACGAAGATCCCGGCGTGACGGTCAAAAGACAGATCAGGAAAATGAAGGGATGGTATGCGGCGGAGTACCCGTCCCTGCTCCTTAGGATCGTGACATACCGCCGAAACAGGAGGATCCATTTTTTCCTTCTCGAAGATGAAGAAGACAACTTCAACGATGTGATGGGGATCCTAAGGGCTGCCGAGTCCCTGAGCGGCGGAAAGGAACACTGGCCGGATGCGGACAGGGTCAGGATCAGCATGATCCTGGAGAGTGACCAGCTCGACAGGATATTGGACTCGCAGGACAAACACGGCATTTTCGTGCGGATCATGAACACGGAGAGCATGTGCTCGCAGGAATTGTTCAAAAGATGGCCCCTGTTTTCAGGTCTGAGAAGCGGCCAAAAGAGTATTCGTCTGCTGATCATCGGAAAGGGCGGCGTCGCATTGAAGGCGCTGCAGAGCGCGCTGTGGATGGGGCAGCTGGCAAAGGCAGCATTGAGTATCTCATATATAGGCGAAGACGCCGAAGAACTCAGGAACCGCTTGTGCATGACCTGCCCTGCGTTGTTCGATCCGCGGCTGTCCGGAGGGATCAAGTATGATCTGACTTTTGACAACATAGTGACCGGAGACCAGCTCACCCGGCACAGCGGAAAGCTGTCGGAAGCGGACTATGTGCTGGTCGCCTGCGGGGATGACGACACCAATATACGCACGGCGATCTGGACCAGGACATGGATCGCCAGGCAGAGGCCGCTGGATGCAGAGCAGCCCTTTATCGCGGTCTGCATCAGGGACAACGAACATGCCGTTCAGGCTGACCATCTGTACATCCAGGACAGCCGGGAGACTTACGGATTCCATATATTCGGCACTGACAGCCGCCTGTTCACCGCAGAGAATATCCTCTACAACAGACTTGACCGGATCTTGTACAGGATCCAGCTCTCCTACTGCATGGAAGATCCCAATGAGGAACCTTCGGAGCAGCAGAAAAATGAGGCTTGGATGCAGCTGAACAGATCCGTCTACAATTTCCGAAGTTCGGAGGCGAGCGCGCAGTATATTGTGAACCGCCTGTTTGATTCCGGGGCGCTCGAGGAGTGCATGAGAAGAGAAGAAATGGGTGCCGCTATTGCCGGCAATGACGGGAGCGAGTCGTCTGGTACAGGTGCCGCAGCCGGCGCAGGGTGTTCGATCAGCGGCAGCAAACAGGCCAAATACTGGGCGAATGCCGTGAGAGCCAGTGAGACGAGAGGCGACAGAACCCGGTTGGACGCTATTTTGGCTGTATATGAGGAGAAGATCGCAGACCGGCAGACCGTCGATCTTCTGGCCAGGGCAGAGCACGCAAGGTGGGTCACCTACATGGCCGTGAACGGGTGGATCCCGCTCCCGGCTGCTGAGCTTGTGGCGCGGAAAGAGCGCAAGATCAGCGGGCACAAGGACTACCTGCGGCTGCGCCATGCGACCATGGTGAGCTGGGATGAACTGGACGAGATCTCGTCGATCGTCTCGGACGGACGGGACATCGACAAATTCAAGAACGCAGACCGGAAGATGGTCAGAGAAGTCAGGAAATATCTGAAATAGCTAAGGAGCAAGATTCCGGAAAAGGGGGTAAGTATGGCGATATTGGCAGGTTTTATGGTCCCGCATCCGCCTATGATCGTACCTGCGGTCGGGCGGGGGAGCGAAAAGCAGGTAGAAAAGACCATCCGGGCTTATGAACAGATTGCAGACGAGATCGCGGCGCTGCAGCCGGAGACGATCATCATCACAAGCCCGCACTCGGTGATGTATACCGACTATTTCCATATTTCGCCGGGCAAGAGGGCCCGCGGGGACTTCGGGCAGTTCCGTGCGGCGCAGGCGCGCTTTGAAGAGGAATATGATGTCGAGCTCGTTTCGGCGATCACGAATCTGGCGCGCTTGGATGGGTTTCCGGCAGGACCTTTGGGGGAGCGCGACAAGAAGCTGGATCACGGGACCATGGTGCCGCTTCACTTTATCAGGGCTAAATACAGCGGAGCCCGGATCGTGCGCATCGGACTCTCGGGTCTTCCCCTGACCGAGCACTACAAATTGGGGCAGATGATCCGCAAAGCGGTGGATCAGCTCGGCCGGCGGGCGGTGTTCGTGGCCAGCGGTGACCTGTCTCACAAACTGCAGGATTACGGGCCCTATGGGTTTGCCAAAGAAGGTCCGCAGTACGACGAGCGGATCATGGACGTCATGTCGAGGGCCGCATTCGGGGAGTTGTTTGATTTTGACGAGACATTCTGCGACAGGGCGGCAGAGTGCGGGCATCGGTCTTTTGTCATCATGGCGGGGGCCTTCGACGGCTTATCCGTGAAGGCGCGGCAGCTCTCTCACGAGGATGTGACCGGCGGCGGATACGGGATCTGCACCTTCTATCCGGGAGCGCAGGACGAAAACAGGCGGTTTCTGGAGCAGTATCTGGCCCGGCAGGAGGAAAT
>ODAI011890020.1_pt1 | contig 21105 bp, 20 predicted proteins | sample 1539321 | NCBI WGS metagenome assembly ODAI01 (sample SAMN02144231, study PRJEB22623) | gut metagenome | biome: sheep rumen | host: Ovis aries | place: New Zealand | reverse complement strand
AGATTTTCAAAATTTACTGTTGTAGTATCAATTATATCACCAACAACCAATCCACCATATGCTCCACATGTTGAACTACAGTTATTCTTTGCTGTGATATTTTTAATATTTATTGTTTTATTAGAAACGCCTTCTACACGTCCAAATAATAATGCTGCATAGTTTGCAGTTGTTGAAACTGAACAAGCATTAAATTCAACACCGTCAAATGTAACATTACCATTACATTCACCAGCAACTATCGCAATTGATTCACCTGTACCACTAATGTTACATCCTAAAAATTTAACATCTTTTACAACAGCATCATCTAATAGTTGTTCAAATAAAATACCTGTTTTAGGTGCTGTGCCACTATTTACTGTTGCATTTTTAATAATATGTCCTCTACCATCAAAAGTACCCTTGAAATAAATTGATGAACCTACCAAATCAGTAGCATCAACATCTGCTAAATCAATATCTGCGGTTAGCATAATATTTTTAGCTGATATACCTTTTTCAGTATCAGTTAAGTAAGATGCATCACCATTTATAAATTTAACTAATTCTTCAGCTGTAGAAATAGCAACATAATCCTCAAATGGATCATATACTTTCCACTTTGCATATAATGTAATATTTGCATTAATTGCAGTATCAAAGTTAAATGCATCACCTGAACCATCTTGAGATGCATACCAACCTAGGAATACAAATCCATCCTTTGTTGGATTAGCAGGTGCAGTAGCTCTATCACCTTTATCGATTGTTTGACTAGCGATTGTGTTACCACCATTTGTGTTAAAAGTGATTGTAACTTTGTTAGATTGTTCATCTCCGCCAGTTTCTTGGTCTTGTGGCTCTTGATCATTATTATTATTGCTGCTTCCACAAGAAGCTAAAGCAAAAATTGATGCAGATGCCAAAGCAATACCCAATAAAATTCTTTTCTTTTTCATCTTTTTTCCTTCCCTTATTTTGAAAATATTTTTGGTCATCCCATAATAACCAATCTACTTGAAATTATATTATATTAAAAAAGATTTGTAAAGCGTTTTCTTATGTGAAATTATGTGAAATTACAATTATTTAAAAAATGTCCACCTAAAACAAAAAATATATATAAAATATAGTAAATATATCTATTATTTATCTAAATATATAAAGAGAAAAAACTATCAAAGTTTTAAATAAAAAATGTCTATCAATTTGATAGTTTTTGTCATTATTTTATATGCATAAATTTGCAAAAATGGAGGTGTCTTATCATAAAAATGAATGAAATCTTAATTTATACAACATAAAAAGCCATTCAATTAAGAATGACTTTGTATATTTTATATAGTTTTAATTTTCATTATTAAACATTCTTGATTCTTTAATAATTCATAAACTCTATCTATTTCTTCTTCTTTTGGATCAATAATAAACATTGATGGACCAGAACCTGAAACATGTGGATTTAAATTATTATTTTTTAATAAATTATAAATATAATTCATTTCTTTTGATAAAGATAAAGCTGAGTCAGTTAATTCATTAAAAACATTTTCTTTTAAAGCTTCTAAATCATTTTCTTTTAAAGCTTCTATGATATTATCAACCTTGCTAGAATTTATTCCATTTTTAGGAACATAATTACTATATACCTCTTTAGTAGATAATTCTCCGTTTGGTTTTATTAATAAAATATCAAAATCATCCATTGTACTATTAATTGGATCAATTATATCTCCTCTACCAGTACATAGTGCAGGCTCTTGATTAATAAAGAATCCAACATCAGATCCAAGTTTAGAAGCTAATTCTAATAAAACATCCTTAGATAGTTCTGTTTGATACATTGTATTAAGACCAATTAAAGTGGCCATGGCATCACTAGAGCCTCCAGCTAAGCCTGAAGCAGATGGAATATTCTTTTTAATTTTTATTTTTACTCCACCAGCTATCTTTGTATATTCAAAGAATAATTTAGCTGCCTTTTCTACTAAATTATTGCCTGGGAATGGATCATCTTCTATTTCTATTTTATCGCTTTTAGAAATATCTATTTCATCATATAGATCAATTGGCATCATGATATTATTAACCATATGATATCCATTTTTAATATCTAATACCTCTAAAGCTAAATTTATCTTCGCATTTGCATATATAAGCATAATAAAACCTCCTATTTATTATTATAAATATAATCAGCTAATTTAATAAAATCTTCTATTGATAATTCTTCTGCCCTAACACTTAAATTAAAAGAATTATCAGTAAGCATTTTATTTATAAAATCCTTATTATAAACAGTACTTAAATTATTAACTAAAGTTTTTCTTCTTTGAATAAATGATGATCTAATTAATTTAAATAATAATTCTTCATCCAAAGGATTATATTTTTTATAATCATATAGATCAAATCTTACAACACATGAATCTACATTTGGTGCTGGCGTGAATGATTTTCTATCAACATCAAACATAATTTTGGCATCACCTTTATATTTAAGCATTATAGTAATCGCACCATAATCTTTACTTTTAGGTTCACCTGTAAGTCTTAATCCTACTTCCTTTTGCATCATCATAACATAGCGTGTAACAAAAGGAGCTTCATTTAAAATCTTAGTTATAATTGGAGTTGTAATATAATACGGTAAATTAGAAATAAAATATATCTTATTATATTTATTATATCTTTTTATTTCTGATTTTAAATCAATATTTAAAATATCTTCATTAATTATTTCGTAATTATTGAATTCGCTTAATGTAACTTTTAACGGATTTATTAAATCATTATCTATTTCGTAACAAACAACATGACCAGCATATTTACATAAATATTTAGTTAATGCACCTAAACCTGGCCCAACCTCAATAACTAATGTATCCTTATCTAATTCAGATACTTCTATTATGTTTTCTAATACTTTATTATCATGCAAGAAATTCTGTCCAAATTTCTTTTTAGCTTTAATATTATTATTCATAATAATTATCACCTTAAATCTATTTTACTTCTTCTATTAGCTCTTTTAATTTATCTAATTCTAAGCCTAAGCTATTGATTCTTTTTAAAAATTGTTTAGAATTAGGCTTACCAATATTTAAAATATCAGATATTTTGTTTCTTAAAATAGCACTATTTTTATCACCAATTAATCTTAAATCATATAAATCATTTAATGTTATATTAGATTTATTAATTGTTATTTCACTACTATAAATACCATCTAATGCTTTTTTAATATCTTCTATACTAGCATGTTCTACTCCAACCTTTTTATTATTTTTTGAAATAGAATCTTTTTTTCTAATAAATGCGTTTAAAGCATTAGGTATTTCTTTTAATATTTCACTTCTTATTTTTTCTCCTGGAGAATCAGGATCTGTAAATATTATTATTCTATGTAACTTAGACATTTCTTTTAAATATCTAATAGTTTCAATAGATATTTCAGAACCATTAGTAATACAACAATTAGCATTAGGATATGCTTTTTTTATTTTTATTACATCATGATTCCCTTCAACTACAATAATATCCTCATAGCTCATAATAATATAATCTTTCCATTTCTTTTTGACTTGATGATCTTAAAGAATTAACTATTGGAGAATATTCATCTAATGATTTTATTTCTCCTTCTGGAGTTAAAACCTTAATATCATTAATATCACTTTTATCTGAATGCATATATGCAACACCAGATATTTTTACTTCTTTTATTAAATATGGTCTTAATTCTTCTGGTATTTTATTATATATTTCTTCTCTTATTTGATTCTTTTTATCATCTGATAAATGAGTAAAATCATAATATTTAAATAAATGTCTATCAAAGAAAGCATTACATAAACTATTTAATGCAACATCATCACATTTAGTTAATTGCTTAATAAAACCACCAACATATGAATCATCAAGCTCAATATAAGCTTTTATATTATTAGAATCCTCTATTACTTTAATAAAAGAATCTATATTAGCATTAAATTTATAACCATTTAATGTTAAATCTCTAATTCTTTCATAAATAGCTTCAAGTAAACATTCATAATTTCTAGCTGTTTTATGATAATAAACCTGAAAATACATATGATATCTACTCATTAAATATGATTCGATTGAATGGACACCAGAAGCTCTTACTAATACCTTATTATCAACTATTTTCATACTTCTTAAAATACGATAATAATCAATATGACCATAAGCCGCACCAGTCATATACGCATCTCTTGATAAATAATCCATTCTATCTACATCAAGTTGAGATGAAACTAAAGCTTCTATTAGCTTAAATCTACCATCATGAGCTATTACTGAAGCAACATCATCAGCTAAGCTAGGACAAATAGATAAAACTTTATTAATTCCTGTTTCTTTTGATTTAATTATTCTAATTGTCATTTCTTCGTGAGTGCAATCTAATATTCTTTCGAATGCATGTGAATATGGTCCATGACCAATGTCATGAAGTAATGCACTAATTAAGAATACTATTCTTTCATATTCTGTTAATACTTCAATTCCTTCAACATGTTGTAAAACAAGGTTAGCCATATGATAAACACCTAAAGAATGTGTAAATCTAGAATGTTCTGCAGTTTGAAATACCATTCCAACTCCAGCAAGCTGTCTTATTCTTCTTAATCTTTGAAATTCTCTTGAATCAATTAAATCTTTAATTATTTTATAATCTACAGTTATATAACCATAAAGTGGATCTCTTAATACTTGTCTTCTATCTAATTTTGTATACATATTCTTACCTCACTTTAACAATCTTATCGTTTGTTTTGTAATATAAAATATCCTTATAAACATCAACAATTAAATAATTATTTTTAACTAAATTACCTACAATAACATTCTTTAAATATGTTGAATTAGCTATATTTAAGTATTTAGCTATATCAGCAACCTTTTTATGATTAAAATAACAATAAGATAAAATTTTATCATCATATTTAGTCATATTTTCTAATGGTGGATAATTTAATTTAATTAAATCTTCATCTGATATTCCTTCTTTGTTGGTTACATCAGGAATAACAAACATAAATTTATTATCCTTATATTTTATAAATGGATGATATTTTAATTCATAATCATAATAATATTTTTCAACATCATCAATACTATCATCGTTAATGTAGTTTATCAGATTAAAAATATTATATATTAATTTATTTGATTCAAATGTTTTTATAAGATCTAAATTATATTCTCTATCAATTTCACCTGATAAGGCTTTAGAGAATGTTATTTCTAATCTATCATCAAAAACATTTATTTCCAAATCATCATTAAATGAATATCCTTTTAATATATATGAATAAACAATAAATATTCTTAATATTTCAAGATTATATGAATCAATTAATAACTTATTCACTAAATCACTATAAGAATGATTCATATTATTTTTTATAAATTCTAATGAATTATCAATCGAATCAAAAATATTATCATTAAATTCATTAGCCTTAATTAAATTATTGACATTTTTAGTTAATCCTTTATATATAATTACGCTTATTCTTGATTTAATATCATGGTTCTCATCTATAAATAATAATGAACCATTTTTTAACATTTTATTATTATCATAAAAATTAATTTGATTTAATAATTTATAGGTTAGTCGTCTATTATTGTTTTGATAATAAATATCAAATAACTTATTAAATTCAAATCTATCGAATGAAATACCTGATTGATTTTTATCAATAATATGATTTTTAGATTCTTTAACCATATTTATTATTTCGTCATATGACGCACCAACAGTTTCATTATTCTTTCTAGTGTATATCAAAGATTCATTATCAATATTTAAAATTAATGGTTTAGATAATGATTCATTTATATTAATTACTAACAAGAATTTAGACTCTAAATTAATCAAATTAAATTCATAGCTTAAATTTGGATAAATATGATTGTTTATTAAATTGATAAGTTCTGTTTTAATATTTAAAATTTGATTATTAGTAAAACCAGAGATTATATCATATGTGGAACCTAAAATTATTGTTCCACCTTTTTTATTTCCTAAAGCAACGAAATCAGCAAGTGATTCTTTTACATTATTTATATTAATTCTTTCTTTTAAAATGACGTCTTTATTTTGATAAAGGCTCATATCAATTACTTCATCAATATACAAATCACTCACCACCTATCAATTTATTATACTTCAATGATATTTCAATGTCAATTTCACTTCAATTTCAATAATTACTTCAACATTACTTCAATTAAAAATTAACAAATTTATCACACACAAAATCACATAATATTATTCTTTTAAATTCATTGAATTTAGTATATAATGAAAATGCTTTAAATCATTCCAAAGGGGATTAATTATATGAAAAAGAAAATAATAGGTGGAATCGCATTAGGTTTGTTAAGCGTATTTTCACTTGCAAGCTGTAATTTAACCATCACAGATAACACTAAAAATCAAGATCAAACTGATTCTGGTTCTGATTCAGATACAAAAACTGAATCATTCACTATTACATTTAATTCAATGGGTGGAAGTAGCGTAACAAGTCAAACTGTAAAAAAAGGAAACAAAGCCACAAAACCTATTGATCCAACAAGAAGTGGATATACATTTGCTGGATGGTATAAAGAAGAAGCTTATACAAATGAATTCAATTTTGAAACAACTACAATAACATATGATAGAACATTGTACGCAAAATGGACTCAAAATTCTTCAGGTGGAGGAGAATCAACAACACAATATACAGTAACATTTGATGCAAATGGTCACGGAACTGCCCCAGCAGCTCAAACAATATCAAAAGGTGGTATAGTAACTAAACCTACTGATCCATCAGCTACTGGATATACATTCGGTGGCTGGTACAAAGAATCATCTTGTACTAATGCATGGAACTTTACTACTGATACTGTAAATGGTGCAACTACTTTATATGCAAAATGGACTCCTACTTCAACACCAACAACAAATTACACTGTTTCATTTAATACGAATGGACATGGAACTGCCCCAGCAAATCAAACTGTTGCGAAAGGTGGCAAGGTTACAAAACCTACTGATCCTTCAGCAGATAATTATACATTTGGTGGTTGGTATAAGGAATCTGGATGCATTAATGTTTGGAACTTTACTTCAGATACTGTAAATAGTACAACAACTTTATATGCTAAATGGACTCCAACTTCTAGTTCAGGTGAATTAACTATAACAAATACAGTTGGATATAATGAAGCTATTTATTTCACATTTAATCCAGCATCAGGACATACAAATAGTTCTGATTATACTGTTTTATATAAAAAGAGTTCAGAAACTGAAAGTAGCTATACATCAATTCGTTCTGAACTAGTTAGAATTAATAATGGAACTGGTAGAGCAGATATCTTAGGCTTAACACCTAGTAATTATGATATTAAAATACAATCTCCATATGATACAAAAGAAGTAAAAAATATAGAAGTAGTAGCACAAGATAGATCTGGTTATGCTCATTTTGGATATACTTCAGGAATTGGTGCATATAATAATGATGGTACATTAAAGAGTAACGCTGAAGTGTATTATGTAACTGATGAAAATAAAAATAATGTCGATGGACATGGTACATCTCTTGCTCAACTAATAACAACCGCATCTAACCCTTTATGTATCAGAATAATTGGTTCTGTAAAAACAACTCAATTTAACACAATTTCTTATAATAAATCAAACGTAAAGAAGAAAGCTTTAATTGATGAACAAGCGGCTTCACTAGGTGGAAATTATAATACTTATACAGCTGAACAAATAATTGCTAACGAATGGAACTCATATTCTAATGATTTAGCTGCTGGTATTACCACTTTGAATGGATTGACATCAAAAGTTAAGTATAGTACAAGCGGTGTACATTGTATCGATAAAGATAACCCAACAAGTCCAAATTACTATACACAAGCATTTGATACATACTGGAATATGATGGAACCAACAGAAAAGCAAAACATAACTATTGAAGGTGTTGGTGATGACGCTGAAATCTATCAATGGGGTTTTATGTTCAAAAGATGTAATTCTATTGAAGTAAAGAATTTAACATTTACAAACTACACAGAAGATGCATGTAGTGTAGAAGGTGCAGGAAATTCAACTTGTTCACAAACAGGTAATTATTGGATTCATAACTGTACATTTAATAGAGGATTAAATAATTGGGATATGTCTGATGAACTTGATAAAAATGATGGTGATGGAGCAACTGACTTTAGATATTGTCATAATGTAACAATTTCTTATACAAGATATAACAATACACATAAAACAGGTTTAGTCGGATCTGGCAGCGGAAATCTACAATATAACTTCACATTACATCATAATTTCTATAATCTATGTGAAGCAAGATTGCCATACACAAGACAAAGTAATATACATATGTATAACAACTATTACTTAGGTAATTCATCATTGGCCTCTAAACAAATATTCCAAATTGATAATAAAGCTTATGTTTTATTAGAAAATAGCTATATTGATGGATATACAAATCCATTAAAAGCAACTGATAGTGGTGTTATGAAAGCAGTTGGAAACAATGTATCAATTTCTGGTGCATCAAATGTTACAAGAGCAACATCAGTTGATAGTTCATGTAAACCAGATGGTTCAACTAATTATTCAAACTTTGATACAAATTCATCATTATTCTATTATGATGCAACAAATCAAAAATCAAATGTATCCATTATGAATAATGCATCTGATTTACCAACATTAATTCCTAATGTTGCCGGCGCGGGATTATGTGCTAAATTAACTTATTAAAATTAAAATATAATAATACACGTTAAAAACTCTATTTTTCAATTATGACTTATAGAGTTTTTTACATTATTATTCTAATTCATATTTTATATACCAAAAACTATTGATTTGCTCGTTGAAGTATAGTAAAATTATACTTGGGTGAGCAAAATGATTATTTCTACAAAAGAATTATTAATAAAATATAATAATTATAAAGTTCCTAAAATGAAAATTAAAAGAGAAATTGATAAAAGTGTTTTCATCGAACTTAAAAGAGGATTATTTGAAACAAATCCCAAAGTGGACCCAATGTTAATTTCAGGTTACTTATGTACTCCATCATATCTTTCATTTGAATATATTCTATCTATTAATAATTTAATCCCTGAAGTAGTACACACATACACATCCGCTACTCTTAATAAACGTCATACAAATAATTATAAAAATAAATTTGGATATTATAGTTATCGTGATATTCCATCTCAAGCATTCTCATTCGGAATCAAACAATATGCATTAGATGGTTATAGCTATGTAATGGCGACAAAAGAAAAAGCCTTGTGTGATTTACTATACACAATGCCTACAATAAAAAAATATAAAGAAATAAAAAATTTGTTATTTGATAATTTAAGAATTGATGAATATGAATTTAAAAATTTAAATTTCAAAGACATAATTTTTTTATGTGATTTATATAAATCTAAAAATCTAAATTATTTGAAAAAATACGTTGAAGGAGAATACAATTATGAATAATATATTTTTAGATAAACTTAATAGTTATAATCCTAAAACAAAAGATGAATATGTAAATTCATTAAGAGAAATTGCTCAAGAAATCACATTATATTCGCTTTCTAAAACTGATTTTTATGATAATGTTGCTTTTTGTGGCGGTACATCACTTAGAATTTTTTATTTTTTAGATAGATCAAGTGAAGATTTAGATTTTTCTCTTATAATTCCAGAAAAATTTAATATTAGTAAATATCTAGAAAAACTAGAAAAAGAATTTACAAACTTTGGTTTTTCGTTCAACGCTATGGTAAATGAAAATAATTCAAACATTGATTCTGCATTTTTGAAGGGAAATACAATTATTAATTTAATATCTATAGGAACACCAAAAGAGTTATTAAATAATGTAAGAGAAACAGAATTACTAAAAATTAAAATAGAAATAGATACTAATCCTCCGTCAAACATAGAATATGAATATAAATATGGATTATTCCCATTTGGATATAAATTAAAAATATTTACAAAAGAAACATTATTTGCTGGAAAATTACATGCAATATTATGTAGAAACTGGTCAAAATATGTTAAGGGTAGAGATTATTATGATTATCTTTTTTATATTAGAAATGATATTAAAATCAATATTAAATATTTAGAGTCTGCATTGAAACAAACAAAATACATTGATGACACTGTCACTTTAGATGCAAATGCTATAAAAGAATTATTGTTAAAAAAATTTGATGAAGTTGATTTTAATTTAGCCAAAAATGATGTCATTAAATTTTTACGAAATCAAGAATCATTAAGCATTTGGAGTAAAGATTTTTTTAAAAGTATAACAATAGATTATTTTATAAGAAACTACAATTTAAAAAACTAATAAATTATATTTTAACTACATTTTTATCGTATTTTCACCGGTAAGTATCGTTTCATTATACTTCGTGGAGAAAATAAAGCATTTTTTGCAAATTAAAAAGACATCAAATGATGTCTATTCTTTATAATATATACCTTGGTATAAGTTTTCTTTTCTTAATTTTTTATCTATTTCATTCATAACAACCATCTTTTTTATGGTCCATTTAGGTTCAATTAAATCATCTATTACTCCATCTGCGGCTAATCTATGAATAATAATATCTTTTCTTAAATGTGTTATTTGATTAACAACAATATTAACATATTCATCAAGTGATAATATTTTTATTTTATTATCATAATAATCTTTTTCTATTTGTGTATTTTTTAAAATGAGAAGTGAATGAAATTTTATTCCTTGAATATCTAATTTATTAATAAAATTAATTGTATTTAAATAATCATTCATATTCTCATTAGGTAATCCATTAATAATATGAACAACTATTTCAATATTTTTTTCTCTTAATTTATTTACACAATCAATAAATTCTTGATTTGTTAAACATCTATTTATTTTAATAGAAGTTTCTTCATTAGATGTTTGAAGTCCTAATTCAATAGTAATTGGGATTTTTTTATTTAATTCACCTAAATATTCTAATACATCAGAAGTAATAGAATCTGCCCTTGTTGCGATATCTAAACCTACTATTTTATCTCCTGCGGCTTTAATAGCTTCTTCATATAATTTTTTTAATTCATCTAATGGCTTATAAGTAGAAGAATTAGCTTGAAAATATGGAATATATTTGATGTTTGGCCACTTATTTTCCATAATTTTTTTTATATCATTAAATTGTTCAGTTATAGTTTTATTTTTATCTCCTGCTAAATCTCCACTACCTAAATTAGAACAAAATGTACATCCACCATATCCTTTAGATCCATCTCTATTAGGACATGTAAAATTACCATTTAATGCTATCTTAGCTACTTTAGAATTATATTTATATTGATAATAAGCTGTTAAAGTATTATATGGTTTTTCTTTAGTCATTAAATTCATCATAAATTAATATCTAGCTCCACTGGACAGTGGTCAGAACCATACACATCTGTTAATATCTTTGAATCAACTATTTTATCTTTTATTTCATCATTAACAATAAAGTAATCAATTCTCCATCCTGCGTTATTAGCTCTAGCATTAAAGCGATAGCTCCACCACGAATAAATTACCTTTTCAGGATATAAATATCTAAATGTATCAATATATCCTTCATTTAATAATTGAGTAAATTTTGTTCTTTCTTCAATAGAAAATCCAGCATTTCTAGTATTAGAATCAGGATTTTTTAAATCTATTCTATTATGAGCTACATTTAAATCACCACAATAAACAATAGGTTTATTTTTCTTCAATGTATTTAAATATAGTCTCATTTCATCTTCAAATACCATTCTATAATCTAATCTTTTTAGTTCTTCCTGAGAATTAGGTACATAAGCTGTAATGAAATAGAAGTTATCAAACTCAAGTGTTATTACTCTACCTTCATCATTATATTTACCACCATTAATACCATAAGTAACATTTAATGGTTTTATTTTAGAAAATATAAATGTTCCACTATATCCTTTCTTTTCAGCACTATTCATATATGTATAATAACCTTCTTTAGATAAATTAATTTGTCCTTCTTGGCATTTAGTTTCTTGTAAGGCAAATATATCAGCGTCTATATTTTTGAAAAAATCATCAAATCCCTTTGTCATACATGCTCTAATACCATTAACATTCCAGCTTATAAATTTCATAATGACCTCCAATTATTCTTGAAATAATTATAAAATTATTTTACCATAGAATTAGATTTTTAAAAGGTGCAAATATGGAATTAAAAGAAATAATGAATTATAAAAATTTTGTGGTTATTGGAGATACTTTAAATCCTGATAAATATGCCTGCAAAATTAAAAACAAACTAATAGAAAATAATTATAATGTTGAATGTGTTGGTAAAGAATTAAAATCTATTAATGATTGTAAAAATGAAATAGACATTATAGATTTATGCATTAATCCAATAAAAGGATTGGAATTATTAAAAGAAAACAAAAAAGATTTCAAATGTGTTTTAATTCAGCCAGGAGCTGAATCTGATGATATTAAAAATTATTTGAATAATATCAATAAACCATATTTAGAAGGTTGCGCATTAGTAGGGATTTCTTTATATAGGAGAAAAAAATGAAAACATTAGTTATTTATTATTTACCAAGAGAAGAATCTAGAACTAAAAAATTATTAAATTTATTTTTAAAAATTGGTAAATTTAATAAAGTGGATTATCTAGATTTAAATAATGAAAATATTAAACCATTAAAATTAAATGATTTAATTAAAAGAGATAATTATATTAATAATAATGATTTTAATGATCCAATGTTCGATTATGCAAAACAATTCATTAAATATGATAATATAATTATTGCTTGTCCTTTTTGGGATTTATCATTTCCATCTATTATTAAAATATATATAGAAAATATATGTGTTAATAATTTAACATTTAAATATGTTAATGATAGACCTTGCGGTTTATCAAAATTTAAAAATTTTTATTTTTTAACAACTGCAGGCGGACCAATTAATGAAAATAATTCCGCTTCAATTTATTTAAAAGAAATATCTGAATTTTTGGGTAATGGTAATTTTCATTTCTTTTATATAGATAAATTAGATATAGAGGGAATAAATATCGATAATTTATTTAAAGAAAAAGAAGAAGAAATAAAAAAATATTTTAATTAATATAAAACCTTGTTTTATTAATAATTTTATCTTAAAATTAAATATATGAAAGGGGCTTAAAAATGAATAAAAAGACTTTAAAATTAATCGTATTAGGTTGCGAGGTTGTGTTTGCTGTATTAGCATTCATTATGATGTTCTTACCTGCAGTAGAAGGAAAAATATTAGGAACAACATATAATGCATTCCAAACATCATTTGGATACACTGAAAATTCTGCTAAAATTTGGGGATTCTCTTTTGGTAATTTCTTAACATTTATTTTCTTACTTGTAGCAATTGGTGCTTGTTGTGTTAAGGTAGTATTTAAAAAAGGAAATATCGGAAAATTTGCTGGTATAGTATCTGCAGTATTATTTATAGTTGCTGGTGTATTCTTTTTCTTAAATCAAACATTCGCAATTAGTGATTTAAAAGATGCTTATAAATTAGCTGTTGGCGCAATCCTAGCTGGTGTATTCTCTATCATAGCAGGTTGTGTTGTTTGTTTTGATACATTCTTTTTAAAAGATTAATTCCTAAAATTATATAGGCTATAAAAATATCCGTTGAGTTATATACTTGATGGATATTTTTATTTTGTATTGACATTAAATATTATTGAGTTATAATAAATTGCGAATGATTTGCAAATGAGGGATATAATGTCATATAACACTAAACCAAAAGAATATATATATCAATTTTTAGAGAATCATAAAAATAAAAGATTTTCTATTAAGGATTTAAATGATTGGTTAATAGAAAATAATTATAATGTTAATTTAGCTACTATATATAGAAATATAGATAAGCTTGTAAAAGATAATGTATTGTTGAAGCATCAAAATGTAGATAGTGGATACGCAACATATCAATATATTGAAAATGAAAAATGTTTAACTCATTTCCATTTTGAATGTACAAAATGTGGTAGAGTATCACATTTAGGGGCTAAAGAAACAAATGATTTTTTAAAAATGATAAAAAAGACAATGTTTTTTGAAGTAGAGCCTCAAAATACATATATCAGTGGTATATGCAATAATTGTAAAAAAGTATTTATTAGTTTTTAGGAGAAAATATGAAAAAGTTATTAGGATTATTATTTTTATTTTGTGGATGTATGCTATTTTTAAGTAGCTGTAATAATAATTCAAATTATGATATTGTTGTTACAAATTTCCCAGGCTATGATGCCGCAAGAGCAGTAACAAAAGATACTGGGAAATCTGTTAAAATGCTATTAGCACCAGGATCAGATGCTCATAATTATGATCCAACACCTGGTGAGATTGCTTCTATAATAAATTGCAAGGTATTTGTTTATGTTGGTGGCGAATCCGACGAAGGATGGGTTGATAATGAAATATTAGGCATTATAAAAAAGGATGTTAAAATTATCAACATGTTTGATGTATTAGAAGGTTCTTTATATGAAGAAGAGGAACACGATCACGAAGAAGAACATAACCATGAGGAAGAATATGATGAGCATGTATGGACAGACCCAACTAATTTTGCTAAAATTGTTGAGGCAATAAAGGATGCTTTAGTTGATATTGATTCTTCAAATAAAGAAACATATGAAAAAAATTATAATGAATATAAAAATGAATTAACTAAATTAGATAATAAAATGAAAGATGAAATAGCTAAAGCTAGTAAAGATGTTATTGTTATTGCGGATAGAAATCCATTTTTATATTTTGAAAAGCATTATAATATAGAAGTTGTTGGTGCTTTTCCCGGATGCTCTACAGTTGAATCAATTTCAGCATCTAAAAAGGCAACACTTATAAATACTGTTAAAAATAATAATTTAGGAATTGTATTTGTTTTAGAAACTACAGATATCAAAAATAGCGCTGGAAATGATATTAAAAATGAAATCAATTCACAAATATCTAGCGGTAGCTATAATGGTAAAAATGTAGAAGTAAAATTTATTTATTGTATGGAAAATCCATCGAAAGATGATTTTAATAATGGTAAGACATATTTAGATATGTTTAATCATAATATTGAGGTAATAAAAGAAGCTTTAAATTAGAGGTGTTAAAATGGCAATACTAAAAGTTAATCAACTATCTTTAGGTTATGAAAACCAAGTAGTTATTAATAACATTTCATTTGAAGTTAATAATAAAGATTTTGTTTTAGTAATTGGATCTAATGGCGTTGGTAAGTCTACTCTTATCAAAGGTATATTAGGTATTATTAAACCTATAAGTGGTGAAATCACTCGTGATTTAAATTCTAAAAACATTGGTTATATGCCACAAGAAACTAAAGTAGATAAGAATTTCCCTGCATCAGTTATGGAAATAGTATTGTCAGGTTTAATCAATAAAATGGGAAGAAGACCATTTTATAATAAAGAGGATAAAGATAAAGCAAGAGAAGCTTTAAGAATTTTAAAAATAGAAAATTTAGAAAAGAAAATCTTTTCTGAATTATCTGGTGGTCAAAGACAAAAGGTTTTATTAGCAAGAAGTTTATGTGCAACTACTAATTTACTAATATTAGATGAGCCTAGTAATAATCTAGATCAAGAATCTAAAGTTGATTTTTATTGTACACTTAAGCATTTAAATGAAGGTCATGGAATAACTATAATAATGATTACTCATGATATCTCAAGAGATAGAGATGCCTTTATTGGTAATAAAGTATTAGAGCTTAGAAGTGATGGATATTTTTATGGTAGTACAGATGAATATATGGAGGAATTAGGTTATGATTCTTAATGATATTTTTTCTATGCTATCTTATGATTTCGTTATTAAAGCATTGCTAGTTGGTGTTTGTATATCATTATGTTCTAGCTTGCTTGGTGTAAATATGGTATTAAAAAATAAAGCAATGATTGGTGATGGACTATCACATGTCGCTTTTGGTGCTTGTGCTATCGCAGCATGCTTAAACTGGGCCCCACTTTTAGTTTCGATACCTGTTGTTATAATAGCAGCATTTGTTATTTTGAAGCTATCAGAAAAAAGCAAAATACATGGTGATAGCTTAATTGCATTATTTGCTTCATCATCTTTAGCAATAGGATATATAGTAATTAAGCTTGGTGGTTTAAATAAAGATTTAGATAGTTATCTATATGGAAATATATATATGATATCTACAACAGAATTAATATTAACATTAGTTCTTACAGTTGTTGTAGTAGCATCATTTATTATTTTTTATAATAGAATATTTAGCATTACATTTGATGAAGATTTTTCTAAATCTTCTGGTATAAAAACAGAATTATATAATGTTATTATTTCTGTATTATGTGCATTTACTGTAGTAATTGGAATGAAGGTAATGGGTACATTACTAATTACATCATTAATTGTATTCCCCGTTTTGTCGGCAAGACAAATATTTAAAACATATAAGCATGTTGTAATTGCTAGTGCTGTAATATCAGTATTATGTTTCGTTATTGGAATATTCACTAATTTAGCTGTTGATTTGCCTGTTGGAGCAACAATAGTAATCATAAATTTAATTGTATTTATAATTTTATTAATAACAGGTATTTTTAGAAAAAGAATAAGAGTTGTTTAGTGTTTCATTTGTTGTGTTCAACATATGAGACACTTTTTATTTTATATAAATTATGTGTTTGGTTGACAATTGTAAATTAAAATGGCATTTTTTATATTTCTAAAATTTATTTCTATTCATTGACTATTGAGTTTTAAATTAGTATAATTTATATAGAGTTTTTTGGGAAAACTTAAATAAAAATAATATGGGAGGCATTTATGTTAATGCAAATACTAGATGCAATGATTGCATTATGGATTTCCCTTATTGTTGTGGGTTTAGCACTAGGCTTTGTCGCTGGATTCTTTATTAAAGCATATTTAGCTAAGAAATCTACAGACACTGCTAAAATTCAAGCAGATAAAATTATTGCTAGTGCAAACGAAGAAGCTGAAAAGATTAAAAAACAATCAATTAACGAAGCTAAGGAAGAAGTAACATTCCTAAGACAGGAAGCTGAAGCAGATATTAAGGAAAGAAAGAGCATAGTTGTTGAGCTTGAAAATAAGTTAAATAGCCGTGAAGATACTTTAGATAGACGTTCGTCTAATCTTGATAGACGTGAAGAAATGCTTTCGATTAAAGAAGCTAAAATTGATGAGAAAAAAGCAGAATTAGAACAACAGAATAATAAGGTGGAAGCTTTACTTAAGCAACAAGAACAAAAATTAATTGAAGTTGCTGGAATGACTAAGGAGGAGGCTCGCCAAATCATAATGGCTACTGTGCATGAGACAATGAAGCTTGAAATTGCACAATATGTTAAGGATGAAGAAGAGCGTGCTAGAGCCGAGGTTAAGAATAAGGCTAAGAATATTTTAGCTATAGCTATTCAAAAATATGCTGGTGAAACAGCAGGAGAAGCTACAGTTTCTACAGTTTCACTTCCTGTTGAGGAAATGAAGGGTAGAATAATTGGACGTGAGGGTAGAAATATTCGTGCGTTTGAATCATTAACTGGTGTTGATTTAATTATTGATGATACTCCAGAGGCAGTTGTTCTTTCAGGTTTTGATCCTGTAAGAAGAGAGATTGCAAGAAAATCATTAGAAATATTAGTTACTGATGGTAGAATCCATCCAGGTAGAATTGAAGAAGTCGTTGATCGTTGTCGTGGAGAAGTTGAAATGACAATCCGTGAAATGGGTGAGGATGCAGTGTTTAAAACTGGTATTGGTAAGATTCATCCAGATCTAATCAAATTAATTGGTAGATTAAATTTCCGTACATCATATGGTCAAAATGTTTTAAAGCATTCAATTGAAACAGCTATGATAGCTGGTAAGCTAGCTGCAGAAATTGGCGAAAATGAAATGTTAGCTAGAAGAGCTGGTTTACTTCATGATATTGGTAAAGCAGTCGATCATGAAATTGAAGGAAGTCATGTTGAAATTGGTGTTGAGCTTGCTCAAAAATATCATGAACCAAAAGAGGTTATTGATGCCATCGCATCTCACCATGAGGATGTTGCTCCAAAAACAATTATCGCTGTTTTAGTTGCTGCAGCCGATGCTTTATCAAGTGCTAGACCTGGTGCGAGAAGTGATTCATTAGAAAATTATACTAAGAGACTTGAGAACCTAGAAGCTATTTCAAATAGTATTAAGGGTGTTCAATCTTCATTTGCTATTCAAGCAGGTAGAGAAGTAAGAGTTATTGTAAATCCTGAAGAAATTGATGATCTTGAAACTATTACAGTTGCTAGACAAATCAAAAATGAAATTGAGGCTAAGCTTCAATATCCTGGAACTATCAAGGTTACAGTTATTCGTGAAACTCGTGCGACAGATGTAGCGAAGTAATTATTTAGCAAGCAAACAATTTTGCTTGCTTTTTATATGGTATAATTTGTGAATAAATGGTATTATTACATTATAATGTAATTATCTTAAGGAGATTAAATTATGAGAATTCTTTATTTAGGAGATATTGTTGGCGAAAAAACACTAGATGTTTTGAAAAACAATTTAGAGAAAATAAAAAAAGAAAATAATATAAATTTAGTTTTTGTTAATGCCGAAAATGTTTCTTCAGGTAAAGGATTAATAGAAAAGCATTATCAAGAACTAATGAAAATGGGTATAGCTGGAATATCAATGGGCAATCATACATTTTCAAAATCAGAAATAACTAATTATATTAATGATGCTAAAATAGTTCGTCCTGCTAATTTACCATGTAATATTGGTAAGGATGTATTATACATCAATTATAATGGTCAAATTATCGCATTAGTAAATATGCTAGGAAGAGTATATACAAATACTCCTTTAGATGATCCATTTAAAACAATGGATGAATTATTAAAAAACATTAAGGCGGATTATATTATTGTTGATTTTCATGGCGATGCGACAAGCGAGAAAAAAGCATTCTTTTATGATTTTTCAGGTAAAGTCGATGCTATAGTTGGTTCTCATACTCATACTCAAACAGCTGATGAAGAAGTATATAACAATACATTATTCATTTCAGATATGGGAATGTGTGGACCATATGATTCTATTTTAGGTGATGATATCAATCAAGTTATTGAAAGATTTAGAACTGGAGTATTTAGTCCACTTAAGGTTGCGAATACCAATAAATATAAAATAAATGGTGTTGTTCTTGATTTAGGAATTAAAAGAAGTATTAAAAGAATCAACATAGAAGTTAAGGGTGAGTAATTTTGATTAACGAAAAGAAATTAGATAAAGATTTAAAAAGGGTAATGCCTTCTTTAAAAGAAGCTAGAATAAGAAGAAATAAAGAAGTTGAAACAATCAATTTCCAAATTGACCCCAAATATATAAATTTAGGAAAAGATAAAACATATTTTATTTATACATATGGTTGTCAAGGAAATGAGGCAGATTCAGAAATTATGGCTGGTATTTTAGAAGCTATCGGCTATAAGCATAGTGAAGATCCACTACTTGCTGATATTGTTTTATTAAATACATGTGCGATAAGAGAAAATGCCGAACAAAGAATTTGGGGAGTATTAGGTCAATTAAAGGGTAGAAAAAGAAATAATCCTGATTTATTAATAGGCATTTGTGGATGTATGCCTCAAGAAGAAAATGCCACTAATAAATTATTAGAATCATATCCTTTCGTTGATATAATATTCGGTACTCATAATAGGGGTAATTTACCTAAATTAATTTATGATGCATATTTATCTAAGGCTACTGTAGTTGAGGTTATATCTGGTGAAGGTAATATCTTAGAAAATACACCAAAGGTAAGAGAATCAAAAACTAAGGCTTGGGTTCATATTATGTATGGATGTGATGAATTCTGTACATATTGTATAGTTCCATACACAAGAGGAAAAGAAAGATCAAGAGCCAAAGAAGATATAATTAATGAAGTTAATGAGCTTGTTAAAGAAGGCTATGTTGAAGTAACCTTATTAGGTCAAAATGTAAATGCTTATGGTAAAGATTTAGGAAATGGTGAATATACATTTGGAGATTTATTATTTGATATAGATAAAACAGGAATCCAAAGAGTAAGATTTACATCTCCTCATCCAAGAGATATGGATGATAGAGCTATGGAAGCTATGGCTAAATGTAAAAGTGTTATGCCACATCTACATTTCCCTGTTCAATCAGGTAATGATAGAGTACTTAAAATAATGAATAGAAAATATACTAGAGAAATCTATTTAGAAAAGATTAAGAAATTAAAAGAATTAGTTCCTGGTATTTCTATCACAACTGATATTATTGTTGGATATCCAGGTGAAACATATGAAGAATTTAAGGATACTGTTTCTTTAGTTGAAGAAGCAGAGTTTGAAGGAGCCTTTACATTCATATTCTCACCAAGAGAAGGAACTCCAGCATTTTCTATGGAAGATCCAATATCTTTAGAAGATAAACATAAATGGTTTGATGAATTAGTAGAACATACTAATAAGGGATATCTAAATGGCCATGAAAAGTTCATTGGTAAAATTGTAAAGGTATTAGTTGATGGTGAATCAAAATCAGGTGATGGAATGCTATGTGGTTATTCAGAACATAACAAACTAACACATTTTAAATCAAATGATTTATCACTTGTTGGCAAAATTGTTAATGTTAAAGTAACTGAAGCGAAGACTTGGTTTATGATAGGTGAGCTTTGTGAATAGTAAAGATAAATTAATTGAATATTTTAATAATTTAGAAGAAGTAAAAAGAATAAAAGAATTAAAGCCTTATATCGAAAATAATAACGATATTAAGGCTTTAATGAATGAACTACAATTAAAACAAAAACAAATTGTTAATGCTAAAGAATTTAATCAATTTAATCAGCTTAAAATATATAATTTAGAATATGAAAAAATAAAAGAAGAATTATATAATATTCCTTTTGT
>ODAI010604264.1_pt1 | contig 21107 bp, 13 predicted proteins | sample 1539321 | NCBI WGS metagenome assembly ODAI01 (sample SAMN02144231, study PRJEB22623) | gut metagenome | biome: sheep rumen | host: Ovis aries | place: New Zealand | reverse complement strand
CCGATTTTGAGTATATCAGCTCTGAAAGTTCCCTTATGCCGACAGAGGTACCTGAGAATCTGCCCTTTATACTTATGTCATACGGAGCAGATAAGAAGAAGGGTGGAGAAGGAGAAAACGCCGATGTTCTTTCCTGGCAGTAAGAGCCTTCTGACCGCTTGCGTCAGCATCGCGGTCGTCCTTATGACAATGCTTACAGCTTTGCTGGCCGCAAAATCCTCAAAGCTAAACCTGAAGGAAAGGGAACTCTTAGTTGTAAAGGAAAGTCATGAGGCAAGAAATGCTGAAGCAATGAGGAAGTATGGCTATGAAATTAATTGATATGGTTTATGTGATGCTTGTACTTTCCATGCTTTTTTCGGCTGTGTTGAGGTTTGGGAAAACTTTTGTCGACTTGGATGTACGGGAAAGGGAAGTGGACCTGCAAAAAGATAGTCTTACTTTTATATCTGAAAGCTTTATAAAGACTTGTCATGGTTCCGGTTTTTCTTCTCTTCAAGAGTGGCAAAAGGTTTGCGGGGCAATGTGGAAGCTTGATTATATAGCCTGGGGTGGGGCTGATTCTTTTCTTCCTCTGGCAGAAAACAAGCTGATGTATGGAGTCTGGCGCAATTCACAAATAAAGGGGGAAATTTATAGTGAGGCTGGGCAAGCTGTACTGAAAAATTAAGGGGGGGGCTGGAGAATTATGAAAAATCGAGCAGGATTAATTACTTGTGAAGAATTTGAAAGATATACATTTCCCATTCCGGTCAATAAAAGCTTTGGAAAAATGAGAAATACTTTTATTCATACAGAGCTGATGAAAAGGCATCCCTGTTTTTCGGATGAATTTTGTGTAGATTCAAAGCTTAGACTTGGACGGAAAGGTTTATTCACAGATGTAATTGTGATGAATAAGCTTCGTTTTATGCTTTTACGCGGGCAAAACTCTGTTGCAAAACTTTTTGGGCTTAGATTTGAAAATGTAAAGGGCTTTCGCTTTGCTTCTATAAAATTAAGGTATGCATTTTTGCTTTCTTTGCTTTGTTTACTTTTTTGCCTTGTTGCTGGTGTAAAAAGCAGACAAAAACAAAATCAGCTTGCGATTCTTGATGGGGAAAATGAAACAAAAAACAGACTTATTACAGATGGAGAAGAGCAGTTAAAGGAATATGGTTTTTTATCCTCTTTTTTGGAGCTTTTTGGAAAAATCTCGGAAGAAAAGAATCCGGATTTTTCTGTTAATAAATTTGACTGGAAGGTTGATGGAGTAATGGAGCATATGAATGTTGATATATATGGAGCCTATCCGGAAGCTTTTCAGATATTAAGTGAGAAAAAGATCAGGGTAAACAATTCAGTATTGTTATATAAAGATGGCCTGCCATTTTTTTCTTTGGCTTTAGAGGGGAAGTTCAGTGATTATTCTGTCAAGTTTCCTCCTTTAAGCGAAGATGGAAAAATTGCAGTACGCAGCCTGCTCTTAAAAGACGGTTGCCAGCTGCTGGAAGAAAGAAGCCAGCCTTTTTCCATCAGCTTTAATACGAAAAAAAATCTAGAGGAGCTTTTTTTTGCACTTGGTCGGCTTTCTGTATCTGAAGGTATTTTTTTATCATCATTAAAAATTTCTAAGAGTGAAAGTCTTTTTTTTGTTAGTTTAGAGCTTTATCAAAAAAATAAGGATGAAGAAAAGGGTGGCGGAATTGGAGGGCGAGCTCTTGAAAATGCTGATAAAAAAAATTTATTTCAGGTAATTTGCCTTTCTCCACTGTTGAAAAGCTTTAAAAGCAATTCTGAGTCTGTGAGTGGAAAAGTTCTGCCTCTGAAAATGGAAGAAAAAAAAGACTTGCCCCAAAAAAAAGTGGATAAAAATCAAAGGGAGCGAATAGAAATAGAAAATAAAGTTGGCGAAGTGCTTAGGGAAAATGGGGATAGAATCATTTATTACAAGGATAAAGAAGGGAAAATGAAATCCCGGCTTTTTAAGAAGGAGGAATAGAAAGGTGAAAAATCAAAGAAGTAAATTTATATTTTGCGGATATTGTATTTTGTTTTTTACACTTTTGATGGCTTTTGAAAGCTGTGCGAGTAAACCAAGATTTCGGGGTAAAGCAAATCTCTGTGGTTTAATTGTAGATGAAAAGAATAAGCCAGTTTCAGACGTTAAGGTTTCTTTATGGAGAGGCGGAAGCTGTCTGCAAACATCTCTTACAAATGAAAACGGGATTTTTGTGTTTTATAATCTTTCAGCTGCCTTGTATAAAATTTCAGGAGAAAAAAGGGGCTATTCTTATCTTGATAAAGTTGATTACAGATTTTCTGATAATGCAAAGATTTTTTGCAGCCAGATGTTTTCTATGGATGCGGTATTCAAAGAGGCTGAAGAAAAGCTTTTATGCGGGGAAACAAAAAAAATGCTTGAAATTTTAGACTCTCTTTGTGTTTCGAAAAATGACTATGATGAAACGGCTCTTCTTTTTTACAGGGCTTGCGGGCACTATGTAAGGGGAGAGCTAAATGCGGCTAATAAAAATCTAAAGAAAATAAAATCGAGAAAAAAACTTATAAATGAAGAGGGACGCGGGGAGCTGGAGCTTATGCAAAGTAAGCTTAGGAAGAATAAAAAAAGAGCTGTGGCTGATAATGCAGTGGAGCTTGCCTGCGCAGCAGAGGAAGAAGAGGAGGTTAAAGATGAAAGTGAAGACTTGTAAGCTTTTAATTTTATTTATTTGTATGACTTTTTTTTCTTGCAAAGCTTTTACGGTAGAAAAGATTCCTTATCTTATTGAAAGCTCTCTTGTTATGGAAGATTCAAGCGATTATGAAATTGCAGGATTAAAGCTTTCTTTTTTGAATAGAAGTGATAAAAAAGTAAGTGAATTTACAATTGTTTTCTATTTATTTGATGAGGATGGAGAACCTGCTTCTTTTTGCAGAAGTAATGTTGTTTTGACTGTAAAAAATGAAATTGATGCGGGGCAAAAGCTGGAAGCCTGTCTAAATCTCGACAGCTTTTTTTTCTATGAGCCTGAGGATAACTATTTTGCTGATTATGTTTATATCAGTCGTATCGTTTATGAGGATGGTACAAGCTGGAATGATCCTTTTGGTTTAATGGTTTATTAGGGGGAAAATATGAAATGTATAAAGCTTATATTTATGATGCTTTTTTTATCAGCTTTATTTTCTTTTATTTCGTGTGACAGCTATTCTGACCTTGTTTATATCATTGAAAATGAAAAAGAAGAATTATCTTCTGCAGATGATGAAAATAAGAAGATAGAGGAAGAAAAGCTTATGGAAGAGCAAGCTGATAAAAATCCAGAAGCTGATAAAAATCCAGGAGCTGATAAAAAGGAGGGTGCAGAAGAAAAAGAGAGTTCTGAGAAAAAAATAGAAGATGTTGATGAAGAAGCTGGAGATGCTGGGGAGTCTGGTGATGCTGGAGAAGCTGGAGATGTTGGGGAGTCTGGTGGAGATGAAGAAAAGAAAACTGAAGCAAAGCCAGAGGAAAAGACTTCTGATGGGGAAGAAGATGATAAATCTGCTGGTGAAGAAGACAAGTCTTCAGAAGAAGTTGAAAGTAGTGAAAGAGAGGAGCCTTGTGAATCAGTTAGTGGTTTAACTGTGGACGAGGGTGAAAGAGAAAAAGAAGTTGAGAATGTAATTGGGGATGCGTTGGACGATAAGGCTGGAAAAGATTCTAAGCCGGTAAGTAGCGAAAGTTCAGATGAAGAAAATGAGTCTTTGGATAAGACTTTATTGTTTCCGTCCTCAGATATTCTTTTTGAAAATGAAGGCTCTGAAGAAATTAGTGAAAATCCTGATAAAAGTGAAGCTTGTGGAGAGGAGAATTCTGAATATGATATTGTCGCTCCTGTAAATATTATTGACAGAAAGTGGAGTATTTTAGTTTATATGGGTGCTGATAATAATCTGGAAGCTTCTGCCATTGAGGATTTGTATGAAATGGAAATGTCCGGTCTAAATACTCAGCAGACAAGTGTTCTGGTTCTTTTAGATAGAAGTGATTCTTATGATACAAGTAATGGAAACTGGAGTGGAGCAAAATTATTTAAGTTAAAAACTGGCAGAGTCGGAAATGAAAATAAAATTATCTCGGAAGAGTTAGATTGTGAGGCTCTATCCTTGAAAAAAGGGAAGTCTGTTGAATTAGACATGTCTTCCGGATTGGTTTTGGAATCAGCGATTAGCTTTATGAAGGAAGAATTTCCTGCAGAGCATTACGGACTTGTAATTTGGGGACATGGTACTGGCTGGCGAAGTGATGATGAACTTTTATTCCCTCAGAAATTCAAAGGTTTTGCTTATGATGATTCGACAAAAACCTACATGACCTTAAAACAACTGGGAACTAGCCTTCAACGAGCAGCTAAGGGGAGAAAGTTTGACTTTCTGGGCTTTGATACCTGTTTTGGCTCGGAAATTGAAGTTTTATACGAGCTTAAAGAGTACGCAGAATATATAGTTGGTTCTGAATGTCTTCTTTTGTATTCGGGCTGGAATTATAAAAGGCTTTTTGATTATTTCCAGCAGGATAATTATAAGACTGCAGAAAATCTTGCAAAAGCTGTTGTTGTACAGTTTTCTGAGCAGTTTAAATCGACGCCAAGAGCTTCTATCTGTGCTGTGAAAACAGATGGAGTGAACGAGCTTTTCTCCTCATTTGATCAATTTACAGCACTTTGCGGAAATTTGATAACAAATAGAAAAATCAGAGATGAGGTAATGGGAATCTTATATTCAAATTTAAATTGTGATACAGAGCGTTATTGTTATGGTGGTGAAAATAGTGACATCTACCTGGATTTAGCCTCTATGACAAGAAACTTAAATCTTTATTTTGAAAGTAAAAGCTCTCTTCTTTCTGCTTCTTTCAATAATCTTACAAATGCTCTAAATAATGCAATCATTTATAGCTGGGCATCTGACAGAAATGATATGAAAGGCGGAATTTCTGATAATAAAGCAGGAATTGGACTTTATTTTTCAACTTTAGGGATAAATGGAACATTACTGACGGTACATCCTGCAAATTATATAAAAAATAAAACTTCCGAGCAGATTACTTTTGTACAGGATAGTGTTGGTTATGTTCCAGTCTCTTCTGTAGCCTCTTCTTCTTTGCTCGATAAATTATTTTATACTTTATTTAAATAACAGAGTTTCTTTTTTCAAAATCCAACCGCAATCAGGAGGTTGAAAATGAAACAAAAAATAATGTTTTGTATTATTAGTCTCTATGCCATTAGTCTTTTTGCACTTGAAGTAAGACAAGGGGTACAGAGTAATGGAGATCCTTACTTTTATACAGTATCTTCTGGTTCTAGTAGTAGTAGCTCTAGTGGCAGTGGTTCGGGCTCCGGAAGTGGTAGTGGAGCTGGTAGTGGTAGTGGGGCGGGAGCTAGTAGTAGTTCTGGTGCTGCTTCCCAGTCTGGCGGAGGAAAAAGCTCCGGCGGAAGTACAAGTGGCCCGACAAGTGGCCCGACAGGAGGTCCCACAGGAGGTCCTTCGGGTGGAAAACCCTCTGGTACAAGCCCCTCAAGTGGCTCAACAAGTGGAAGTTCTTCATCTACAGGCAGCTCGACTGGTTCTACAGATTCTTCTTCAGGCAGTTCAGGTTCACAACAATCTTCTTCAGCTTCTTATGAGGCTTCAAAAGCAGCTGCTGAACAAATAGCTGCCGACTATCGGGCAATGTTAGCTCAGAAGGCAGCAGCGGAGAGAGCTGCAGCCGAAGCAAGAGCTGCAGCAGAGGCAGCTGCCAGGGCTGCAGCCGAAGCACAGAAACTTGCACAAGCCAAAGCTGCTGAAGAAGCAAGAGCAAAAGCTGAAGAAGCAAGAGCAAGAGCTGAAGCAAAGGCAAAAGCAGAAGCTGAGGCTGCTGCAGAAGCAAAGGCAAAAGCTGAAGCCGAGGCTCTTGCTGCTGCAATCGAGAAAAAAAAGGCTGAAGCCATGGCTGCTGAAAACGAATTGACAGAGGTTACTAAAGAATATATTTATCAGCAAAATCAAGTAAAAGATTTAAAAACTATATTAAAGAAGGGAAAAACTGTTGTTACTACTTCAGGGGAGGAAACGACTGTAAAAATCTGTGGTGATGAAAAAAGGGCTGTAAAGAATTATATAAAATATCATCAGCAGCTTATGAAGGAAGCTTACAAGGTTGTGTCAGAAAAAGCAGATGCTGCCTCTGCAATTTATAATACTCTTGGAAAAATGTATTCAGAATATGAAAGCTCGGGTGATCCTGTGCAGGTAAGTACAGGTCAGTATATAGCAAATTATATTGATTTTAAGGCCCAGGATTATTTAAATGTTTTTAAGGTAAAAAGAAATTTAGTAAATATGGGTGAGAGCGAGTCCTTTGGGCAAAATTGGACATCCTCCCTTGATTCTAGAATAATACGCTGTTGCAGAGATTCTTTTGAATCAGAAATAGCTAAGCTTGACCAAATAATTTCTCATTGTAATGAAATGATTACTCTTTGTGATAGTTATAGTGAAAAGTATCCTGAGTATCATGTAGAAGAAATTGCATATAAAAAGAATCAGGCTGAGTTGGAAATAGAAAAATGTCTGGAACAGAAAAATGACCTTCAGGAATTGGAAAGGCAGAATAATTGGCTTATTGAGAAAAATTTGTATTCAGCGTATGGCAGTCATTTTAGTGTGGAAAATCACTATGGGGATGAAAATTATCTTATTTACATTGATGAGAATGGAATTGAAACTGCTTTATATTTTGAAAATGAAGTTTGGAAGCCATTAAATAAAGTCTTAGCAGCAAGATTTCAAATAAGAGGCTTGAATAAGGACGGAAGCTTTTCCTCAGATCCTTTTTGCGAAGGAGGTTATCAGCTTGAAAAAGATAGCGGCGAAAAAATTATATATTCAAGTTACGGAATTTTGGAAAAGGAAATTGATAGAAACGGGAATTCTGTTATTTATGAAAATCAAAATGGACGGATTTCTTCAATCACCCTAAAAACTGGTGAAAAGCTTTCTGTGATTAGAAATAATTCCAGGTTTATAAGTCAGATTAGTGGAAGTGTTTCTGGAAAATCTACTTTTCTTTATTCTGGTAACAAACTGTCAAGTGTAATTGATAATGAAGGTATTTCCCTTGATTTTTCTTATGATGATGAAGGAAGTTTAATTCAGATAAAAAAAGCCGATAACAAGACAGTTCAAATTACCTATGAAAACAATGGAGAAAGAAAGGTCTGTTCCTCTGTTACTGATGAGAATGGTTTAACAGAAAGCTTTTCATATATATTTAATAATCATGGTGGCCAGATGAAACACACTTCCGCAAGTGGCTTTTATGAAATCTACCATTTTGATGCAAAAGGAAGTATTCTTTCTGTTGTAGATTCTTCCCTTTTAGAAGTGACTTTTATAAAGGATTCTTCTGCTGTTATACAATCTGTCAGAAAAAATGGGCTTGTGACCTCGTATAACTATACCCCTGACTATTATGTATCTGAAGTTTATAAGGATAACCAGCTTTTTCAAAAATACGAATACAATAATTATGGTCTGGTGAAAAAAAAGACGGATGCGGATGGTTTTACTAATACCTTTGATTATGATTCTAATGGGAATCTTATCTCATCATACTTTTGTGGAAGACTGTGCGGTACTTATTCCTACTATGATAATGGCTTATTGAAGGCTTTTTCTGAAAATGGAATGTCTTGCGAATTAGAGTACAATGCTTATGGAAGTTTGACCCGAAAGAAAGAAGTAAATTCTCAAAATAAAGAAAAGGTATGGCAATGGGAATATGATGAAAAAAACAGACTTATAAGCTATACAGATGATACGGGGCAGCTCACAGAATTATCTTATTCAGATGGATGTGAGACAATGATTGAAGGACAGAGAAAGAAAACTGTAACTAAGTTTGACTTAAGAAAAAGGCCGGTCCTGATTTCAGAAACAGACTTATTGCATAATATAACCTATACAAAAGAGATGTCCTATGACGGAAGGGGGAATGTAAAAGCAGTTTTTTTCAACGGTCACCCCTTTATAGAATATTGCTACACAGCAGATTATAAGCTTCAGTCAAGTACAATCTGGAATTCAAGTGCTTCAGACTCGGTTCGTAAGCAGGGGATAAAAACTGAATATACTTATGATAATGCGGGTAGAGTTTTAGAAGAAAAAAAGGTCTGTGTGGAAGATGTAGATTCGGTTTCTACAGCATTTTCTTCCATAAAAAATGGAGAGATAACAATAAGACGCTTTCAATACAGTGGTAATAGAAGCCATATGAATGTGAGGGTATTATTTGATAAAACAAACCCATGTACCTTGACTTTTGATAAATATGGTCGTCTGATTGAAAAAGCTTATCCTGAAGGATATAAAAAATTTTATACATATTCACCGGCAGGAAGATTAAAATCTCTACGAGACACAAATAATTCAGTTGAAAACTATACTTACAACTCAAATGGAAATATAAGTGTGGTCATGAAAGACAAATATGGAAGTTCAACCACCTGGGAGTATCTTCCAACAGGACTTTTAAGTTCAGTTCGGGATTCCTATGGAATTGTTAAGCTTTATCAATATGATAGTGATGGTCTACTTCTTTATGAAAAAAATCGTAATAGTGAGTGTAATTACACTTATGATAATAAAGGCAGGCTTTATAGTCTTATTGAAAAAAACAAAAACGGGAAACAGGAATATTTTTATTCTGTTTCGTATGATGATGAAAATCTTATTGAATATAAAAAGCATGGAAATGAGGTGTTTTCTTCTATAAGATATGATGTATGGAATCGTATTATAGAAAAAACTGATTTACAGGGGCATTTTATTTATTCTTATGATGCTCTTGGAAATTGCCGTCGTATTACTGATGATGATGGAAATGAAAGCTTATATGAATATACTCCAACTGGTCAGATAGCTGAAATTTTTGAGTCAGGACTGTTAAAGACGTCTTTTGTTTATGATGTCAGTGGCCATCTCTTAGAAAAAAGAGTCAATAATCGTCTATTACAAAGCTGCTCTTATGACCTGGCGGGCCACCTTATTGAACAGACAAATCAGTTTGGAGGAAAGCAAAGCTTTTCTTATAGAAGTGATGGAAATTATAGCAAAGTCTCTTCTTATGATACCGGCGAGGTTGCCTTTAACAATCAGACCTCATCTTCTTTTTCTTACATAGACTCAAATGGCTCTATTTATTTAGTAAAACTGAATAATCAAGGTCAGATTATCTCTAAACAAAATCCTCTTGGGGATGTCCTGCTGTATACTTATGATGATAAAGGCCGTTTAATTCAGAAAAAAAACTATTCTGGTAAAATCGAAAATTATTTCTATGATGAAAAACAGAATTCTTTTTCTGTTGTAAGTGATAATAAGCTTCGCAGTTGTCTTTACACAAATAGTCTTGGACTTATTACTCGTATCAAAAACGAGAATTCAGACATCACCTTTACTTATGATACCTTCGGAAAACTGACGGAAGAACATGATTTACTTGCAGATATGAAAATTCTTTATCATTATGATAATTATGGGCGCTGCACCGGTAAGGAAGGGCATAACTTTAAAATCTATTATGAATATGATAATAATGGACGATTAAAAAGGGCCGGAGATGAACTATCCTTTTCTTGGATTGACTTTGAATATGATTCTCTTTCTCGTGTAATAAAGGAAACTTTTTCTAACGGATTAGAGACTACTTTTTCCTATAACTTGTATGGTGATAAAGAAGCAATTATTACGAAAGATAGAAGCGGTCAAATCCTTTCTGCCGATTTTGCTATCTATGATGAAAAGGGACGGCTTGAAGCCTCTTGTAACAAAGACGGTTTTGTAACATCTTACTATTATGATGATAAGGCCAGGCTTATTTGTGTAGAATATCCCTATTCGGAAAAATGGTACAATTTTTATAAGGCAGAGGCTGAGCTTTGTGGATTAATGGTAAAAGAGGGGGAGCTTACCTCAATAACAAAAGCCTTGACTTCCGAAAAAGTAAATTTATTATCAGCTGTAATAGAAAAAGCGGCAGCGTCTTCTCTTGTAAAACCAAGAGCGTTACAAAATATTTGGAAAGAGGAATATGAATATTCGAATACAGGCTCCTTGCTAAAGCTAACAAATAACCTTTGCAGTTTTCATTATGAATATGATGTAATGAATCGGCTTGTAAAAAAATATACTGACAATACAGTTTCTGAAGGAGTTTCCTTCGTCTGGAATAAAGACGGTGCTTTGGAAAGTATGGATAATAAAAGACAGTATATAACTTTTGAGTATTCATATGGAAACCGGCCATCAAAGATTAAATGTCAGGATAAAGCAAGCGGACTGCTTTCTTTATCAGAATATTCTTATGATGCTTTGGGGCGCCGCTATTGTCTTTGTGTCGATGGCTCTGATACTCATTGTTTTGTGTACGATGGCTTATCTTCTTCTTTATTATGTGATGAAATCCTTATGAAAAATGGTTCTGCAGCCTCTATGTATTATTCTTACAATAAGGTTGAAGAGGAGACAAAGTATCGACTTGCAGATTCTAAGGCTTATTCTGAATATGGTTCTGTCAAAACTGTAGCATCGAATCCTTCGTATTCAAATTCTACCCGTTCATATCATATTCTTGGTGCTGGAGCTTCTGTTTTTGCTTTTATTTATGATGATTCTATTTATTCATCGGGTAAGGAAGCTTCCTTTTTAGTAAAAGATTTAAGGGATAGAAGTGTCGGCTATCCTGATGATTATTCCGGGGCTTTTCATTCTATTTCCTATGATGTCTGGGGAAATCAGCTGGAAAGAAGCAGTGGAGAAGGTTCTGAAATAATAAATGGAGATGTAAGCACCTCTTTTATAGAAATAGGTGCAAGAGATTATAATCCTTTTATGAAGTCTTTCTCTTCTAAGGATCCGCTGGAATTCAGTTCAAATCACTATGGTTTTTGTGTATGCGATCCTGTGAATTATTTTGATTTAGGTGGATTGAAGAAAACTTCTTATACAGAGCAGCAAAATGCAGCTTATTCTTCTGCGATTCTCCAGTTCACTAAATTTAATCAGGATGGCTATCTGGATGGGGATATGCTTCGAGCAATGGGAATTCCTGTATGTTTTGACTGTGCTGATACTTCGACTTGTATAGATTATATTGCCTGCCTTATGGCCGGAGTGCCTATTACTTCTGATGTCACAAAGCAATTTGGAATCTATTACGATAATGGAGAGTATGAAAAAGCTAAGGCTGTAACTTGTTCTTTAAATTATGCTGATCAAAAAGGGGCAAACAAGGTAAAAGAGGGGTATGATCGTGATTTATTACGTCATTATGAACTTAGCGCTGAAGAGAAATATAAGGTAGAAGCTGCAAAGAAGAAGCTTGTGGAGGGGATGCTTACTGACCCGAATGTAATAACAATTGGATCTTGTCTTGTCTGGCAAAACTCTAAAACACCAAGTGCTAAATCTCCTAAAAACTGCGGGCATGTTGCTACGGTGTTATCCCGTCAGTTTGATGAAAAAGGAAAGGTTGTCGGTTTTGTATTTATTCAGGGGCATACTGGAGGTAGTAAAACAGAATTGTGTTTTATGAGTACCTCAAATGCTGTCGAGGGAGATAAGCTCGACTGGTATTATGGGGATTTTAAAGGTGTATATGAAAATGAAAATAGTGCTTCATCCCAAAAAAAGGATAAGCCTGCAAGTGATACTAAGGGAGTCGAAGCAGATGCTGCCGTAAAAAAATCTGAATGCGGGAAATGAGTCTTATGTTATAATATGATATAGGCTAGCTTTTCTAGCCTATATACAGGAGAAAACTTATGAAAAAATTACTATTTTGCCTTCTTTTATTCTTTAGCCTGATATGCTTTATGAGTGCAATCGAATGGAGTGAGTTAAAACCCATGCAGGAATTAACTCATGAAGAGTATATAAGCTTGTTTACAGAAAATTATGAGCATTTGAAGGGTGGTTTATATGAAATGTCTTACAAAAGGGTAACTGTCTGTTTTCTGGATGAGGAGCCTGAATATGAAGCTGCAAAAGCAAAAAATGCTGGACCGAGAATGTTGATTTGTCTTGAAATGAATTCAGATGAAAATGCAGTTTTCTTTAAGGCTGTATGCGCTGATTGTTATCAAAAAAATGTAGCAGCCGAAATCAGAACAAATAAGTTTGGTTTTTGCATGCAGGCTTTAGATTCCACTGGAAAAAATTACCTTTTGTATACTGGTATCCTTGTTGACGACATAGCTTTCTATCCTCTTGGAAATATTGTTATAGGAACTGGTGCTTATGAAAACAGCCGTAATTGTTTTATAACAGAAGCCCCTTTTTACTTTTGGGATAAAACTTCAAAAAAATTGATGTGCTTTAACTCAAACGGAGAAGAGCTTTCAAAAACAAATATTAAGGTTGAAAATCCAATGTTTGTCTTTTCATCAGATTCAAGAGGTCAGGAATATAGAGATTTATTCGTAATGGATATTAATCAAAAGACAAAAATGCCTCAGCCTGGAAAAAGCTGGCTTTGCTCAGAAGGAAAATATCAACCTCTGAAGAATTAAAAATAGATGAAAAAAGGGCTTCCATTTGAAGTTTTTACTTCTTAGGAAGCCCCTTGTGTAAAATTATATAAGTGATTTTATGTCTTACTTATCAAGACATTTATCTAAATCAGCTTCAATCTGAGTTCTGTCGAGATGGCGTCCAATTACGACCAGCTTAATCATGCGGTCACCAACCTTTTCATCCCAGTCTTTCTTCATTTCTGGTTCTTCTGCGAGAACTCTCTTTTGTTCTGCAGGAGGACAAGAGGCAAGCCAGTTTCCTGAATAGCCAGCTTGAATCTGGCGACCGCTTGTTTCAAGAACATAAGCCATATCTTCTTCGTCGCTAAACCAGATTACGCCCTTTGAGCGAATAATATTTCTTGGCCAACGTGAAGCGTATTCATCAAGCTTCTGTCGGTTGAATGGTTTTCGGCGGTAGTATACAAAGGACCCAATTCCATACTCATCTTCGCTTTCTCCCTCATGCTTGTGTTCATGGTGGTGATGATGATGTCCATGCTCATCGTCGTCATCATCCTCGTGATGGTGATGTTCTCCATGTTCGTGCTCATGGTCATGATCTTCGTGCTCGTGTTCGTGCTCATCGTCGTCGTCATCATCATGTGCATCGTGTTCTTCAAGAGCTTTTACCCAGCCGGCACTTGCATAAACAGTTTCAAAATCAAAACGGTCTGTTCCAATAATTTCGTTTACAGGAACTTCACAACGGGTTGTTTCTATTACCTTTACACTTGGCTGAATCTTGTTTACAACCGCACGAACCATATTCATCTGTTCGTCTGTTACAAGGTCTCTTTTATTGATGATAAGAGTTGAACAGAATTCAATTTGTTGAATAAGAAGTGATTCAATATCTTCTTCGTCAATGTTGTCCTTCAACAGGGCTTTTCCTTCATCAAATTCGTCTACAAGACGGCTGGCATCAACAACACCAACAACGTTATCGAGCTTTCCAATTTCAATCTGTTCGATAGCCTGTGCAATTGGCATTGGTTCGCAAACTCCAGAGGCTTCAATCAGAATATAGTCGAATTTACCTGTCGCCATCAAATCTTCAATCTGTTTTACCATATCGCTTTTGAGCGTACAGCAAATACATCCATTAGTAAGAGGTACAAGTGAACTTGAATCTGTAATCTGTGCTTCTTTAGAAATGAGGCGTTCGTCTACGTTTACTTCGCCAATATCATTTACAATAACGGCAACCTTATAGCCCTTCTGATTTGTAAGAACCTTATTTAATAATGTTGTTTTTCCAGCTCCAAGATAACCGCAGAGCAATGTGATAGGAATCTTTTTCTTAGCCATGATAATCCTTCTTCAAATTTTATTTCTTATAATATAATAAAAAAAATCCAACAAGTATAGATTTTTTTTTGCTGATAGGGTAGAACAAATAAAATGAAAAGGATAATTACTGTTCAGGATATTTCTTGTCTGGGTAAATGCTCTCTTACAGTCGCTTTACCTATCATATCTGCTATGGGTGTAGAAACCTGCGTTATTCCAACTGCTGTACTTTCTACACATACTGCTTTTAAGGGCTTCACCTTCCGGGATCTTACAGCAGATATTACTCCGATTATGAAGCATTGGAAGGAAGAATTGTTTCATTTTGATGCAATTTACACAGGCTATCTTGGTTCTATTGAACAGCTGGATTTAATGAAAAAGCTTTTCGAAGATTTTGCAGAAAATGATACAAGCGTTATTGTAGATCCTTGCATGGCAGATAATGGAAAACTCTATACAGGTTTTACTCAGGAATTCGCCTTTTCTATGGCTGATTTATGCTCGCGCGCCCATGTAATTGTCCCTAATATAACAGAAGCCCATTTTTTACTTGGGCTGGAGCCGCGTCTTAGTGGATACGACCAAAGTTATATAGAAGATTTAGTTCATAAGCTGGCAGCTCTTGGTGCTAAGAAAATTGTTCTAAAAGGAATTTCTTTTGATGATAAAAAAATTGGCATTGCCTTGTACGATTCTTTAAGTGGAAAGCTGGACTGGTATTTTCATAAAAGGCTGCCACAAAGCTTCCACGGAACCGGCGACATTTTTGCCAGCGTTTTAACTGGCGCGCTGGTGCGGGGCCTGAATCTAAAAGAGGCCTGCCAGCTGGCTGCAGATTTCGTAGTGGAAGCAATTACCCAAACTCTTTCTCATGGAGACTATAACTGGTATGGAGTGGACTTTGAAGCGGCCATTCCATACTTAGTAAAGCAGCTTTCTTAAGAGTTGTTTAACCCTTATTTTGCTGCGTTTTTGTAGCTGGCTTTTACAGCTTCAACAAAGAGCTTGTTCTGGTCATTACGTTCTGGTACAGAGAACAAAGGCCTACCGTCATCTGGAGAAACTCTCCATATGTGCATTGGATTGCTTGTATAAGCCGGACTTTCCGGATTGTTAATCCACCAGTCCAAAACTGCTATAAAGCAAAGTGTATATTTCAAAAGGTTTGCATTTGTAGCAGTTGTATTTGCATTCTTGTTCTGAGCACCCAAAAGAACATCCAGACGTTTTGAAACTTCATTCTGAATGTCAAATTTGTAATGAGCCCAAGGATTTTCTATTAAATTACATTTACCACGAGTTTTTGCATTTGCATCACATTCTTTGATTACAAGGGTAAGAAATTTACGTGCATAATCAGTTCTGTGGAATAATGGTCTGTATTTACTTTCATCACTAGGATGCTCAAGAATCAGCTTGTCAAATTTGAAGCTTGGCAGAAAGTGATAGAGAGTCTGCCACAAAAGAGAATTTGCAGCTCGCTTTCCAGCCTGCGATGCTTCAAAATCAGGCTGAGCATAGATACTGTTTACTAAATCTCGCAGAGTTCCGCAGTAAAGGTTCTCAAAGCATTCCTCGCGATAGGCTGCCCAATCATCCATAACGGAGCGAATAGATTCTGCTCCCTTTTTAGGCTCTTCAGTTTCTGTAAATACAATGTTTCGGCAGCCCTGGAAACAGTTTTCTATTATATAATGTAAAACAGCAATTACCTGAACAGGATTTTCTGGAGAAATCATGTTAAAGCCATCATCAAAACCAAACAAAGGCTGAAAGTATGGATACATATCCGGATGCTCTTCCAGACGGTCAAAGCCTGCCTCCGGGAACATCTGGTTTAAAAGCTTCAAGCCGGTTTCTACAGAAGAATCCTTCAAGCCCTTTTGTGGAGGAGCTGCCTTTTTAGGCTTTTCTTCAGGTTCCGGCTCTTTAGGTTTTTCCGGCAGTAGCAAATCAAATTTATGCAGCTCCAGGAATTTTAAAATCTCACCAGCTTTAGCATTAAAAAATGATGGATAAGGCTCGTAGGAATCGCAGCACATCCTCATAAGAAGAGGGTAGAGCTTTTTTATAATTTCTGTGTCCAGGTAAAGCCATTCTGTAATAGCTTGTTTTGCATAAATAGACAGTTTATCTTTTGGAGCATCCGGATAAGCTGTCATATCAGAATAAATTTCCTTAATCAGCTTTGGAATTTTGTTGTTGCCATAATAGTATAAAGTAATTAGTGATTTATAAATTGCGCGAACCAGAGGAATAAGGTCTGCGACAATCAGTCCCTGTATATTTTGAAGTTCAATATACTCAGTTTTTATTCCCTGCATAGTCCAGCCTGCAACCATGCGTAAAAACTTAAATTTCGTTTCAGTTCCTGTTGCAATTTTTGTCTTATAAGTTGCCGGCGAAATTTGAATGAAGGTTTTTATTACGGTAATAAAGGCCTCCATATGATCTGTCATCTGTTTAAGAGTGTATTGGTAGAAGTCCGGTAAAATCTTTTCTGTTCCATTTTTCTGCCATGAACGAACAAAGTTAAAAACACCATAGTTCGGTTTAATTTTATATTCCACCGACATCATCAGCTTATCTATAGCGTTTGCAGTTTTTTTAGAAATTACAGGAAGCTCCTCTCTTTTGCGTTTCTTTACTCCGCTAAAGCTTGAAGAAGAGCCGGCCCCCGTAGAGAAGGAGCTTGTGCCACCAGCACCGCCGGCTGTTCCTCCGGCACCAGAGGCAGAACTTCTAACAATTCTTCCGGCCTTATTTGGCGAGGATGGAGAATTTGTAGATCTTTCGTACATTACCTGTCCGCCAAGCTTTTTTGCCATGACAGCAGCATCTTTTTCGCTGATATCTCCAATATTTTTTCTAGTTTTGTCCAGAGTTCCTGGAGCCCAGTCTGCCGTTTTGTTAATTTCTTCAGCCATACTATAACCTCAGCAAATTTTTATATATGATTCCAGGGAAGCCCTTCAAGTTTATTTTTTCTCCATCTTTAGTGAGTAAAACACCTTCAAAGCTTCCGTAAAGTGTATTAGAACTAGTTCTTAATGCAACCAGATTTAAGGTTTTTGATGTACGTGACAGAGGATGGAATGTAAGGTCTATCATGTTTTCCGTATCCTGAATAATCCACTTATCATCAAGTCCAAAAGGATGAGTGATATAAACTGGCGGCAGAGGAGTTGCTTCTCCATTTACAAATAATATGTTTTCATTGTAAGAGTCAGCGTCAGCTGCATCCATATTTGAAGTTTTTATAAAAAATGCAATTTTTTTGTCATTCACGCTATCAAGGCCATAGAGTAAGGTTGCTTTTGAACGAAGTTTAAAATATGCCCTGTTCAAATTCATCATGGCAAGACCTTGTGAATCATCAGCTTCTTCTTTGTTTAAGGTAAGATGTCCCTTTATGCTCATTGAGGAAAGCCAGGTTGCCAGACAGCGAGAGGATGTTGGAGATGGATTTACAAGCATAACATCGCAGTGCATATCATCTTCTATTGGTGAAAAAAAATAGCCTTCTGCCGATGGACGGGCACTATCCCCCTTCGTTTTAAATGTCATTGCATGGTGCTGATGCTGCCGCCCCCAGGAAATCTTTAAAAATCTGGATTTTCTATAGCTTGCGCAAATGCCCCTGGACGTTAATAAAGGAATAAGCCTGCGGCGGGGCGGCATAATTTCGTGGTATACGTATTTTTTACCAGTCTGTTTATTCCAGAAAAAGATTTCACAAATCCCAATAATCTTAAAATCCATAAAAGAAGCTTTTCCAAAGTAGGAATCAATGGAAAAAACATAATTTAAGCGGCTTTTTATTCTGAGATTTGAAAGAAATGTAGGAACGGGAAGTCCTGCATATGGAGCAAACATTCCCTTTATATCTATTTTTGGTGAAACACCTTTATAAGAACCAAATTGAGCTTTACCGTTTTTAATCAGCTTATCAGGTGCTTCCACTAACTCGCGAGTGTACATTCTTCTATTATACTCTATTGCATACGATTTTGGAAGTGTGAATTTGCTATATGAATTTTATGAGTATCTGTAGTGCAAAAGCTAATATAAGATTGATTTTGAATGCCGTGACGAATAATTTTTTTGCCATATCCTTTTTTCTGGCTTATAATAAGTAGGCAGGAGGTTTACTATGGCAATTAAATGTTACTCTAACGGAGCTGCTCAGGAAGTAACAGGCTCTAATCATATACTAGACATTGATGGACGTATGTTCATGGTAGATTGTGGTTCCTTTCAGGGAAAACGAAAGGAGTCTGATGAAAAGAACCGCAACTTTGATGTTGACCACGAAAGGGTAGAGGCGGTAATTCTTACTCACGGACATCTGGACCACTGCGGCCTTTTGCCTCTGCTTGCAAAAAAAGGTTACCGGGGCAATATTTATGCAACTCCTGCTACCCGCGATATTGCGAATCTTGTAATGATGGATTCTGCCCGCATTCAGGCTCATGATGCGGAATTTCTTTCTAAGCAGGCTCGTAAAAAGGGCGAAAAATTTACCTGGAAGCCTCTTTATGATGAAGTAGACTGTGTTGCTGCTGCAAACCAGATTATTTCTCTTTCTTATAACCGCAAAATGTACATCGCTCCTGATGTTCAGCTGGAATTTTTTGACGCCGGCCACATTTTGGGTTCTGCTTTTGCAAATATTACTGTTAATCCTAATCCTGCAAATCCGGAAAAGGAAGTTCGGCTTTTGTATACAGGAGACATTGGCCGTAAGTGTAAGCCAATTATCAGAAATCCTGCAACAAATATGCCGGCTCCAGACTATATCTTCCTGGAATCTACCTACGGCAATAAGCTGCATGATAATCACGATCTTGCAATGAAGGAGCTTGTTCGCATTGTGCGCGAAGCCTGTGAAAAGAAGGGCAAGATTATAATTCCATCTTTTGCAATTGAACGTGCTCAGGAGCTGGTTTTTTATCTGCATCTTCTTACTGATCAGAAAAAGATTCCGGTTGTACCAATTTATGTAGACTCTCCTATGGCCAGCAATGCAACTTCTGTTTTCCGCGTTCATCCTGAATGCTATGATGAAAGTGTAAACGAAGCTTTCTTAAAGCATCACAAAAATCCTTTTGGATTTAATTCTCTTATCTATACAACCAGTGTTGAAGATTCAAAGGCCCTTAATAAAAAAGAAGGCCCTATGATTATCATTTCTGCTGATGGTATGTGTGAAGCTGGTCGTGTTCTTTATCATCTTGCCAACGAAATTTCAAATCCTCGTAATACGATTATGATTGTTGGCTATATGGCAGAAAACACTTTGGGACGCCGCATTTTTGACGGTCAGAAAGAAGTTATGATTCTGGGTGATAAGTACAAGGTCGAAGCAAAAGTAGAAAAGTGCAACGGATTTTCTGCCCATGCCGATTATTCTGAAATGATTGAATGGCTTAAGGAAAGCGATACCAGCCGCCTTAAGAAAATCTTCCTTATTCATGGTGAGCTTGACCAGCAGGAAGGCTTTAAGCAGCACCTTGCCGAAGCAGGCTTCCCTAATGTAGAAATAATTGCACCTGAAAAGGAATATATTCTGGGATAAAATCTGGAATAAAAGTTTTGTGACATTATTTTCTTTTTTGTCATTATCATACTTGACCCGATAAAATCTTCTCATTAAAGTATCTCTTGGATTCTAATTTCAAGAGGTATTTTTTTATGAAAAAGACTTTTAAGGCTTTAATTGCCGCTTTAGTTCTTCTTATGGCAGCACCACTTACTGCAAAAGACTTTGACTGGTCTCAATGCTGGTGTAATTACGGTGCTGGAATTAAGCAGGGAGATTTGATTGTCAATATTGACGGTGGTCTTTGGTATGGCGATTTAGCCTATGCATTGAAAAATGGCGGATTTATTCTTCCTCCTGTAATGGCAGAAATTCAGTTTGCGCAGCCAATCTGGAAGCTTCCATTTACATTTGGCGGATACTTTGGTACTCGTGCTTACGGTTGGGTAGAAAATGATGAAAAGCAGCTTTACTGGGGAGTATTCTTTGGTGGTGAAGCTTCTTACCACATGCAGCTTCCGCCAGAAAATCTGGACTTGTATGCAACTGCAAGAATTGGAGGAGGTTTCCCATTAGCAAAACCAGCTGCTGCAGACTGGAATCCTGATCCATTAGATATATTCAACCCTGGCCTTGCTTTTGGTGCTTCATGGTACTTTAATAAAACATTTGGCTTGAACCTTGAATTTGGTGCTCCAATGTCAAAGTTTGGTGTAAGCCTTAAGTTCTAGGTCAATACCCGGGGCGTTACGGGGGCGGGTAGCCCCCGTTAGAAGGGGTAGGCGAAAAGGGCTTTGACCTTTGAGCCGAGGGGAAGGCTTTCCCCTTCAAATTATAAAAAAAATAGTGCATCTAGTGTGTAAAATAAGGGAAAAACGCTAAATATAGTGGATTTAACTAAAATACTAGTGTGCAAAATGCAAAAAGTACTTGCTTAATTGTATGCAAGGTATTATTATGTAATCGAACCGATACGGAAAGTTTTTCCATTCCGATCAAAAATCATAAAGGAGTTTTGACGGAAATCGGTAAATAAATAAGCAGAGGGAATCATAAAGGAGTCCCAAAGCAAAAGAGGTTTTATATGACTTTAAGACCAGAATGGGAAGGATTCAATCCTAACGGTTTATGGACGAGTGAAATCAACGTACGCGACTTCATTCAGGCAAACTACACTCAGTATGATGGTGATTCATCATTCTTGGCCGGCCCGACAAAAGCTACAGAAAAACTTTTTGACGAGCTTCAGAAATTACAGAAAGCAGAACACAATAAAAAGTCTGTTGGACTTGATGGAAAAGAAAGAAGTGGAGTTCTTGACCTTGATACAGATGTTGTAACAGGTCTTACTTCTCATCCAGCCGGATACATTTGTCCGGAAGGAAAAGAGCTTGAACAGGTTGTAGGTCTTCAGACAGACAAGCCTTTGAAGAGAGCTTTCATGCCATTTGGTGGAATCAAGATGGCAGAACAGTCTTGCGAAATGTATGGTTACAAACCAAATCCAGAACTTCACAAGATTTTCACAGAATATCACAAAACTCACTCTGACGCTGTATTTGATGTATACACTCCAGAGATTCGTAAGGCACGTAAGGCTCACATCCTTACAGGTTTGCCAGATACTTACGGACGCGGACGTATCGTAGGTGACTACCGTCGTGTTGCTCTTTATGGTATCGACT
>ODAI011172322.1_pt1 | contig 21110 bp, 17 predicted proteins | sample 1539321 | NCBI WGS metagenome assembly ODAI01 (sample SAMN02144231, study PRJEB22623) | gut metagenome | biome: sheep rumen | host: Ovis aries | place: New Zealand | reverse complement strand
TCTCCCAGAAATGAAGCCCCATATTGTCTATACTCTTATCAGAAACATGCATTGGATTCTGACAAGCTTATACGGCAAGGAGAATAAAGATATGAACAGTGAATTCGAAGGAAAAGTTGCGGTCGTGACAGGCGCCGGCGGGGGGCTGTGCAGCTCACTGGCCATGGAACTGGCCCGCCAGGGTGCCCGTGTCGCCCTGCTAAACAGGACCCTCTCCAAGGCGGAGGCTGTCGCGGAGGAGATCCGCGCGGAGGGCGGCATCGCCAAGGCCTACGGCTGCAACGTTCTCGACAAGGCCAGCCTCGAGGAGGTCCACAGCCAGGTCCTCGCCGACCTCGGCCCCTGCGACTTCCTGATCAACGGAGCCGGCGGCAACAACAGCAAGGCCAACACCACCAAGGAGCACTACGAGGCCGGCGACCTGGAGAACAGCGAAGTCGTCAGCTTCTTCGACCTGGATCAGAAGGGGTTTGAGTCGGTGCTGAATCTCAACTTTATGGGTTCATTTCTCCCCTCGCAGGTCTTTGTGCAGGACATGATCGGCCGTGAGGGCTGCAGCGTGCTCAACATTTCCTCCATGAATGCCTTCACGCCGCTGACCAAGATTCCGGCCTACTCCGGCGCCAAGGCCGCCATCAGCAACTTCACCCAGTGGATGGCCGTTCACTTCGCCTCCGCGGGTATCCGCGTCAACGCCATCGCGCCCGGCTTCTTCGCCACCACCCAGAACATGAACCTGCTCTTCAACGCCGACGGGTCCCCGACGGACAGGACCTCCCACATTCTGGCCCAGACGCCCATGAAGCGGTTCGGCGAGAAGGAGGAGCTGAACGGAGCCATGTGCTTCCTCCTGGACCCGACAAAAGCCTCCTTCATCACCGGCGTCGTCCTGCCGGTGGACGGCGGGTTCAACGCATTTTCCGGCGTATAAGCTGAGTTAACCGAGATATATGAAGGGCATGGCCCAGCGCCTGCCCCTTAAAAATGAAAACATTCAAAAGGAGGACCCCCCGATGAGCCGTTTCGATACCTTCATCCCCCGCAAGGCCTACGCCGTCTGCGTCGACTCCGACGGCTGCGCCATGGACACCATGAACATCAAGCATTTCCGCTGCTTCGGCCCCTGCATCATCGACGAGTGGAACCTTGAGCCCTGGCGCAAGGAGATCCTGGACCACTGGAACGTCCTGAACCTCTTCTCCAGGACCCGCGGCATCAACCGCTTCGACGGTCTGGCCAGGGAGCTCAGGAACATCAACGACAACTACACCCCCATCGACGGCGTCGAAGTCTTCGAGGAGTGGGCCGCCAAGGCCCCCGAGCTCTCCAACAAGGCGGTCGAGGCCATGAAGCACGTCCACCCCGTCTTCGCCAAGGCCCTCTCCTGGAGCCAGGCCGTGAACCGCGGCATCGAGGAGCTGCGGGACGACGAAAAGCTCCCCTTTGAGAACGTCAAGGAAGCCCTGGCCGAGGTCCATGAGCTGGCGGACGTGGTCATCGTCTCCAGCGCCAACGAGGAAGCCGTCCTCAAGGAGTGGGAAATGTACGGTCTCCTGGATCACGTTGACCTGGTCTGCTCCCAGACCCTGGGCAGCAAGGCCTTCTGCATTTCCAAGGTCCTGGAAAAGGGCTACGAGAAGGACCACGTCCTCATGTGCGGCGACGCCCCCGGCGATGACAAGGCAGCCTCCACCAACGGCGTCCTCTACTACCCCATCCTGGTCAACCACGAAGGCGAATCCTGGGCCAGGTTCCGGAGCGAAGCCTTCGCAAAGTTCATGGACGGCTCCTTCGCGGGCAGCTATCAGGAAGCCCTGAGGGATGCCTTCTACGAAAACCTCAAGTAATTCTTCGGTAAATAAAAACCAACGCCATCATTCCCGCCTGTGTTTTCCGAATAGTCAACACAAGGCCCTCTATGTAAAAAATCCTGTTCCAGTATCAGAAAACAGATAGTATCCGGAAAGGCAGTGTGTAAAGATCCTCCTGCCGCCCGCAATAAAACCATCTCCGCCTCCCGATTCCGGAAGCATGCCCATCTCCCCCACAAAGAAAGCGAGGAACCACCATGGTCGATCTCAAGCAGAAGCCCTTTAACTTAAACGACGAACAAATCCGCTGGGTCGAGGACACCTACGCCTCCATGACCTTCGACGAGAAGGTCGGCCAGCTCTTCATCAACCTGACCCTGAGACGTGACCCGGCCTACATCACCTCCCTGTGCGAAAAATACCACATCGGCGGCGTCCGCTGGCAGGGCGGCAGCCTCGAGGAGGTCTACGAGCAGAACCGCCTCTTCCAGGAGAAGAGCAAGGTCCCGGTCCTCATCGCGGCCAACTGCGAAGCCGGCGGCAACGGAGCGGTCGGCGAAGGTACCTTCGTCGCCACCGGCGCGGCCTGCGGCGCCAGCCGCACCCTTGAGACCGTCCGCGACATGGCCCGCGTAGGCGCCAGGGAAGCGGCCGCCATCGGCTGCAACTGGACCTTCGCGCCCGTCTGCGACGTGGTGAGCAACTGGCGCAACACCATCGTGAACACCCGCGCCTTCGGCGACGACCCGGACGAAGTCGCCGCCCGCTCCCTGGCCTACATGGAGGAAATGCAGAAGGGCGGCCTCGCCTGCGCCGCCAAGCACTTCCCCGGCGACGGCTCCGAGGAGCTGGACCAGCACCTGGTCATGGGCTGCAACAACCTGACCACCGAGGAGTGGGACGCCTCCTTCGGCAAGGTCTACAAAACCCTGATCGACGCCGGTCTCGACAGCGTCATGGTCGGCCACATCTGCCAACCGGCCTACCAGAGACATTTCACACCGGGTCTCAAGGATGACGAGATCATGCCCGCCACCATGTCCAAGGAGCTCCTTCAGGACCTCCTCCGCGGCCAGCTGGGCTTCAACGGCCTGATCGTGACCGACGCCTCCCATATGGAAGGCCTTAACCAGGCGGCTCCCCGCTCCGAGGTCATCCCGGGCGTCATCGCCGCCGGCTGCGACATGGTCCTCTTCTTCAACGATCCCGACGAGGACATCGCCTACATGAAGGCGGGTATCGAGGATGGCCGCATTTCCCCGGAGAGGTTCTCCGACGCCCTCCACAGGATCCTTGGCCTCAAGGCCAAGCTTGGGCTTGACAAGCTGAGCTTCCCCGGCAAGGAAGGCCTGTCGGTCGTGGGATGCGCCGAGCACCACGCCCTGGCCGCCAAGGCTGCGGACGAAAGCATCACGCTGGTCAAGGATACCCAGCATGTGCTCCCGGTCAACCCGGCCGAGAAGAAGCGCGTCATGCTCTACTATCTCCAGTCCGCCCCGGTCTCCCTCCTGGACGGCACGGACCCGGCCAAGGCCGTCGTGGTGGACGAGCTGGAGAAGGCCGGCTTCGAGGTGACAGTCGCCAAGGACCACTACGAGATGGAAATGGAAGGCCCCAGCAAGTTCAACCGCTTCCGCATGATGGGCAAGTCCACCATCGAGCAGTTCAAGAAGGACTATGACCTGGTCCTCCTGGTGGTGGCCATGAAGGGCTACGCCCAGTGCAACGACGTCCGCCTCAGCTACTCCGCGGGCCACTCCTACGAGATTCCGTGGTACGTCTCCGAGGTGCCGACCGTCGCCATCTCCCTCAACTACACCAACCACCTGATCGACCTGCCCATGATGAAGACCTTCATCAACGCCTACGCCCCCACCCGGGAATACATCCACGCCCTGGTGGAGAAGCTGACCGGCAAGTCCGCCTTCAAGGGCAGCTACAACGAGCTGGTCTGGTGCGGACGCTGGGATACCAGAAGGTAAATAGGGTAAAACTGGGAATCAGGGACGGTTCCTTTTCCCACTTTTCGAAGGAAGGAAAGAGAGAAAATGGGAATCAGGGACGGTTCCTTTTCCCACTTTTCGTAAAAACGAAAAGTGGGAAAAGGAACCGTCCCTGATTCCCATTTTCCCGTTTTCCTCCAAAAAAGTGGGAAAAGGAACCGTCCCTGATTCCCATTCAATATCATCCCTGGAAGGGCACAACGTCCTTGACGGCCTCCTTGGTGGAGATCACCGCGTCATTGTTGTCGATATCGATGAGGAAATACTTATCATTGCCCATCCCCAGCTTCTTCATGTAGGAGAGCTGGCGGAAGCCGTGGCGGGTGGACATGCGCTCATACATGGCCTTCCTGTCCTCCGGGGAGAGGGACATGACGAGGTCGACCGAGGCCTGGTCCACGGCCAGGATATCCGTCGAGGCCACAATGCCGATGTTGGGCGTCACGACCGGCTCCGCCTCCACGCCCTCGCAGTCACAGGAGACCGAGATGTTACGGAGTACGTTCACATAGGTGATGTGCTTCCCGAAGTGGTCGATGGTCGCCTTGGTGGACTCGGCGATTTTCTCCATGAGCTCGTCCTTGTCGATGCCCCAGGCATTTGTCTCGGAGGCGTGGATCATCTTCTTGCCGATCCTGCCGTCCGCGCAGCCGATGCCCAGGTTCTTGTTGGAGCCGCCGAAGCCGCCCATGACGTGGCCCTTGAAATGGGTCAGGGCCAGCATGGAGTCATAATTCAGCATATGGCTGCCCACGGACATCTCGGTGAAGTGCGTACCGCCCTCCACGGGGAGCATGACGGTGCCCTCCTCGTCCATGATGTCCACAGGGGCGAAGGTCCAGCCGTTGATCTCCAGGGTCTTTCTGTGCTGCTCGGTCGTGTAACGGTCTCCTTCGTAGTAGGTGTTGGTCTCTACGATGGTGGCGTCCGGCAATTCCTTCTCAAGGAAGATCTTCACCCAGGCGGCCGGGATGATGTTGGGTCCGTGGGGCTCGCCGGTATGGAGCTTGACGGCTGTTTTGCCGGTGATGTTTCCCTTGACCCGCTCGTAGATCCGGGCGATGCCTTCGGGGGAGAGGTCGCGGGTGAAATAGACAATGGATTCATTTCCCGTGCGCTCATCGATGGGGATGTAGCGTTCTCCGCGGGAGACGGCTTTCATTTTCTCTGTTGTCATTCTGTATTCCTCCTTGTGGGCAGAGCATGCTGCCGCGGCGTCTCTAAAGAGTCCTGGCCCTGTCTGTATTATAATCGAATGTGTACTCATTTTGTACACTTTTTTCCCGAAAATGAAGGCACTGCTCTCCCGGCAAATAATATCAAATTTAATCAATTAACATTGCTTGATTCACACATTTTCAATTATTCTCCCACCTGCTATACTGTTCTCAGAACACAAGGAAAGGCAGGTCAGACCCATGACAGTTCTCAGCATCGATATCGGCGGCACCAACTTCCGCACAGGCGCGGTCCGCGAGGACGGCAGCGTCGTCAAATTCGAAAAAGTCCCCACACCCTCGGTCTTTAACTCAGGCGACGTTCTGGCTGACCTGGCAGGCCACCTGAAGGCCTTCGCGGAGGGGCTGACCATAGACGCTGTGGCCATCGGCTTCCCGGCCACCCTCGACAGGGAGCGGAAACGGGTCGTCCAGGCGCCCAACATCCCCTTCATGGAGGACCTTCCGGTCTGCGATTACCTCGAGGAGGCCCTCGGCGTGCCGGTGGTAGCCGAGCGGGACGTGACCTTCGCCCTCTGCCACGACGCCGCCAAGTACAGCATTCCGGATGAAGGCCTCGTCTGCGGCATCTATTTTGGCACCGGCATCGGAAATGCCTTCCTCCTGGACGGCAAGCCCCTGACCGGCCGCCACGGCGCCGCCGGCGAGCTGGGCCACATTCCGGTCCCGGGGTGCACCATTCCCTGCGGCTGCGGCAACGTCGGCTGCCTGGAGGCGGTCGCCGGAGGAAAGGCCCTCGCGAGACTCCAGAAGGAGCATTTCCCGGAGACAGGAGTCGGCGATATGTTCGCCGAGCACAGCGACGACCCGGCCGTCATCGAGCTCGTGGAGCGCATGGCCTCCGCCGTGACCACCGAAGTCAACATCCTGGATCCCGACTGCGTCCTCTTAGGCGGCGGCGTCCTGAATATGAAGGGCTTCCCCCGCGGACTCTTCGAGGACTTCATCCGCAGGCAGACCCGCAAGCCCTTCCCCTTAAATGACCTGAAGCTCATTTACACAGAAGACGAGCCGGACAAGAGCGTCGTGGGCGGCGCGATTTACGCCCGCAGAAAGCTCGCCGGCAGGAGATAAATACAAACTCTGCCCAGACAGACGAGCTACAGTGCAGCCTACGCCCGCAGAAAGCTCGCCGGCAGATAATAATTACAGACCTTACCCGCCTCCCGCGGCACTACATACATCAAGTACACCCGCTCTCCCATGAGCCTTCGCAAGCCCGACAGCCCGCAGCCCTGCCGATCCATCCAAAGGAACCCGCGCAGGACCGGACCCTACCCGAAAGGAGGACCTCCCATGCTGACCCTCTACGACCTCATGACAGACTACCGCACAAATCCCCTCGGCCTGGACGAGCCCCATCCGGCCTTCTCCTGGAAGCTCCGCTCCTCCCGCCACAGCGTCGCGCAGGCCTCCTGCCACATCCGCGTCCTTGCGGGCGAAGAGTGCGTCTGGGACACCGGCGTCCTCACGACTGACCAGTCCCTCCACCACGTCTACGAAGGCGCTCCCCTTAAGCCTGCCACCTGCTACCGCGTCCTCGTGGAGGTCACGGACGATGCCGGCGAGACCGCCCGGGCGGAAGGCACCTTCGAGACCGGCCTCCTCGACTACAGGAAAATGGCCGCCGGCTGGATCACCCACGCCTTCGGGGACGATATGGAAGCGTGCGCTGTGTTCGTGAAGTCATTTTCCGCGAAAAAGCCCCTGGCAAGGGCCCGCGCTTACGTCACCGCCCTTGGCGTCTACGCCATGGAACTGAACGGCAGGCGGGTCGGCGATGACCGCTTCGCCCCCGGCTGGACCTCCTACCAGGAACGGCTCCAGGTCCAGACCTACGACCTGACCGCCCTCCTTGAAAATGAGAACACGCTCGCCGTCACCGTCGCGAACGGTTGGTTCAAGGGCATCCTGGGCTTCTACGGCCAGGGCTCCCACTACGGCCCCCGCACCGCCCTCCTGGCCCAGATCGAACTCACCTACGCCGACGGCAGCTCCGAGACCATCGTCACCGACGAGAGCTGGCTCTCCACGACCGGCCCCCGCCGCTACAGCGAGATCTACCACGGCGAAGTCATCGACTACTCCCTGGCTGAGCAGGAAGTCCTACCGGCAAAGGCCTATGACTGGTCCAAGGAGATCCTGGTTGGTCAGGAATGCGAGCCTGTCCGCATTACCCAGCGGGTGCCCGTGAAGGAAGTTCTGCACACCCCCGACGGCAGCATTGTCCTGGACTTTGGTCAGAACCTTGCCGGCGTGGTCGAGGCGGCCCTCTCCTGCCCCAAGGGCACGAAGATCGCCCTCCGCCACGGCGAGGCCCTGGACGAAAAAGGCAACCTTTTCACCACCAACCTCCGCACGGCCCGCGCCACGGACACCTACGTCACCAGCGGCGGAAATGACCTCTTCCTCCCCGAATTCACCTATCACGGCTTCCGCTACGTGGCCGTCGAAGGCCTCTCCGAGGTCGATCCGGCTGCCTTCACGGCCTGCGTGATCCACACGGACTTCCGCCGTCCCGGCGCCTTCTCCTGCGCGGATCCCAGGATCAGCCAGCTCTGGAGGAACATCGACTGGACCATGCGGTCCAATTTCCTGGACATCCCCATGGACTGCCCGCAGCGGGACGAGCGGCTGGGTTACACCGGCGACGCCGAGATCTTCACGCCCACAGCCCTCTTCCACGGCGACCTGGCCCTCTTCTACCGCAAGTGGCTCCGGGACCTCAAAGCCGAGCAGACCGACGAGTTCGGCGTTCCCCTCTCGGTGCCGGATATCTTAAGGACCCGCGTCTGCACCCCGACCTGGCATGAAGCCGCCACCATCGTTCCCTGGCTTCTCTGGGAGACCTACGGGGACAAGCGAGTGCTCGAGGAGCAGTACGACAGCATGACCCGGTCTGTGGAATACTCCCGCCGCATGGCCGGCGAGGGCGGCCTTCTGACCGGCGAGAACACCAGCTTCTTCGGCGACTGGCTGGCCCTGGACAGCCCCAAGGGCCCCTTCCGCAAGATCCCGGAGGGTATCCTCTACCCCTCCAACGATGAGAAGGGCGGCGGCACCGACTTCGGCATGACCGGAAACGTCTACTACCTCTACTCCATCGACATCATGGCAAAGACGGCCGACGTCCTGGGCAAGGCGGAAGATGCCGCCAAGTGGCGCGCCCTCTACGAGGACGTCCTGGCCAAATTCCGCGCTGAGTTCATTACCCCCTCCGGCCGCCTGGTCAGCGACACCCAGACCGCCGCGGCCCTGGCCCTCTACTTCGACCTGGCCCCCGAGAAGGACAGGAAGCGGATCCTGGACGGCCTTGAGCTCAAGCTCATCAAGAACAAGAAGCACCTGACCACCGGTTTCGTAGGCACCGAGTACCTCACCCACGTGCTCAGCCGGAACGGTTACCACCAGCTCATGGGCGACATCCTCTTCAAGGAGGACTGCCCCTCCTGGCTCTACGAAATCGGCCTCGGCGCCACCACCGTCTGGGAGCTCTGGGACGGCGTCAACGAGGACGGCAGCTTCAACCTCTTTGAAATGAACTCCCTGAACCAGTACGGCTTCGCCACCATCGGCAACTGGCTCTTCACGGAGCTGGCCGGCCTGACCTCCCTGGTCCCCGGCTGGAAGAAAGCCCGCATCGCCCCGAGACCCGTCAGAGGCATTCCGGAAATAAAAGCCTCCTACGAGACCCCCTACGGCCTCCTCTCCGTGGACTTCGCCTGCAGAGACGGCAAGGTCACGGCCAAGGTCTCCATCCCCGAGAATACGACCGCCGAGGTCAGCCTGCCCGGCCGCGACGCCGAGGTCCTCGGTTCCGGCACCTATGAATTCGAGTATGCGACAAGCCTCTCCTACGAGAAGACGGCCTACTCCGAGGACTCCACCCTGGGCGAGCTCCTCACCGACCCCGACGCGGAGAAATACTTTGCCGAAAAGGCGCCGGGACTGGCCTCCAGCGGCTTCATCCGCACCTTCGTGGCCGGCCTCACCATCGAGGAGATCCGGCTCACGCTGCCGAGGAGCTTCGTGCCCCAGTTCGCGCTGGATTTATTTGAAGAGATGATCGTCATGCTGAACCGGAAGGCTGCAGCAGGGAAATAAAAAAACCGGCTACGCAGGCACAAAGCACCGCAAAAAGCCACAGAAAATGCCCGGCTTACTGCCGGGCGCACCACTAAAACCTGCCGGAATTGCCCGGCTTACCAGATAATCGGCCCATTTGGCCAAGGAGAAGAATATGAGACTCGCCATCGGCAACGACCACGTTGCCATCGATATGAAAAATGAGATCCGCGACTATCTGTCCGCCAAAGGCATCGAGATGATCGACGTCGGTACCAATTCCCCGGAGCGCTTCAACTACCCGGTCAGCGGCTACAAGGTGGCCCGGCTGGTGGCGGAAGGCCTGGTGGACGGGGGTGTCCTCATTTGCGGGACCGGCGTGGGCATCAGCCTTGCCGCCAACAAGGTCCCCGGCATCCGGGCCTGCGTCTGCAGCGACCCCTACACCGCCAGGCTCTCCAAGCAGCACAATAACACCAACATCATCGCCTTCGGCGCCCGGGTCATCGGACCCGAGACAGCCAAGATGATCGTGGACGAGTGGCTGAAGGCCCAGTATGAAGGCGGCCGCCACCAGACCCGGGTCGACATGATTGCGGAGATTCAGGACACCGGCCATCTCCAGGCCGCGGAGGAAGAGCTGGAGGCTCTCAGGGCCTCGCTCAGAGCCTGAGACTGAAGCTGCGACACCAGATCTCGTACCTTTTCCGGGCACCGACTACCGGTCGCTACCCGGAAAAGCCCTGAAGAACACATTCTCAGCAGACATTGCTGTGCCGGCGCCGACGGCAGCCTTACAAAGGAGGAAAACGGCATGAAACGACTTCTCTGCCCCAGCATGATGTGCGCCAACTACGGGCACCTGGCCGCCGAGGTCAGAGCCCTGGATGACGCGGGTGTTGACATTTTCCACTGCGACATCATGGACGGGAGCTTTGTACCCAACTTCACCATGGGCGTCATGGACGTCCAGACCATCCGCCGCTACACCGACAAGCCGGTGGACTGCCACCTCATGATCGAGAACCCGGGCAGCAAGGTCGACTGGTTCATCAAGGCCGGCGCCGACATCGTCTACATCCACCCCGAATCCGAGCGCTACGTGGTCAAGACCCTGGCCCACATCAAGGAAATGGGCGCCGCAGCCGGCATCGCCGTGAACCCGGACACCAGCGTCGCCAGCATTTCCGAGATCCTGAACCTCTGCGACTACGTCATGGTCATGACGGTCAACCCCGGCTTTGCCGGCCAGGGCTTCATCGACTTCACCCGGAAGAAGGTCCGGCAGCTGGTGGAGCTCAAGGAGCAGTACGGCTACAAGGGGATGATCGACGGCCACTGCAGCCCGGACGTGATCGCCGACCTCTCCTCCCTGGGGGCGGACGGCTTTATCCTGGGCACCAGTGCCCTCTTCAAAAAAGGCAGAAGCTACGCTGAGTTGATCGCGGAGCTCAGAGAGGAGGAAGCATGACCATGACAAATGAAAACCGTCCCGTGGTCGGCATCGTCATCCCCACAGCGGACAACTCCTTCTTCTCCCTCCTCGCGGAGGCAGCTTCCCGCCATCTCCACGACCTCGGCTTCTCCGCCCTGGTACTCAGCAGCGCCAACAACGCAGACCGTGAAAAAGAGCACCTTCGCACGCTGGCGGCCCTGGGCGCAAAAGGCATCCTCTGCGTGAGCGGACTCAGCGTTCTGCCCGAAGACCTCCTGCCCGAGGACCTGCCCCTCGTCTGGGTGGACCGTCACCCGGCCTCCGAGCGGGTCATTCCCCTGGTGGCCAACGACGACCGGGAAGCCATGCGGATGGCCACGGAGTACCTGATTGAAAAAGGCTGCCGCGACATCCTCCTCATGCCCGGCTACCTGGCCGAAAAACGCACTTCTCCACGCGTCATAGGCTACGAGGAGGCCCTCCAGGCCCACGGCATTGAGCCGAGGCAGGAGTACATTTTGAACCGGTCCGGCAAAAAGGCCTCCGAGACCGAGACCGCCGAGCTCCTCCGCGCCGTCATCGGCCAGGGCATGCCCGTGGACGCCATCATCACCAGCAGCGACCGCGCCGCCTTCGGCGTGATCACCGCCCTCCACAAGGTCGGCCTCTACGTGCCCGAGGACGTCAAGCTCATCAGCTTCGACAACTCCCCCTACTCGGCCATGGCCTCCCCCGCCATCACCGCTCTGGACAGGAACCCGCATCTCCTGGCTGAGACCGCCTGCCGCCGCCTCCTCGACCTGCTCGAGGGCCGTCCGGTGGAAAATGAGACCATCATCCCCGTGCAGATTTGTCGCCGGGACTCCACACGATAATAGGGAAAAAGTGGGAATCAGGGACGGTTCCTTTTCCCAGTTTTCAAAGAAAACTGGGAAAAGGAACCGTCCCTGATTTCCACTTTTACCCAATGGGATCAGGGATGGTTCCTTTTCCCAGTTTCAAAGAAACTGGGAAAAGGAACCGTCCCTGATTCCCACTGTTATCCAATACCATGCTTCTCCACATCGATCACGGCGTCCCCATCGGCAAAGAAGCAGATTCTCTCCGCCTCAAGGGGTGTGAACAGAGAAGCCGTCATGACGTACTCACCGTCATTGATGAAAATTTCCGCACTGTAGCGGTCCAGGATGAGGCGCAGGGTGATTTCCCCGCATCTGCTGCCCGGAACAAGGCACCGCCTCTGGTGTACGATGGCCCGGCAGGACCCGGAATACTTCCGGTCGATCTTGACAGTCTGCTCGTAGGGGCGGAAGCTGACGCCGGTGCGGAGGTTATCCTTCTGCGCGAACCGGATGGAGATCTTGTGGAAGATTTTCTCCCTGTCAGCCGGCCGTATCCTTACCGTCATATCCAGGCATCTCCCGGAAATACCCTCCAGAACGACTTCGTCCAGTCCGCTGACCAGCACATTCTTATGGATGACAGTATCCGTATACAGTGAAGAAAGTCCCCGCCAGGGTGACTGGTAGAGCCGTCCGTTCCTAATGGACAGCTCACGCGGAAGGGACATCTGACCTGCCCACTTCTCATAGGGGGCGCGGATAGCGCAGGCATCCCAGTTCTGCATCCAGCCGATCATGACCCGGTGACCATCCGGTGTCTCGATGGTCTGGGGCGCGTAGAAGTCAATCCCGTAATCGATGGCCTGGTTGCTCTCCTCGACGAACTCCCCTGTCTTCTCATCGTAGGTTCCAATCAGGCACAAAGTCCCGTTCCCGTTGTGATACTCAAAGCCGGAGGGATGCATATCCTGGGGACTTACCAGGAGGACCTGCTTGCCGTCCAGGCTGAAGAAGTCCGGGCACTCCCACATAGATCCGAAACGACCCCGGTTGGATGCAAGGACTCTCCAATACTTCCAGTGCAGAAGGTCTGTGCTCTTAAAGAGCAGGACCGATCCGCTGCCGTCCGCAGGGCGGTTCGCGACAGCTGCCACATAAGTGCCGTCCTCAGCCTTCCAGACCTTGGGATCACGGAAATCGAACCGGCTTGCCCCCTCCGGAAGATCCGCCTCGGTGATGACAGGATTGCCGCTGTATTTTTCATATTCGAAGCCGTCGCCTATGGCGATGCTCTGGGTCTGAATGCCGCTGTCGAACCCGGCAGGATCCATCGTCTCACCGACGGAAGTGTACATCAGGAGCTGACGCCCGTCTTCCATGGTGATCGCGCTTCCTGAAAAGCATCCCTTCTGGTCGTAAAGCTGGTCCGGAGCCAGGACAGCAGGCAGATAATTCCAGTGGAGCAGGTCTCTGCTTATCGCATGTCCCCAGTGCATCGGGCCCCACTTGGAAGAATAAGGATAATACTGGTAAAACAAATGGTAAAATCCATCATAGATGGAAAATCCGTTGGGGTCGTTCATCCATCCACAGCGGGGAGTCAGATGGAACAATGGGCGCTGTGACTCTTCGATTGTTTTCTCAAGGATCTCTTCATATCGTCTGGCGTCCCGTAATGCCTGGCTGATCATAGCAAATCATCTCCTACTCCATATAATAATTCGGCGCGGCGGCCTCATGAAGGCCGCCGCGCACTTTTAGTGTAATAATACTATTTATCCCTGCTCCTGCGCGTAGAAAGCATCCAGATACTTCTGGTAGATGGCAAGGTATTCATCCAGCTTATAAGCCTGAAGCTCGCTGAGATAAGCATCCCAGTCAGCATCCGTGAATCCGTTCATGATCCAGTCGGACTTGTGGGCGTTGGTGCACTTGGAAAGGTCAGCCATAAGGTTGGAAAGCTGCTCTGTGTCTTCCCTGGCCATGAAGACGTTGGGGTAGACATACTTGGTGTGCATATCCGGAGTATAGATGTCCTTGATCCAGTCAAGACGATACTGGGCATCGTCCGGGCAGGTAACATAGACGCCATAGTACTCATCGAGGATGGCCAGCGGGCCGCCGACAGCTTCAGCCTCACGGACTTCAACCGGAGAGGCATCGCCCAGAGGAGCATGCTTCAGCATCTTTTCGCCCTTGTCGTTCTCGCCGAGGACGAAGATATCGAAGTCATCGTCTTCGCCGTAGGTGCCCCAGTTGTTCTGCGGGGACTGGAACGGGTCATACATCTTGTCGATCCATGCGCAGATAAGGGCCGGCTCTTTGGCGACAGCAGTGATAACGCAACGGCCTCTGTCATAGCCGCTGGTGAAGGAGCCGTTCTGCGGGGTCAGGTTCTTGACGTCAGCCTCCAGCATGGGAAGCGGGACGAAGTCCTGGATGTTGTCAATGTTGGCGACGTCCCAGGAGAAGCACACGCCGTAGCGGTGAGACTTGCCCTTGGAAACGTAGGTGGACCACTCCTGAGTGAAGGCTTCCGGATCGATCAGGTTCTCCTCATAGAGCTTGTGGAGCCATGCGATACCATCCTTGTAGCCGGGCTGTACAGCGGTGTAGACAACCTTGCGGTCATCCGTAACTGCGATATGTCTCCACTTGTCCATGTCGCCGATGCCCTCGCCGAAGCCATTGATGAGGACGGCGGGATCCTGGTCACCGTCGTTGACGATGCAGGACATGGGAATGATGGAGCCTTCGATGCCGAACTCGGCCTGGATCTCGGAGGCATGATCACGGAAAGCGATCAGGACCTGCTCGAACTCATCCACAGTGCCGGGCATCTCAAGTCCAAGGAAGTCAAGCCACTTCTTGTTGATGAAGGGCATATTGCCGATGGTCTGAATAGCGGTCTTCTCAGAGCCGAGCTGCTCGATCCACGGGAAGGCCCAGATGTGTCCGTTGACGTCTGTGGACATGATCCTGTATTCCGGGAACTTATCGAAGACAGCCTTAAGGTTGGGCATGTAGGCGTCGATGTACTCTTCCAGAGGAATGATGATACCCTGGTCAGCGTACTTGAGCAGGTCCATGTCACTGAAGCCGGCAGTGAAAATGAAATCACTCAGCGTCTTGGGGTTGGCCATGGCGAGGGAGATCTTGTCGCCCCACTGGTCGCCCTGGATGGCGTCCCACTCTACATGGACGTTGGTCTCCTCTTCAAGGCGCTTGAAGATGGTGCGGTTGTTGGGATTGGACTCTGTGTTGGGCGGATAGCTGATCATGCCACGGATGGTAGCTGTCTCAGCAAGCGGGAACTGAAGGCTCTCGGCGTCGACTTCCTGAAGCTCGCCTTCGTTGAGCTCAGGCTGGCTGCCGCCGCAGGCGCCCATGGATAAAACCATACCGACTGCCATAATGCAGGCAATTACCCTTTTGAAGATCATTTTTTTCATTTTTACCTCCTTTTTTGTCAACCCTTGACTGAGCCGACCATGATGCCGCTGTCGAAATACTTCTGGAAGAAGGGGTACATGATCAGCAGGGGAAGACTGGAAATAATGATGGTAGCGTACTTGAGCAGCTCAGCGAGCTGGGCTCTGGCTGCCGTACTCTGCATGTCAGAAATCATGCCGGATTCCGGCTGGTTCTGAATCAGGATGGAACGAAGGACCAGCTGCAGGGGCTGCTTGGCGCTGTCGTTCAGATAGATCATGGCGTCGAAGTAGCTGTTCCACATACCTACGAACTGCCAGAGGGCCAGCACCGTGATGACCGGTGTGCAGACCGGAAGCAGGATCAGGAAGTAGTAGGTCAGCTCGTTGGCGCCGTCCACGTCCGCGGCCTCCCGGAGCTCTGCCGGAATGCCCTGGTAGTAGGTCCTGGCGATGATCATGTTCCAGACGCTGAAGGCGCCGGGAAGGATGATCGCCCACATGCTGTTCAGAAGACCAAGGTTACTGATCAGCAGGTAGGTGGGGATCAGGCCGCCGCCGAAGAACATGGTGATCATGAAGATGGTATTGAAGAAGCCTCTGCCCTTGAAGTCCACGCGGGACATGGGATACGCTGCGAAAAGTGTTACAGCGACGGAGACGAAGGTGAATACCACCGAGTAGATGATCGCGTTCTTGAAGCCGATCCAGATCTGGCTGTTGGAGAGGACTCGCTCATAAGCGGTCACAGTCCATTTCTCCAGGTCAAAGGAGATGCCGCTGTTCTGCAGCGTGATCGGATCCATGAAGGAAGCGATAATAATGTAGATGATGGGGATGATGATGGCGACTACGAAGGATCCCAGAAGGATGTAGCCTGTGATCAGCAGGGCCTTATCGGCCAGAGACAGTCTGGAAAATTTTTGTGTTTTCATGATGTCCCTCCTTTACAGGCCCTTGCCGTCATTCATCTTCTCGACGATCTTGTTGACCAGGATAAGAAGGATGACGTTGATGACTGTGTTGAAGAGGCCGACAGCAGTGGAGAAAGCATAGTCTCCATCCAAAAGACCCTTCTTGTAGACGTAGGTTGCAATGATTTCAGACGTCGCAAGGTTCAGGTCTGTCTGAAGAGCGTAGGCCTTTTCAAAGCCGATGCTCATGATGTTACCTGCCTGAAGGATGAACTGGATGACGACCATGTCCTTGATGGCGGGCCACTCAACTACCTGGATCTGCTGGAAGATGTTGGCGCCGTCCACGATCGCAGCCTCACGAAGCTCCTGGCTGGCGCCGGAAAGAGCAGCGGTGTACATGATCGACCCCCAGCCGGCTCCCTGCCAGATACCCGAGATAATGTAGATGGTGCGGAAAGCCCCCGGCATGGTCATAAAGTTGATCTGTGTTCCCATCAACTGGTTCAGAGGTCCCGTCACGGAGAGCAGAATTCGGACCAGGCCGCAGAGAACGATGACAGAGATGAAGTTGGGCAGATAGAGGACTGTCTGGATTTTCTGCTTGATGCTGGCGCGCTGAATTCTGTTCAGCAGGAGAGCAAGCAGGATCGGCACAGGAAAGCCCCAGAGCAGACCGAAGATACTCAGCTTCAATGTGTTCGCCAGATAGGTAAGGAAATCCGGCGAGGAGAGGAACCTGTGGAAGTACTTAAAGCCTACCCACCTGCTTCCCAGTATTCCCCTGATCGGGTTGTAATCCTGGAAAGCAATCAGGATACCGCCCATGGGGATGTACCGAAAGATGATCGTCAGCAGCAGAGCCGGCATCAGGAACAATAAGTACAGCTGCCAGTGCTGCTTGACGTACAGTAAAGTTTTACGCATGATATCTGCGCTCCTCCTTTCGATGACGATGGTTCCGAATGGTGAAAGCCCGAAAAGACCGGATACGGCCGCTCTCCGATTTTACAAGCCTGGCACCGACTGATTTATTGTAAAGTAAAATGTGCATTTGCGCAAGTATCAATTGTGTATTTGCACTATTCTTTGCTCGCATTTTGTTCATATGCACTATTATAGGTTTTCATTTTTGTGCACTATTGCGAGTTACATTTTTTACATTAATGGAGTAAACTTATCAAAAAGGAAATATGACTGCTGTCTGTTTTTAACATTTGACACTTTCGCCGCATCTCTTTAGAATAAAGTCGAGGTGTATTTTCCCTTCATAATATATAGACTTCAAGAAAGTGGAGAACGAGATGACTGACAGAGCCACTATTCAGGATATTGCAGATGCCCTTGGCCTTTCGCGGAACACAGTCTCAAAGGCCATCAATAATACGGGTTCCATAGCGGAAACCACAAAAGCTGCTGTGCTCAAGAAGGCTGCGGAAATGGGCTACAAGCAGTTCTCCTACCTGACCCTGCCTTCATTTTCTGATGATGCGGAAAACATGGAAGGTCCCGAGGGGGGCCTCTATGATCAGTCCGTTACCCGCTCAAAGACCGCATCCGGGCCTCGGGAAATTGCTTTCATCACCACAGGGCAGATGGATAATTCCCATTTCGGCACGACCATGCTGGACAGGATCAGCCATGAGCTGGCCATCTTCGGCTACAGCGTGACCATCTACCGGCTGCTCCCTGCCGAGTTGGCCGCCCTGAGGCTGCCGCCTGGAATCCATCCCTCCCGCACAGCAGGTATCATCTGCGCAGAGCTTCTGGACAAGGCATACTGCCGTATGGTGGCCGGCCTTCCCTATCCGACCGTCTTTGTCGATTTTCCTGTTTATCTGGATGAAGAGGCGCCCAAGGCGGATATCCTTCTCATGGATAATTCATCCTGTATTTATTCCTTTATCAGGGAAATGAAAGCAAAAGGGGTCCGGCGTTTTTCCTTTTTCGGAGATGTGCTTCACTGCCGTTCCTTCTACGAACGTTTTCAGAGTTTCCGCAGTGCGCTGGAGATCTATGGACTTCCATTTGATATGTCCTCATGTATCCTGACCGAATGCAGCGAGCTCCGGCGGGACGGATTCTCCAAATATATCAAGACCCTTTCGGACACGCTCCAAGCCATGCCGGTACTTCCGGAGGTCTTTCTGTGCGCCAATGACTTCCTTGCCATTGACCTTATGAGAGCCCTCAACCAGATCGGCGCGCGTGTTCCGGAGGACGTCATGCTGCTGGGCTTTGACGATTCCTCAGAATCCAGGATCGTCACGCCGGCGCTTTCGACTGTTCATATTCACAGCCAGACCATGGGCTATACCGCTGTAAAGATGCTCCTCGGCCGCATTAAGCAGCCGGATCTCTACTCGCAAGTCATCCATACGGAGACTTCTCTTGTGTACAGGGCTTCCACGGAGCGGTGACCTCTGATCCGGCTGCATTTATGCAAAAGGAGCACACTGTCCATGAGAAGTCTTTTGAACCCCGAAAACCCGGCCATGCGGTTTCTGACGAAGATCGGCTACGCCATATGTCTTAATTTCCTCTGGTTCATCTGCTGTCTGCCGGTCATCACAGCAGGCGCGTCCACGACCGCCTTATACGCAGTGACCCAGAAGATGGTGCGCGATGAAGAAGGCAATATTTTCTCAGCCTTTTTCATCGCTCTGAAGCAGAACTTCCGCCAGGCCACCCGGATCTGGATGATAATGCTCCTGTCCGGCGCGCTTCTTGCCTTTGACGGGTACCTTCTATTCCATCTCAAAAACATGAATGCTTTCTGGACAGTGCTGACTGCCGTGTGGATCGTCTTGTTCGCTGCCTACTGCATCATCCTTCTGTACGTTTTTCCGCTGACTGCCCGATTCGAGAACACGACCTTCGCCACGATCCGCAACGCGCTTCTGACGGGAATGCACTATCTCCTCTGCACCGCTCTGATCGCGGCCTTCCACTTCGCCGTCGGGTATATCATCATTTTCATCTACACGCCCGTCCTCTTTCTCGGGGAAGGTATTTGCGCCCTCTTCTCTTCCTGGATCATGAAGAACATCCTGATTCGTCTGGAGGAGATGGCCCTCCCCGCCGGACCGCCATCCGTCATTCCGGGGGAGGACGCCGGGCAGGATGAGATCGCTCCATCAGCGGCAAGGAGTACACATCCATGAAAATGACCGGTATGACCCTTCCCCAGAAGATCCAATACATATGGGATTATTACAAAGTGCCGCTTTTTACAGCGGCACTTATCCTTTATATTATCGGCTATATCATCTGGCGCTTCGCCACAAAGGAGGAGATAAGCCTCTATGCAGCCGCCGTCAACACGCAGGTGACTGAAGAAGGCGAAGGGCTCCTTGAGGCATTTCCCGAGTCCGGTGCCCTTCCTCCGGAGGCGGATGCCGGAGTGGTCAACCTGGCAGCCAACCTCTTTCTCACCGCCGACCCTTCCTCCGAATATCACGAATACGTCTACGCCTCCCGCCTCAAGATCCTGGCATCCATCAACGCCCAGAAGCTTGATCTGGTCATCGCCGACAGGGAAGCCATGGATGCTTTCGCCTCAGAGGGATTTCTCCTGGACCTGACCGGGTTGTTCGCGGATGATGCGAGTCTTCGAAGCCGGCTCAAAGAGGAGACCGTCATCCTGGAGGACAACCACATTGATGCGCTGCTCGACGACGAAGTCGCCTACGAAGCCGTCACCGAATCCCATCTCACCGCCATCGACGTTTCCGATCTGACCGCCTTCTCCTCCGGCAGCGGCGAGGTCCTGATTGGGATCATCGCCAATTCTCCACGGCAGGAGGAAGCTGTCGCCTTAGTGCGGTTTCTGCTTAGCGAGGCCGGCTCTCCTGCAGGTTGAGCCGCCTGCCCAGGCGATGGCAGGGCTGGCTTCACACATTCAGTCCTCCAATCTGCATCGGCACGCCTGCCCAGGCGATGGCAGGGGTGGCAGCTGGCATCCCCTCGGGCTCAGCGAGGCCGAATAAGGGACCGACAGCAGGCAGGCCCTTCTGCCCTGTCTTCATTTTACAGCGCCATCCATGAATCCCGGCATCGACGCAATCGGCCGGATTCTCAGCTCCCATGTGAAGGATAGTAAAAATGGACACAAATCATGACCTTCTTATGAGTCTTCTTCCCCTCACCGAGGAGGAGGAAGTCTACAAGCGTTTCTACGAACTCCGCTATTCCCCGAAGGCCCTGGCGGCCTACATGGCGGAGATGGAGGACTATGTCCGTGCCCACCGTCTGCTGATTTTCGACTACCCCTTCGTGACCCATCCGGAGCTGCTCAGCGAGGAGGATCTCTACAAGGACTACTCCATCTCCCACGGCTCCAATGTAAACGTGGTGCGCCACCTCCGCTACACCCCGGTATTCACCCACAGCCATACCTTCTTCACGGTTCTCTATGTGCTTCGCGGAAAATGCGGACATACCGTCGGCGGAACAAATCAGCCCATGGTGCAGGGGGACGTCTTCTTCCTTCCGCCCAGGGTCCAGCAGACCATAGGCGTCTTCGATGACAGCCTCGTCCTGAACCTTCACATCCGCCGCGACACCTTCGACGACGTCTTCTTCAACACCCTCCGCTACAACAACATCCTCTCCGACTTCTTCATGAGCTGCCTCTACAGCCAAAAGCCCATGAGCGGAATCCTCTTCCGGACCGGGAAGAACGAGGAGATCGAGAACCTTTTTCTGGAAATGTACCGGGAGGTCCTGCTGGACGACGAATACAGCTGGCGCCTGCTGAACAATCTTGTCCCTCTCCTCTTTGCGAAGCTCCTGCGGGGGTATGCCGACAAGGCCTTTTTCGTCGGGTCTGCCCCGCGGCAGAGTTCGGACAGTACCCGGCTCAAGATCCTCAGCTATATCACCGACAACTACCGCACCGTGACTCTGACGGAGGTGGCGGACCATTTCAATTACTCCGTCCCCCACTGCTCCCGGCTCATCCGAGACGAGACCGGCGAAAGCTTTGTGACCTTCGTCCGCAGGATCCGCATGAACCATGCCGCCGCGCTCCTTTCCGGGAGCCGGACCTCCGTCGCTGAAATCAGTGCCATGGTGGGCTACGAGAACCCCGAGTCCTTCATCCGGGTCTTTGAGAAATACTATGGGATGACCCCCACTGCCTATCGGAGAAAAGGGGAGGGGAAGTGGGAATGAGGGACGGTTCCTTTTCCCACTTTTTTCATCGGAAAGAGAGAAACTGGGAATGAGGGACGGTTCCTTTTCCCACTTTTCTTCGAAAAGTGGGAAAAGGAACCGTCCCTCATTCCCAGTTTCCCTATTTACCGTTTTTCTGTATTCTTCAATCAGGCCACACAAAGTGGGCGTTGCCCGCTTCCAGCCCGTCAATCAG
>ODAI011139881.1_pt1 | contig 21112 bp, 10 predicted proteins | sample 1539321 | NCBI WGS metagenome assembly ODAI01 (sample SAMN02144231, study PRJEB22623) | gut metagenome | biome: sheep rumen | host: Ovis aries | place: New Zealand | reverse complement strand
TTTCTGCTTCCTTTTCGCAGGCTGCATCATCATTATCAGCTAAAATAAAATCAGCCAGAGGCTCAAGGCCTTTTTCTGCGGCAAGCATACCGCGGGTCTTCTTCTTTTTCTTGAATGGAGCCCAAAGATCTTCGAGGGCTGTCATCGTTGTAGCTGACATTACGGCATTGTAAAGAGTTTCTGTAAGCTTTCCCTGAGCAAAAATGCCTTTTACAATTTCAAGGCGGCGGTCTTCAAGGTTATGATATGATTTATAGAGGTGGTCACAGTCGCGAACCTGAACTTCGTCCAGATTGTCAGTTTTGTCTTTGCGGTAGCGGCTGATGAAGGCGATTGTACAGTCTTCATTAATCAGGCTGATTACAGCGCTTACCTGCTGCACGCGGATATTGAGCTCCGCTGCAATTTTTTTCATGATTTCCACTTCGTTAACAACGAGTGCGTCGATTGATTCTTGTGTAAATTCCATAGTAGAGGAAGTTTAACGGAATTTTTCCTTTTGAGGAATATGAAAAAGGCTAAATTCTGTCCTCTTCGATGTCCTGAAGCTCTTCAACCTCTGCGTTAAGGCCTTCAATGCTGAACTTGTTGTAAATCTGATTGAGAAGGTTTTTGCAGTTTGCATTCATAAGCTGATAGATATTAGGAACCAGAAGCTGTTTGATTCGCTGGTCAAGACCGTTTGCGCCGGTAGAAGAAACAAAGGCAAATACATATAGCTCTTCACCGTTTACAGGACGCTGCATAATCAAAACCGCATCTGAACGGAACATAAAGCCGCGGATATTAAAGTGGAAGTCAGAAACCTTTTCATACATCTGCACATTTAATCTTCCTTCCGGGAAAACAAATGAGAAGTGAGAAAGGCTTATATCCTGAAGCACACCGTTATGTGACTGATTATTAAAATTGCAGGAGAAAGTGCAGGCTTTTGTACAAAGGGCACGAATGTTCTTTCGGCGGCCCTGAGCCTGGTTTGCATACAGAATCTTTTCGATTAAACCGAAATTCTGCTTTTTCTGATACTCAAGCTGAACACAACCGCAGGCAAGTCCGATTTCATAAAGATATTTGTATTCAAGCTTTGTTTTTTCATCTTTTGTCTGACGTTTTGTATAAACTACACCAATACAGGCCTGATTTTTGTACTCTTCTGTAAGGCGTTTAATAAAAACAGGCCATTCAACATCAGGAACATTATAATCGATGTTAAAGAAAATAATAACATCATGAAAAATTGAAATAAGAATATCGATTTTCTTTTTGAGGCTTATGCGCTTGTCATATTCAATAAAGTAGCACTCATAACCAAGAGCAAAGTAGTCTTCCAGAAATACTTCTGGGATAAGACTTGTGTCTGGTGTAATAAAAAAAGTTTTTCGTCCGGCTACAATTTCTTTTATGGAAATACCCAAAATCTTCTCCTAGATTACCCTTGCAAAAATTATACCATTTAAATACAAATCAGCAAGTCTTTTTAAGCTGGTTTAACGCTAGTTCCACGTTAGTCTGGAAAAACTTTTTTATCCTAAATCTTATTAAATAAAATTCTGTGCATTGTGATGTTCGATGGTTTTAGTTTTTACCGCAACCACATAACTTCCGAACATAGCAGACATTATATCAAAGATTGCCGAAAAAGAACAGATTATAAGGGCTGCCGGCTTGAGAAGCAGGAAGCTGGTTTCAAAACCACGGGCATACTGCTGGCATAGAATTGTGACAAGGATAAATGCACTTCCAGACGGGAAGCCGCCAAGCAGGAAGGAGATTCCAAAGGAAAGTCCAAAAATCCAGAAGATTTCTGTCAGCGGAATATTAAGGCTGGAATATGAACGCCAGATAAGGATAAAGCTGATTATGCTTACCAGGGCCGATCCACCTCGGGCAAAAATCGAAAATAGAGGGAAGGTAAAACCGGCACAGCGGCGGCGGATTCCAAGGCTTTCCTTACCATGACGGATTGTAAGCGGAAGCGTGAGGTTTGAATCCCCACCAAAAAAGGCCAGCAGAGCCGGAGCAAGGCTGGCATAAAGAACGCGGTAAGGATAAGGATCGTGGCAGACATAGCGCAGGATTACAGGGTAGATAATGCCGGCTACAACCACAAAATCAACCAGGAACATGATGAACATTGGAGTGTAGATTCCAGAGAACATAATCTGGCGGTATTCAACAAACCATTTTGCCATAATGGCAATCATAAAAATCGCCATTGTTTCCGTAAAGAAAACCGCAATATTGTAAAAAAGCTTTGAAAGAGAATCAAAAAGCTGGAAAACAGGCTTGTAAAGAGGAGTATCAACGGCAGTTGCACTTTCAAAACCAATCAGAAGGGCAAAAACAAAAGGAACCAGAAGGAAGGAACCTTCGCGCAGTGAATCAAAAGCTGAAAGTGGGAAAAGCGAAAGAAAAAGAGAAGAAATATCCAGCTTAAAAACATCAGACGTTGTATCAACAGTAATAGGAATGCGGGGAAGCTTTACAATCAAAATTGAAAGAAGGCCCACCACAGTAAGAATCAGGGTTGAAGAAATAATTACGATTGCAGTCCATCTGATAGTCTTGAAAAAGAGCTTTGATGAACGCAGCTTATTAATGGAAACAACCGTTGTACAGAAAACAAGAGGCACAACAATATATCTTCCGATGCGGATAAATAATTCAGTTATAAAGGAAATAAAGGCCGCAAAAGCAGCATTATTCATAGGAAGGACAATTCCTGCAACAAGTCCAAGTACAATACCAATTAAATATTTTAACCAAACCTTCATATTCTGATTATAACATTGCAAAGTAGAAAACGACAACCTATAATATGACTATGAATATTCAGTTTTTTAACTCAAAAAAGTTTTATATTGGTGCGGCAGGCATTCTGGCAGGTCTGATTCTTATCAGCCTGATTTCCGTAAGCCTGGTAAAGCTGACAAAATCAAATGCGCAGAAAAGTATAAACGCAGGCTTTTATAACCTTGATGAAAAGATGACAAAGGTTATCCAGGAAAATATCGGAAAGACAGAAATTGCAAAGGTAAATTTTAAAAATCTCACTCTTGAAGAATTAAAAAACGGAAAAATTTACAATAATTATGATTTGATTTTTACCTGGGACGGAATTACTGCCTCAAACTTAAAGACAAAGGGGGCAAATTTTTCGGGCAGAATTTATAATCTCATTCCAACTTCTATGCGCCGCGAAAATGAAGAAAATAACCGCAGAGCTCTTCCCCTTCTGCTGGATCATTTTGAATTTTCTTACAACAGAAATGTAAGCCAGAAAATCGGACAGGAAAATCCCCAGACCTTTGAAGATTTCCTGAAATATCTTGATGCAGCAAAAAAATACACATTTACACCATTTTTTACAAACGGCGGCGATGATGAAATTCTTCTTGGCCTGATTTCCTGCATGATTGAAGCAAAGGGCGGCTACGATGCCTACAGTGATTTTGTAAAGCAGGTCAGAAAAAATCCAAATTTTGAAAAAATCGCAGGCCTCAAGCTGGGAAAAAGCGGCTCGGTAAGTATGGAAGAAATCCTTAATCTTTTCAGAAGCTGGCAGGAAAACGGAATTGTTCACCCTAACTGGTACAATGCAAAATACCGGGATATCATTGCCTTTATAGAAGACGGCCAGGTTTCGGTGCTTTTTACAAAGCTTTCAGTTCACCGCACAATCCCCTACAAATTAATCAGGGATTTTTCGACGGAAAGAGCCCCTGTTGCCGCAGGCTCTGCCGACCACGCTGTAATCGCCCCTGCCATCTGCGCAGTAAAGCTTTCCCACAAATCCCTCTGCGACAGGCTTTTGCAGTCACTTTTGAGCGAAGACTTTCAGGGCTCGCTTTCAATGGGAAGTCAGCTGGGCCCTGTAGCCCTGAGGGGAGAAAGCTTTGACCTGCAGGCAGACGACGCCCGCTTTTTTGCGGCCAGCTGCCGTTACGGAAGCAGAGCAGGAATCTACCTGGATGCATTTACGCCGGCATCAGAAAGCTGCAAAAAGCTTTGTCAGGGAATAAGACATTACCTTACTACGGGACGCTATCAGGCAGATTTTTAATTTGCTTCACCGTAGCCGATGTAGAAAGAGCGGACATTGTGGAGCTTTGAAAGCTTATCTGCAAATTCGTTGTAATCAAAAATATTAGGCTTGAAAACTTTATAATATAAGACAACCTTGCCGCTTTCTGCATCATATTTAAAATCAGTATCCGCAATTGTAAGGCCGGTATTTTTGATTAAAGCTGATATTTTAGGAACATTTACGTTTTTATCTTTAAATTCAATTTTAACAAGCTTTGCCTGCTCAATCGGGAAGAAAGAATGTTCAACTGATTCAACGACTGTCAGCATGATAATACAGATTGCAAGGGTAATAAGAACCGGAATGTAAAGTCCATCACCACAGGCAATCCCAAGTGCCGAAGATGTAAATATGATTGCGGCAGTTGTAAGTCCGTGAATATTAAAGCCCTGACGGAAAATTACGCCGGCACCCAAAAAGCCTACACCAGTAACAACTCCGGCAGCAATTCGAGTTGTATCACCAGTTAAAATGCCGTTTTTTGCCATAGTGCAGGAAGTAATTCCAAGCAGGCAGGAAGAAAGACTTAAAAAAACAAGAGTTCTGATTCCAACCGGATGTTTTCTGATTTTTCGTTCAATGCCAAGGCAAAGACCGCAGAAAATGCTCAAAAGTATGCGGAGGATAAAATCAAGGAAAGGATCATTGGCAAGAAAATCCGGAAGATCAAAATCAATCAGTTTTATTTCTGGCATAAAGCACCTCTGTTTTACTCTTTATTTAAAAAATGGAAAGCCGGAAGCTAATTTTCCACCAGCTTTATTCCAGCTTGCAGCCTGTTTTGCAGTCTGCTTTTTAGATTCTGCAAGAGAATTAATTGCAGAAAGAGTCCATTCACCCAGCTGCCCTTCAGTTCCAAAGGAATCAGTTGCGGTAAGACTTTTTGCAAGAAAAACGCGAAGATAATCACGCTCGATAACATTTTCTGCAAATTTTTCTGCAAGACGGCTAAAGGCGGCCAGAGAAATATCTACGATTTTTGTATTTGCGGCCTCATTCTGATTTTTGATGACAAATCCGGCAGTAAGCTTTTCCCTTTTCTGTTCAGCCCGGCGAAGAACTTCATCAGACATATAAATAAAAGGACTAATCATCGTGTCGATAGCCGTTGAAATTTCATCACTGCGGTTATCAACAAATTTTTTAGAAAGATAATCAGCATCAAAATAGAAAACAATGGAATCAATTCCATCCAGCTTTGTTTCGGCCTTAATCAAAAGCGAATGAGCCGAAATTGCCGAGGATTTATTCCAGGAAGAAGTATAAATTTTATCACTGTAAGAATCTGAATCTGTGCTTGAATCCGATTCAGCCGCAAAAACAGAATTTTCGCTTCCCAAAAGCCCCTTTGCAAAATCATAAGCCTCGGGAATATCTTTTCCAATTAAAAGAATTTTTGACATGCAGTAATTATACAGCATTTTTCGGATTTTTTTTATGTTTTTTTCTTAAAACATTGCCGGAATTTGAACTTCAGGGGGATTTTAACTGTAAAGAGTTAACATCAAAATATGGAGAAAAATATGTGTGAAACAAAAAGAACATATGACAAAAAACCAGTGGATAAACTGACTTTCGCCGACGACGGAATGTTCCAGGAAGTTATGCGTAACCCTGAAATAAGTGCTGAGCTTGTAGAAAGACTTCTGCACATTAAAGTAGGACACGTTGAATATCCAGAGCTTGAAAAAGCAATTAAACCCTTTTACACGACGAAGGGCGTCCGCCTTGATGTTTACCTGAAGGATGATGACAAAATTATCGACGTTGAATTACAGTGCTACCCGCAGGATGCACTTGGCAAGCGCACAAGGTACTATCAGTCAATGATTGATATGGACAGCCTTATGAAGGGTCAGGATTATCCGGAATTGAAAGAAAGTTACATTTTGTTTATCTGCAAGCAGGATCCTTTCTTTATTGATGAAGAGAAAAAGATTTCTTACGGACTTCCATGCTACACTTTCCAGAATGTCTGCAAGGAAAATGCTGAAGTAAATTTGAATGACAAAAGTCTCTCTGTGATTTATAATGCAAATGCGTATGAAGCAGAAAAGGATGAAAAAATAAAAGCTTTTCTGCACTTTATCAGCACAAATGAGCCGGGAAAAGATGATTTTACAAACCGTCTTTCAAAGCTTGTTGAGAAAATCAAAGATAACGAGAAATTCAGGAGTGATTACGCCGCTATGAATTTACATGATAGAGACATTCAGAGAGCCGCCAGAAAAGAAGGAATGGAAGAAGGCAAACAAGAAAAAGCTATTGAAAATGCTGTTAAGGCCGTAAAAAAATATCATGTTACTCCTGAAGAGGCTGCTGAAGACATGGGCGCTTCTTTGGACAAAGTGCTGGATGCGCTTAAGTTGCAGACCCAGCATGCTAATGCCTAGAAAAACTTCCCATTCGATTTACAATACCGAATATTAAATTTTCCATAACGCCTGCCTGTGCACATCATGGTGCGCTGGCAGGCGTTTTTTCTTCTGGGACCAATTCCAACCTTTTTTCAAAAATTTTCAAATTTTTTTTTGGAAAACATTGCCGGAATTTGCAATTTAGGGGGATTTTATAAGGATTCTGCTGGACAGCCATACTCTGCTAAAAGGTAACAAATTCAAAGATTTGCCTAATCATTATATCATTTTCATCCTTGAGCATGATATGTTTGAAAAAGGGGAAGCTGTTTATCGCATACGCAAAACGCTGGATATCAAGGACGAGCAAGGAGTAGAAATGGCAAGTAAAATTGAAACAGTAGAGAAAATTATAAGTGAAAAGGCTCAGAACAAGGCCTAGCAAACTTCATATCAATATGTTACTGCATAAAAAGTTTTATACAGTAACATAAGAAATGATATGTTGCCGTATATGAAATGATATGTTACTGCATATGATTTCATATATTGACGCATAAAAGAATTTTTGCTGGTGCATATTGATTGATATGCACCAGCAAAATGACACCCCTCTTCCCAGGCTTTAACAGAGGATGGGAAGGAGGGATTTTTTTAGTAAACCTTTACATATTCGATTATGCGGTCGGCAAGATAGCTGATGTAAACATTTCCAGAAGAAGTAACACCGATATTTACACGATACTGATCTGGCTTTCCATTTGTTGGAACATGGAATACTTCCCAGTTACCACTAAAGAGTTCTCCATCATCAGCAACACCAGAAGCATTCGCACTAGTTATTGTAGCGTTACCAGTTACAGGAATAAGCGGCTTCGCAAGTTTTGCAACTTTTGCAGCACGGTTTGTATCACCGTTTGACATACTATAATAACTGATGTATGGAACAATACATGATGTGCCCTCAATACTTTCGCCTTCACGGATTGCAAGATCCACATACTGACCAACCTGTTGGTAACCGTCTACCGTTACAACTACTGGAGTTGCAGTAACACTAGACATATAAGCATACTTCAAGTCACCGTTACCTGTGTCATAATATGCAAAGTGAATACCACCTTTACTATCTGTTTTCATAGCAACATACTGACCAGAAGAATCATTATCAACTGTAACTTCGTGCCATGGCTCTCCTGAGCCAGCAACAGCATCAGAAACTGCACCACCATTAGTAATACCAGTAATAGAAATTGATGAATTGATTCCAGTCTGCATAGAGCGAACAGTTACCTTATTTGTTTTAGGGTCAACTTCTGCATATGCGCCATAATTCTTTGAAAGAAGAAGGTTTAACTGATAAGCAAATTCATGTTTAGCATCCCCTGCTGAAGGATTTGACCATGCAAATGTTACATGCTCTGAAGGTTTACCATCAACAGAAATATTAAACTCTCCTGTAATACTATTATTTTTATATTCATAGAGTTCAGCATTTGTTAGAGTATTTGTACTATTATAATCTTTTATCTTATAATAGTATTTGCGATCAAACCTAGAACCTCCATATGCATAATACTCTAATTCATAATACTCATTATCAACCTTTACAAAAGTTCCATCTTGATTACTATCAATACCGCTTGCAGTAAAGCTGGCATATGAAGAATCATATGTGAAAGTATAAGATTTTCCTGTTGCGACATAACCCATTCCAGTTGGAATAGCAGTAAATTCCTGATAACCAGAGAAACTTGTAGATGGACTTGTGTTATACTTCATCTTCAAAGCGCCAGAAGTTGAATCATACCATGAAACAATTGCTGTATCCCCAGAGGCGCCTACAGCAGAATACGGACTGTTTGCATTTGCACCGGCAATTGCTGTATAACCCTGTGAATAAGTTCCTGAATTAACAGTACCTTCAACACTATAGTATATATTAGCATTAGCTTGATTTACTGTTCCGCTACCGCCCGTCATTTCTGTAAAATTATTAGCAACGTCAGTACCATCAGAAGTAAAATATCTGAATTTTATTATTCTTTGTGTAGTATCATAATAAGAGATATAACCTTTTGTTGCTTCATCAGTTCCAGTGACTGCCAGACTAGGCCATTTATAGCGATCCAAATTATTTAAATCAGCTCCATTCCAATTGGATTCTAAGAAAATAATATTATTCTGTCCTCGATTTTGTCTGTATTCACTCAAGTTTGTTGTATTAAATGAACCTCTTGTAAGTGCAAAATGGGATGGTCCGCTTCCCCATCCTGAAACAGGGGCTGCATATGTATCACCACAGGCAGAAACTGTAAATATAGTTCCTGAAGAATTAATTGATAATGCATTATCAAAGTAACGGGTATAAGAACTTCTAAGACTACTGATAGTTCCTACAGAATCTTCAAGAGCATTTGACATAGTTGCGAACGAAGCATCTTTATATCCGGCACTAAAGTTTATACTATCATTAACTGGGTTGATTGCCATATCAAGCATACGTTTATCTTCAGAATTTTTTGTTGTATATACATCTACAATATGCAATTCTCGGGCATCAGAGAGGATATTGTTATTCTTATTGTTTGGTTCCTGATTATATGCGACTGTTTTTACAGTTCGGTTGTTCAATGATTCAACACTTCCTGTCTTTGCAACCAGGCCGGCAGAAGTTGTTGCTGCATTTGTTGTAATAACAAGATTATTTGTTGTTGTTCCTTCAGAATTTGGAGTATATTCTTCAGAACCAATCATAACCTTTGAACTTGTTCCATTTAAGTTGAAACCTTCTACCGTAATATTACTTCCTCTGCTTACAGGGTAAATACCAAGAGCAGAGCGGCTAAGTGTTGTCCAGCTGTTCTGATTTTTACCAACTGAAAGGTCTGTTTTTATTCCGGTAATATACGGAACAACGTCCATCTGGTAAGCAGGCGTATGTTTATTTACGTCTGTTGCAGTTGAAGCTGTATTTTCAGCTCTTCCTGTAGATGGATTGCTTGCGCTGTCGTTTGCAGTAAGAGTAACTACTACATCATTTGCGGCAATACCGGTAACTTTTTCAGTATCATATTCAAAAGTCCACATTATTTTGTGGCCTCTATCATCAAAGTATGCACCATCTGTTGTTGAATTAGAAACTTTAAAGTGCCAGCCATTTTCTGCCATTGTTCCCTTAGTCAGTCCATCAACATCACCTTCCGTATCAGAATCCTTCCAGCTCTTATGCTGATTATCATAAATTGCAACTGTACTAACATCTGAAAGAACAGTTGATTTCGGAATAGAAATCTGGATGTCTGAAAGACGCTTATTATCATAAGCATAACCACGAAGTACAATTTTTCCAGAAACTTTAGGATCTGCATCATATTCGCCATTTGTTGCTGTTGAAGAATATCCTGTTGCATTTTTCCAGTCATCTTCCAGTTCGATATGACCATTTTTACTGCTGTTCTGGTAAAGACTATTATTGCTGCTTGAAATCCACTTAAACGGGTCAATAACAACATTAGGTTTTATATCATCTGTTACCTGAACATCAAGCGCAATCTGTACTGTAACATTCTGAGAATCAATAAATTTATCTGTACCATCTGTATCATCCCAGATTTTGTAATGGAACCAGGTTACAGGCTTAGCACTTGTATTATTTGGGATAGGTTTACTTTCATCTGTAAAGAAAGATACAGGCAAGTCGATAGTATGTGTATGAGTAGTTGCAACATAGTCGGAAGTTTCATCATAGTTATCTTCGTTACCAGAAATCAATTCATTATTTCTATTGCGCCATTCATCGACCTGACCGCTCTTTATTCCGCCTGCACCAGCCGTATCACCAATTGCGTATTCATAATGAAGATTACCGTTTCCGCCAACCATTTCTACATCAATTGCACTCTTATCCTTAAGGGTCATAAATGCAGAACCTGAAGTTGTATTATCAGAAGAAAGTATTACTGTACCAGAAACAGCCTTAAGAGCCCTACTTGCATCATTTACTAATTTTGAACCACCCGGATAATATCTTGATATTTCGTTAGCAGATTCTTCAAATTTTGTATTACCATCATAATCCGAGTTTACAGCCACACTTGCAATGCGAGGAGCGTTATTGCAAATCATTCCAGCAAAAGTTTCTGCTTTTGAATTTCCTGCCTTATCATAGTAAACAAAATGAAGAGTAACCGGACCGTCATAAAGGTTTGTTGAATTTATAGTTGCCTGCCATTCATAATTTCCGCCAGTTCCGGTAAGTCCTTCCTGCATACAGTCGCCATCCTGATTAACAAGACTATCTGTTTCAGTAAAAAGATCTGTTCTTCCGGTTTCAATAGATGTATTGTCAATTACCTGAGCAAGAGCAAAGTATGTTTTTTCTGCAGAAGCCGGAGCAGAATCCAGTGTAATCTTTATCTTTCCATTTTCAGTTACTTTTTCTTTGATTGTGTAAACTGCACTATTCATCTTACACAATCCGCCTTTTCGCACATTCTTAGAGAAAGCTTCTGGTATAGATGAAACTGTAATAACTTTATCTGAGACAGAATCAACTGAAACTTCACCCCAATAGAGACCATCACCACCATTCTCAGGATCTGAGTAAGAAATTCCCGTTGAACTTACATCAACATAATTATTTCTATATTTATCAGGCTCTGTTGTTGCTGAACTAACTTTTGTAATAAGAGGGTCAATAAAATATGTTGTTTTAGTTGTACTATTTGACGCGGCCTTTGCAGCACGTGTAAAATAGAATGCAATTCGTTTTACTCCGGATTCTCCAGCTGACTCATTTTCATTTATTGTTCCGTTAAGGGCAAACTGACCATTACTGTTTCTAAAGTTTTTATTTGTAGACGATATTACTCCATTTGAAGTTCTTGCAACAAAGCTGTTTGGTGCCTTATTATCATAGCGGAGTTTAATAGTCTTTGTTTCGGAAGCCTTTGAACCATTATCCTGAATTCTTATAGTAAACTCATTTGTACCAACACTATCGCCGGAAGCTCCTACAGGAATACTGAAATCCCAGTTTTTGGCAGTTGCTCCAGCATCCATTGCATCTGAACGTTCTGTCAATGTTATATTACCAAGTCCTGTTCGTTCAAATGTATTTGTATTAATTAAATCAATGCCTTCTTCTCCGGCTTCTGTATATGTGAATAAGTAAATTCCGGCACCATGTCGGACAGAACCTTCAAGATACCATTCCCCGCTAATCCACATATTCTCTTCATACTGCATTTTCTTAGTCGGGTCAGCTTTATTAACAAGAATTAAAACATTCTCATCGCTATCACCTGCACTCTTAATCTGAGGTTTATCAGGGTTAATGGTAAAGCTAACTGTTCTAAGTTCACTTGCTTTATTTGTACTACTCAAAGCATAGGCTTTTACGGCAACTTTTCTGTTTTCATCATCAATTTTACCAAACTCATTTTTTGAGTTAATTGTATAATGCCAACTTGTTGTACCATCAGCTTTTACGGCACGTCCAATTATACTATTGCCTGAGTCTTCAACCGTGTAAGCAGAATTCAATGCAGTAAGCTTTGTTTCCCATCCGCTGTCATTAAATGAAGTTCCGTTATATTCCGGGTCAATTTTCAACCAGACAGAGGCAACTTTTTCAGCCCTGATTTCGGCACTTCCTGAAATACGAATCATTCCGGCTAGTGTAGTTGCAGTTGAATCAGGATACTCAATAGCAAGATCGGGTTTGTCTGCCTGTGTATAAACAGTAATTTTTCTCTTATCTGCAGAAGAATAATTTGAATTTCCAAGCGAATCTACTGCGTAAACCCAGAAATAAATATCTTTATGAATATCTTCTGTTCCTGTAAAATCAGATGGATAAAGAACTTTTAGATATTCATTAAGCTTTTTAACATGATAGAAACCATCATCTGCAAGACCAAGATCAGTATCATTATCCTTATCAAAAAGAATATTCCATCTGCCAGTTCCTGTCACGCAGTCTTTTATATTAGTCCAGTCTGTTGATGTCACATCTGGCTTTGTTTCATCCTTTGTAATGGCAAAGTAAAGACCTGGTATGTTATTAATATCTCTATTATTAATATGTTCATCAGATACAGAACCGCTTGCAGAAACAGACAGGGAACCATACTCATCACTTCCCTCCTGAGGATTTCGTATATCTACACCTGGAGCTGTATTATCAATCTTAACTGTGTATTCTTTCGGTTCAGAAGAGCTGTCTGCCTGATCTTTAACCATCAAAGACAGTTTGTTATCACCGCTGTTAAGAGTTGATAAATCAAATTTTATGAGACGATAAGTAGGATTTGAGTTTTCTGTTGAAGTAAATGTCGTAGATGAAACTCCATTTACAGTTTTATCATCCCTCTTAATCTGTTCTGTTTCAATTTCCTTAACACCGTTTTCATCCCAGAAATCATACAGAATCCACAAACAACGTGATGAACTTGTTCCGCCAATATAACCTAATCCGACTGATGTAAGACTTTCCCATCCGGCTGGTTTTGTACTGTTTGTCAGCATTTCAGACAGTTCGCTTTCAGTAACAGTAATTGTTGTTGTACTGTCAGAAAGTCTGTAGAAAACATTACGAATTTTAGGCTTTGTTGTGTCTACCTTCAGATAAACTCTGGAATCTGTTGTCTCACCACGGATTCCATATTGATTTGGAGTTGTCTGCTTATCATAAATTTTCGGTGTCGTTTGTAAAACCTTTGTTGCAGAAGAAATATATGTTTTAGCAGGATTTTGTGTATCAACAACCTTGAAATAGAAAACACCATATCCATCTTTTGGAATAGTGTATTGCCAGATGCCACCTTCCAGAAGGTTATTACCCCAGCCATCATCACTAGCTGATGGTTCTTCATCATCTGCATTTTTACGCATTACATAAACTTCGCTGACACCATCATCGTCTGTTACAGTTCCAAATAACAGATTATCCTTTGCCCAGATACCGGCTGAAGTCATACTTTCAAGAGGAAGGTTCTTGATTGTTATCACCGGTCTGTCAGTATCCTGGTCGACAGTGAAAGATTTTGGAGTAGAGAAACCAATGTTTCCGGCCTTGTCGGTTGCTTTTACTGTGAAGTAAACCTTGGTCTGATCCTGGATATAAGTTGTACTGTCTGTTCCGCCACTAAGAATAAGCTTTGATGTATCAATGTCGGCAAATGTGAATGAAGAACCATGTTTTGTTACTCCATATTTACGCCAATCGGTAGAAGCATCTGCTATTGCAGCTGTCGCAGAATCAATTGAATCAGGCGCGGTTGTCGTACCAGCTTTTGTTGTATAGAACAATTCCAAAGTTCCTGGCTCAGAATCTCCTGCAGGATCTTTTGTGAGATAAGAATCGCTTATTGTACCTTTTAGTGTCTGTTTACCGTTTACAGTTGTATTTTCTGTAAGGTTCAGAGTTACAGCAGGTTTATCAGAATCTACAATTACGTTTGCGGCTGTTTCTTCTTTTTCATTGCCGGCATTATCTTTCGCGATTACTGAAATAACAACATTGCCGGAAAGACCTTCAAAATATGATCCAGGAATTGTTGCTTTCCAGTTGCGGACTGCAAGATTATCTGACGAATTTTTATTTGTTGTAAGAATATTTGTGTAAGAAGAAAGATTTTCATCAGCAGCAGGAACGTCAGTCTGCTTTACATTATTGATATAGTAATTCTTAACAAGATTTCCGTTTTCTTCCTCTTCCTTAATCTTGAATTCAATCTTATTGTCAGTATTTCCAACTTTTACAATAAGAGACTTCAATTCTGAAACTGAATCTGCCGGTACAGTAGTATTCGGCAATACGTCTTTTACAGTTCCTGTAATTACAATATCACCGTTTCGGAGTTTTGTTGCCTGTGTTCCGGTTGTTGCATTTGTATATGTTGCACTTCTCACAAAGTCACCTGAAACAGGTGGATTTGTATCAACATTCAGAGAGAAGTTATTATAGCTGTCTCCCTTATGAGTTGTAGCATCTTCATTAAGAAGTACAAGGTCAACGGCAATGTTTCCTACGTTATCCTCAGCTACAAGAACAAGATAGTTATTCTCTTCATCAAAGCCTGTAATAGTCTGATCAAAGTTGGACTTTATTTTTGCCCAGTGCTTTGGCTTTCCGTCCTTATCTGTGATATAACCTTCTGAAGTCAGCTTGCCATCAAGAGTCGGACCTGCGGAAGTTTTCGAAGTATCAGTATAGAAAACGCGTTTTTCTGTTATGCTGCTATCAGGAGTAATCTTACCTGTGTAAGATGATTTTATATCTGATGCAAGAGTTTTATTATCTTCAACAAGCTCTTTATAAGTTTTGTCTGTTACTTTGTCAAATTCAGCTTTATGCTCTGATTTTTTATAAACTTTGTAGTAGATTGTTTTCAAACCGCTGACATCTGCTGTCCCAAGAACATCACCATCGTCAAAAAGTCCGCGGATTTCGATATTTTTTGTATTTCCATAAGTTTCTGCAGAATACTTACTGCCGGCATTTACATCCAGAGCTGCATCCCAAAGAGAATCTGTTTCCAAAATATCATCATTATTAGTGTTTCCAATACGGAAGTAGATATCCTTTCCTTTTCCGTCAGCAAGATGTTTACCTCTTGGAGCTTCAGTATCAAATACAACAGTAATTTTCTGGTTTTTCTGGTTTAAAGCAATATTTTTGTTACCTGCAAGGTCTGTGAGTTCAACATAAAGAGTTACGCCGCCAGTAAGGGAAACGCTAGCTGTTTCTTCAACAGCTTTTGTCTTACTCAAATCAATATCAGAGAAAGTCCAGTTTGAAGCGGAACCACTCTTTTTTGAATCAATTGTAATTTCATTTCCAGAGCTGTCTTTTGCTTTAAGCTCTACAGAATCCAGACCAACATTATCTGTTGCAATACCGTGAAGGGAAAAGGTTTGTGTTATATTGTTTACATAATATTTTTCACCAGTTTCCCCTTTATTACCCTTCATGTAAACAGGTTCATCATTTCCTGTAATAGTAAATGTAACATTTTTACGGTCAATTACAGGTTCTTCTGTATCTTTTAGCATGCTGAATACAGGGGCAATTTTTGTAGAAGCTCCAGCTCCGTTGGTTGCTGTAATATTAAAGTCTACACTATTATTATCTGGCAAAGTTGGAGTGAATTCAGCCTTCCAGTAGCGTCTTTCTGCAAGTTCTGCTGCTTCATTTGATTCAGCAAAGAAATCATTAATATTTAAACTTGTCAGATCAATTTCTTTTTCCTGGTCATCTCTGAGTGCTTTATAGTAAGAGAAAGTAACTCCTGTCATATCAGACATGATTTCTTTAACCAGACTATCATCATCTTTGCAGCTTCCATAAACTGTAATCTTTTTGTTTTCTGTAAGATATACAGTACCACCAGAAACTTTCAAACTACCACCTTCTACCTGATAGAATGAAGATTTCAAATCCGGTGCAGACATATCAATATTAAAGGCAATATATTCACCGCTCTTTGTTTTGAACAAGGCTTCATTTTCTGCCTTATCTGTTGCACGGATATAAAGACGGCTTTCTTTTCCTGCATTTTCTGGGAAAATCACAGAACCTTTATAGTAAGTTCGCTGACTTCCATCAGTATTTTTTTCGGTCTTCTTTGTTAATGCCGTCCATTCAGTTGAAGAAGTTGGTGCTGTATCTTTTGATAAACCAACACATTCAACCATTTCAATTCCAGAACCATTTGCACCATCTTCTGCTTCTATTTCTACCGAAACAGTCTGTGCGTTATACCACTTGCTGGAATTATCTGAATCTGAAGTTATTTCAGTACCCTTTACTATTACTTTTTTGAATTCCGGGTCAACCTTATCAAATAACACTTCAAATTTTCTTGAGGCTGTTTTTCCAGAAATTTCTTCTGAACCTGATTTTCCATTTCCGGATTTATCTTCTACAACTATTTCAATGTTATATGTACCCTGCTCTGCAAAATCTCCAGAAACCCAGGCAGATTTATCGGAATCATAGGTTAATTCTTTTGTTTCTGTTCCATACTTTGCTTTTACAGATTTAATTCCAATAGTATCGCTTGCTTTTACTTCCAGCTGGAATTTATCTGCGGAGTTATTTTTATTTATGATAATGCTATTACCTTCATTTACAGTTGAGTTTGAATTACCATAAAGAACTTTTACCTCATCAATTACAGGATCTGCAAAGTCTACGCAGAAATCACGCTTTTCTGTAACAGTAGATTCGTTTCCTGCCAGATCAACAGCCTTTACATGCAGAGTATATTTTCCTTCTGCCAGATTTCCGCTTTCAGTACCACAAGTCTGTGTAAACTGCCAGTTTCCTTCATTTAATGAAGCTGTTTTCCAATCTGAGCTTACTGGTTCAACTCCAGTTTCCTTGATTGCATATAAAACAGATTTTAAGCCAAGTCCATTATCATCATCTGCCGCAGTTCCTTTAAATACATGATCACCTGCAGCAAGAGATTCTTTTCCAAAAGAACCAGGCAATAAAACTGTTTTTACAGCAGGAGGAGTATTATCTATAGTAACTGTCAGTATCTGGAATACTGTCGGTAAATCAGCTTTATCTGTAACAGTGAATTTATACTCGTATTTTACAGTATCATTTGCTGTAATTCCGCCATAAGGAAGATTTGGAATACTCCAAATCCAGCTGTTACTTTGTTCTGTATGCTCAATTCCACCATTTTCATCGGTAGTATATGTTTTTGTTTCAGCAGTTTTCTTATTTGTCTGAACAACAGTTATCTTCTTTACTCCAAAAGCATCACTTGCAAGACCTTTTAGAGTAAAAACTTTGCCTACAGCAAAATCAGCCGCTGAAGAAGATAAATCCTTCTGTAAACCAACATCTGTGCCACCAGCTGCCTGATATCCTGTAAGACGCAAAGTCGGTTTTGTTGCCTTATAGATCCAGTCAATTGTAACAGGATTACTTTTTAACCCAACCTTATCAACTGCCCAAATTTCGGCTTTCTTTTTTCCTTCATCTGTAAGAATAGCCGCAAAATCAGAATCACCTTTAATTACCTGCAAAGTCCAGTTTGTTGTGCCACTGGCTTCTTTTATAACAGATTTTGCAGTATCTTCTACTTCTTCGCCATTCTCAATTTTTGTCTGATAAAGTTTTACAAAAACTTTAGAAATACCGGAACCTTCATCTGTTGCTTTTCCTTCAAACTTAAATGAACTGTTCGCTGTTTCTGTAGCAGAAGGGAAAGTTATCAGGTTTTCCCCGGAATTCAATACTTCAGGTAATTTATTATCACGGTAAATTGTAACTGAACGTTCTCGGGAATAGCTTACCTCATTCTGAAGTTTATAAGTCATAGTAACTGCATCAGAAGTCAAATCAGAGGCATCTATTAAGATCTGATAAGTTTTATCAGTTCCTTTTTCTAATTCACTTGTATTAATTTTTACAAAACTTCCATTGCTTTCTTTTTTATAAGCATTAAGTTCTTGCTCTCCAGTGTATGAATAATTAAGAGAAACTTTGTATTTTTTGTAATCGGTATTTGCACCAGAAGCTGAAGATATATAGCCTGTAATCGGCTCAAAATTCTCAGCATCCTGTCCCCATGGATTTCCACTGACATTAAGTTCAATAACTCCATTAAGCGGTGCAAGATAGAAGGCATAAATGCCATCAATATCAGGCTCAACTGCATTTCCTTTTGTATCTGTACCTTCTACACAAACCTTATAGTAGTTATCAGTTTTCAGGCCGACAAAATTCTGTGTGCTTAATGGTTTTGTTTTTATAGAAGTCGAATTATTTTCATTTGGAATTGTGATTTTTTCTGCTGTTGAAATTACTTCTCCAGTTACACTGCATTCCTGCAAGTACATTTTAATGGAAGAATTCTCAATTGCATAATTATCACGGCCGGGTGTAAGAGTAATTGTCAATGGGATTCCTGATTGTGTATCACCATTTGTAACCGTATATAGTGTTTTAGGTTCATTAGTTATCGCATCAAACATTGTTTCGCCTTCCGGCAATGCCTGATTCAACCCGATAACCGTAAAAGTAGGGTTATTCTTAGGGTTAAGGGCAAAGGTGCCGACTTTTACGGCGGTTTCGGTCAGTGTTTTTTTGACTGTGGAAATTTCGTCGGAAGTCAATACGACACGGGAAGAATCCTGGCTTCCGTTTGAATAGGTTCCGTTGAACATGGCGTACAAATCGTTTGTTTTATATTTATCGTAGCCCAGCTTTTCTATTGTGGTCTGGAAATAGTAAGAGGTCTGGCAGTTTCCAAGCTTGTCGCTGTCTGTCTGAGCTGAACCGTCTGCCGGGTAACGCTGGGCATCATCATAGGCAAAAACCTTACAGTAGCGGACCTGGGAATTTGTTGAATTCTCGCCGTAAATTGCAGAATATTCTTCCGTTCCAAAGCTTGCTACGTCCTGCTCAATTGCGGCCGGAACGTTCTGCTTTGTGATTGTCCTGAGCTCTGTGCTGCACCCTTCATCCTGATAAACCTTTACGTCAATTCTGTTGATATTGTTGTCATCAGCGGCTTTTCCAGAAAGTGTAAAGAGCTTTCCGTAGGTTTTGATTTCTGTTGCGCTGTCATCCTTTGATTTAAGATATGAAAGAATTACAACCGGCGGGGTATTATCAATAATGTATGACTGAGTTACAGTATTTGTGTGACCGCCGTTATCATAAAGAGTGACGGTTGCGAGGTAAGTTCCGTCTACCAGCGGCTGTGCACTGTCGGCCGGGTCTACTGCACAGATCCAGGTACCGTCTGCAGCTACTTTAGCGTTATACGTGAGGGTCTTTTTTGTATTAGTGTTACTGAGGGCTACTGTTACCTGCCCTACTGAGCCATCATCCTTCCAGGTTCCTTTAATCGCAAAAGCATCGCGGATTACGGCGTTCACTCCAGGGCTTGAAATTGTTCCTGTTGGTATTTCCGTATCAACAGCACCACCAAGACCGATATCGCAGGCTGAAGCAATGAGAAAAAGAGATAATGACGCCAATGCGCCCATAAATATTTTACCTTTCATAGACACCTCGCTACAAATTTATACGCATCAAAACAAAAAAAGTATAAAATTATCCCCGATTTTTTTTATGAAAACTTTTTTAGCAGAGAATTTAGAGCTGATAAAAACTTTTTATATGTTCTCATCATATAACTTTATCGGTAAATTATCAAATTTTGTTAAAGAAAATAACAAACATTTTTATAGGGAAACGCTTCTTTTTTATAGTAGATGTCTGATTTTTACAAAAGATTTGCTCTTTTCTTCTATATAGAATATAATATTTGCGTGGCTAAACTTTACGTTATTGGAACACCGATTGGAAATCTTGGCGATATTACTTACCGGGCCGTTGAAACGCTTAAAAACGTTGATTACGTGGCTGCCGAAGACACCCGCCATACCCTGCAGCTTTTGAATCACCTTGAAATCAAAAAGCCGCTGATTTCCTGCCGGGCTCAGAACGAAAAGTTTGCGTCGGAAAATATCATTAAGCTTCTGGAAGAAGGTCATGACATTGCCTACGCAAGTGATGCGGGAACTCCGGGAATAAGTGATCCGGGGGCTGTTCTTGTTGACTGCGTTCGCGAGGCGGGCTTCGAAATCGTTCCGATTCCGGGTCCTGCGGCCTTTGCAACGCTTGTGAGTGTGGCTGGTTCTGGCGGAAAAACCCTGATTTTTGAAGGTTTTCTTTCTCCAAAGCCTGGTAAGCGCCGCTCACGGGTAAAAGAACTGATGGACAGCGGAAATGCTGTAGTTTTTTACGAAAGTCCATTCAGAATTGTTAAGCTTCTTAAAGATATTTCCGATACTGATAGTAGCAGACGAGTTGTAGTCGGTCGGGAATTGACTAAACTGCACGAAGAAATCACCAGCGGAACCGCTCAGGAGCTGTATGATGATTATTCTTCAAGACAATCCATAAAAGGAGAGTTTGCAGTTTTCATTTCTGGTACAAAAAAAGATAAACATTCGGAAGAATCTGCCGATAATTAAAATAGGTAAGGGGAAGGAAATTATGATGATTAATGGAATTAATTCAATCAATCCTTTGAACAATGTTCAGGAAACTCGCAAATCAGAGGGCATTTCTAAAGCTCGTGCAACAGAATCTGATTCAATTTCAGTTTCAAAAGAAGCTGAGAAAATGGCAGAAGCATATTACCTGGACAAGGTTGCAGCAGAAACTCCAGATGTTCGCGCTGATAGGATTGCAGAAGTAAGAGAAAAGATTAAAGACCCTGCTTACTTGAATGATGCTGTATTCGGCTCAGCAGCAGATAAATTTCTTACTGCTCTTGGACTTTAGTTAATTTGCTATTTAAGCTATTATAAGGGCGGACGCATTGTCGTTCCGCCTTTTTATTTTTAAAAAAAATTAGGAGAGACGGAGGTAAGTAAAAAGCTGCAAAACTTTTCTGCTGAAAAGTTTTTCTTAACGCTTTTTTCTATAAGATTAAATGTCAGATTTTGTTTTCAGAATTAATCCAAACATCATCATCGGTTCTTATACAGTTTCCCGACTGGGACAGCAGGTTCGCGAATGGGGAAGCAGATTTTTTCTTGTAATGGACCCGATTCTTAAAGAGCTTAAAGTTTCAGATAAAATCATTCAGGCTTTAGCTGAACACAAGATTGAAACGATTGT
>ODAI011491742.1_pt1 | contig 21113 bp, 15 predicted proteins | sample 1539321 | NCBI WGS metagenome assembly ODAI01 (sample SAMN02144231, study PRJEB22623) | gut metagenome | biome: sheep rumen | host: Ovis aries | place: New Zealand | reverse complement strand
TTAACGCAGGTCGCTTATCCGAGCACTTAAATACATATTCCGCATCATCGTTGGCTTGCTGGCTGGCATCTACTTGGCCTTGCTGCTGCTAACGTCCCTCCCCGCCTTCCAAAGCTGGAGTGCTGGGGTTGCGTCGCGCATGTTGTCGGATAAGGTGAAGAGCGAAGTCAGCATCAAGAAGCTGAAACTGAACATGTTAGGGCGCGTTGTATTGGATAACGTGAAACTTTACGACCGCCAAGACACCTTGATGCTCCAAGCCTCCCGAATCGCTGCGAAAGTGGATTTGATGCCCCTCATCGAGAAGAAAATCCGCATAAGTGGGGCGCAACTTATCGGCGCGAAAGCCAAAATCTACAAGGACGGCGACCAACCCTTCAACTTCCAGTTCCTCATAGACGCTTTTTCGAAGAACGACACGACCACTACCCCGCTCGACCTCAAAATAGGTGCATTGGTGGTGAGACGAGGAGAGTTGCAGTTCGACAAGACCCCCTCCAGCTCCCCCATAAAGGGGGAGAGACCCGAGCAAAGGGGGTTCGACATGAACCATCTGCATCTGAAGGACTTAAGCTTGACGGCTAAGGTGCATTTCATCAAGCCTGATTCGCTCTCGCTCGACCTGAGGAACCTCTCTTTCCGCGAGCAAAGCGGGCTGCATATCCAGCATCTTTCACTCGTAGCAGAAGCCGGAAAGCATTCTGCAAGCGTTCAGAATTTCCTGTTGAAGTTGCCTAAGTCGAACATATCCGCTGACAATATTCAAGTCCACGCGCCAGAAAAATGGTCAATGGTCAATGGTCAATGTTCGATGTTGAAAGGTTCGCTCTGTCCGCGCGACCTGTCGTGCTTCGTGCCGAAACTGGCCAACTTTGGCGACATCATCAATCTCTCGACCGAAGCCAGCCTGTCGAACAACATCATTCGACTGCCAAATGTCTCTGTTTCAGACAATCAGGACAACATTTCTCTGCTTTGTGACGCTACGATTCAGGACATCAAGGACAATCCTTCGGTGTTTGCGAACATCAAGGAACTCAGGACTGGAGCGGCACTTCAGCAGTTCCTGACAGAGAATCTGCAAGGTCAGGCTCGCGAACTCAGCCCCATTCTCACTCGACTTGGAAGCACGAAAACGACTGGCTCGATTGCCTGGCAGAACAAGCATCTGCAGACGAATCTGCTGACGGAAAGTGAGCAGGGAAGTGTCTCGATTGAGGGAAGTCTTGCGGACATGCAGACAGTTGATGTGATAGTTGCAGCCAAAGACTTCCGGTTGGGCAATCTGCTCGATTTGCAAGGCGACGGAAAAAATACGACATTTTCTGTCGAAACGCACGTTTCAGGCAGTCTTCCAGGCAAAGGAAGGCAGCCTAAACTCACGGCGAAAGGTTTGCTTAACAGCCTCATCTTCAGGGGATACGAGCATCGCAACATACCATTCACGGCAACCCTGGACGGCGAATCAATCGGCGGAGAGTTGAAGATTGACGAGCCCAACGGGTTGGCAATGGTCAATGGTCAATGGTCAACGGTCAACGGAAAACGTTCGCTCCTCTGCCAAGCGCAGTTGGAAGACTTCGAACCACACAAGATGGGCCTCACCAAAAAGTATGAAGGCGAAAGATTCAGCGGCCTTATCAAGGCGAACTTCAGCGACTTAAGCCTCAACAACCTGCTGGGCGATATGGAACTCAGCGAGTTGACTATCACTTCGGAAGACAAGGGAACGCTCAGGGTGGGCAACATCGAGCTCGAAAGTTACAAGTCGGAAAGCGGTCAGCATCTCGTTTTGGAGAGCGACTTCCTTCGCGTCAAAGCCGATGGCGACATCAATTGGAAGACGTTGCCAGCTTCCTTCTCTGGACATTTGAAGCAGAATCTGCCCAGCCTCTTCAAGATAAGCGAGGGCCACAAACAGTCCTCAGGAAACGACTTCCGCTTCCTCGTTCAGGTTCAGGACACAGCAATTGCGGAAAGGCTGCTGGGCTCGAGTCTGCGCTTGCCTGCACGAAGCACCTTCGAAGGCACGATAAATGATGCAATTGGACAGATTGCCCTGCAAATGCACATTCCCAGACTCGAGTTTGCTGGGCAGGATTTGCAGAACATTGACTGTCGTGCTGAAGCTGGAAACTCAGCCATTCAAGCCAGTCTGCAAGGGGAACGCATCATCAAGGGAAAGCCTGTTGAAATCAACCTCGATGCTTATGCGAAGGACGACAAAGTGACGTCCAGGTTGCGTTGGGACAACAAGGGAGCCATCTCGAATGCAGGCGACATCAGCTTGACCGGCAATATCCGTCGCGACCTTGCTGGCCAGCCCGCCATCGATGCCAGGATAAACAAGTCGAGCATCGTAGTTGGCGACTCGATTTGGAGCATCAAACCAGCCACCATCAAGTATCACGACAAGGTCGTCGATGTGGAGAATCTGTCCATCAGCCAAGGCGACAGACACATCAAGCTGGGTGGAAGAGTCTCCGACCTTGCCTCCGATACCCTGAGTGCTGAGTTGCAAGACATCGACATCTCATACATCATGGACCTCGTCAACTTCCACAAAGTGGATTTCGACGGACGAGTGACGGGCAGCATCTATGCCACATCGCTCATGAAGAAGCCCTTTGCTGACGCTTTCCTGCAGGTAAAAGACTTCACCTTCAACGCTGCCAACCTCGGAAACATGGACCTCTACGGCAATTGGGGCAAGCAGGAACGAGCCGTCATACTGGAGGCTGACATGCGAGGGCCGTTGCCTCAGCACAGGACACAAGTGAGTGGCACCATCATTCCTGGCAAAGGAATGGACGACGGACTGAACCTGAACATCCAAACAAGCCACATAGACCTCTCCTTCCTCCGCAAATATACGGGCAATATCTTCTCGGGCCTGGAGGGACGAGCCTCAGGATGGACGCGCGTTTATGGTCCCTTCAAGTTCGTCAACCTTGAGGGTGATATGTTCATCAACGAGTTCAAGACACACATCCTGGCAACAGGAACGGACTACCACCTTGCTGGCGACAGCGTCATCTTGCGGCCAGATAACATCTGGATACGTGGAGCCCGCCTCTACGACTACTTGGGAATGCCTGGCATGAGCGAGCATACTGCCCTCGTCGATGCACATCTGATGCACAACTCGCTCAAGAATCTGCGCTTTGATGTCAACATCGATGGCCACAACATCTTGGGTTACAACTTCCCAACACAAGGCAGCATGAGTTTCTTTGGCACAGTCTATGCCGATGCCCAAGTGCATTTGAGCGGCGAGCCGGGCAAGGTGAACATCGACTTAGCTGCGACACCCATGCCTGGAACCACGATTAACTACAATACGGCAACAACAGGAACGGTTGCAGAGACGGACTTCATCACCTATTACTCCAAGAGTGACACGACGCAAACGCATTCCACAGCAAGCCTTGCAGAAGAGGAAACGGGCTCTGCCGACATGCATATCAACTTCGACATCAATGCCAATCCGAATGCCCAGATACGCATCCTGATGGACCCTCGAACGGGTGACAACATCTCGCTTTACGGCAATGGACGTCTCAGAGCCAACTACTACAACAAGGGTCGCTTCCAACTCTTTGGCACTTATCGCGTCAGCGAAGGCAACTATCGCATGTCCATTCGCGACCTCATCCGCAAAGACTTCACCTTCCAGCCTGACGGAACCATCGTCTTTGGTGGTGACGCAATGCAGGCTGCACTCAATCTGACTGCCAAACACACGGTACCAAACGTCTCGCTCGACGACCTCTCAGCCACAGGTCTTGGCCTCTCGAACACGCGCGTCGACTGTATCATGAACATCGGAGGCATCGCTCGCGAGCCAGTCATCAGCTTCGACTTCGACATCCCCAACGCAAACGAGGACGAGAAGCAGATGGTGCGCTCGATGTTGAGCAGCGAAGAGGAGCGCGACATGCAAGCGATTTATCTGCTTGGCGTGGGCAGGTTCTACAGTTACGGCAGTTTCCTCGACAAGAAGCAAACGCAAGGTGGACTGGCGATGAACTCCGTCCTGAGCAGCGCTCTCAGTTCACGCTTCAACCAGATCATGTCGCAAGCCCTTGGTGGAACAGGCTGGACGTTTGGCACGAACCTCCGAACTGGCGAAGAAGGCTGGCAGGAATTGGATGCTGAGGCACTCGTGAGCGGCAAGATGCTGAGCGGCAGACTGCAATTCAACGGCAACTTTGGCTATCGCGAGAACAAGTACAAGATGAACAGCAACAACTTCATCGGCGACTTCGACATCCAATACCGACTCTCACCCCGCAGTCCGTTCTCGCTGAAAGCCTACAACCAGACCAACGACCGCTACTTCACCCAATCGTCGCTCACCACTCAAGGCATTGGCATCAAGTTCCAACGCGACTTCAGCCGCTGGCAGGAACTCTTCCATCGAGCAAAGAAGAAGGGGAAGAGGATTAAAGATTAGGGATTAGGGATACGTCATTCTGCAACGCGGCTGTAAGCTGGGGCTGACATGGGGCAGAAGTCCTTGTCGAGGTACTTGAAGTAGCCTGCAATGGCAATCATGGCGGCATTGTCTGTGGTGTAGCTGAAGCGAGGAATGAAAATCTTCCAGCCATAACGACGGGCATAGTCGTGGAAAGCATTGCGCAAGCCTGTATTGGCAGAAACACCACCAGCAACAGCTACTTGCTTAATCTTCAAGTCTTTAGCAGCCAATCGAAGCTTCTTCATCAGGATATCGACGATGGTCTTTTCGAGCGAAGCAGCAAGGTCTGCTTTGTGGTGCTCGATGAAGTCTAGGTCGTCTTTTATCCAGTCGCGAAGGTTGTAGAGAAAGCTGGTCTTCAAACCACTGAAACTATAGTCGTAGCCAGGGATGTTGGGCTTGGAGAAGGTAAACGCATCGGGATTGCCTTGACGCGCCAACTTGTCGATAATCGGTCCGCCTGGATAGCCCAGCCCCATCACCTTCGAGCACTTGTCAATCGCCTCTCCAGCCGCATCGTCGATGGTCTGACCGATGATTTCCATATCCTTGTAACTCTTAACGAGAACAATCTGGCTGTTGCCTCCACTCACTAAAAGGCAGAGGTAGGGAAACTCAGGCGACTCGTAATCGTCGTTTTCGGTGTGAATGAAGTGCGCCAAGACGTGTCCGTGAAGGTGATTGACGTCTATCATGGGAATGCCGAGCGAGGCTGCCAGTCCTTTTGCGAACGACACACCGACAAGCAAGGAACCCAGCAGTCCAGGGCCTCGCGTAAAAGCGATTGCGCTCAACTGCTCGCGTTCTATTCCAGCCTGCTTCAATGCTGCATCCACAACAGGAACGATGTTCTGCTGATGGGCACGGCTCGCCAATTCAGGCACCACGCCACCATAAGCCTCGTGCACAGCCTGACTGGCCGTCACATTCGAGAGCAGAACGCCATCCCTCAAGACAGCCGCCGAAGTGTCATCGCAACTGCTCTCTATACCTAATATATATACTGCCATTTAACTATGAACTATGGACTATGAACTCTGAACTCTAAATTATGAACTAATTACCTCCACTCCGTTTTCCGTCATCAGATAGGTGTGTTCCCATTGAGCGCTGTCTGCTCCGTCTTCGGTCAGGACAATCCATTCCGTCTCGTCCTCAGCGTCGCCACAAACGTACCAGTCGCCGCCGTTTATCATGGGTTCGATGGTGAACGTCATGCCTGGAACGAGGAGCATTCCCGTGCCTTTCTTGCCGTAGTGCTCCACATCGGGCTCTTCGTGGAAATCGATGCCCACACCATGCCCGCAAAGGTCGCGAACCACGCTGTAGCCGTTCTTGTGAGCATGCTTGGCGATAGCGTTGCCCAGGTCACCCACAAAGACGTAAGGCTCCGAGCAGACCTGCTCGCCTATCTTGAGGCACTCCCACGCCACATCGACGAGTCGTTGACGTTCAGGGCTGGTCTTGCCGATGATGAACATACGGCTGGCATCAGCGTAGTATCCGTCGAGGATTGTCGTGCAGTCCACATTGATGATGTCGCCCTCTTCCAGAATGTCGTCCTCGCTGGGAATGCCGTGACAGACCACATCGTTGATGCTGGTGCAGCAACTGTTGGGGAAGCCTTCGAAGTTGAGCGGAGCAGGGATGCCTCCGTGCTTCGTCGTGTAGTCATAGACGATGCGGTCAATCTCAGCGGTCGTCATTCCCTCGCGAATCTTCTCGGCCACAGCATCGAGTACAGCCGTGTTGAGCACGCCAGCCTTTCGGATGCCTTCAATCTGTTCCTTAGTGCGAATCAGGCTTGGAGTGGGCACGAGCCGGCCTTTCGCCTCCCATGCCATTATCTTCAGGTCCATCTCCGTCGGCTCCATACCGGCAGGGACGAACCACCTCAGTTTCTTCTTTTTCTTGCTATTCATTCGAGCAATACATTCTAATTTGCCTGCAAAGGTACGAAATAATTCATAATTCATAATTCATAATTCATAATTATTTCCAAAGAAATCAAGAAATAAGAAATAAGAAGCAACGCTCGATGGCCGAAGGGGAAGTCAATTAAGAACTAAACTGTGAATTGTGTGCCCTTGCACAGCAGAAGGACAGTTCGCATAGTTCGGACTACCCTTCTTTCTGACTGGCAAGGTGCAGTTTGCAAGCGATCAAGGCAAAGGGGACAAAATAATTCATAATTTCCGAAGAAATTAGAATTAAGAATCATTTCTGCGGCAGGCCGCGATGCAGTTGCATGGTGCCTGCCTTGAGCTGACGGATGGCGTCTCGCAGGAAAGCATTGGTTTCGCGTTCTTGTTGAGAGGGGGCTACGTCGTACTTCGATTTGTTTGGCATGTGAAAAGTTGTGTCCCCGAAGGCGATGCTTTCCTCCAACTTGGTACGCTTCACGATGTCCGCCGTAGTCCAAAGCAGGGAGTCGTACCCGACTTCATCGATTGTACGCAGCATATTACTGCCCACCCGCTTCGACTTCGTGAACGTCATTCCCTTGTCACCCAGATTGAAGAGCAAGTACCTGAGCATGACTTTGTCTCTGACTACTATGCCCGACATATTGGCTATCTCGGTAAAGCCGTGGTCGTGGCGATAATCGACATGTAACTCACACCTGACGGTGTCGATGGTCACACGTCGGCGTGCATCATCGTAAGCCCTGAGATACAGCCCTCGCACCAGTCCGTCGAAGCGCAGCAACCGACACTTCTTGTAATCGACATAGAGCGTCCCATCAAGGATAACGTAGTCGGCACTAGCGGGTTTCCCCGTTACTTGAATCCTGCGTATCTCCGTGCCGTCTTCTTCCGTGAATGCTGTACACGAGACGTCGTAGAGTTTCCCTCGCCTGCTCAGCACGATGTCGGCAGGAACAATGGCGAAGTCCCACTCGTTGTAGTATGCAAGTATGGGAGCAAGATACAGGAAAGAATGCATGTTGGTACGTCCCAAGCCTTTCAGGTCAGGATTTTCAAGAACACCAGGTTCCTTCAACATACCGCGATTGCCGCTATGAAAAATCACATCGCGCAACTGCACACATGACTTGGCACTCAGAAAAGCCTCCGCCAGTTCGTCGGTTCCCGGGTACTGCGTAGTAAGGCGGAAGAAGTAGTCAGCCTCTGCCTTCTTATTCTTATTGGCTTCTTTCAGCATTTTGCGAACCAGCCGATACAGGACATCGTCGTTGCCCACCACTGTCAACTCGCGCAACGTAGAGGCGACAGGCTTCAGGAGAATGGTGTCAGGAAGCTCGGAGGCTCTATGGCTGACTTTCTTATAACCGATGCTAGAGATGCGGAGCACATCGGAGGGGAGGCATTGCAGCGAGAACTCGCCATCGTAGTTGCTGATGGTGCCACATGAGGAAGAGACATAAATGCTGACATACGGTACAGGCTCTCGAGTCTCTGCATCCACAACGACAGCGGTCAGGGTGTCAGTCAATTCCTGTGCTTGAGTCAGGCTTGAAAATCCGAACAATATTATAGTAAGAAATGTCCTCATATCTAACGGTCCTCCGGATAACTGATGCCTGTCAACACCTTTCCTGTCGGTGTTATGCCCTCAGCACTTACGGTAATGCTTGTAGAGAGGCTGTTGTTCCATAGTGTAACGTCGGCGTGGCCATTCTCGTCAAGCTCCAGATTGGGGTTCCAATAGAGGGTGCGACGATAATCTTTAAAAGATGGAAGCGGACGCTGGCGATAGCAGGGGCTATAGAACTCCTCGCTGACGTCGTAGCCATGCAGGACGAAGTGTCGGTCGCGATAAGTAGGACGAACACCTTCTGTCAAGGGATCTAATCCGATGTCAACAGTTGGCTGGTTGGCTCCCCAATAGCGACGGCTGCCTTCCATGCGAGGTGCATAGTCGGTAATGAGCTTAACCGAACGAAGCGAGCGCAGGAAGTTGAGCGACTGCGTTGTGACATCAAGGCCTGTAAGCGAGTACGCCACTATGTTTGAAGTGCTCCAACCTCCGCCACGACGGGAATAAGTGTCTGCAACATACGAACCACCCACATAGTCAGCAGGATCAGGCCATCTGTAACGCGCAGACCACGAGTTATCGGGTCTAAGGGAAAGATACTGTTCATTGTCGAGAACGGTTCCACCAAAGCGCCCTGCTCCGTGGTAATTGTCTCTGGAGTCGCGTCCCATCCAACCACCGTAATTATAGAAGCCTCCATAACTCTCGCCACTGCTCCAACCTTCAAAAGCAGATCTTTGCGCTGAAAATTGTGCTCCAGCATATGTGGTGTAATCGCGATACATATTCATGTCGCCCACATAAAGCCGCTTCGTCCACTCTGCAAAAGATTGCGGACCAGGGAACCAGCCTGGCGTGAAACCTGCATCCACACATTCATTGAATGTCTCGTAAGCATCGCGAGTAATAGCAGGATGCGAGGGGTCGAAGTCTCGCAGACCACCATGCTTGGAACGGACCGTCACCTGGGCAAGCGTCTGACCTGTACGAAGAGAAGGAATTAAAGCTGTGCCTTCACGAGGTGGTGCTACGTGCGTATGGTAATAGCTGAACGGCTTGCAGAAGCGAGGATGATAGGGCGTCAGACGAACATAGAACTCGGGATATTCTGTCTCAGTCGGCTTTATCCACTGATGCTCAAGCGAAGGAACTGCACGGCCTTTGTCGAGTTTCTTCTTGCGTTTGCGCAACAGACGTTTCGTCTTTTTGCTTTCCGGTTTCGACATCTTCCACTTCGTCGTATCTGAAGCCGACAGATCCAGGATGCAATCGTGATAGAAGCCAGGCACTTCGAGCACGAAGCGTCCTTTCTTTGTCGTGATGTCGCCATAGACGCTCTTCAAGCCGATAGTCGACATCTGACGATACTCTGCATGGACGCGCACCTCACGCTTCAGGTTGCCTTCATCATAATAGTTACGTCCGTCGAAAGAAGCCGACTCGTTGTCCTTTAGGAGATAGCTGTAGGCATTGTGCTTGTCGCGCTCCTCACCTGCATTACCCAATAGAGGTATCATGCCTTGAGGTTTCCTGAGACGAGAAGAAAACCACTCACCGCCCACAGGATTTGCGAAGTCGTACTTCTTGATTTCCTGGTCGGTCATGTTGCCCCAACCATCCCAGCCTTCGTGACCTATGGCTACGTAGCGATAGACAGCACCGAAATAGACTGGCGTCTTCTCTATGGGATGGTTGATGCGGAAGATGCCAGGCGTGGCCATCGTTATCCAGTTGTGGCGTCGCCATCCCTGCACCATCAGCAATAGGTCTAAATGGCGACGATGCTCTTCGTCATCTTCCTCGAAATAATAGTCAGGCTGCTCCACGAAGCCTCGTATCTGGCTACACAACAGCATCTCAGTCAAGATGTTACTGCTGTCATAAAGGTACTCGGATGTAGAAGCGTCACGTACAGCCAACGAGATTGTCGAGCCTGCAGCCATAGGGTTCTGCACCGAGAGATGTATGGAATCGAAAGGCTCATAAGTTGTCTTGATGTCACCAAAATGCATATCGGCATCATCGATGTCCTTTTGATGACGGACGAAACAAAGCCTGTCGCTATACACGCGACCTTGGGCATTATAAACCGTTATCTGAGCCACACCAGTTGGAAGCGAATCCGTCGGAATGCTTATCTGCGTGTCCTGTGCACGGAACTTCTGGAAGTAATGCAGAGCACCTCCCACCATGACTGTAACGCCCAAAGTCTCGTTGGCTGCCTCGCCACGAGGTTGTAGAGAAAGTAGCAACTTGTCGTCCATCACATCTGCTCGCACAGCACATCCGTCTGTCTCGGCTTTAGGCATTCGCTGGCGTATTACGGCATTGCTGTCACTGGTGAAGATGGTTGAATAGGTTACGCCATGCTCGTAGTCGAACTCCAGCGTTCCACGTCCGCGATTCTCTGTCCGACATTCCTGAATCAGGCGTCCTCCCTTGCCATAGAGTCGCATTGTGCCAGACAAGTGCTCGCCATCTGCCTCGTTGGCCTCAAAGGCAACTCGTGCCCTCGTACCTTCCACTATCACGCCACCCTCAGGGTACAAGTTCAGGACGGGTGGAGCCTTCTTCACTTCCGTACGAAAATAGCGCATGTGCGGACGTTCCGTCATGTCGTGGCTATAGACACCTGGCACCTCGGGTTTGTCATAGATGGGGAAGATGCGGCAGTAAAGCTTCTCGTAGTCGCGATAGAACTCCTTGGCCATCTTCTTGTTGAAGAACCACTGCTCGGCTGGCCAGGTGTGAGGATGTTGATACTCACCCCAGTTCAATTGCCAACGTGTGTAGGCTCGCAGTTCATAGAAACCGCCATAGAGTGAATCGTTCAGCACGAATGAGCCAGCACCCTGCCCGTTCTTCAACTTCACCAGATGCCGCTCCTGCATATAGCCTTCTTGATTCCAGAGTTCAGCATAGAGCAGTTGACTCAGGTTCGTGAGCTTGCCTGTGTCGCTTCGACGGACGTATGCCTTGAAGTAGAGCGTGTCGCCAGCAAAGTAACAGGTGTTGTCCATGTGGAGGAACACTTCTTCCTGTGGTATGTTCCTGCCAAAGAGTTCAAGATGCTCCTTCCAGCCCTCCAGCGACGAAGGAAGAGTCGGGTTCGCCTTTGTGCCCTGAAAAATATCTGAGAAGTCCCACATCAAGCTGTCACTCTCTGCTTTCAGGACGGACGGCAGGCAGAACAGCACGATGGAAAGTATAGTGCAAAAGATACGATAATGTTTCATGTGCTTAGTTATGTTTCTTTAAGAAATGTGACTCAATTTGCTTGAGACTGGCTTTCCCTTCTATATATATAAGTATAAGAGACTGGCTGGTCTGTCGGAAGAAGATGTAGCTGTGCATCCCTTTGCGTTTAGGAAGTTCGTAGAGTTTGTGCCCGCCATGTTCTTCTTGCAGTATTGCTTGGGCTGCATCTGTCTGGACCAATGCTTCAATGTGCTGCCTCTCTGTGGCTGATGGTCTATTTATCTCCAGACTATGGAAGAGGCTCAGATTGTACTTCTTTAGTCTTCCTGCTCCCATCATTACTTCCGTTACGTTCTTTCCTACCGCGTACTCGTCGAAGACTGCCTGTATGGCAAACCCCTTCTGGGCATGAACACCTATGCTCACGCCACCAAGTATCAATATGAGCAAGAGCATCCTTTTCATCTTTCGCTTTGGTCGATGGGGTTAAACATTTCTGCCATTTGCTTCTGCATCAGCATGGAGGCATCTGCTTCTATTTCTTCACCAGCCACACGCACGCTACTGATATTGTATTGATGATATTGATACCATCCTAGGAAAGCTGCGAGACAGAGACATGCAGCAATAGTAATAGCTTTGAAGGGAAGGTTAACATAGGAAATCTCCTTCTTTGGACGGCAGACATGCAAAAAAGACATCGTGGCTCTAATCTCGTCGAAACGTGGGTCTTGAGCCTGACTGCTGCAAAGGAACTTACGCAGCTGTGCCTCCTCCCTTTCGGAAGTCTCTGCCAGGTAGTAGCGCTCTGCCAAGTCTTCCCAATATGATAGGTCGTGCTGTTTCATTTCCTTGTCTTTTTATAGATTTCTCTTATCTTCTTTCGTGCTCTGCTGAGTTGCATCCTAACTGCCGCTTCCTGCATTCCCAGTCTGTCGGCTATCTCGCTATATGTCTCATCGTTTACATCGTGGCGTTTTAATATATCTTGTTGCAGAGGTGTCAGTTGCGTCTTTATCAGTTCCCATATTCGCTTGTATGTATCTTCGATATCATTGTCAGGAGGCGGGTCTTCGATTTGAACATCTAAGGTAGATGTCTGCGGATGTCGTTTGCCAGCTCGCCACAGGCTAATCTGTCTGCGACGCATACTCTGGTAAAGCAGTTTCTCTCCCTCTTCTTCGCCACTTGGATGATAGTCTGCAACCCATAGTTTACAAAAGGCATCATGGAGGGCATCGCCTTCCGCATGCGAGAGATCGGATTGCAACCTCTGCTGCAACTTCCTGTAGGCTGCTATCAAGAAGTTCTTACTCATTTTCTCACATGCTCTTTCTTATATAACGCCGAAACATTCGTTTTGTAACACAAAAATACAAAAAAGTTCACATTCCATGCCTTTTTGTCCATCATTATTTGTATTTTTGCACTCGGATAACAAAGTTTACCAATATTATTAAACAAATGAACACTTTTTTTAAGCAGGCGCTGGCTGTGTCGCTGGCTATCTTCAGCAGCACGGCAGCGATGGGGCAATCTGACTCCCTCAATGCAGATGGGACGGCCATAACCATCACAAAGAACGGCCGAGTAGAGTTTAACAAACTGACGGACAAGAAGTGGTTCCAGGAACTGCAGAGCCGCATCAAACTCCACGGCTATGCTCAAGCAGGCTACACCTACTCGCATCAGGGCGGAGAGAACAAGAACACGTTCGACCTGAAGCGCATCCTCTTCTGGGCTGAAGCCAAGATTACTGACCGCTGGTCGTTCCTCTTCATGCACGACTTCTCGAGCGTCGTTCAGGAGTACTACACGGACTATCGCCTTACGCGCAACAAGGCGCTGACCATTCGCTTTGGCCAGTTCAAGAATGGTCTCTCGCTCGAGAACCCCCTCTCCCCTACTTCGATGGAGGCTATCGACGTCTATAGCGAGGCTGTGACGTTCCTGACGGGCTGCGGTAGTGACCCCTTGCTGGGCGTTCAGTATGGTCGTGACCTGGGTCTGTCGCTCTTCGGAGAGACAAACAACGGCAAGTTCCGCTACGAGCTGGATGTGATGAACGGCCAAGGCATCAACAAGAAGGATGGCAACAAGTTCAAGGACATCATCGCCCGACTGGAATATCGTCCAGTACAGGGGCTGAACATCGTCACGACAGGACAGTTCGGTCGCGGTCATGCCATCGCCCAATCTGCCTACAATCCGACTATTGCAATTGGTCAGGACTACAAGCGTCATCGTTGCACAATCGGTGCTGACTACAAGTCGAGAGCCTTTAATGTGCATGGCGAATACCTGAATGGTTGGGACGGCGATGTGCACAGTTGGGGCGCTTACCTGACTGGAGCTGTTCCCTTGGCACGCTTTGGCGCTCCTGAATTGGGGAAGAGGCTGGAACTGGTTGGCTCGTACGACTTCTTCAACTTCAACACGAACATGGGCATGGACCAGCACAAAGCCATAGGCGGCTTGCAGTACTGGTTCTACAAGAAGTGCCGTTTGCAGGTGCAATATGTTTACAAGAATGCTTATCTGACCGGCAGTCCGAGCGACCCCACCTCTCAGTTCGTTCACGGAGCCAACCACAGCATCCAATGCCAGTTGCAAGTAAGGTTCAATTAAGCCTCTCCCCAGCCCTCTCCTAAAGGAAAGGGTGTAAATAGTCAATAGTAAATCGTCAAATCGTAAATTAATTCGTTGTGTTTATAAAAGTATTCTTGACCATCATCTTCTTGGCCGTGATGGTTGGTGTGGGCATCTACTCCCACAAACAGGCCAAATCAGTTGACGGCTTCGTTCTTGGCGGGCGTGCCGTTGGTCCGTGGCTCACTGCATTTGCTTACGGAACGAGTTATTTCTCGGCAGTCGTCTTTGTCGGTTATGCCGGGCAGTTCGGCTGGCGATACGGTCTATCAAGCGCTTGGATAGGCATTGGCAATGCCGTAATCGGCTCTTTGCTTGCCTGGCTTTTGCTGGGAAAGCGCACGAAACTGATGACCCAGCACATCGAGAGTCGCACTATGCCCGACTTCTTTGGCACGCGCTACAGCAGTCAGAACCTGCGCGTCGTGGCCAGCATCATCGCTTTCGTGTTCCTGATTCCCTATACAGCCGGTGTTTATAGCGGCATTTCGCGTCTCTTCGAGATGGGCTTCGGCATTCCATACGAGTATTGCGTCATCGGCATGGCAGCCTTTACAGCCATCTATGTCATCTTCGGAGGCTACAAAGCAACGGCGATGAACGACTTCATTCAGGGCATCATCATGCTCTTCGGCATCGTGGCAGTCATCATTGCCGTGCTGAATGCGCAGGGAGGTTTGGTGACAGCGGTAGAGAAGCTGGCCACTCTCCCATCCGATGCTGACCCGACAGTCAATGGTGGTTTTGCATCTTGGTTCGGTCCAGATCCTTGGGGACTGCTTGGCGTCGTCGTCCTGACCTCGCTTGGCACGATGGGTCTGCCGCAAATGGTGGGTAAGTTCTACTCGATTACCGATGAGAGCGCCATTCGTCGTGGCACCATCATCTCCACCATCTTCGCCTTCATCATTGCTGGCGGATGCTATTTCCTCGGAGGTTTCGGACGCCTCTACGAGCCCGTCATCAACGAAGCGACAGGCAAAATCGCCTTCGACAGCATTATCCCAGCCATGCTTGTCACGCTTCCCGATGCCCTCATCGCACTCGTCGTGCTGCTGGTTCTCTCGGCATCGATGTCCACACTCGCTTCTCTGGTACTCACCTCATCGAGCACCATGACGCTCGACCTCATTTATCGTGACAAGAAATCCTTGCCTGGCGAGGTGGAGGAAGGCAGCATCGATGATGTTGTAGCCGAGAAGGTGGAGCGCAGAAAGGTCGTCGTGATGCGCGTTCTGATAGTCTTCTTCATCGTCATTTCGCTGATGATAGCGCTGAATCCGCCAACCTTCATCGCTCAATTGATGGGCATCTCTTGGGGTGCACTTGCAGGAGCATTCCTCGCTCCCTTCATGTTGGGACTCTATTGGAAAGGCGTCACGAAGTCGGCAGTCTGGGCTTGCTTCATTTGGGGCGTAGGCTTGACGGTCATCAACATGCTTCTGGGCAACCCCATCAACCCGATTAACTGCGGTGCCCTCGCCATGATAGGCGGCTTCCCAGTAGTTTGGATTGCCAGCCTCGTCAGCCCGAAACTCCAGAAGAGCTACGTCGAGAAGATGTTCGAGTGCTATCGTGCCAACTGACGCATGAGGCGACGAGCTAAAACGCCACAGCAAGAAAAGCCGGACGCCACAGCACAAGTCAACCGATGCTACGTGTCGAGTTCGTTGCAACATCATGAACTTGCAATTGCATGTACATGAACTTGCAATTGCATGTACATGAACTTGCAAGCAACGCCACGTGTGATGTTGAGCAACGCAACACGTCAGGTTGAGCCACACAAGCTGCGACGACAGGTACAGATACAATAAGGGGGACACCACGCGGCATCCCCCTTTTCTATATACGAAATGTGCTGTTCACTCCTTCGCCTCGGCAATGTAGGCCAGGCAACGTCGGCACTGGTCCGTGACGTACTGCCAGTCACCAGTTTGCACCTTGTCCTTCGGGAAGAGTTTACTGCCCATTCCGACGCAGAAAGCACCCGCCTTGAACCAAGCCGTCAGGTTCTCCTTATCGGGAGAAACGCCTCCAGTCACCATAATCTTGCTCCAAGGCATGGGAGCCAGCGTGCCTTTCACGAAAGCAGGACCATAGACGTCGCCCGGAAAGACCTTCGTCACGTCGCATCCCAACTCTTGTGCCGTGCCGATTTCGCTAACCGTTCCGCATCCGGGAATGTAGGGAATGAGCCGACGATTGCAGACGCGAGCTATCTCGGGATTGAGCAACGGCCCCACCACGAAACAAGCCCCGAGCTGGATATACAGGGCAGCCGTGGGTGCATCCACAATCGAGCCGACACCCATCGCCAGCTCAGGACACTCATTCGCCGCGAACTTCACGCATTCAGCAAACACCTCGTTAGCAAAGTCGCCACGATTCGTAAACTCGAAAGCCCGCACACCACCAGCGTAGCAAGCCTTTATCACCTGCTTTGCAACCTCGGCATCTTTATGATAGAACACAGGCACCATGCCCGTCTGCTGCAACTTCTGCAGCACTTGAAGCTTATCAAAATTCATAATTCACAATTCTTAATTCATAATTAAAGGCGGCAACCATCCTCCTTCTCTCCCCCTAAAGGGGGCAGGGGGGTCTTTTATCTCTCCACTCTTCCGTTGCCGTTGCCGTTCATGAGGCTCTCCACCTCGCTGACTGAGACGAGGTTGACGTCGCCTGGAATCGTGTGCTTCAAGGCACTTGCGGCAACCGCGAACTCCAACGCCCACTGCATCGGTTTGCCATTTGCCAAGCCGTGAATGATGCCAGCGCTGAAAGCGTCGCCACCACCAACACGGTCCACGATGGGATTTATCTCGTAGCGACGGCTCTCGCAGAACTCCTTGCCGTCGTAAATCATTGCCTTCCAACCGTTATGCGACGCGCTGAAACTCTCGCGAAGCGTGCTTACGACGTACTGAAAACCGAACCTCTTTGCCATTCCCTGAAAGATATTCTTGTAGCCGTCGGCAGCCGTCTTGCCGTTCTCGACGTCGGCATCGGGACGGAAGCCAAGGCACTTCTCGGCATCTTCCTCGTTTCCGATACAGACATCGACGTACTGCATCAGCGGACGCATCACTTTCTGTGCCTCCTCGGCACTCCATAGTTTGTGGCGATAATTGAGGTCGCAACTGATGGTCACACCAGCTTTCTTGGCCGCGATGCAAGCCTTCTCGACGCACTCGGCCGTGCTCTTCGACAAAGCAGGCGTGATGCCGCTCCAATGGAACCAGTCGGCATCGCGGAAGATGGCGTCGAAGTCGAAGTCATCCGGCGAGGCCTGACTGATGCTGCTATTGGCTCTGTCGTAAATCACCTTACTGGAACGAAGGCTCGAACCAGTTTCAAGATAATAGATGCCCAAGCGGTCGCCGCCACGAGCCACGAAGCTCACATGCACGCCAAACCGGCGAAGGCTGTTGATGGCGGCTTGTCCTATCTCGTGTGCGGGTATCTTACTTATGAAGAAAGCCTCGTTGCCATAGTTCTGCAGGCTGACAGCGACGTTTGCTTCGCCACCTCCATAGTTGACATCAAAGCTGTCGGACTGGACGAATCTGCTGTTTCCTGGAGTAGAGAGACGCAGCATAATCTCTCCCATAGTAACTATCTTTGCCATATTTCGATGTGTAATCTTACTTCTTTTGATGTTATCTTGTGCAAAGGTAAACATTATTTTTGGAAAAGATAATACTAATAAGAAATATTTTTTTGCAAAAGTTGTTTTTTTATTCGAAAAAGGGGGAAAGGCAAGGGAAAATGTTGTAACTTCGCAGCGTGAATGGCACAATCTCCACATCGAAAGGGCTACTTGCCCTGAGTCCGCTGATAGTTTTCCTGTTGCTCTACTTGTTCTTGAGTCTTGCAGCAGACGATTTCTATGCGGTTCCCCTGACTGTTGCGTTCCTTGCAGCCTCCATCTACAGCCTGTTCATCATGCGAGGGCTGTCGATAGGCAAGCGTTTCGAGCGACTGGCAGAAGGCGCGGCATCGCCAAGCGTTATGCAAATGCTGTGGATATTCATCCTTGCTGGAGCCTTTGCCGCTACCGCAAAGCAGATGGGAGCCATTGATGCCACCATACATCTTGCGCTTACAGCGGTTCCTCCAGGCTTCTTGCTGAGCAGTCTCTTCCTGGCATCTTGCTTCATCTCACTCGCTACGGGAACCAGCGTAGGCACCATTGCAGCCCTCGTTCCCATTGCAAGCAGCATGGCCGAGCAGACCGAAGCCAGCACAGCCATGATGGTGGCGATCGTGGTTGGGGGTGCATACTTTGGCGACAACCTCAGCTTCATCTCCGACACCACCATTGTGGCTACACAAACTCAGGGTTGCGAGATGAAGGACAAGTTCCGTGCAAACATCTGGATTGCCCTGCCTGCAGCCATCATTTGCCTCGTGCTTTATGCTTGTTTGCCAGCCGTCAGCGTACAGCCCGACAATCTGGGCGAGGTCTTCTACCCTGCCATTACACCTTATATATATATAATAGTGGCAGCCCTCGCCGGCATGAATGTGATGCTGGTGCTTGCCTCGGCAACCGTTCTGGCAGGCCTGATTGGCATAGCATCCAGCGCATTGACACCCTTTGGATGGCTCAAAGCGATGAACGACGGCATCATGGGCATGAGTGAACTCATTATTGTGACGCTCCTGGCCGCAGGCTTGATGCAAGTCATCCGACAGGCTGGCGGCATAGTTTGGCTGATGCAACTGTTCAACAGCCGTCGTGGAAGCCGAAGGAAGGCAGAGCTAAGCATGGCAGGAATGGTGGTGCTGACGGACTTCTGCACTGCCAACAACACGATTGCGATACTGAGTGTCGGTCCGCTTGCCCGCTATCTTGCTCTGCGTTACAACATCCCAGCCAAACGCGCAGCAAGCATCCTCGACACCTTCAGCTGCATGGCTCAGGGCATCATCCCTTACGGTGCACAAATGCTCATAGCAAGCGGCCTGGCTGCAGTCAACCCACTCGACATCATTCCATACCTCTACTATCCCTATATCTTAGGTGTAGTGGCACTCATCTACATTATAATCCCTCGTAAAGAATGCAACTCATAACCAAATATTTCAGCCTGACTGACCAGCAGAAGCAGCAGTTCGAGGCACTCGACGCTCTCTATCACGACTGGAACAGCAAGATAAACGTCATCTCGCGAAAGGACATTGACAACCTCTACGAACATCATGTCCTGCACAGCCTCGCGATAGCCGAGCTGATTCGCTTCAAGCCTGGCACCAACATCATGGACCTCGGCACCGGAGGCGGCTTCCCAGGTATCCCCTTGGCCATCATGTTTCCGGAAGCAAAGTTTCACCTCGTCGATTCCATCGGCAAGAAGATTCGTGTCTGCGAGGAGGTCAGCAAAGCCCTCGGACTGCAGAATGTCACCACACAATGGTGCCGAGCAGAGAAGGTGAAGCAGCAGTTCCACTTCATCGTGTCGCGTGCCGTGATGCCCCTACCCGACCTGGTGAAAATCATACGCAAGGCTGTCAGCAAAGAACAGTTCAACGGTCTGCCCAACGGCCTCATCTGTCTCAAGGGCGGAGAACTGGAGCAAGAAGCTCGTCCGTTTGGCAAAGCCGCACAAATCACCTCACTTAGCGAATACTTCGAAGAGCCCTTCTTCGAGACAAAGAAACTCGTATATCTTCCATTATGAAGTACATATCATTCACTTTCAACCCTATACAAGAGAACACCTACCTGCTGTGGGACGAGACGACACTCGAGGCAGCCATCGTAGATCCTGGTTGCTGGAACCGACAGGAAGAGCAGTTGCTGGAGGGAAGCATCAAGGCTCATGGCCTGAAAATGAAGTATGCCCTGCAGACTCACGCGCACTTCGACCACACTTTCGGCTTACCTTTCGTCTATCGCACCTTCGGACTTAAGCCCATCTTCCACGTCAAGGAAGACCAGACCTACCGTGACATGCCTGCAATGGCTGCGCAGTTCGGGCTGAACATCGGTGGCGGAATGCCTCCCGTAGAACGCCTTTTGAACGATGGGGACACGCTGAAGCTTGGAGAAAGCACTATCCATCTCATCCACACACCGGGGCATACACCAGGCTCTGCCTCGTTCTATCTGCCTGATTCAGGACTCCTGTTTTGTGGCGACACCCTGTTTCAAGGTAGCATCGGGCGCACCGACCTGCCTGGCGGAAGCTTCGAAGCAGAGTTGGACAGCATTAAGAACAAACTCTTCACTTTGCCCGACGAAACCGACATCCTTTCAGGACACGGACCGACTTCCACAATCGGCTGGGAAAAGCAGCACAACTGCTGCGTCTAACGCCCTATAGGAGCAAAATAGGTTTCCTTATGGCTTCTTAGGACTTGCGCCTGATGTTCCGTCAACAGGCTTCTTTGGTGATGCGCCTGTAGTGCCGTCGAGGTTCACAATTGCCGTTGGGTTGGGCTTATACACGGCATTCTCGCCTTCCGTCTCATAGATGCAATGATGCAAATCTTGCATGGAGATGGAGACAGCGTCACGACTTAACTCAGGCACATTGTAACTCTTTAGGAGCAAGATGTTCCATTCGGGATCTTCCTGCGGAATGACAAAAGGCTTATGCGCCTTGCCGTCCTTGTCGAAATAAGCAATGAAGAGGCGTGTGTAGTTCTCGTCCATCCTACGGCTACTAAAGGCAAACCAACGGCTGTTGCTGCTCCAGGAATGGAAACTATCGACGTCGGGTGAGTTCGCTTCGGTCAAGGGATAGCATTCGCCTGTCTGCAAGTCCTTTACCCAAAGGTCGCTCGACTTGTGCCAGATGTGGAACTGTCCGTAGTCGCCCAACGTGTAGAGGACGTAACGCCCGTCAGGTGAGACACGTGGCACAGAGATGCTCTGGCCCTCGGACACAGCATCGACCTCCATCTGCGGCTGTCCGAAGCTGCGTGTCTTGGGATCGAATGGAATAGACATCAGGTTGTAACGAACACTGTCGAACTTCATGAGAAGCTGCTGGGTGACAAGGCTGTCGGGCAGCGACATGTCGAGCAGATAGTTGCGTTTGGCAGTACAATAGTACAAGGTACGTCCGTCGGGAGACCAGCAGGGGAAGGTCTCCATATCGTCGGCAGTACGGAAGATGTGGCTCACCTCGTTCTTCGTGACGTCATAAAGCAGCAAGTCGCTTTTCTCGTCCATCACTTCAAGCTTCTCAGGATAATAGACATGGAAAGCCTGGCCTGTCTTGTTCGTCGAGAAAGCCACAAGGTTCTCGGTCGGATGCCAAGAGGGATAGAC
>ODAI011413864.1_pt1 | contig 21115 bp, 12 predicted proteins | sample 1539321 | NCBI WGS metagenome assembly ODAI01 (sample SAMN02144231, study PRJEB22623) | gut metagenome | biome: sheep rumen | host: Ovis aries | place: New Zealand | reverse complement strand
CGGAAGCATCCGAGAAAGAAGCGTTTGCAGCAGATTTCGCTTCTCAGCTTAAGGACCTTCTCGGGGACTGACCGGGCAGCGGGGGCATGTCCGGGCGGCATGCCGAACAGAATACAAATAGAATGCAAATAATACAAAAAAGTAAATACAATCAAAATATACAGATAATAGAATACAAATAAGAACAGTTCTCCGGCAGAGTCCGGCAATGATCGGACGCTGCCTGCCGGATCAACAGACTGATTCGAAATACTGATTTCTAAATTTCTAAATACTGATTTTCAAAATACTGATTTTCGAAATATCGATTGAAATACTGATTAAAGAAAGGAAAGGTTTTATCCATGATTCATCCGTCCTATGTGGATCTTATGAAAGTTGTCAACAAAGATGTTGAAGAGGGAGAGACTCCCGTAATCAACAGCCGCTATTCTATTGTTATGGCCACTGCAAAACGTGCGCGCCAGATCGTGGACGGCGACGAGCCTCTTGTAAAGGTGTCCAGAGGTGAGAAGCCCCTCTCCACTGCCGTCGACGAGCTTAATCAGGGCGAGATCCGTATTCTGGCTGAGGATGAGGTCGAGGAGGAGTACTCCGAGTCCTTGTCCGAGGTGAGCTCTGATGAGATCACTGACCAGACTGATGCTGAAGGCAATGGCGACGAGATTTCTGTTGAAGCGGAGGATGAACTTGTTCCTGCAGCCGATGAGACGGAGGCCGATGATACAGAAGAAGCTGCCGCGGATGAGGTTGCTGACGAATGAAGATTCTGTTTGTATCCCTTGGATGCGACAAGAATCTTGTCGATTCCGAGGAAATGATCGGAGATCTGACGCAGGCCGGATATGAGATCACTGATGACGAGGAAGAAGCTGAAGCCGCTGTCGTCAACACCTGCTGTTTTATCAATGACGCCAAAAAGGAGAGTATCGAGAGTATTCTGGAACTGGCGCAGCGAAAGACTGACGGCAGGCTGAAGGCACTGATTGTGGCGGGATGTCTCGCTCAGCGTTACAGCGAGGATATTCTGAGGGAGATTCCGGAGGTCGATGCTGTCATCGGCACAACGGCGCAGGATACCCTTCTTCAGGTGCTCGGGGAAATCATCGGCCGCGATGGATCTGAACGGGACCGGGAAAAAGATCCGGTTCTTGTCAGGCTGAACGATCTGCGCAGAATGCCCCGCACAGACGCTAAGCGGGTGCTGACTACTGCAAACGGTTTCGGATATCTCCGGATCGCGGAGGGCTGCAGCAAGCACTGCACCTACTGTGTGATCCCGTCCATCAGAGGGGCCTACCGCAGTATTCCGATGGAGAGTGTCCTTGCAACCGCAGAGGAACTGGCGTCGCAGGGTGTGCGTGAACTGATTCTGGTCGCTCAGGAAACAACGGTCTACGGAACAGACTTATATGGCAGGAAGATGCTGCCGGATCTGCTTCACAAGCTGGCTCAGATTGAGCAGATCCGCTGGATCCGTCTGCTCTACTGTTATCCTGAAGAGATCACACCGGAACTGGTGGAAACCATACGGCAGGAGCCTAAGGTCCTCCATTATATCGATATGCCTGTTCAGCATGCGTCCGACAACATCCTGGGGAGGATGGGGCGCCGCACCGATAAAAAGGAGCTCGAAGAGATCATAGGGCTGCTGAGGAAGGAAATCCCCGATATATGTATACGGACCACACTCATCACAGGATTTCCCGGTGAGACGGAAAAAGATCACAGGACTCTGGTATCTTTTGTACGCAAAATGAAATTTGACCGCCTGGGTGTTTTTGCATATTCCCGTGAGGAGGGGACTCCCGCAGCCAGGATGCCGGATCAGATTCCTGCGCCCGTCAAAAAGAAACGGCGCAAAGAGCTGATGCTCCTGCAGCAGGACATCGCCTTTAAAAAGGCCCGCCGTATGAAGGGAAAGATTGTGGACGCAATTGTCGAGGGCAGGATCGTGGGAGAGAATGTCTACACGGCCCGCACCTATATGGATGCCCCCGGCGTGGACGGAATGCTCTTTATAGAGACGCAGCGCGAACTGATGACAGGTGATTTTGTTCGGGGGAAGATCACCGGATCCGATGAGTATGACCTGGTAGGCCTGATCGCGGACTGATTACAAGGCATCTGATAGCATCCGGTCTGATCTGATATGCATGCAGAAATCCATCGGGATTATGTATTCGGATCTTTCCGGGAAAAATTGGAGGAGGTTACTTATGAATCTGCCAAATAAACTGACTGTGCTTCGAGTGATATTGGTTCCGTTTTTCGTTGTCTTTCTGCTTCTTTCGAAGACGACAGAATCAATGAAATGGATCGCGCTGGTGCTCTTTATCGCTGCCTCTCTTACGGATCTTCTGGACGGCCATATCGCCAGGAGCCGGAATCTTGTTACCACATTCGGAAAATTTATGGATCCTCTTGCAGACAAGATCCTGACAATTTCCGGAATGATCTGCCTGATCGAACTCGGGCGGATCCCTTCCTGGATCGTTGTGATCATTGTGGCCAGGGAATTTGTCATCAGCGGCTTCAGACTGATTGCCACCGAGCATGGTATTGTCATTGCCGCCAACTACTGGGGCAAATGGAAGACTACCTTCCAGATGATCATGATCATCCTTATGATCATTAATATTCCTGCACTGCAGATGGTGACCACCATTGTGATGTGGATCGCTCTGGCACTGACCGTCATTTCTCTGGCGACCTATATCATGCAGAATATGGAAGTTGTCCGGACAATGGAGACAAAATAATGAGACGTGCAATTCTTATGTGCGCCGGTGAATATGAACCGATTCCGATTCCTGTCGGAGAAAGACACAAAAGCCTTCGTTCTGCGGAGGCTTTTGCCAATGGAGAGGAAAACGAGCCTCTGGTTGTTGCAGTGGACGGGGGACTCCCCAGACTTCTGGCACAGGATATCGTGCCGGACCTGGTCCTGGGGGATTTTGACTCTCTGGACAGGAAGTTCGGGCCCTATCTGGACGAGTTTGAATCTGCCCGCCCGCAGAGTCTGCTGCGCCTTCCCTGCGAAAAGGACGACACGGACACTGTCTATGCGGCCAGGATGTGTCTGGAGAGGGGATGTACAGAACTCTTGTTTTACGGAGCTCTGGGAGGAAGACTGGATCATACTTTCGCCAATGTCCAGACCCTTGCCTGGCTGAAAAAACAGGGGGCGGAGGGATATCTGATCGGAAAGAAGACGCTTGCCGCCGTGATCGGCCGGGAGACGGTCTTTCTGCCTGAAGACTATGACGGGATCTTCTCTCTGTTTGCGCTGGATGAACAGGTGAGCGGTGTCACGCTGGAGGGAATGAAATATCCTCTTTCAGAGGCTGTCATGACCAATTCGTTTCCGATCGGTGTCAGCAACGAGATTCACAGGGAGACGGTCCGCGGGACTGCGTCCGGACGCGCGTCCGTGACCATTCGCAGCGGCCTTGCCCTGATGATCCTGGAAACCGGCGCAGGTGCTGTAGAACTCTCCGGAAGAGGGATTCCGGATCCCCGCGAAATGGAAAGGATCGCACTGGATACCGGATCTTTTCGAAACGGAAAGGGTTGAACTGAATTCCGGATTTTCTGAAACGGAAAGGGTTGAACTGAATTCCGGATCTTCGTGAAACGTAAAGGATTGTACTGAAATAAGCAGAAATATCCTGATATAAACTGAGACAAAAAAAGTACCTTCGGCAGTGCGGCACCTGTGCGGGTGTCACTGCCTGAGGTACTTTTTTGTGATCAGATTTCGCTGAAGAGAAGGTCTGAGTAGACCGGGATGGGCCACGCTTCACGTGAGGTGATGGTTTCGAGCTCATCCGCAAAGCTGCGGCACTCATTCATGTCGGGGACGATGACGGTGTGGCAGAAATGCATGGCCTCTTCGGCGCCTGCCGGTACGATGCGGATGTCTTTTTCCAGCTTGTCGCAGGCATCGCTGAGGCAGTCGGAGAGCATGCAGTTGTTGAGCGCGTTGGTCTCCTCATATTTAGCCGGGAGATGAAGGGCTTTGCGCTTTTCCAGACCGCGGCAGAGTTTTGTGCCGTACTCGGAGACGGCGGGCAGGATATCTTTGCGCAGCATGTCGATCAGGGTCCTTGCCTCCATCAAAATGGTGGCGGTGTAGTTCTCCACATGGATATTGTAGCGGGCGAATACTTCGTCGCGGGTGTAGATCGAGTGGTTGGTGAAGAGAGCGATGTTCTTCTCTGTGATATAGGCGGGCAGGGCATCCACGGTGGAGATGTTGTTAGCCAGACCGCGGCGCTTGGCTTCCTCGATCCATGCTTCGTCATAGCCGTTGCCGTCGAAGATGATACGCTTGTGCGCAGTCAGCTCACGGCGGATCAGGTTGTTAAGATCCTCGTGCAGGTCAGAGGATTTTTCAAGCTCTTCGGCATACTTGTCCAGTACTTCGGCCATCATGGTGTTGAGCACGATGTTGGGACCGGAAATGGAGAGGGACGATCCGACCATGCGGAATTCAAACTTGTTGCCGGTGAAGGCCATGGGCGATGTGCGGTTGCGGTCCGTGTTGTCCATGGGAATAGGAGGCATGGTGTCTACACCGATGGAAAGGCTGCGTTTTCCGGCATTGGTATAGGCGGTGTCATCGATGATGGATTCCACGACGGCACTCAGTTCCTCTCCGAGGAAGATGGAGACAACGGCGGGCGGAGCCTCCTGCGCGCCCAGGCGGTGATCATTGCCGGGGGTGGCCACGGTGGCGCGGAGCATATCCTGGTATTCGTCGACACCCTTGATGAAGGCAGTCAGGAAGAGCAGGAACTGCGCGTTTTCGCGGGGAGTGGAACCGGGCTTAAAGAGATTCTCGCCTGTGTCTGTTCCCAGGGACCAGTTGTCGTGCTTGCCGGAGCCGTTTACGCCGGCGAAGGGCTTTTCGTGGAGCAGGCAGACCAGACCGTGGCGGTCAGCTACCTTTTTCATGATCTCCATGGTGATCTGGTTCTGGTCGCAGGCCATGTTGGCGTCTGTGTAAAGGGGCGCCATTTCATGCTGGGCAGGAGCCACCTCATTGTGCTTGGTCTTGGAGAGAACGCCGAGTTTCCAGAGCTCATTGTCCAGATCCTGCATGTAGGCCTGCACGCGGGGGCGGATCGCACCGTAGTAGTGATCCTCCAGTTCCTGACCCCGGGGAGGCTTGGCGCCCAGAAGAGTGCGGCCGGTCATGATCAGGTCTTCGCGCAGCTTGTACTGCTCTTTGTCGATGAGGAAGTATTCCTGTTCCGCACCCACCTGGGCGATAACACGCTTTGCAGTGGTATTTCCGAAGAGGCGGAGAATACGGATAGCAGCCTTACTGACAGCATCCATGGAACGCAGCAGCGGAGTCTTTTTATCCAGAGCGTGTCCGGAGTAGGAACAGAAGATTGTCGGAATGCAGAGAGATTTTTCCTTAATAAAAGCGAAGGAGGTGGCGTCCCATGCGGTATAGCCGCGGGCTTCGAAGGTGGCTCTGAGGCCGCCGGAGGGGAAGGAGGAGGCGTCGGATTCTCCGCGTACCAGCTCCTTGCCGGAAAACTCCATGATGACGCGGCCGCCGCCGGCAGGCTGGATAAAGCTGTCGTGTTTTTCCGCGGTGAAGCCGGTCATGGGCTGAAACCAGTGTGTATAATGGGTGGCGCCTTTTTCGACAGCCCACTGCTTCATTGCTTCCGCAATCTCATTGGCAGTGGAGAGGTCGAGGGGAGTGCTGTCGGAGACCGATTTCTTCCAGGCCTTGTAACAGGTCGGGGAGAGCCGGTCTTTCATGGTATCTTCATCGAAGACCATGCTGCCGAACAGCTCGGGAAGACGCTTGGATTTTTTGCTCATTTGAAGTAACCTCCTGAGATGATTCAATTAATGTATGAAATAAAACATTGCGGGAGCGCCTGCGGCGCGGTACAATGCATAGCTTATTCATGCATGTCTGCGGGCTGCCGCCCGTTCCGCATGTATGAAATAAATAAAAACTGCCGCGAAAATATATGGCAGTGGAAAATGACCTGTAACAGTATTGTTCAACAGATAGTCGCATTATACAGAAAAGCAGGATTTAACGCAACAAATCGTTTTACAAGTTTTAGGCCGGGTTTCTGAAGCAGCCTGCCGAGGCGGATTTTACGGATTGGGTTTCTGAAGCAGTCTGCCGAAGCGGATTCCGGATCGGACTTTTGAAGCAGGTTTCCGGAGAAGGCTGGAAATCGGGTTTTTGAGAGGGACAGGGGGCAGATCCTTATCTGTCGGAGGTCATCATGGAATCTTCCTGAATTCCGCTTTAAGGTCAGTCCCCCTGCCGTTTCTTTTTTGTTGAACTGAGCGTCTTTTCGTAGTAAAATTACTGTTTAGAGATGTATGCAATGATGTGCCGGGGCTAATAAGGCACAGCGCTGCAAAAGCCTTTCATGCTTCATCGTGTCCGGCTGGATTTTGCAATAATATTTTTGCTGGTTTCATTGATTGTTGCGGACCAGGGAAGGAACTGTTTAGAAAAGGAGAGATGTGTATGAGTCACAGACCTGTAGTTTTAATGATTCTTGATGGCTATGGATTGAATGAGAATCCCGAGGCAAATGCCGTTGCTATGGCGAATACGCCTGTGATGGACAGACTGATGGCTGAGTATCCTTTTAAGAAGGGATATGCCAGCGGCATGTCAGTCGGTCTTCCGGACGGCCAGATGGGCAACTCGGAAGTCGGTCATATGAATATGGGCGCAGGCCGTATCGTGTATCAGGAACTGACCAGAATAACCAAAGATATTCAGGACGGCACTTTCTTTGAGAACCCCGAGATGATGATGGCAATCAATAACTGCAAGATCCGCAATTCGGATCTGCATATCTTCGGCCTTCTTTCCGACGGCGGCGTTCACAGCCACAACACGCATCTGTATGCTCTCCTTGAAATGGCAAAACGCAATGGTCTCGACAGGGTCTATGTGGACTGCTTCCTTGACGGCCGCGACACACCGCCCAGAAGCGGTATTGATTTCCTTGCACAGCTTGAGGAGAAGATGAAAGAGATCGGCGTCGGCAAGATCTCCATGATCAGCGGACGTTATTACGCAATGGACCGTGACAACAACTACGACCGTGTGCAGATTGCCTATGATGCAATGACAAAGGGCGAAGGTCTCAAGGCAGCCAGCTCCGCAGAGGCGATCCAGGCTTCCTATGACCGCGACGAGTCCGATGAGTTCGTTAAGCCCACCGTTATCATGGACGGTGACAAGCCTGTATCCCTGATCAAAGACGGCGACTCCGTGATCTTCTTCAACTTCCGCCCCGACCGTGCACGTGAGATCACACACTGCTTCTGTGACAATGAGTTCAATTTCTTTGACAGAGGACCCAGAAAGAAAGTTTTCTTTGTCTGCTTCAAGGATTATGATCCCGAGATTCCCAACAAGGAGATCGCATTCAAGAAAGTGGATGTCACGAATACTTTCGGCGAGTGGCTTGCATCCCAGGGTATGAAGCAGGCCAGGATCGCCGAGACCGAGAAGTATGCGCACGTCACATTCTTCTTCAACGGCGGTGTCGAGGATCCCAATGAGGGTGAGGACAGAATCCTGGTCCGTTCCCCCAAGGATGTTCCGACTTATGACCTCAAGCCTGAGATGAGCGCTTACGGCGTTCTTGACAAACTCCTTGCAGCGATCGATTCCGACAAGTATGATGCAATCGTCATCAACTTTGCCAACCCCGACATGGTCGGCCACACGGGCGTCCTGCCTGCAGCCATCAAGGCCGTTGAAGTCGTCGACGAGTGCGTGGGCAAGGCTGCGGAAGCGATCATCGCAAAGGGCGGTGTACTCTTCATCTGCGCCGACCACGGCAACTGCGAGCAGATGATCAACTATGAGACAGGTGCTCCTCACACAGCCCACACCACAAATCCCGTTCCTTTCATCCTTGTGAACTATGACAAGGATTATGATCTGGCAGAGGACGGCGTCCTTGCGGATATTGTTCCGACCCTGATCGATGTCATGGGCAAAGAGCAGCCCAAGGAAATGACCGGCAAGTCTCTCCTGGTGAAAAAAGCCTGATCAATGCCTTCGCTCAGACATGAGCAGACAATATTGATCAGTCGGCCGAAAATGCCGGGCACGCCCGAACATCGTCGGACATTTGACGGGTGTCCGGACATGAGAAAGCAGCTGACGCGCAGCATGCCCAAGTTCAGTCGGAAGACTGCAAATTGAATATAAGGAAAGACAGCAGGCTCTGCGCGGAGTTGATCCGGCAGAGCCTGTTTTTTTAACTCATAGGAAATTACGATTTCCTATGAGTTAATAACCCTCCGACACACCGAAGGTGTGTTGGATGCAGCACTCGCGCGCAAGGAATTATGTCGCTGAGGCGAGTGCGCTCGGCGCGAGAGTCTCGCAAGCGAGACTCTTTTTTCTCGCAGGGCCGCCGCAAAATATCTGGTGGCCTGATGGCCGGGGCGGGAAAAGGCCCCGGAAGGTGGCAGATATTGTCGCAAATTGTATTTTTCTTCGCACATCTAGTAGTTCATGGGCTGTTTTTTTTGTTTTTTTACGTTTTTTGTGTGAAAAGATGGGCACAGGTATATCCAAAACGAAAAAAATGAATTATTATAGATTTGTATGTGTAGAACTATGCGCACACGAGATATAGTTCCCGGCACGGCTGAAACAACGAGTTATTGATTTTTTTGCGAACGTGAGACCATTGTCACAATCATGAAGAAACTGAGCAGAAAAGACGCTTATGGTAAAGAAAGTCCTGGCGTGGGAGAAAAACTGAACAGGTATCTTCGCAGGAATGCGGAGGGCATGGATGTGCCGGTTTCCCGCCGTGTCAGAGGGACTGCCGGACCAAGCGCAGGCACACCCTCCCTGAAGGAAAGATTCTTTAAAAAGAAGAAAAAGGGAGAGGAGAGCAGGACGGAAGGAAATCCGTCTTCAGGGACCAACCGGTCTGTGAAAGAGCGGCGGGAGCGCCGGGTGAGCTGGGTATTCCTTTCCCCCAGCCTCATCGGTGTCAGCTTGTTTTTCATAGTGCCCTTTATAGTGGTCATCTATTACTCGCTGATCGATAATCCGATCAGGCACAGATTTGTAGGACTGTCCAATTACGGCAGGGTACTGCGCAATGAAGCATTCCGCGTTGCAGTGGCGAATACATTGAAGTTCTCCGTTGTGGCTGTGCCGCTTGCTGTCGGCCTGTCGCTTCTGCTGGCCGTGGTCATGGAGCAGAGACTTCCATGGAAAAGCCGGTTCCGGTCTTTCTTTCTGAGTCCGATGATGGTTCCTACTGCTTCGGTCATTATGATCTGGCAGATCCTTTTCCACTATAACGGTCTGGTCAATGTCTTCCTGAGGAACTTTTCCGGGGCAAAGATAGACTGGCTCAAATCCTCGTATGCCCAGGTTCCTATCATTCTGCTGTTTTTGTGGAAGAACCTCGGATATAATATGATACTGTTTATGTCTGGCCTGGCAAATATTCCCAAGGATCAGATTGAGGTTGCCCGCCTTGAGAGTGCGACAGAGTTCCAGATTTTCTGGCTGATCAAGATCAGATATCTTTCGTCAACGATCATGTTTGTCACGATCATGTCTCTGATCAACTCTTTTAAGGTGTTCCGTGAGATATATCTGATGGCGGGAGACTATCCCTATGATGCGCTTTATATGCTGCAGCATTTTATGAATAACACCTTTAAATCGCTGGACTACCAGAAACTCAGTTCTGCTGCCGTTCTGATGGCGATCTTCATGATCGTAGTGATCGGCATCCTGTTCCTTACAGAGGACTGGTTCGGCAGGGACCTTGAGTGAAGGGGGAGAAGAAATTGTCCGCAGACAAGAAAAAGCGTTCCCGAAAGAAACGCGGTGCCGGCAGGATCAGAGACCGGCTGAAATTTGATATAGATACATCGGAGCTGTATCCACTGAGCAGAAGAGAAGAAGCTTCTTTTTATGACGATGATGCTCCTTTTACAGAAAATCCAGATAAAGAAATCTCTGCTGAGGAAGGTTTTGAACCGGAAGATGCTGTTTCGGATTATTCCGGACCGGAAGACTTAAATACGGAAGGATTAAAAACAGAAGACTTCGGCACAGAAGACTATGACACAGAGGATTCCGGCGCAGAGGATTTCATTGAAGAAGATTTTTACACTGAGGAATTTGATAAAGAGCATTTTGGCGGAGAGAATCCCGGAGCAGAGGATTCCGGAGCAGAGGATTCCGGAACAGAGGATTCCGGAATAGAGGATTCCGGGACAGAGAATCCCGATACAGATGGCTTTGACACTGAATATCTTGGAACTGGATACAATGATACAGAAAAGCCGGGGACAGAAGAAGCGGATCCGGACTTTTCAGATACAGAAAGATCCGGAACCCTTGATCCCGCAGCGGCCGCTGTGCCGGACACCCCTGCTGAGGCGGATATTTCAAAACGTGAACGCGTGTCAAAAAAGTTCCGTAAATTCTGGACCAGACAGCGGGCTGACGACTTTCACACAGTCATTCGGACGTCGGTCGTAGGTGCTTTCGCAGTGGTGTTCCTGATGCCCATTGTGCTGACGATCACTAATTCCCTGATGACCAAATCGGAGATTAACGCCAACTACGGAGTGATCTTCAGAAACAGGAACGGCGTACGTGTTTTCATCAGCAATACGGTGAACCTGAAATTTATTCCGGATATTGTATCTTTTGAACAGTATTTCAAGGTGCTGATCCTGAGTCCGGAGTATCTTCTGAAATTCTGGAACTCCTTTTTATATGTAGTTCCCATTGTGGTATTTCAGCTGGCAATTGCTTCACTGGCTGCCTATGGATTTGCCCGTTACCGGGGAAAGGTGAGAGAGGTCATCTTCTTCGCCTACATTATCCTGATGCTGATGCCATATCAGGTCACTCTGGTCCCTAACTACCTGGTTTCAAAGTGGCTGAATATTCTGGACACGAGGTGGGCAATCTGGCTTCCGGGCTTTTTCTCACCTTTTGCGGTCTATATGCTGACAAAATATATGCGCAGGATTCCAAAGTCTATCTACGAGGCGGCGGAAATCGACGGAGCCGGCGAATGGCAGATTTTTTCAAAGATCTGTCTGCCAAACTGTCGGGGAGGTATAACATCCATTGCGATCCTGCTCTTCATAGACTATTGGAACATGGTTGAACAGCCGCTGATCCTGCTTTCAAATGATCAGCTGCATCCGCTGTCCGTCTTTCTGTCCAAGATCAATTCGGGAGAGATCTCACTGGCGTTTGCGGTTGCGGTTATCTATATGGTCCTGCCGATGATGGTCTTCCTGTACGGAGAGGAATATCTTGTCGAGGGTATTGTCTATCAGGGCGGTATCAAGGAATAGAAACTCCGCAGAGCTGCTGCCGGGGAGAAATCAAGGAATAGAAACCCTGCAGTTCTGCCGCCGGGGAGGAATCAGGGGATAGAATCTCCGGAACTACTGCAAAACTGCTGTAATGGCAGGGAACAATACATCCTTTTCACATCAGATGCATCGAGGAACGGAAAAACCCTTCGGGAAGGAAAAAGAGTATGAATATCGAAGATAAAGAGCTGGAACAGTTCCGAAAATCCCAGAGGCGAAAAGATATCATCAAAAATATCACCATTGTCTTTTTGCTGATCCTTCTGGCACTGACTTTCTTTTCCAGAACGATCATGAATTACACACTTCCGCAGGTCGCCACACATGTGGTCGCGCAGGGGGAAGTCGCTCCCAGAATCCGCGGACAGGGTACAGCGGAAGTGGATGATCCCTATAATGTCATGATGACGCAGTCCCGCCAGATCAAGAGCGTGGCTGTCCGTGTTGACCAGAAAGTCAAGCGCGGCGATGTTCTCTATTATCTTGAGGATAATGAGTCCGAGGATCTGCGCACAGCAAGACAGGAGCTGAGTACCCTGCAGTCGGATTATACCAAGAAGCTTTTCGACGGCACACTCAGTGACGCGGATATCACCAGGCTCAGGGCCGGCAATTATCGCTCTGACGATCAGATGCAGGCGGAACTGGCATCTGCAAACAGACGTCTGGACAGCGCGACTGCGGAAGCAGCCGCCGCAAAAGCTGCTCTGGACAAACTGGCCGCTGAGAATTCCGGAAGTTCCGGTGATTCCGGTGTCACCCCGACTTCCACAGATTCTGCTGTTACTACCAGCAGCAATAACAATACTCCTGATGTGGAAGATGAAGAGGATATGGACGATTCCTCCGGTTCCGGCGGTGAGGGAGGTTCGAGCAAAAAGAAGAGCAGCGCGGAGAAAAAGATGGAGAAGGCCACGACCCGCAATATTGACGCGGAAGCAGAGCTTGAGGCTGCAAAGACTGCACAGGAAAAGGTCGTCAACAGTATCAGTTCCGAGCTGGAGCTGAAGAGTCTGCAGGACCAGATCAACACTGCGCAGGCAAAGGTTACAAAGCTGGAAGAGGAGAACATCGGTGCAACGATCACTTCCCCTGTTGACGGTGTGGTGACCAATCTCAGCTACAGCTCCGGTATGACTGCCGCGGCGGATTCCTCCGCAGCCATCATCCGGATCGACGGCAAAAAGCTCACTGTGAGCTTTGCTGTCACAAAAGAGCAGGCACAGAAGCTGAAAGTGGGCGATGAGGCCCAGCCTCTGAATTACTGGGAATATGATGAGGACTTCAAGGCGGTCCTCAGGCAGATCACAGCGGACAGCAGCGATCCGCAGAATTCCAGACTTCTGAAATTTGAAATCGACAGTGACGCGGTGACAGCCGGAGACAATGTACAGCTTCAGATCGCGGAAAGTTCCAAGACCTACGATCTGGTCGTGCCCAACTCTGCAGTCCGCAGCGACGCAAACGGCACCTTTGTGCTGATCCTGCAGACCAGACAGAGCCCTCTCGGAAACCGTTACATTGTAATGAGAGAAAGCGTCAAGGTTCTTTCTAAAGACGATACCAACTCCGCCATCAGCGGTTCGATCGGCCCCTACACTTATGTAGTCACGACATCGACGAGAGCGGTTTCCTCGGGTGATCAGGTGCGATTGTCAGAGGAAGAGGAAATGGAAGATCAATAAGGCAGATTACAGGTTCACGCCCTCGACAGGGCGTGAACTGCAGTACATAATCAGAGAAACGAAAAGAGTACGGAAAAGAGGCACACATGTCTGACAGCAAACTGAATAATAAACTTCATGATGCTGTCCGGGCAGGAGGCCGGGGCGCAGCCCGGGGAGCCGGTGCCGCATCCCGCGCAGTCCGCAGCACATGGAAAAAGATGCGTCTCTGGCAGAAGGCGGGCCTTGTGCTTTGTGTGGTGTTCTGGATCTCCTCGGCGATACTGGGTGCTGTGTTTACAAAGATCACCAGCGGTCTGGCGGATCAGAATGCTGCCGAGCGATGGTCTTCATCTGAAGGCTATGCGCAGATCAGCAGCTTTATGGCTGACGGCAGCGGGGGGTCCGAAGAAACGGTAAAAGCCATGTATTCCGGCCTGATGATGGATCTTCAGCAGGCTTCGATCGCTCTGTCGGAAACCCAGGAAGAGAACGGCGCCAGTCTCATTGAAACGTGCTACTGCGGCATGGGGAGTGCAGACCTGACAAGAGATACTGAGAACGTGACAGTGAACGCAATCGGTGTCGGAGGTGATTTTTTTAATTTCCATCCTCTTGATCTGATCGATGGCTATTATTTTGCCGATGATGATCTGATGAAGGACCGCATCCTGATCGATGATCAGACAGCCTGGAGACTGTTCGGTTCTCCCAACGTGATCGGCATGTCCCTGTCCATCGGGGGGACTCCTCATTATATTGCCGGCGTCTTTCGTCAGCCGCGGGATCGCTTTTACAAGGAATCCGGGATGGGCAGTTATCTTATATACATGTCCTATGATTCCCTGTGCAAATATACAGAAGCATCTGTCTCGGGAGAAGAAGGCGGCACGACGGATGACACCAATATGGATGTATCCGAAAACCTGGATGCCTTCGTCCCGAATACAGAATCCGGACAGATCTCTGCCGAAGAGCCTGCCATTCCGAGGACGGCAGCCTATATGCCGGAAAACCGGGAGGACAGTACCGGGAAAAAGGCAGCCTTGTCCGATTTGGATGAGTCTGCGGAAGCCGGAGACGATGGAGAAGAAGGTCTCGATACAGACAGTGTAAAAGAAGAGGTGGCTCCCGATAAGGACGAGGAACTCAATGACGATCCCGTCGGAGAAAATCTGGGACCGGGAAACGGATCCGGAACAATGCCGGGATCCGGACAGGGGGGCGAAGATGAGGACGATGAGAACAGAGTGACCGTGAACCGGAACAGGGTAACCTGTTATGAGGCGGTCATTCCCAATCCTGTCAAGGGTTTTGCCCTCAGCAGAGTCCGCAGCCGTCTGGAGCAGATTTCATTTTCCATGGACAATGTCACAGTTGTCGACAATACCAACCGCTATGACGTGATCCGCCTGATCTCACTTCTGGCACAGCCCGGTGTGAGAAGTATGCAGACTGCAGCGATCCGGTATCCTTACTGGGAGAATGTGGCTCTGGCCTGGGAGGATGTATTAATTCCCTTCGCGCTTTTGTGGATGATCCTCCGCTATTCGCCGCTTCTGTTTTTACTCTGGCTTCTGATCTGGTACGCGACGCACAAGAGCTGGACAGTCGGCGGTGTGATCTCAGATATTCAGGGCAGAATCTATGACCGTCAGTCCGAGCGGATCTACGGAAAAGCTTCTGCAGGCGCACTGCCGCTCAATGATCCGGAAGCAATCGATTCCAATCCGGAAAAGGATGCGGAAGAGAATACGGCTGACACTGAAGCACTTGCTGATGAGGATGACAGTCCGGCTGATACTGAAAGCCTGCCGGAAGAGGAAAATTCTGCTGAAGAAGCGGACATTGCTTCTGAGAGCGGAGCCGCCCCGGAAGGAAGGGATACCGACCCTGAAGGCAAAGCCGCCGCGGATGAGCCGGAAACAGAACCGGAAAGCAAATCTGCAGCGAAAGTTCCGGAGTGATCATCCGGGGGGATAAATCTATTAGGCGATGGTTTGATATTTTGCCGGACCGATATTCACTGGAACGTTAATTAAAAATCAAAAGGAGAGATGGAAAGTTTTCCGTCATTTATGGCTGCCGGCCGGGAAATAACCTGCCTGCCGGCACATATACATGTGTGGCGCTGTGGGGAAGCGCGACCGAATCAAAAGAGAAGGAATGAAATATGATCAGATTGAAAAAAGTATTCAGACGTTTTGCTGCGGCCGTGCTCTGTATGATCCTGGCAATGACAGCAGTCGGCTGCGGAGGAGGAAAAAGTGAATCCGGCGGCTCCGGGAGCGAAGGCAAGGGTTCTGTGTCTTCCGCCATGCCGGAAGTGACCAGTAAGGACGGTGTCGTAAAATCGGACCTTATCTCTCTGGGAGAGGATTTCAACACAGAAGGACTTCAGATTCTGCGTTATGAAGACGGCATTTTTTACGGCTTCAATTACAGCTATGAAGGTGACGGTCTCAATGCCTATGAACTTGTGAACTTCAAGGAGGATGGATCGGACCTGAAGAAAACTGTTTTTAAGCCTGAAGATTCAGAAGTTACGGATGTGACCTGCTCCGCTTTTAAGGACGGCGTCTACTATGTCGGACTTGCCAACACGGCAAATTCCGAAGCGCTTGACTATGCCCTTGATAACGAACTGGATGCCGAGGGAGAAATTCCTATGGGATTCAGTGAAGACGCTGCCGTGTCCTATCAGATCTGCTGTCTCACAGCGGACGGCAAACAGAAATGGCTGGTGGATGTCAAAGAACCTCAGGACAGTATGTATTTTTATATTGAATCCATTGTCCCTACAGACGACGGAATCCTGGTTGTTTCAACAGAGGGTGTCGACAAGTATTCGACGAAGGACGGATCCTTTGTCGAATCTCTCTGCCAGATCAAACCTGAAGATGCCGCCGGTCAGCTTTATGCCCTGCCTGACGGTACTGTACTGATGAAGGATGACACCGGGTCCGCGTCAAAGATCCTCAAATATGACGCCGGCAAAAAAGAGTTTGCGGACAGCCTGACGCTGCCTTCTTCTCTGATCGAAGCCAACATTTTCCCCGGCAGCAATTATGATCTGTATCTGTCATCCCAGGATGGTATTTACGGTGTTAAGCTCGGATCGGATAAAATGGATGTGGTTGTCAACTTCGTCAATTCCGATCTGGATGTCGAAGGCGTGACAAGTCTGATCGAACTGGGAGACGGCAGATTCGAGATGCAGGCATACGGTTCTCAGGTGGTCCTTGAGACCTATCTGATGGAACCCATAGCTCCTGAAGATGTAAAGGACAGAAAAGAGATCACGATCGGCGGCTATTATATTTCCTACGATGTCCGCAGTGAGATCATAAAGTTCAACAAGGAAAACACCGATTACAGAATTATTATCCGCGATTACAGTCAGTATGACATGGCAGAGGATGAATATAATAATCCTTCCGGCATCTCCACGATGAATACAGATATTATTTCAGGGGATATTCCGGATATCCTGGTCCTGAGCGATTCCATGCCTGTAAATAATTATATTTCCAAGGGCATGCTGATGGATCTGACAGATTATTATGAAGCAGACAAGGATATTGACAGAGGGGATTTCCTCCAGAATGTTGTGGACGCCTTTAAGACGGATGGCAAGATGTATGTGGTCGTCCCCGGCTTTACCGTGACAGGCATCGCCGGCAAGGCCAAGTATATCGGTGACGGCAAGGACCTGACACTCGCAAAGGCAAGAGAGATCGCAAAGGGCATGGGACTTGACGATACCGGTGTGCTGGGCATCATGGACAGGGAAACAGTTCTGTCTACTGCAATTGAGTTCTCCGGCGATCAGTTCATTGATATGGAATCGCATACCTGCAGCTTCAACAATGAAGATTTCCAGGAACTGCTTGAGTTTGCCAATAAATACCCCGCGGCAATCGGCGATGACGCGTACATGGATTACGAAACACAATATCTGGCCGATAAGGCACTGCTGGGCGTTCAGTACATCAATACTCCTTTTGATTACTATTATATGACCAGACGCATGTACGGTGACATCAATATGACTGTAACCGGTTTCCCCTCCAAGACAAACAAGGGACCTTCGATTGCCCCCTGCTTTGAACTTGGAATCAGCAGCAGTTCTCCCAATGCTGACGGCTGCTGGGATTTCGTCCGCAGATTCCTCTTGTCCGATTATCAGGGAAGCCTGGAAAGCTGCCTCCCTCTCAGCAAAACATCGATCGACAAGCAAGGCCAGACTGTCCTCGAGAGCCTGAAAGAGCAGCAGGAGGAATACGAGGAATACATGAAGGGACTGGATCTGGAAATATCCGAGGAAGATGCTTCGGGAGATGCTGCGGAGGGATTCTCCGGAGATGATGTCATTGAAGCTACCGATGATATGGAAGCCACCGAGGAAGTGTCTGAAGACTATACCAACAAGCCCGTTCCCGAAAAAGACTTCGACGGAACCCACGAGGAGTACGAGGAATACGTCAAGGAATTCGAGGCTGATGCCGAAGCAGCAGAGGCTATGACCGGCGAGGAAGTTATTGCCGAGCCGGAAGAACTCGAGATTGAAGAGAGCACAGATGCCTATGGACTCGATTCCCTTCCCGAATTCAGCGAAGATGACCTGAAGGAAATGGAAAAGATCCTTGAGAATCTGACCTTCTCTGTAAACAGTGAACAGGAAGTCCTCAACATCATCATGGAAGAAGCAGGAGCCTACTTTGCCGGCCAGAAAACGACAGCGGAAGTCTCCGATATCATCCAGAGCCGCATCCAGGTCTACCTCAAAGAAAATGAATAAAGCAGCCGGTTAAAGCCGACAGAGCGCCGTGCATGCACGAGCGGTCGGGAGGCCCCGGCGGGCGCTTATACAAAAAACAACACTGTGCCTCCGGCAGACATACCCGCTATTGTCTGCCGGAGGTTTGACGCAGATTCCGGCATGTCGGGCAGCAGTGTCGAAGGGACTCCTTGAAAGACTGCCGTACTGACAGATTGAAAGGTAAGTGAATGCAAAAAGAAATTACCCAGGATAAAATCAGAAATTTCTGTATTGTCGCGCATATTGACCACGGCAAGTCCACGCTTGCGGACCGCATGATCGAGAAGACCGGGCTGCTCACCAGCCGGGAAATGCAGGATCAGGTCCTCGACAACATGGAACTGGAGCGTGAGCGCGGTATTACGATCAAATCCCAGGCAGTTCGTCTGGTCTATAATGCTAAGGACGGCCAGGAGTATATTTTCAATCTGATCGACACCCCCGGACATGTTGACTTCAACTATGAGGTCAGCCGTTCCCTGGCGGCCTGTGACGGCGCGATCCTGGTGGTTGACGCTACACAGGGAATCCAGGCGCAGACTCTGGCCAATGTCTATCTGGCTCTGGAGCACAACCTGGATGTTTTCCCGGTCATCAACAAGATCGACCTGCCCTCGGCCCAGCCGGAGGTCGTGAGAGAGGAGATCGAGGATGTCATCGGGCTAGACGCCTCGGAGGCTCCCCTGATCTCAGCCAAACAGGGCCTGGGCATAGATGATGTCCTGGAGGCAGTTATCACCAATATTCCGGCACCGGACGGAGATCCGGATGCCCCCCTCAAGGCTCTGATCTTTGATTCCCTCTACGATTCCTACAGGGGTGTCATTGTCTTCTGCCGACTGCGCGACGGCAGGATCCGCCGCGGTATGAAGGTCAGGATGATGGCCACCGGAGCGGTCTCCGAAGTGGTCGAAGTCGGTTATTTCGGCCCCGGACAGTTCATCCCCTGCGATGAGCTCTCCGCAGGTATGGTCGGATACTTCACTGCCTCCATCAAAAATATCAGGGACGCCCGTGTGGGTGACACGGTGACGGAGAACAGCCGTCCCTGTGAGGAAGCGCTTCCGGGCTATAAGGGTGCCCAGCCCATGGTCTACTGCGGACTGTATCCTTCCGAGACACCGCGCTATCCGGATCTTCGGGACGCCCTGGAAAAACTCCAGCTCAATGACGCCTCCCTCTTTTTCGAACCCGAGACATCTCTGGCCCTGGGATTCGGCTTCCGCTGCGGCTTCCTGGGACTTCTGCACATGGAAGTCATCCTGGAGCGCCTGGAGCGTGAGTATGATCTTGACCTGATCTCCACCGCGCCCGGCGTTGTCTACAAGGTCTATAAGACAGACGGCACCATGATCGAGCTGACCAATCCCTCCAATCTTCCCGAGCCCTCCTCCATCGACAGGATGGAAGAGCCGATCGTGAATGCCGAGATCATGGTCACCACCGAGTTCATAGGCCCTATCATGCAGCTCTGCCAGGAGCGCCGCGGCAGATATCTGGGCACGGATTATATCGAGACTACCCGTGCGGTCCTCAAGTATGAACTGCCTCTGAACGAGATCATTTATGACTTTTTTGATGCCCTCAAGTCCAGGTCCAGGGGCTATGCGTCCTTTGACTATGAGCTCAAGGGCTATGAGGAGTCCAAACTTGTCAAGATGGATATCCTGGTCAACAAGGAGCCGGTCGATGCCCTCTCCTTCATCGTTCATGCGGACGGGGCATACGAACGCGGCCGCAAGATGTGCGAGAAGCTCAAGGACGAGATCCCGCGCCAGCTCTTTGACGTCCCGATCCAGGCCGCTGTCGGCGGACGTGTCATCGCCCGCGAGACAGTACGCCAGATGCGCAAGGACGTTCTTGCCAAGTGCTATGGCGGTGATATTTCCCGAAAGAAAAAGCTGCTGGAGAAGCAGAAGGAAGGCAAGAAGCGCATGCAGACTGTCGGCAACGTAGAGATTCCCAAGGAAGCCTTTATGAATGTCCTCAAGCTCGATACACAGTAAGCCTGCAGTAAGTCTTCTGAGAGGATTCATTCGAGTACACAATTTATTTTCCCGGGTGTTTTTATTCCGGGTATCGGGTATTCAGTAATATTTCTGTCTTTTTCTGAGAAGATCCGCCGTATAGTCCGGAAGGATTTTTTGAAGGCAGAATTTTGAAGATATAAGCGGAACAGAAGATGGGGGAAAAGGTGATAGAGATTCGTCCGTCGGAAAATAATATGCAGAACACAAAGTGCCGGGGAGATTTTCTCTCCGGCACTGATTTGATTTCCCTGTATGTCCATATACCCTTTTGCCTGCGCAAGTGCCGGTACTGCGATTTTCTGTCCGCACCGCAGGCGGATATTGATCGGGAGAGGTATGTAAAAGCCCTGATCCGGGAGATAAAGACGCAGAAAGACTGCCCTGCAGGCCGGCCGGTGGATACAGTATTTTTCGGAGGCGGCACGCCCTCTGTTCTGTCTGCAGACCAGATTGGACGGATCATAGACGCTCTGAGGGAAGTCTTTTTAATCCTGCCGGATGCCGAGGTCAGTCTGGAGACCAATCCCGGCACTGCGGACTTTGACAAACTCAGTGCTTTTAAAAAGGCGGGGATCAATCGTCTGTCGATGGGTGTTCAGTCCATGCACGATGAAGAACTGCATCTTCTGGGCAGGATCCACACGGCAGAACAGGCCCTCGAGGCCTTTAAGACTGCCCGCGCCGCCGGATTCGACAATATTAATATCGACCTTATGAGCGCCCTTCCCGGGCAGACCTTTGACAGCTGGGCGGACTCCCTGCGGCAGGCAGTGGAATGGAGGCCGGAGCACATCTCCGCCTACAGCCTGATCATCGAGCCGGGCACGCCTTTTTCGGAACTCTATGAGGCCGGAGAACTGCCTCCCTTGCCGGATGAGGAGACTGACCGGAAGATGTATCACTACACCCGGAAATACCTCCCGCAGCATGGTTATGGGCGCTATGAGATCTCCAACTATGCTCTTAAAGGCAGGGAGGGCCGCCACAACAGCGGCTACTGGACGGGACATCCCTATCTGGGACTGGGAATCGGAGCTGCGTCTTGTGTGAACGGAGCCCGTTTTTCCAATATTCCGGATTTTGAGACTTATATTGTGGAGATGGAAAAGGCCGGTATTCCGGCCGAAATCGAGCAAGTATACGAAAAGGTCCGCACGGAAATCCATTCCCTCACTGAACAGGAGAAGATGGAGGAGTTCATG
>ODAI013039891.1_pt1 | contig 21116 bp, 14 predicted proteins | sample 1539321 | NCBI WGS metagenome assembly ODAI01 (sample SAMN02144231, study PRJEB22623) | gut metagenome | biome: sheep rumen | host: Ovis aries | place: New Zealand | reverse complement strand
TGTCAGCCAGCCGCATCTGTTCGACGAAGCGCTCCTCCTGGTCAATGGGGTCGTTGAGCTCGGAATAGGCGTTGGCCAGTTCCTTGCCGTTGACCATCAGCTCGAAACGCTCGGTAAGTCCGGGCTTGGAGCGGTGCATCTTGGTCAGGGGCGACATCTCCACAGGATAGTCAGTGATGAAGGTGGGCTGTATGAAGGTACCCTCGCAGAACTCGCCAAAGAGCTCGTCGATGAGTTTGCCTTTGCCCATCGTCTCATCCACGTCCATGCCCTTGGAGAGGCAGAACTGTCTGATTTCCTCTTCGCTTTTGCCATTGCAGTCGAAGCCAGTCTTCTCCTCGATGGCCTCAAGGATGGGCAATCGGCGATAAGGGGCTTTGAACGAAACGATGTTGCCGTCAATCTCGCGCTCGGGCTTGCCGTTGCCGGCGATGCAGACGGTCTCCAGCAGTTTCTCTGTGAACGACATCATCCAGTTGTAGTCTTTATATTGCACATAGAGCTCCATGCAAGTGAACTCCGGGTTGTGGTTGCGGTCCATACCCTCGTTGCGGAAGTTCTTGCCAATCTCATAGACTCCCTCGAAGCCGCCCACGATGAGGCGCTTCAGATAGAGCTCTGTGGCGATGCGCATATACATGTCTTGGTCCAAGGCATTGAAGTGGGTGATGAACGGACGGGCTGATGCACCGCCTGCAATCATCTGTAGGGTAGGGGTCTCCACCTCAGTATAGCCAGCCTCGTCGAGTACTTTCCTGAGCGTCCTGATGACAGTGGCTCTCTGCAGGAAAGTGTCCTTTACGCCGTCGTTTACCACGAGATCGACATAGCGCTGGCGGTAGCGCAATTCAGGATCGTCGAACTTATCGTAAGCCACACCGTCCTTATATTTTACGATGGGGAGGGGCTTCAGACTCTTCGAGAGCAGTTTCAGCTCTGTGGCATGGACACTGATCTCGCCTGTCTGTGTGCGGAATACTTTTCCTTTGACGCCGATGAAGTCGCCGATGTCAAGCAGGCGCTTAAATACATTATTATATAAGTCCTTGTTCTCGCCCGGGCAGATGTCGTCGCGGGTGATATAGACCTGGATGCGGCCTTTGGAGTCCTGTAGTTCGGCGAAACTGGCCTTACCCATTACGCGACGGCTCATCATACGTCCAGCTATCACGACCTCGCGCTCCTCGCCGTCCTTGAAGTTGTCCTTAATTTCAGTACTGAAAGCGTTAGTGGGATATTCTGCAGCAGGGTATGGGTCGATACCCATATTACGCAGTTCCTGCAGACTCTGCCGTCTGCCGATTTCCTGTTCACTAAGTTCTAAAACGTTCATCTTTTCTCAAATAAATTTGCATTTATGGGTGCAAAGTTACGAAATTCTTGCGAAAAAAGCAAGGATAGGGTAAATATTTGCAAAAAAAAGTGCAAAGATTTGTGTAGTATGGAAAAAATGTTTATATTTGCAGCAATAACTAAACCTTTTAGCAAATCAAACTCAAGGAAATGGAAGAGTATAATATTAAATCGAGGGTCGTAGGCGTTGACATCAGTAATGAAAGCACAACGTATGCAGTTGTGGATATCCGTGGTAATATTATTGCGGAAAGTTCTTTTAACACGCAGGACTATCCTGTGATAGAACAGTTTGTGTCGGCCCTAAGCGAGAAGATTGTGATGCTCGTGGAGGGGAACGGAGGCTATGAGACGATTCGCTCCATTGGTGTCAGTGCGCCAAGTGCCAGTTCTGTTTCTGGGTGCATTGAGAACGCTGCGAATCTTCCTTGGAAAGGTGTGGTGCCACTGGCCGTGATGCTGCGTGAGCAGATCGGTCTGGCAGTAGGTCTCTCCAACGATGCCCATATCTCAGCCCTTGGCGAGCAGGCTTTCGGTAGTGCCCATGGCATGCGCAATTTCATCATCATCAGTCTTGGTGTGGGTTTAGGCAGCTGTTTCTTTGCAGAAGGGATAGAGCATCAGGGGCATCTGGGATATGCCGGTGAGTTTGGCCATACGTGTGTCATGGATGGTGGCCGTGAATGCGGCTGTGGTCATCACGGTTGTCTGGAGTCCTATGTCGGTGCCAAGGGTATTGTCCTGACGGCACAGGAGCTGATGAATTCGTCGGACAGTCCTACGCTCATGCGAGATCTGACGAAGCTCTCACCCCGTACGATAGCCGAGTGCTGCGACCAGGGCGACGAGATGGCTATAGAGGTTTACCGCCGTACGGGCTACATGTTAGGACTTGGCCTCGCCAACTATGCTTCGATCGTCGATCCTGAGGCTATCATCCTCACAGGTGGTATCTCGCACGCTGGAAAATGGCTGGTCGATCCAGCCTATGAATCGTTTGAGAGCCACGTGTTTGGCAATCTGCGTGGGAAGGTGAAGATTCTCACTTCAAAGTTAAATGACCGAGAGCGTGACGTGCTGGGGGCGAGCGTCCTTGCATGGAGTGTTCCGGAGTATTCTCTGTTTAAGTAAATGGATGTAGAAAGAATTCGAGAGATAATCAACGACAAACCCAATTTAAGTACCGCCCTCGGGATGGAGTTCATATCCACACCCGAGGACGATACGTGTATGGCACGTATGAAAGTCGATGAGCGCAATCGCCAGCCCTTTGGTTTCTTGAGCGGTGGCGCCTCATTGGCACTGGCTGAGAATGTAGCTGGTGTAGGCTCCTCATCGCTTTGTCCTGGCTGTGCCTGTGTGGGCATTGAGGTCAGCGGCAGTCATGTGAGGGCTGTGGCAGAAGGGGATACGGTGACGGCTTTTGCCCGCCTGCTGCATCAGGGCACAACCCTTCATGTGTGGAATGTGGATATTACGAACACGGCTGGTGAGCTCATCTCCAACGTGCGAGTCACTAACTATGTCATAAGGAATAAGAAGTAATGTCAGGATTCGCTATCTATCGGTTGCCACATGAAGATACAGCTACCATCGTAAGACAGAAAGATGGTGCGCCCGAAGAACTTCATGCCTGTACGGCACTCAATGGGCGTAAAGGTTTTGTCGTGGCTCCTTTCGAGGTCAGGAACGACCAGCCCATCCTGGTCGTCAGACCTGATGAGGTGGAGCATGTTCGTGTGACTGACATCCCCCTTGACGACCAAAAGTCTGTCGCATCGTCTGTGTCTGGTGATGACAGGGCCTATTATTCCATCGACTTTGCCAATTTCCATGCTCAGTTGGAACAGGGTGCATTCCGTAAGATTGTACTGGCCCGTTGTTCTGATGAGACCACGTCTGTACCGCTATCGCCGATGGTGCTGTTCCGCCGTGCCTGCGATCTCTATCCGCGTATGTTTATCTCGCTGGTGGATACTGCGACAAGCGGCTGCTGGCTGACGGCAACGCCGGAAATACTGTTGGAGGGCGAGGGGCAGAACTGGAAGACCATCGCCCTGGCCGGAACGATGAAACTGGAAGGCGAACATCTGAAAGGGGAGGGCGAGACCATGAACTGGACAACGAAGAATATCCAGGAACAGCGGTACGTCGCTACCTATATTGCCGAGTGTCTTGAGCAGTTTACGTGCGACTTCCGCGAGGAGGGCCCCTATACGGTGCGTGCTGCCAACCTCGTGCATCTGCGGAGTGACTTCAATTTTTCGCTGTCTGCCAGCGACCATATCGGCGATCTGCTGCAACGACTCCATCCCACACCAGCCGTCTGCGGACTGCCCAAGCGTGAGACCTTCCAATTCATCGTGGGCAGTGAGCATACGCCGCGCCGCTATTACAGTGGGTTCATGGGGATGCTCGACCCAGAGGCGCAGACCCATCTCTACGTGTCGCTGCGCTGTATGAATATCGAGGGCAGCGTCTGTCATCTCTATGCTGGTGGCGGACTCCTGAAAGGGAGCACTGAGGAACAGGAGTGGCAGGAGACTGAAGCCAAACTTGAAACAATGAGAAGATGTATAGCGACAAAGACAATGTAAATATTCTGACGGCGCTGCTTGTAGCGCATGGCGTCCGTCATGCTGTTGTGTGCCCAGGCAGCCGTAATGCGCCCATTGTGCACAACCTGACGACATGTCCCGATATTGCCTGCTATCCCGTTACAGATGAACGGTCGGCTGGCTTCTATGCCTTAGGCATGGCGCAGGCGCTCAAACAGCCAGTAGTTGTGTGTGTCACCTCTGGCACGGCCTTGCTTAACCTTGCCCCTGCTGTGGCGGAAGCCTGGTACCAGCATCGGCCGTTGGTGGTAGTCTCTGCCGACCGTCCCATGCAATGGATTGACCAACTTGACGGCCAGACCCTGCCGCAGTCCGGTGCCTTGGGTCGTTTCGTGAAGCGGGCGGTTTCGCTGCCGGAACCACGTAATGACGAAGAGCGTTGGTACTGTAACCGTCTTGTCAACGAGGCGCTTATCGTGCGCGATGCTCCCGTCCATATCAACGTGCCTATCACAGAGCCACTGTTCGGTTTCGGTACAGCAGAGTTGCCCGCGGAACGAAAGATAGAGTGGCTGCCTGCCGATATATCGCCGACAACGCTGAGTCACGTCACGCGTATGTTCCTCCAGGCCAAGCGTCCTATGCTGATTGCCGGTCAGCCCATGAACCCGAATCTCGACGAGGCAGTGGTACTCGTGGAGGATCGTGAGGAGTATGTGCCCGATTTTGTACTTTACATAGGTGGTTCTATCGTGAGCAAGCGCGTGAAACGTTTCTTGCGCAAGGCTCGTGAGACGTGGGTCGTCAATGAGACTGGTGAGGTGACGGATACCTTCATGAACCTGACGCATATCGTCCAGGGCGACGGTGAGGCGGTGGCCGACCATATACGGTTCATGATGGTGATGGAGCCCCATCCCTTTGTGCAGCAGTGGGATGCGTTGCTTGCTAGTGTGCGCCAGCAGGCTGAGGCTTACGAACCCGCCTATTCGCAGATGGCTGCCGTGAAATACTTCGAGCGCCTGGTGGGCGATGCAGTCATCCACTATGCCAATAGCTCTGCCATCCGACTTGCCAACATTTTTGCCCAGCGTAACGTATGGTGCAATCGTGGTGTCAACGGCATCGATGGTTCGCTCTCCACGGCGGCAGGCTTTTCCGTTGTCAGCGACAAACGGGTGTTCTGCGTGATTGGCGACCTGAGTTTCTTCTACGACCAGAATGCCCTGTGGAACCAGAACCTTGGCGGTCGTTTCCGTATCCTGTTGCTCAATAATGGCAAGGGCGGCATCTTCAACATGCTGCCGGGGCTGGAGCAGAGTCCTGCCCGTGACCAGTATGTGTCGGCTGCCCATCACACATCGGCGGAAGGCATCTGTCAGGCGAACGATGTCGTCTATCTGTCGGCCAGTGACATGCCCCAGATGCGGGAGGGTATCGACACCTTATTAAATATAGAGAGCGATCGGCCGGTACTGCTGGAGGTCTTTACGACGGCAACTGACGATGCGCTTGTATTGAACGATTATTATAAAACATTGAAGATATGAAAAGAGAATGGAAAGAGATAAGGAAGTTCGAGGAGATTCTCTTCGAGGAGTACAATGGTATTGCCAAAATCACGATCAACCGTCCGCGCTACCGTAATGCGTTTACGCCGAAGACTACGTGGGAGCTTTCTCAGGCTTTTGCACAGGTCCGCGAGATGCAGGATATCAGTGTGGTGATCTTGACGGGTGCCATGTCGGATGTGCCCGAAGGTAAGACCCTCAACGATGTGAAACATGCCTTCTGCTCTGGTGGCGACATGCACGTCAAGGGACGTGGCGGATACATCGACGACGAGGGCGTGCCCCGTCTCTCCGTGCTTGACGTTCAGATGCAGATACGTCGTCTGCCGAAGCCTGTCATCGCGATGGTCAACGGTTATGCTATCGGTGGCGGTCATGTGCTCCATCTCGTCTGCGACCTGACCATTGCCTCCGAGAATGCCGTTTTCGGACAGACAGGTCCCAAGGTGGGCTCCTTCGATGCGGGCTTCGGCTCTTCATACCTGGCCCGTATCGTCGGTCAGAAGAAGGCACGCGAGATATGGTTTCTCTGTCGTCAGTATTCCGCCAAGGAGGCAGAGGAGATGGGGATGGTGAACAAGGTCGTGCCCCTGGAGCAACTCGAGGATGAGTGCGTCGAGTGGGCTGAGACGATGATGCAGCGCTCGCCGCTTGCACTCCGAATGATCAAGGCCGGACTCAATGCCGAACTCGACGGACAGGCTGGCATTCAGGAACTCGCTGGCGACGCCACGATGCTTTACTATTTCCTCGACGAGGCGCAGGAGGGTGGCAAGGCCTTTCTCGAGAAACGCAAACCCGACTTCAAGAAATACCCCAAGCTGCCATGACCTATAGTATCGAGGAGCGTACGCTCCACTTTAAGCAGCCTGCTGGCACGTCGCGCGGTGTCTATACCACACGTACCAGTTGGTTTGTGACGTTGACTGATGGTGAGCGCACGGGTGTCGGCGAGTGCGCACCGCTGCCCGATCTCAGCTGTGATGCCATTCCTGGCTATGCGAAGGTGCTCGACCGTTTCTGTGCAGCACTCTGTCAGACAGGTGAACTTGACAACGAGGCACTGTGCGACTATCCTTCGATGCGCTTTGGCCTGGAGACGGCCCTTCTGAATCTCCAGCACGGTGAGCTGCTGTTCGACAATGCCTTTAGCCGTGGCAAGGAAGGCATCCCGATCAACGGACTGGTGTGGATGGGCAACCACGAGGAGATGTTGCAGCGCATGGAGGAGAAACTGGCGAAGGGCTTTCATTGCGTGAAGCTGAAGATCGGTGCCATCGATTTCGACCAAGAGCTGGATCTCGTGAAGCGCATCCGTGAACGGTTCTCTTTCCATGAGATTCAGTTACGCCTTGATGCCAACGGTGCCTTCCCTTTTGAAGAGGCACTCTACAAACTCGAACTGCTGTCTCAGTATGCCATCCATAGCATCGAACAGCCTATCAAGGCAGGCCAGTGGGCTCTGATGGCAGAACTCTGTCGGGAGTCCCCCCTGCCAATCGCGCTCGACGAAGAGCTTATCGGTGTCAACGACCCGGAGATGAAAGGTCACATGCTGAATATCATCAAGCCCCGCTATATCATCCTCAAACCGTCGTTGCATGGTGGCATGCAGGGCTGTCGCGAATGGATTGCAGCAGCCCGTGAACACGGTATTGGTTCTTGGATTACATCGGCTCTTGAGAGCAATGTCGGCCTCAATGCTATTGCCCAGTTTGCCGCCGATGTCTATGACGACGGTATCACGATGCCCCAGGGTCTTGGCACAGGCCAGCTTTTCACAGACAATATTCCCATGCCGCTTGAGATTCGCGGTGAGAAGCTATGGCGATGTCGTTAGAGGATTTCCTGAAAGCCTGGCACAACGACAGTCCTTACGTGCAGGTGCAGACGAGCGGCAGCACGGGAGCGCCTAAGCCGATGCTGGTGGAGAAAGAGCGTATGCTGGCCTCTGCCCGTATCACGTGCGACTTCCTCGGCCTTAAGTCTGGCGACACAGCCCTGCTCTGTATGTCGCTCGACTATATCGCAGGCAAGATGATGGTGGTCCGGGCACTTGAGCGCGGTCTCCGGCTTGTCAGCGTGCTGCCTTCCGGCCATCCGTTGGCAGCGCTTGACGACGATGTCATCGATTTCGCTGCGATGGTGCCGCTGCAGGTCTATAATGCTCTCCAGGTGTCGGCAGAGCGTGAACGTCTGATGAAGGTCCGTCAGCTGATTATCGGTGGCGGTGCCATCGACGAAGCCCTTGCCGAAGCCCTGAAGGTATTCCCCAATGCCGTGTGGAGCACATACGGTATGACCGAGACACTATCGCATATTGCCCTGCGCCGTCTCAGCGGTTCGGAGGCTTCTGATTGCTATACGCCGTTTCCTTCGGTCCGTGTCAGTCTGTCGCCCGACGGCTGTCTTGTCATCGAGGCTCCTGCAGTCTGCGATGGTCCGCTGGTTACCAATGACATTGCCGAACTGCTGCCTGACGGGCGCTTCCGTATCCTTGGGCGCAAGGACAACGTCATCTGTTCTGGCGGCATCAAGATTCAGATAGAGGAGGTGGAGCGTCAGTTGCGCCCCCATCTTCAGTCTCCCTTCCTTATTACCCGTCGTCCGGATCGTAAGTTCGGTGAGGTTTGCGTGCTGCTGACAGAGGGCGATGCCGCTGCAGCCAGCCTTGTGTGCGAGCGTGTGCTGTCAAAGTACCATCGGCCCCGTCTCTGTCTCCACGTTGCGCGTATTCCCTTGACGGAGACAGGCAAGCCGGCGCGTCGTGAAGCAGAACGTCTGGCGGCACAGGCATAAAAAACGGTAGGACCACTCTCACGAGCAATCCTACCGCGATTAGTTAGTAATATGATAGGTCTATTAAGTTGATTGGTATCTTTTTATCAGGTCAGCCCTCCCTGTAGAAGTCAAGGGCTTCGCAGATTTCCTCTTTTGTGGCTGTCTGGTTGATGCGGATGTCTCCGATGCCGCCCAGCAGCGTGAAGTTGATGATGCCAGCCACGTTTTTCTTGTCGTGTGTCATCAGTTCCAGCAGTGTGGGGTAGTCATCGCAGCTGATGTCCATCTTCCCATAGTGCTCTTGGATGAAACGTACCGTCTGCCTCATCTTGTCGGTTGGGAATCCCGTCTTGATACAGCTCAGGTAGAGCTCGCAGATCAGTCCCCATGCCACAGCATATCCGTGCAGCACCGGTTTCCGCTGTAATGCCAGCGACTCGAAGGCGTGCCCTACGGTATGTCCCAGGTTCAGGGCCTTGCGGATGCCTTTCTCCGTTGGATCTTCCGTTACGATGCGTTCCTTCACGGCAACGCTGTCACCCACCATTCTGTTCAGTAATTTCAAGTCGGGTGCCTCCAGGTCGAAGTTTATTAGCTCAGCCCACATCGCCTCGTTGTTGATCAGTCCGTGCTTCAGCATCTCGGCATAGCCTGAGCAGATGTTCTCCGCGTCGAGTGTCTTCAGGAACTGCGTGTTGAGAATCACGGTGCTTGCATTGTTGAAGACGCCAATCTCGTTTTTCAGCCCTCTGAAGTTGATACCCGTCTTTCCGCCGACACTCGCATCAACCATCGACAGCAGGGTCGTAGGGATGTTGATATAGTTGATGCCTCGCTTGAAGGTAGAGGCGGCGAAGCCTCCCAGGTCGGTCACCATGCCGCCACCTATATTTATTAATAAGGAATGGCGTGTGCCGCCGCCTGCGCCCAGCTCCTCCCATACGTGGGCCAGCGACTCCAGTGTCTTGTGGGTATCTGTCGCACCGATAGTGATACGCTTAGCCCCCTGTAGTGCGGCAAATCCCTCCACAACAGGCAGGCAGCAGTCTTTGGTCGTCTCGTCGGCGAGGATGAACATCTTGTCATGCTCACATGCCTCTATCGCCTCGTTCAGCGACAGTTCAAGATTGTCAGAGATAACAACGTTCTGTTGATGTTCCATTTTAACGGTTACTGGTCTGTCTGTTATTTTTGCGGTGCAAAGATACGATTATTATTTGAAACAAAAAAATAAAATTAAGAAAATTTCCCTATCTATTAAACTTTTCTCCGCTTTCTGCGTCAAAAGGTCGTAAATTGAACAAGCTAAATGAAGAAATTGTTACTTCTGACTGCCGCGCTGGTGATGGCAGTCACTGTATTCGCCCAGCGCACGGTCTCGGGCAAGGTTGTTGAACAGGATACGCAGGAAGCCGTCATTCAGGCTACTGCCGCCATCCTCAGTGGAGAGAAGGTTGTAGCCAACGCCTTGACCAACACCAATGGAGGCTTCTCTATCAAGGCGCCTCGCGACGGCAAATACACGCTTAAGATTACGTATGTGGGGTTCAAGACCTATACCAAGCAGTTCACGATCCGTGACGGCAAGGATTTCCATGCCGGCACCATCACGCTCGAACCCGACGCCATCATGCTGAAGGGGGCCACTGTGACAGCTCATGCCTCGAAGGTGACGCTCAAGGCCGACACCTTTGTATATAACGCGAATGCGTTCCGCACGCCTGAGGGCTCCGTGGTCGAGGAACTCGTCAAGCGCCTGCCGGGTGCAGAGGTCGGCGACGACGGTACCATCAAGATCAACGGCAAGGAGGTGAAGAAGATCCTCGTCGATGGTAAGGAGTTCATGACGGGCGACACCAAGACGGCTCTCCAGAACCTGCCCACGAACATCATCGACCGCATCAAGGCCTACGACCAGCAGAGCGACCTCTCACGCGTCAGCGGCATTCAGGATGGTGAAGAGGAAACCGTGCTCGACTTCGGCATCAAGCGTGGCATGAACAAAGGCATCATGGCCAACGTTGATCTCGCAGCAGGTACGCAGCACCGTTATTCAGGCCGAGGCATGGGAGCCGTGATGCAGAATAATACCCGCGTGATGCTCTTCGCACGTGCCAACAACGTCAACGACATGGGATTCCCGGGCGGTGGCGGCGGAGGCCGGTGGGGACAGCAGCGACAGGGACTCAATGCAGCCAAGATGCTCGGCGTGAACTTCAACTACGAGAAGAAGAACAAGCTGAAGTTCGATGGTAGCGTGCGATGGAACCATACCGACGGCGACCAGCTTGCCAAGCGCAGCAGCCAGCAGATATACGACGCTACCACCTCCGTGTTCAGCAACAGCCTTTCGCAAAACTACTCGCGCTCCAACAGCTGGAACGGACAGATGCGCATCGAATGGCAGCCCGACACGATGACCAATATCCTGTTCCGGCCCACCTTCCGCTATAACTCCAACGACGGTCTGGACCTCAGCGACGAGGCTACCTTCGACAAGGATCCCTATGAGTCGGCCACCAATCCGCTCGACGAGATCAACAACCTCATCAGTCTCGGAATCGTCAAGAACACCCGTGACCAGAACAATGTCAGCTACAGCGACTCCAAGAACATCGGCGGCATGCTTCAGCTGAACCGCAAGCTCAGCACCACCGGGCGAAACATCACCCTCCAGTTCAACGGCAACTGGGGCGACGGCGAGAGCCGTTCCATCAGCGACAGCTACGTGCGCTTCTACCAGCTTGGCAAGGACTCGTCGAACGTCATCCACCGCTATAGCTTCACGCCCACGAAGAACTGGAACTACCGTGCCCGCATCACCTACAGCGAGCCGATCTTCCGTCAGGTCTATCTCCAGTTCATCTACCAGTTCCGCTACGACTACACCAAGAACGACCGCGGCACCTACGACTTCAGCAAGGCCTCGTCTCTGGTGCCTTCGTGGATTCCCGACTATCGCTCGTGGGACAGCTACCTGGCTCCCTACCAGCCTATCGAGCCCTATCTCGACAGCAACCTGAGCCGGTTCTCGGAGTATAAGAACTACACCCACAACGTCGAGCTGATGCTGCGTATCGTGCGCAAGACATTCAACTTCAACGTCGGCGTGCGCCTCATACCGCAGAAGTCGCACTTCCTGCAGGACTATCAGGGACTGCATACCGATACGACGCGTACCGTCACCAACATCACGCCTACACTCGACTTCCGCTGGAAGCGCTCGGAGGTGAGCCAGTTGCGCGTGCAGTACAACGCCAACACCAGCCAGCCTTCGATGAGCGACCTGCTCGACATCACCGACAACAGCGACCCCCTGAACATCCGAAAGGGTAACCCGGGACTGAAGCCGTCGTTCACCCAGAACCTGCGCATCTTCTACAACAACTACACCCAGCGCCGGCAGCGTTCCATCGCCACCTGGGCAGGACTGAACACCACGAGCAACGCCATCAGCAACAAGGTGACGCTCGACAAGACCACCGGTGCCCGTATCACGCAGCCGGAGAACATCAACGGCAACTGGAGCGGCTATGCCGGCATGGTGTTCAACACGGCCATCGACACGGCAGCCTTCTACAACATCAACACATTCACTAACGTGGGTTACAACCACTACGTGGGCTATGCCAGCGTCGATGCCAAGAGTGAGTCGCAGAAGAGCGTCACCAACTCGCTCTCGCTCAACCAGCGCCTGGCTGCCAGCTACCGCAATGAGTGGCTCGAGGTCGAACTCAACGGCTCCGTCGGCTACACCCGCTCGCGCAACGACCTGCAGGAGAACAACAACCTCGACACGTGGCAGTTCTCCTATGGTGGTATGATTGGCGTGACGGCTCCTTGGGGCACAGCCCTCACCACCAATATGAACATGCAGAGCCGACGCGGCTACAGTGATGCCTCGCTGAACACCAATGAGCTCATCTGGAATGCCCAGATCTCGCAGAGCTTCCTCAAGGGCAAGCCCCTCACCGTTTCGCTGCAGCTCTACGATATCCTCCATCAGCAATCCGCCTTGAGCAGCATGGTGTCAGCTATGGGCCGCACCGATACCGAGTACAACTCCATCACGAGCTATGCCATGCTCCACGTCATCTACCGTCTGAACCTCTTTGGCGGTGCCAAGAGTATCTTCGGCGGTGGTGGCCCCGGCGGTGGTCGCGGAGGCTTTGGCGGTGGTCGTCCTGGTGGCGGCAGAGGCGGCTTCGGCGGCGGACGCCGGTGGTAAACACGATAGGGACGCAAAAAAAACGAGCGTTTTTTGTGCTCCTGTTACAAAACTGGGCAGCCGTAAAGGTTGCCTTCTTTTGTTTATGTGCAAGAATGGTGGTAGAAGGTACCCTGAAACCCAGAGAACCATTTATAATATAATGTACGGGTACAAATTTATTTATGTTTACACACGGATATAGCGAAAAAGGCTGAAATCCTATTGCGGATAGGAGTGTATTATCAAACGCAAAATTAAGTAATTTTTTTGAAACAAACTAGTAATCATACTAGGAAAGTGCCATTTTTTAACTGTTTTTAATAAACCGCGATGCCCTGCGGCTCTCTTTGGCCCGGATTTCTTCTTTCCTCCGTATGCTGTATCACCACCATGTTGGCATCCTCCAGCTGGTCACAGCGTAACTCCCGGATATAGTTTTGGGTTGTCTTGGTATTGGAGTGTCCCAGTGCCTGCGATATGACGTTGATGCTGACGCCCTTTGCAAAGGCAATACTGGCCCATGTGTGCCTTGGGGTATAGGATGTGAGGTGTGCTTCCAACCCGAACTCTTCCGACATCCCTGCTAGTGTGCGGTTGTATTTCTGGAGGAACCGCTTGTACTGGCGCTCAGCCTCATCCCTGTCCTCAGAGGTGAGTATCGGAAGCAGGTAGGGTGAGTCTTTCGGCGACAGCTTGTCAATAATCTGCTTCAGTTGGGGGGTGACCTTAATCTTCACCTGCCTGTGCGTCTTGTGCCGATAGTAGATGATCTGCCCGTCCTTGTACTGCTTCTTCTTCAGATGGGCCGCATCTATCAGTGATATGCCCATGGCGTAGAAGCAGAAGAGGAAGATGTAGCGTGCAATGGCCTTCCTCGCCCCTTCTGCAAAGCTACTCTCCTCAAGCCTCTTTATTGTCCCTTCATCGACGGCCCTTTTCTCCGTCTGGGTGTTTGATGTCTTTACGCCCTTGAAGATTTCCTTTCCCCTGCCGGTGATGCGGTCCACGATAACACGCAGGTTGCGGTGGTTGCACCTGACGTAGCTCAGCTTCAGCGACTGCTTCAGCTGCCATATCTCGAAGGCCTTGATCAGGTCGCAGGTGAGGCCGTCGGCCGTTAGCCCTGCCTTGCCTTTCTCCTGGAGGAATCTCTCGAAGGCGTTGACCGCCGTCTTGCGGTTCTTCGTGGTGCTCCTACTGCAAAGGCTGCTTGCCTTCTCAATCTCTTCCCTGGCTTTTGCAATAAAGGGTTCGTCACTTGGAAAATGCTCCTGCAACTCCGTTTTTGGATTAATTGATCGTACGGGCCATTCCCCTCCGAGGTAGAAATTGATGTTGATACTGATGTTCATAATATACACTGGTTTTTTGCTGCAAAATTACAAAAAATCCCCGAATCCCCCACTCCTATCCGCAATAGGAGCACCTATCCGCAATAGGAGCGAAAAAATTGGATTAAGAAACGGTAAAAGACAATTAAAATCTTTAAAGCTATATGTTAAGTAAAGTGTTGAGATGGTTTCTGCTGACTGTGTCGGTATTGTCCTGCGGGACGGTGCTGGCCCAGTCTCAGGCCGACACGCTCGGTATCCGCTTCCGGCTCGACAGCATCCGCATCGATATGGACTTTGCGGAAAACCGCCAGGCCTGGGAGACCTTCGAACGGAACTTCCGCAATCATTATTCTAATGCATCCCCCCGTTCCCTCCGCCTCGACATCTACAGCGGAGCCTCGCCGGAGGGTACGGCTGCCCACAACCGCTGGCTGGGCGAAAACCGTGGTATCGCCATACGGCGACTAGTCCGCCAACGGCTCGGCGGCAGGGTCGGGAGCATCATTGTACATAACGAGGCCGCCCGCTGGGACGGACTCTATGAACTGCTCTCCGCCGGCAGCGAGCCGTGGCGCGACGAGGCGCTGCGCATCATCGAGCAGCCCGCCTCCGCCGACGAGAACGCCCGCGACCACCGCGAGGCGAAGCTCCGCGCCCTCCGTGGCGGCGAGGCCTGGCCCGTGCTGCTGGAGAAGTACCTCTCGCCGCTTCGCAGCGGTGCGACTGCCATCCTGAGATATGTGGGCGGCCGCGACACGATCGTGGTGCGCGACACCGTCGTCATGGAGGTGCCCGTGCGCCTGCTGCCGGGTATGGTCTTTGCCGACAGTATCGGCGATCTGCGACGTGCGCCCGATAGTGCGCGGGTGCTGAAGCCCGTTGAGCGCCGGCCCGTATGGATTGCCCGGACGAATATCCCCCTGCTCGGTACGGGAACGCCCAACCTGCAGGTGGAGTGGTCGCTCGACCACAAGGACCGCTGGAGCCTGAACGTCGAGGGCGTGTGGTCGTGGTGGACCTTCGCCTACAATGCCTACGCAAACGAAATTATATACGGTTCCGTGGAACTGCGCCGCTGGCTTGGCCGACGTCACCGCCACCATACGCTCGACGGCTGGCACATTGGCCTGGCCGTGGGCGGCGGCTACGGCGACCTGGAGTGGAAGTCGAAGGGCTATCAGGCGGAGGTCTATTCGGGTTTCATCAACATCGGGTGGCAGCGCCGCTTCGGGCGCCGCAAGCAGTGGGCCTTCGACGCGGGCATCGGCCTGGGCTATGCCCATATCCCCTGGCGCCGCTACGACGGCAGCACGCTGTTCCCCGTCGGCAAGGAGGAGGTGCACGACGACCACCTGATGTGGCAGGAGACGAGCCGTACCAACTGGTTTACCGACACCCACCTGAACCTCCCCCCGGGCGCCCCTCCGCCGGCAGCACGCTTTTCCCCGGCGGCAAGGGGGAGGGGCACGACGACCCCCTGATGTGGCAGGAGACGAGCCGTACCAACTGGTTTACCGCAACCCACCTGAACATCTCGCTGGGCTATGTCTTCAACCAGAAGAACGGTGCCTGGCGGCGACAGAAAGCCCTTGCCGCCGAGGCGGAGCGCTACGACTACCTGCACTTCCGCGACTCGCTGAAGCTGCGCGAGCGCTTCGAGCGCGACAGCGCGAAGGTGGCCGGCCGGCTCACGCCCGAGTTGCTGGAGCGTGCCGCCGGTGGTGATGAGAAGGCGGAGAAGCTGAAGATGCGCCTCGACGCCAAGATGGCGCGGCTGCGCAACGACCTGCAGCGCGACATGAGAAAAGTTGACCAGAGGTATGATATAGAAAATGAATAGTTAATAGTGAATAGTGATGGGTAAGAAAGATAGATATAGTCTGGGGATTCCCCCTGAGGGCCGCAACTACGTGTTGGAGCAGGTGCTCCTCTTCGTCGGGTTAGTCACGGTTGCCTTTGTGTTGCTGATGCTGACGGCCTCGTGCGAGCGCCGCGAGCTGTACGTCTATGGCGATGAGTTTCGCTCCGTGAGCCTCGACGTCGATTGGCGCGAGTATGCCGATCGCGATCCCGACGGCATGACCGTCTGGTTCTACCCACTGGACGAGAAAGAGAAGAAACCCTACCGCAGCACTACGGCCGAGGTGCGCCACCATGAGCTCTATCTGCCCGGCGGGCGCTACCAGGGCGTGGTCATCGACTACTCGCCCGAGGAGTACGGGCGCCAGCAGTTCCTCGGGATGGACTCGCTGAGTACTGCCCGTGTGGAGGCCCTGCCGTCGCCCTATCAGCCCGACTCGCTGACCGTCGCCGGAGAGGGTGTGCCGAAAGGCCTGAGCGAGTCCATTAACGAAGAACTCTACGGCGAGCCAGCCTGGAACACCATCCAGCAGCCGCGACCGGCCATCCGCGAGGAGACCAGTCTCTACACCGTGGCCAGCCAGCCTGAGAAGATGGCGCTCGACACGCTCGACAACCGGTATATCGACCGCGGAGAGTATGGTGACTACATCCCCTGGAAGGAGCGCGAGCAGTACCAATCGACCATCAAGATGACCAGCATCCAGTCTGTGCCCGGGCCTATCATCTGGCAACTGCGCATCCGCGTCTGGGTGAAGAACGGTTTCAACAGCCTGTGGCAGACGCCCGCCAGCATCTCGGGACTGGCCGACGGTCATTTCCTGCCGCGCGACGTCATCACCGACCGTCCCTGTCTGCTCAGCGTCGAGGGGTGGGAGCTGGAGCGCACGGGCCCGAACGAGGGCTATATCGCCACCACGATGAACGTGTTCGGCCTTCGCCCCGAGACCATACTGCCCGACCGCGAGCTGCGCCGCGGCTACGATGTCAGCGAGCGCATCTATACCTATACCCGTGCCGGCGAGATTGAGCCCGACTACGGCGACCCGTCGTGGTGGGAGCACTATGTGCACAACTGCCTGCCCGACGACATCCGCCTGAACCTGAGTTTCACGCTGCGCGATCATGCCACCGTCGTCAACTACCACTTCAACGTGGGCCACTACGTCGTCTCCTACGACAATCAGCTGGTGCTGCGGCTGGAGCTGGGTCCCGAGTTCTTCGACCCTGAGAACCCCGAGGGTGCGCACGGCAGCGGCGGCGACCCCGACAACCCGTCGCCCGAGATCGACCTGCCTTACGTGGATGCCTATAACGGTGCGGGCTTCGGGGCCGACGTTACACCGTGGGTTGACGAACCGCCCTTAGATATTGAGATGTAAACATTTGAACTTAGTTCATTTATATTTATTTTTTATTCACTTTTTAAAAAATTTAAATTATGAAGAAGATTTATTTTCTTGCAGCCGTGGCAACCGTAGCGCTTGCCAGCTGTTCTAATTCAGACGAGCCTCAGGCTCAGGTCAAGGCGCCGGAAACCGCCCAGCAGGCCATCGGTTTCGAGGCCTACCCCATGCGTAGCGTTACTCGTGCCGGTGAGGTGGAAGCTATGGACCTCGCCAAATTAAAGACAACTGGCTTTGGTGTCTTTGCCTTCTACCCCGACAACAACGACTACGAGCCGCTGTCGCAGCCTAATTTCATGTACAACCAGAAGGTGACATGGAACACACCTGTTTCCAACCAGTGGGGATACGATCCTATCAAGTACTGGCCTAACGAGTACGGATCCAATGCTACCTCTGACGATGCCGACAAGGTGAGCTTCTTTGCCTATGCCCCTTACGTAGAGGTTACACCGGCTACAGGCAAGGTGGATGCAGGTACTGACGGTCAGGACAAGTGGGGTATTGTTGCCATGTCGCGCAACACAGCCTCTGGCGACCCGATCATCAAGTACATCGCCAGCTTCGACCAGGCAAAGAGCGTCGATCTGCTCTGGGGTACAATCCCAGCATCTACTACCTGGGACCTTGTACAGACAGGTTCACCTCAGACACTGCCAGGTGAAGGTATGCCTTGGCTTAATATCCAGCGCCCGAAGGAGGCAGCAACTCAGGCAGACGCTACACAGCGTGTGAAGTTCCAGTTCGAGCACGCTCTGGCACAGCTCACCGTTAAGATCGACGCTGACGTGGATGCTGCTAGCGGAACTCACACGAATGAGGTTGACTCTAAGACCCGCATCTGGGTGCGCAGCATCAGCTTCACCGGTTTCGCTACCAAGGGTGCCCTGAACCTGAACAACACTACTGCTAAGACGGCTAACTGGCTCGACTTCGGTGGTGTGTCAGACCTCGCAAATGGCGAGACTGTCACTGTATTCGACGGTCTGAAAGACGGCAAGGAAGGTACTGCCAGCAACGCTGCCAGCAACGAGAAGATGCTCGGCTTCAACCCCCAGGTTACCCAGAGCAGTGCTGACATCGACAATCCAGGCCTGCCTGCAGCTGCATGGAAGGCAGCCAACAAGGGTGTAACTAAGGATGCTGTTTATCTCTTCTCTAAAGGTAATGCAGCAGCCGATGCTCCTATTATGGTTATTCCTACAGGCGACGAGGTGACGGTAGAAATCGTCTATGACGTAGAGACCATCGACAAGAATCTTGCCAACTACGTAAGCGACAATACGACTAAGGGCTCAAGCATCGAGAACCGTATCAGCCAGACAGTCAAAGTCGGCTCCGAGTCCCTGAAAATGGCGAATGGCAAGCACTATACGCTCAATCTCCACCTCGGCATGAACAGCGTAAAGCTTGATGCTGCTGTAACAGGTTGGGTTGATGTAGCTGAAAACAATGTAAATCTGCCCAAGAACTAATCCACTTACTTGATAATAATAAGTGGTGTCGTCTTTAAAATCACGCCGGGAACGGCGTACTAAAAGGAAAGGTTTGTAACTGAAACTCGATTATACAACCTGACCTGTGGAGGGAGGCCTTGCAGCGGCCATTGTCATGCCTTGATCAAAGGGCCTCCCTCCTTTACAAGCGGGGATGCGGATTCGCACCCGCCCCCGCACAAAAAGAACAAAAACAACCTGCCTCGCGTTAATAAGGCAACAAAACAACGGAGTGACTATGATTATAAAAAGATATTGTATGAAGAGAATGAATAAACCAGGATGGGCTGTCGTAGCGTCCTTACTCCTGATGTTGACAGGCTGTTCCGTCAGCGATGCCGACAGCGTCTCGCCGTCGGGCGCTTCTTCACAGGCCGCGATGTCAGCCCCCATCGCCTTCTCCGTGAGCGACAGTACCGCCCGCGCCGCCACCCGTACGGCCCGGGGCACCATCGACCTTGGAGTGCTGAAGACAAAAGACTTCGGCGTCTTTGCCTGTCATACGGGCCTGCATCCCTACATCAGCACCAATCTGACGCAGGACTATATGTACAACCAGCAGGTCAGCTACAACACGTCGTATGGCATCTGGGACTATACCCCCGTGGTCTATTGGCCTGCTGCCGTCGATGGTCTCTATCCCTACGTATCCTTCTTCGCCTACGCTCCCTATGCGGCCAACCCGGGCACCGACAATTCTCCCGCCGAGCACTGCATCGTGGACTTTACGTTGCCGGTGGAGACGGGCGACCCTTGGCTCGTCTATCAGCTGGGCGGCACGGAAGACGACTGGCGCGACGATCAGGTCGATCTGCTCTATGCCTTCAGACCCGACTGTCAGCAGGCAGAGACGCCGACACGCATCGACTTCAACTTCCGACACGCACTGGCCTGTGCCGGCGACAAGATCACCGTCACGTGTAGCAATGCGCTGCAGGAGGCACTCATAGATATGTCGCTATCCACGAGAGTTACACAAGTTATCTGCCTCAAGAGCATCACCCTTACCTACCACCTGCTGCGCAAGGGGCGCCTGTCGCTTGCCAGCACCGACACACCGCGCTGGCAGACCATAGCCTCGGAGACGCCTACCGTGGAGCGCCGGCTCACGCTCACCCCCTCGCTAGACATTGCCAGAGTATCGCTTGGCAGGCCTACGCTCACCGACTACACCGCCACCGACCAGGGCATCTTCTACCTGCCGATTGCCGACGCTGCCAACCCGCAGTGGGTTGATATTACCATCGAATACGAAGTGAATCGTAGTCGTTCGGGGAGTGTGACCACACGTGTAAACCTCAACACCGTTGCCGCAGCCAACGCGAACCGAGACTTCCGTATAGAGCTGCCATTCGAGCAACATCTATTTATTTAAAAATATATAAGAATATGAAATATAACGTATTGATTTTTGCAGCGGCGCTGGCGTGCCTGACGGCATGCAGTGACGGCCTGACCGACGATCGCATCGTCACGGCGCAGGCGGGTGCCGACAGCCGGACGCCGGTGAACTTCTCGGCCTATACCAACCGCGGCACCACGCGTGCCGGTGCCGTCGGCACATTGGATAATTCGGCTCTCAAGGATGCTGCCACCGATCTGGGGAACGCCGGTTTCGGCGTGTTCGCCTACTACACCAACGCCGAGGACTATACCTCCGACCGCCTGCCAGACTTCATGTACAACGCGCAGGTGAAGTGGGACAATAGTCATGGTATGTTTGACTACAGCCCCGTGCGCTACTGGCCCAACGAGCACGGTTCGACGGCGCAGAGCGAGGACATCGACAAGGTCTCTTTCTTCGCCTATGCACCCTACGTGGATGTGGATCCCTCTACGGGCTATCTCGCCGATGCCGGTGAGGGCAACGAGAAGGCCACGTGGGGCATCACGGGCACCACGCGCAACAGCTACACGGGCGACCCGCTGGTGAGGTACGTCGGCTCCTTCGACATGGACAAGTCGGTGGATCTCTGCTGGGGCGTGTATGACGAGACGGGCGACTGGAACATCATGAACGGCTCGCAGACGATCGACCGGGGCAAGCCCTGGCTGAACGTGCAGCGTGCGGGCAGCGTCGATCAGCGTCTGAAGTTTAACTTCCGCCACGCCACGGCACGGCTGAACGTGCAGGTGGATGCCGACGTCGATGACGGCGTCGCCCTCGGCACGCACTACGGCACGGGCGGCACAGTGCATTATATCGATCCAGATAATGGTTTTGATTGGATAGAATTCCGCCCTGACGTGATCGACCCCAAGACGAAGATCTACGTGCGTAGTGTGACCTTCACGGGCATCGCCTCCGAGGGTGCGCTGAACCTGAACAACGCGAAGGCCTACGAGCCGCTGTGGATGAACTACGGCGGCACGGGGTGGATAGAGAACGGGCAGCGTGTGACCGTCCACGACGGCCTGCGAGACGGCTACGAGGGCATGGCCTCGGGCGCGTCGAACAACGAGACCGTGACGGGCCTGAACCCGGTGGTGATCAGCAACGAGGGCAACACCTCTGCCGGTGTGACCAAGACGGCGGTGAACCTCTTC
>ODAI010182356.1_pt1 | contig 21117 bp, 9 predicted proteins | sample 1539321 | NCBI WGS metagenome assembly ODAI01 (sample SAMN02144231, study PRJEB22623) | gut metagenome | biome: sheep rumen | host: Ovis aries | place: New Zealand | reverse complement strand
GCCGCGTAAGCGGCAAATGTATATAATTACAAGCACAAACTGCGTGCAGCAGGCGAGCCTGCGGTTTCGCTAAGCCGTTTCCACGACTGGAAGCCGTTTTTTGATACAGCCTGTAAATTTCAAAACTCGACATTTGACTTACTTATCACTTGCCAAGAGTTTTAGGAAATCTTCCTCGCTCATTGGTTTTGCATAGTAATAGCCCTGGGCGATGTCACAGCCCATTTCTTTTAGGGATTTTGCCTGATGCTCTTCTTCGACACCTTCAGCCACGGTCTTCATGGAGAGTTTTTTTGCCATATCGATGACAGAATTGACGATGATGTTGTCTTTTATGGGATTTGTCTCCGCTTTTTCGCCCGCTGTATTGGCGAAGAATTCCTTGTCCAGTTTGATAACACTGGCAGGAATGTCTTTTAAAAGGCTCAGAGAGGAGAATCCTGCTCCAAAATCATCTATGGAAATGTCAAAGCCTGCATTTCTGATTTCGTTCATTGCCCTGAGCAACCGCTTTTTATTGTCCATCATAAGGCTTTCGGTAAGCTCAAGCTCGATTTTTGAAGGATAAATCTGATATTTAGAGGCGATTGCCGCATATTCTTTTGCAAATCCAGGATTGTAAAGCTGATAGCGTGAGATATTGCAGGAAATCGTGAGGCTTTTAGGACATGTTCCGTCTTTGCCTGATTTGTTCCATGAGTCCAGGAAACGGCAGACATCCTCAAAAATCTTTCTGTCGATTTTGGTGACGAAACCGTTCTTTTCAAAGAGGGGAATGAAGTACCCCGGCTGCAAAATGCCTTTTTCATGGTGATTCCATCTGACCAGGGCTTCTGCCCCCACAATCTCGCCAGTCTTGAAGTCGAATTTCGGCTGATAGTATGGAATGAATTCGTTTGCCTCAAAGGCACGGTTCATGTCGAAGATGATTTCTTTTTCGTGCTCGCTGTTTGTGAGCATTGTTTCGTCAAAGAAACAGAGCCGGCCAGGGTGCATGCTTTTTCGGCCTTCCTGACGGGCCAGGTTTGCCTTATGAATCATGACTTCGATATCATCGCTTGGATTCGTGATAATATAGACTCCGGTGGTAAAGTCAAGGGTGTAGTGCAGGGGGAGCAGATTTCCCATTTTTGAGACGATGCTCACCATGTTGAGTACATAATCTTCGATTATCGGCCCAAAAGTCTCGTCGGTGAGCATGACAAAGTTGTCTGCATAGCGGCGGCAGAGCAGGGCACCTTTTGGAGCGCATTTCTTAAAATTTTTACCCAAAATGGCAAGGACTGAATTTGCGATTCCTCTTCCCAGAGAATCTGTGAGATACTGGAAGTTTTCGATGTCGATGCAGACTAATGCGTATTGTGTTGGTTTTGCTTTTGCGAGAAGTTTTTCGGCTTCAATCTTGAAGTGCATCACCGTATAGAGACCCGAAATCTCATCATAATTATACTTATGTTTGAGGCCATGGATTATTCTGCTGGATGCAATGAGGGCGATAATACAAAAAACGAGACATATACAACTGAGCAGAAGATTGAATGAAATTATAGGCATGCAATACTTCCAAAAAAAAGAACAAAATAATTTTACAACAGTTCTTTTTAAAAAACAAATTCTAAATTTAAATTTCCAATTTCCGATAATAAAGTAAGTGTTTTTTACTTGGGGGTAATTATGATTCGTGGCTGGTATATCGGTTCTAGCGGAATGAACGCTCAGCAAAATCGTCTTGATACGATTGCAAACAATCTCGCAAATGTGGACACGGCGGGCTTTAAGCGGGATGTGAGCGTGTCAAAGTCTTTCCCGGAACTTCTCCTTCGCAGAACTGAGGCTGACGGCGTATACAAAACTCCTTTCGGCTCGGCAGACGCAGCCCCGATTATCGGAAAACTGGGACTTGGCGTTGAGACTAACGAAAATTACACTGAATTCGAGCAGGGCTCTTTCCGCGGCACTAACACCAACACTGATTTGGCTCTGGCAGGCGAGGGCTTTTTTGCAGTTGAGACTCCAAACGGAGAGCGATACACGCGTAACGGAAACTTTATCCTTGGAAAAGAAGGAATCCTCACCACAAAAGACGGCTACCCCCTCATGGGCGAGAACGGAATCATCCGCCTTGAAGATGACAAATTCATCGTCAACGAAGACGGAATCATCACTACGAAAGACAACGAAGTAATCGACAGAATTAAAATCGTGCGCTTTGACAACGAGCGATACCTTAAAAAGATGGGAAATTCTTTCTGGGCCTCAAACAATATCTCTGGCGAGGCTTACATTGCGGAAGGCATGGAGCGGCCGAAAATGCTTCAGGGCTATATGGAAACCAGCAATGTAAATGTCGTGAACGAAATGGTCAAGATGATTGAGGTGAACCGTGCCTACGAGGCAAGCCAGAAGACAATCCAGAGCGAGGACAGCATGATGCAGACCTTGTGGAATAAAGTCGCTCTGGCACGATAGTCAATTTTCCCGGCTTTTATAAAAAATAAGAAAAAATACATAAAGCTACTTGTTTTTTTTTTTTTTTCTGCTTATAATTAAAAGATTTTATTTCACTTTTTTGGATAGAGTTTTTTAATGAAAAAAGTCACGGAAAATCAAGTAAAGTTTCCCATCGGGGTAAAACTTGCCATCATAATAGGCTTTATTGTCCTTTCTTCTCTCGGAACGGTTACATTTTTAAATAGCTATTTTGTTTCAAAAGATGTTAGAATCACAGCCGAGGAAAACAATCTTACAATCAACACCCGTTCGGCTTCCGCAGTTCAGTCGGAGCTTGCTTCAATAAGGGCGAATGTCCTGCAGCTTTTGGATTTGATCAATGCTACCAGCGGCAACAGAACGCAGGCGGTTGCAAGGCAGGCCGAGGCGTTTTTTTTTGAGCGTAATCAAAAAGTTGCTGAGATTATCGTTCTTACTCAATATCAGTTTACCCACAATCTTGTAATTCATAGCAGATTAAAAAATACCCGCTTTTTTACTTCCAACGAAATTGACGCGGATATTACTGACACTTTTTTGTCACAGATTGAGAAGAGCCTTGTGCGTTCATGCAAGGGTGAAACCATCGCCATAAATGCTTCTCCTTTTTTTAACTCGGAGATGATAGCCCTTTTACTGCCTTACCGGGAGAATGGTCTTGAGCAGTGCTGTTTGATCCTTTCCAGTCTTGAGGATATTTCCATGATTCTTGGCACTGGTTCTGTAAATGAAAGCTTTATGATTAATGACAGTGATGATATTTTGTGTCATCCTGAAAATAACCGTGTCCGTTCCGGCCAGAGCATGAAAAACCATCCTCTTGTAAAGCTGATGCGGGAGAGCAATCAAAATAATGAAGAAAGCCGGCAGATTATTTACGACTTTGTTAATGAAAAAGGCAAAAATGCAAAATATATTGGTGCCTATCAAAAAATTCCTATGGCTGATATAAGTATTTTTACTTCTGTGGCTCTTGATACTGTCCTTGAGGGAGTTTACACGACTAGAAAAAATAACCTTTATCTTATGGCCATAGTTTTCTTTATCTCTGTTATTTTTATCCTTACATTTGCCCGCTATGCAATTTCAAGGCACTTGCGCCGCCTTACGGCCTGTGCTGAAGAAATCCAGAAAGGAAACTTTAATACAGCCCTTATTTCAATGCTCAACACAAACCGACGGGATGAAATCGGAATTTTAAATAAATCTACCAAAGACGAGCAGGAATTTTTGAACACATTCGCCCGCTTTACAAACAGGGGTGTGGCAAAGGCAATCGCCCGAAAGGAAATTGATTTTGAGCCTCACTTGAAGGATGTTACGATTTTCTTCTCGGATATCCGAGGCTTTACGGCAATTTCCGACGGATTTAAAAACCGCTTCGGCGAGGAAAGCCCGCGGGAAATCATCGGCTTCTTGAACGACTACATGAGCCGCATGGTCAACTGTGTTACCATTTCCGGCGGAACAATCGACAAATTTGAGGGAGACGCAATCATGGCCGTCTGGGGCATTCTCCGTGACGACAGCCTTGATTTTGAAAATCTTCCTGACAGCGATCCCAAAAAGAAGGAACTTGAAAAGCTTCATGCCCAGCATGTTATGTCGGACGCCGTAAGTGCAATCCGGGGGACAATCGCCATGCGTTACGCCCTCATGCAGTACAATAAGGATGCCGAAGCCTTTACCAAAGCCCACGAGCATGAGGCAAAGGCAAAATACAAGCCCCATATCAGAATCGGATGCGGTATCAACACCGGGCGGGCTACTTGCGGTATCATGGGTAGCGAAGACAAAATGGAATACACGGCTATCGGCGACAGCGTAAACTTTGCCAGCCGAACCGAAAGCTCAAACAAGCCTTGCGGCACGGATATTCTTATCACAGAGGATACTTACAATTTACTGAAAAAAGATTTTATCCGCTGCAAGGAAAATAATTTTACCCTTTCCAAAGAAAACGAAGTTAATGAACTTGTAGTTGAGCAGATTCCTGTTGAATTTGAAGTAAAAGGAAAGGGTGCCCAGCATTTTTATGGCGTTGTAAATATGCCAAATTTTGATATTGAAGCATTCTTTAAAACTACGGATAAGGATTTTAAACTTGATTCTGACTGTGCAAGGGCAGTAGGAAAAAATGGTCCCAAAACCTTAAATGAAATGCGAAATTTGCTTGGAATTCCAATTCCTGAATTTGAATCGGTGAACTTGAATGAAGAAGAGAACAAAATTCAGGTTAAGAAATGATTTAGCCGCTCAATTTAGAATTGCAATTTTTCTCTGTTTTTTAGGTGCCCTGACCAGTTATTATCTTTTTCACACAAGTTTTTTTAAGGCACTTTCTAAGTTAGGTGAAGAGCCGATTGCCACTATCACTTTTAAGTATAAGACTGCACAGAGAAAATTTCTTGAGCGGGTAGTTTGGGACAGGCTCAGGCAAAATTCCCCGGTTTATAACGGTGACACAATTCATACTGCGGAGCTTTCTGAGGCTACGGTTTGGTTTCCTGATGGTACTACTCTTGAACTTGCCGAAAATACTATGGCTCAGGTGTTTTTGCATGGTGACGGAACTTTGCTTGCTGATTTAGGTGAAGGTTCTGCAACAGTAGATTCCAGTGAAGGTGGAAACGGACTTACTCTTACTGCTGCAAATATCCATCTCAATGTAAAAAAAGGAACGAAAATTTCTGCCACAAAATCTGACTCAAGCGAAGACATTTCACTTACCGTTCAAAAAGGGCATGCTTCGCTTTCAAATGGAAAGGAGTTTTTACCAGGAGATTCTTTTGCTGTGGATTCAGGCGGACAGACAAAAGAGCTTCTTTCAGTTACAAAACCGCTTCCTGTCGAAAAGTTTCTCTATCATTCTGATGGCATGTGTCCTGTTGATTTTGAATGGAAAAATGCTGGAAATTCTTCTTCAGTTCAGCTTAAAATTGCCAGAGATAAAAATTTTTCAAATGTAGTTCAAAGTCGCGATGTTACTAATCTTTCGAGTATAAGCTTAGATCTTCCAAAGGGGCTTTATTACTGGTCTCTTTCTTCTGGTGACGGAAAAAAGCAGGCTGAAAATCGGCAGGGAAAATTTCAGATTATCCAGTCTTTGAAGCCTTCACTTATAGTTCCTGCACAGGAATACACCTACACTTACCGAAAAGTTCCTCCGTCTGTCCGCTTTATCTGGACTGAAAGTGAGGCAAGTACAGCCTATAATTTTGCAGTTTCAAAAAATCCTGACATGTCAAATCCTGTCATAAATCAGCGCTCTTCAAGTTCTTCCCTGATAATCTCAACTTTGCAGGAAGGCACTTATTATTATCAGGTAACTCCTTATTATGTTTTGAATCGTCTGGGGCTTTCAAATCCTTCTGACATTGCCTCCTTTAAAATCGAAAGACGAAGCGAAATGACGGCACCTCTTTTGCTGAGCCCCGGTGACAAAGAATTTTTAGATAAAACAAAAAAATCGGCAAATCTTTCATGGAAAATGGAGGATGAGCCTGTTACATATCGGGTTTTAGTTTCCTCAAGGGCAGATTTGTCTTCACCCCTCATATCAAAAGAAACAAATGAAAATTTTATTTCCCTTTCTTCTTCTGAATTAAAATCCCTCAAAGACGGAGAGTATTTTTGGGCAGTAAGTCAAAGTGACAGTGAGGGAAATGTCTCTGAACTTTCTAAAATCCGTTCTTTTTATGCAATTAACGGAGAAATTGAGCAGCGAAGCGTGTTTCCGCCGGACGGTTATGAAATATGGGCGCCTCTTTTAAGCGACATGCGCTTTACATGGAAAACCAATCTTTCTTTCACCCATTACATTCAGGTTGCCCGTGATAAGGATTTCAATGACATTGTTTTTGATTCTGAAGCCAGCGGACAGGCTTTTTCCGGTTTAAGACTTTCTGAAGGAGAATATTACTGGCGCCTTACAACAAAAGAGGATAATTTTAAAAGGGCAACGGCTGGAAAAAAACTTTTTGTAGTTCCGGAATTTTCGCCGCCAAAAATTTCTTATCCGACACTTGCAAAAAAAGCTGTCGTGAGGCCCAGTGAAGCCTGTAATTTTGTCTGGGATAAAGAGGAAGGGGCTGACTATTATAGGGTAAAAATTTATAAAAATGAAAGCAATAAGCCTTTTTATGATGAAAACTTTATCAGTGATAATAATATTGATGTAAATGTTGAAAATTTAGAGGAAGGCTCCTATCGCTGGGAAATTCAGGCTTATTCTTATGAAACAGAAACTTCTTCAAGGCGTTCGTCTCTTCTTTCTGATTCAAGATTTATATTGCGGAAAATCAGACCGGCAACTCTTTCTTTCCCGGAAAATGGTGCAAAAATCGGGGGCTGGGAAGCAATCGAAAATCCTCCGTTACTTAAATGGGCTTCGGGGGAAAGTTATTCTTCCGCTCAGATTGTTCTTGTTAAAAAAACTGGTCTTGAGGCTGGAGAAAAAGTTTTTAATCAGACAGGTTATTCTCAAAAACTCCCTCCTTTAAGTTCTGGAACTTATGAATGGACTGTAAAGGCCCTTTCTTATGATGAACTTGATATTTCTTCCATGGAAAAATTTACCTTTACTGTAGAAGAACTTCCTCCTTTTCCGGCCCCTAAAGATGCGGAAACTGATGGAACAGACCTTTTTAACGCTTCATACCTGAAAAAGAAGCCTTACATCTTGTTTAAATGGAAAAGTGTTCCGCGCTGTGAAGATTATATTCTTGAAATCCTTGAAAAGAAAAATAAAGTTCTTTTAAGGCAGATTATTTCTGGAAATGAAAATACAAGCTTCAAGTTTGAAGACTTAAAAAAACTTGACAAAGGAAACTTTACATGGCGGGTAAAAGCTGTCCTTATGACGGAAGATAAAAAAGAAATTTTAATTGACGGAAATACAAGCGAAAATAAATTTACGATTGACTACACTCTGAAGTCAAATGGTGGAAAACGAAAGGACAGGGGAGCTTTATATGCACAGTAAGTTCTTTCTTTTTATGATTATTATGCTGTTTTTCTCTTTTAAGATTACAGGTCAGGGTAACACTTCCGGTCATGCAGAACTTGATTCGGCATCTCTTCTTTCTGAAACTCAAAGTGAAAATGCGGCGGAAAATAAAATAACCCAGCCTTTTGAATGGGAAAGTGCAGGGGATGTTTTAAAATACGAGATTAAAATCTTTAAAATTGATGAAAAAACAGGATTGAAGAATCAGGTTTATTTTCACGAAACTACGGAAGAAGAAAACGAGACCTGCCTTATTTACCTTGATCCTTTGCTTTCTCCCGGTCACTATGAATCAGAAATAAAAGTTTATAATGTCCTGGGAATTCTTGAAGAAAGCCTTACGGCGAGGGAAGAATTTGTTATTCGGCGTGCCTATATGCCTGAAGTGAGGAGCGTGAGCTATCCTCTTTACATGCGTTCTACAATTTATCTTGATGATTTGGACAATGATGGTATAATTGAGGTTGACGGACGTAATCTTTTCATGCCTGATAAAAGCGGAAAAGAACTTACCCTTACAAACTATTTTTTAAAAGGAAATAAAACAATATATCCGGATGAAGTTTTAAGCCATGACGATGAGAGGAACCGAAAAATAAAATTCCGCTTCGATATGAAAAAACTTGATGTCGGGCTTTACCACATGTATGCACAGGATGCATCGGGCTTACATTCAGAGGAAAATTCAGATTCAGAGCTGATCGTAAAATTCAAAAAATGGATGGATCTGGATGTAGAGGGCGGCTACACTTGTCCTGTGGTTTTGCACGATGACACGCTTCCTCTTTATCTTGACTCAAAAGCCTATCCTCTAAGTCTGTATGGAAAACTTGCCTTCATGCCTTTTAAACATTCCTGGGGCTATCTGGGAATAGGGCTCCGCACAAGCATTTCAAGACTGGAGCGAAAGGAAAGCGGATATACAATCGACGGAAATTTGGGAAAACTTCATCTTCTTTTTGTCTATCAGCTTCCAATGTTCCGCAGACGAGTTATGGCCGAGCTTCACGGTGGTGCGGGAATCGGTTATTTTAATAACATCGTTTTTCACTTTCCGAGAAACATTAACTCTGAACCGCTGAATACAGTTTCCCTTTCTTTTTGTGCAGGTTTTTCTTCACAATTTTACATAAATAAAAGGCTTTATTCTGCTTTTGCTCTGGATTATATTTTTACCATGAATAAAGATATGTCTTTGGGAATGCTTGAGCCTTCCCTCAGTATCGGATGGCAGTTTTAGGAGTGAGTTGCATGAAAAAATTTTTCTTACTTTTATTTGTATCAATTTTCTTTCTTTCCTGCGGTGATATACTTTCTCCTACTTTTGATGAGCCTGTAAGGGCATATTTTGAAGAATATACAAATAACGCAGCCATAGAAAAGCACACTTTTCCTTCTGGAGTTGAAAATCCTGACGGAATTTTATGCATTACCAGCGAAAGTGATGGCGTAATCTCCTTTGAAATGCGAAATCCTCAAAAATATCTTCTTAATTTTGATTTTGACTTTTCTGAAAGTGAAATAAAAGATATCGCGGACTATTCTTTTACACAGGCTTCTGACAGGGCGGGCGGAACGCTCACATTTTCCAAAGACTTTTTGTATAAAGTTGATAAAGAAAATACCTCAGGAAAAAATATTTCAGGCCTCATAACTATTGTTGAGCCAAAATCAGGGAGAAGTTTTAAAAGTTATCCCATAAGCCTTCATGCCAACACCGCTCCTCCTTCAGTTCTGGGGGCGGCTTTCCAGCGTTCAAGTGAAGGTGACGATGCAAAATACATAGTCTGCTTTTTTATGCCCGATTTTAACGACGACATCAACATGACTCTTCATAAACAAGATACCCGTGTAATTTATGTAAACGGCGAAAAAAAATACACACAGCAAGGCTTGATTTATAAGAGTGATACTAAAGATGAAAGCGGGAATTTTTCTGACCAGGACACGGCTTTTACTGACACCAAACCAACAATGTACCCGCTTACAGACGATACTTCGGCATTTACTTTTGACTCTACAAAATGCCCCCAAGGTTATAAAGCGCTTTATTATGAAACGGACTGGCCAATTACCACGGACACCAAGACAGCTGATTTTAAAATCGAAGATGATGACGGACTTTCAAACTCATTCGTAATCTCAAACAAGGCAAGCCAGCTTAATCCGCCGACATTCAGTGTATCAACCAATACTGCTTATCCTGCAGATGAAGAAACATTCCAATACACGGTGAAGATAAACCATGACGGACTCTGTACTGATGGAAAGTCAAGCGGAAGCGTCACAATTAATTATACGATTACCGAAACGAACAACGCACTTGTATTTATGGGCGGAACTTCATCAACATTAACAGGAAGTTCATATGAAAGCGCATCTATAAACCTTCAAAATGGAACCTATACTATAAGCGCCTCAGCCAGCAAGGATTATTACATTTCGAGCGATAGTGCAAGTGTAAGCGGTGTAAAGATAAAGAAGCCGGCAGTTTATTATGTAAGCGAAAGCGGTGTGAACTCTGAATCGGCATCAGGTGCAAAGGCTTCTCCTTACAGAACGATTCAGTATGCCATTAATTCATTCAAAAAAGGTATTACGGACGGTGATTATGAAAATGATGGTGTCTGTAACATTTATGTAATGACAGATTTGACTCCGCCAGAGGGTTTTGACTGGAGCACAAACAACAATTCTTTTGTAGAAATTCCATCCGAACTTTCTGGAGCTACAGTAAACATCACAGGCTACGGCGGAAGAAGGACGATAAGCGCGCAAAATGACGGAACGGCGATTCGCTCCCTGTTGAAGGTAGACGCAGGAACTGTAACTGTAGACGGAATAAACTTTACCGGCGGATATACAAACAGTTCCGCTAATCCAATTATTGCGCTTGCGGGAAGCGCCACGGTTTCCATTTCAAATTCAAAGATTTACGAAAATACTCTTGCATCTGATAATGGACAGCTGTCACTTATTCAGTCAGCCGGAGCTTTTGTTATGAATAATGTTGTCATATCTGATAACAGTCAGATTGTAGGAGCTGGTGCAAATCCAATGAATCCTCCTGCTTTCTATGCAATTAATCAGACAGCTGGACAAGTTACGCTTACAGACTGTTCAATTACAAGCAGTGGAACAGGACATGGTTCATACTGGATTTTGATATGTGCAAGGTCCGGAACTTTCACTATGAATGGTGGTTCAATCAGAGATAATACCGGCTGTAATAATGTCTTATCTAACGATGCAAATGGCACAACTCTTAATGATGTAGTGATTGATAATAACGGAGATGAATGGGGCGATATAATTTTAAATACCGGAGGATTGTCCTTAACTGGATGCACTGTCACCGGCAATACGGGCGGATACAATGGTCTTATCACAAACTGTTCAAGCGGAACTCTTAACTTAACTGATACAGAGATAAAGAATAATAATCTGGTTGCCAATGCATATGCCGGAGCAGGAGTTGATTATTACAATTGTGGCGCTGCCGTATGGAATGAAGGTAGCCTTACCCTTGACGGCTGTACTGTTTCTGGAAACACAATTAACAAGGCAGACGGAAGAGGCGCCGGTATTTACATGAAGGCTGGAACCAGCTCCAGCCTGACTCTAAAGGGAAAGAATTATATCTACGACAACTATAACAAGGGTGTTGCTTCTCCAAAAAGGGATGACATCTATCTGCCGACAGGCAGCGTAATTACTGTAGACGGCAACATCTCAGGAAGCAAAATCGGCGTAAACGTTCCGTGGGAATCATCTGATTCTGGTGCACCACGAATCGGAGTGCCAGCCGCCTTTACATCAGGTTACGGAACTTACAATACAGCCTTGCCGGGTGAAATCTTTATCGCAGAAAACGGCTACGGCATTAGCACAGACAGCTCTGGCGAAGCGGCCTTTGCCGTAAGCGGCGGCGGAATGTATACGGCGCTGGATTACACCGTAAACCTGACCGCTTCTTCTGTAAAAGCAGCTTTGAATAAGGCAAAAACCGTTACCGTAGCCGTAAGCGGAACAAGAAAAGAACCTGTCGGATCGCCAAAAGACCTTTACTACAACAATGCAGACGGCGAATTCTACACAGATTCTGGCCTCACCGCAAAAGCCGCCGGCGACGACAACACGGTAGACTTTGCCGCCGCCCTGTATAACGGAGCAACAAAAATTGCGGACTGCGAAATAGGTCATCCCGAACTTGATTCGGGATCCATCCTTGTTACAGTTCCGGCCATTGCCTTTGAAGATACCTACACTCTTAGAATAACTTCTACCTTCCTTGGAGTGACAAAAGATACGAGTATTGAGTACAAGGTAATTCCTGTCCACGAAGGCTTTGTGCTAGTTGACGGCACAACAATAACAGGAAGCGAGACCTGGACACCTTCATCAAGCGTGTTCGTGAGCGGAAGGAGCCTTGACATACCTGACCTGATTGTGTGCGACCACGAGGTAACTCAGGCAGAATACGAGGTATACTGCAAATACGCCTCAAAAAGCCCAATCGACACTTGCGGAATGGGCGACAACTACCCTGCATATTATGTGAACTGGTATGATGCGGTAGTCTACTGCAACTTGCGCTCAATTGCAGAAGGCTTGACTCCGGCATACGCAATCGGCGGAGAAAAAGACCCGACAAAATGGAGCGGAATTGTAGGAAACGCAACGGATAAATATTGTGGTCCATCTTCAACAAACAGTGCATGGAACGGCATGAGTTTTGACACTACAGCAGACGGTTACCGCCTGCCCACAGAAGCGGAATGGGAGTACATTGCAAGGGAAGGAAAAACAAGTGGCACAAGATACAGCGGAAGCGACACTATAGATGATGTGGCATGGTATCTTATAAACTCAAGTGGCAAGGCACACGAGGTAAAGGGCAAGAACGCAAACAGCTTAGGTATTTACGACATGAGCGGAAACGTAAAAGAATGGTGCTGGGACTGGAAAGAAGTAAACATTTATGCTTCTACCGGTGCCACCGGCCCGGATTCTGGTTCTTACCGCGTCTTACGCGGCGGTTCTATGAACAACACTACGGACTACAACGCCGTGTCTTTCCGGCTCGACAACGGCTACCCGACCGACAGTACCTTCACCCTTGGTTTCCGCGTTGTGCGTAACGCGCAGTAGTCTTGTCATTCCCGCGCAGCCATGTCATTATCGGGTTTAACCCGATAATCCCCTGCATGAGATTGCCCGGTCAAGCCGGGCAATCTCATGTCGTGCGGACGGCAGGCATCTAAAAGGAGACGAATATATGAAGAAAAGGACACTGATTACAAAACTGACTCTTTTGTGCGTGGGGCTTTTGTTTTTTGCCTCATGTTCCGACCTGCTTGGTTTTCAGGAAGGAACGTCTTCTGCCCGGACTGGTGGAAATGGTAAAGTCATTTTTACCGGCACAATCAGCGTAAGCGGCGCCCTTCCTGCGGCCTTGAGTCATGCCACCGAAAGCAGTCATGCTGACGGTGACAGTGTCGCCTCCCGCTCGGCTCTGCCTTCCATCACCATTGGCGATGACTATTACTACTATGTCACTGCCACCAAGACGGACGGCAGCGAACCTTTCAATATAAACAGCCTCAGTACCCCGAATCCCTTCACTACAACAAACGGCGTGACTTTTGCCCTGGAACTTGCAACCGGAAAGTGGAATATTGAGTGCGGCATAAAAAAAGCGAAAATTTCGGGCACGACGTCAGAGAATGACCTTCCTGTCATGAGCGACACATACCTAGCACCCTTGACAAGCGCAAATCCTGTAGTGAACCACACCTTCTACCCAAAGCCAAGCCAAAATGGAAATGGACTTGTTGGCTTAAGCATGACCATCCCGACAACAGTAACGACTGTGACGGCGACTTGCAGCAATTCTGCTTGGGGAGATAACATTAGTGTTTATGTCGGGGGAACTATCGTTACTGTCATGACAAAGAATATGACATCTGGCGGCTCAACTCCCTCCGGCTCTTACGAAGTCGCTTTTAATTTTTATGATGAAAATAACATTCTTTTATACTCCACGGTGCAGACCATAAATGTCTTTGAAAACATGACCACAAACACCTGGGTAAGTGACGGAAGTGGAATAATAAACGAGAGCGGCGACTTTAATCTTACTTCTGCCCTCATAACTCAGTTTGCCCGCACCACATTTTATGTGGGCAGTACCAGTGTGGGCGCTGCCAGCAACGACACAGGAAACGGAAGCCCTTACGCTCCCCTTGAAACAGTCAATAAGGCGGTGGAAGTCATTGCGGCCACAGGCAACGGTTCAAAGGATTACAGAATTTATGTAAGCGGAACTGTGACAGGAGCGCAGGAGATTTCTGGCGCAGTAAACGGAAAGGCACAATCAATTACGATTCAGGGCTACAACGGACTTGACACAAACGGAGAGCCCAAAGATGAACTTAACGGAAACAATGAAGGAAGCTCTCTTACTATTGATACAAATGTTTCTGTCACAATCAAAAATCTAAAAATCACCGGGGGAAGTGGAACTCCTGTGAGCGGGCGTCAGAGGGGCGGCGGCATTTACGTAAAAAGCGGAAGCGTAACTCTGAGTGAAGGCACTCTTATTACTGGTAACAATGCAGATCATGGCGGAGGCATTTATGTTGAATCTGCTGCCACTGCCCTTATAGCAGGTGGAGAGATAAGCGCAAACACTGCTAATATTTACGGTGGCGGAATTTACAATCGCGGCAATGTATTTGTCTATGGAAATTCAAACTTCAAGAATAATTCTTGCACTGTAAGCATGCAATATGGCGGTGCTGTTTACAATTCTGGAAACTTGTACTTAGGTTACAGTTCTGCTTCTAACAAATCAGAATGGAAGGGAGAAATTTCTGGAAACAGTGCTGTTTCTGCAGGCGCAATCTGGAGTGCCGCAGGGGCAAAGGTCTGCTTTGATTCAGGAACGATAAAAGGCAACTCTGCAAATTGGAATGGACAGAATCAAAGTCTTCTTATAATGGGAACAGGAGTATTTGAAATGGGAGGCAGTGCATACATTGCTTCTACAGACCCTGTATATTTATGTGCCTTTGGGTCAGATGATATTATTTCACCTGTTACCATTACTTCTCCTCTTACAGCCCACAGCGCAAGCGCCCAGATTACCCTTACCCCGTCGGAATGGAAGCGGGGAACAACAGTGGTTCAGGCAGATGGAACGAATCTTACAACCCTAAAAAAAGACGGTGAGTATGATTATACAAATTATTTTGTATTAACAGATTCTGACTGGAATACAAAACCTTCGACAGATAATAAGTCACTCATGCTTGATGCTCCGATTTATGTTGCTGGAACAGGCCGCGATGACACTGGCGACGGCACAAAAGCAAAGCCTTATGCTACTATTGCAAAAGCCATCGAACTGCTGACAGATAAGGACACAGACTACACAATCTACATTGACGGAACAGTTACGGGCGCGCAGACAATTCCGTCTACTCTCAAAAAGGATGGAACCGGAACATACAAAGCACAATCTGTTGTTATTTGCGGTGCTACGGGTAATACGACAGACATCCTTAATGGTGGATTTACCCAAACATCAAACGGAACAACACTTAAGATTCTTACCGATGTTCCCGTGACAATCAAAAATCTAAAAATCACCGGTGGATATGCGGCCCAGTCTTCTGCAGGCGGCGGCGGGATTTATGCCAAAGGTGATGTTACCCTTTCAGAAGGCGCTCTTGTTTCTGGAAATTACACTGCTTCTTGTGGCGGCGGAATTTACAATTATTCTAAAAACCTTACTATTGAAAGCGGCGCAGAAATTTCTGGCAACGGAGAAACAGGTCCTGTAAATGATGCCGGCGGCGGTGCTATTTTCAATTATGGCGGAACAGTTATGATTAGCGGTGGAGTTATAAAATCAAACTATGCAAACCATAACGGCGGTGCAATTTATAATGAAGATGGAACCTGCTACATTTACGGCGACACCTTGATTGGAAAGGAAGTTTCTGTGGCTCCAGACAACTGGAGTAATGGCTCTAACAGAGCCGAAAATGGCGGCGCAATTTACAATAAGTCCGGCAATATTTATATTGGCTACAAAAATAACAACGGAACGCCAGCGAAAGATGATGAAGCCAGTGTAAAAATTATGGGAAATGCAGTAAAAACAAGCAGTTCAAAAGGTGGTGCTATTTATGTTGCGGCCGAAACTTTGCAGATTGCAAAAACCTGTATTGGCTTTAACTATTCTCCATACAGTGGAGCTGGAATTTATACAAAGGGTCGTGTCAGCTTGCTCGAAGATGCAGTTGTAAAAGGAAATAAAGCTTTCCAAAATAATGCCTCTAGTTATGGTGGTGGTGTCTATATTGACCAAGGTGGCCAATTGAGCATGGGCGGTAATTCTATTATCGGTGGAAGTGAAAGTGGAGACGCAAATACAGCAGCCAAAGGTGGCGGTGTTTATGTTTCAAGCAGTGCTCAAACTACCCCTGCAGGCGTTACATTCGGAGCAGCAAATTCAACTCAGAGCATTATGGGAAACTCCTCAACAGAGGCTGGTGGCGGTGTTTATATAAACGGACTTTATGCAACATTCACTATGCACTCAGGATCTATCAGCAATAATAAGCTTGTTGGCGGAGAAACTGGTGGCGGTGGAATTCATGTGGCGGAGGGAACCCTTAACTTTGAAGGCGGCGAAATCAGCGGGAATGTCATTGAAACTCCTTCTAGCACCAACATAAAAGGTGGGGCAATCGACATTGGTACAAGCGGAAAATTTAATATAAAAGGCGCAGTCTCAATTCCGTATGGCGGAGAAACTGGTAAAAATGATGTTCGTATTAATACTAGTACTGCAATTACAATTACAGGCGCAATCACAGGCACTGACACGGATATTCGGCTAATTCCGTACAGCTATTCAGAAGGAGAGGCTGTTCTTGCCCTTGCGGATGGTGTCACGAACACAACTATAGCTATTGCCCGCACAAAATTCTCGTTAAGTAACAGCGATTATTCTATCAGCACTGCCGGTAAGATTGTTGTGCCTTTTAGTCCAGATGGTGTTATTTCAGCAATAAAGGGTATTACAAAGAGTGATACGGAACAGACTTTCACATATACTGTTAAAGGTACAGCTGGTAGTGATTTCTTAACGAAGCTTTATGCCGCATTGGGGGATCCGGAGCAAACAAATGCAAATACGAATCTTAAGAATCAATATAATCAGTTTGTAAAATGGATAGAACTTGATCTTTCTGAACTTGTACTTACTGAACTTCCTGCAAATGCCTTAAAAAATCTTGGTGTTTTAAAATCTCTGATACTTCCGAAGACTCTTACTTCGCTTGGTAATGATGCTATATATGGCTGTGACCATATTGAAAACTTAACATTTTATGGAAATATACAGACTTACGGCTCATCTCCTTTTCCTACATACGCGCTAAAGACTATAACAATGCTTGACGGTAATGCTGGAAAAATTTGTAGCTATGCATTTAATAATGTCAATAAGCTTGAAACTGTCTACTTGCCAGCATCTCTAAAATCAATTGAAAATTATGGTTTTGCCTATTGTGAACCAGATAATGAAATTAAAATGATTTTTGCGGGAACAAAAGAGCAGTGGAGCAATGTGGAAAAGGGAAGTAGGTGGAATTATAACTCTAATTTCAGTACGATAATCTGTTCTGACGGAAATACAACACCATAACTTCTAGCATCTATTGAAGCGTGAGAGATAGTAGTGGCAGCCCGCGAGGGCTGTTCCGTAGCGAAGCGGAGGAATGGAGTGCGGTTAGCACGGAACCACGGATAGCCCGACCTGCCGCAAGGCAGGGCACGCCCAAAAAATCATTTCCTCCTGCAGTTGTTTTCCATGTAACAGCTGGGGAATTTTTTTGTCTTATTATGACTGTGTGTTGGAAAGAGTTTCCAATACCTTATCCAAAGGAGCGTTCATTTTCTCAGCTGCAAGTTGAGGTGTAATATTAAAATCCTTTACAGCGATTACAGCCGCCTCAATCGCTTTCTCCGTGGCTCCCTGCAAAAGCCCTTCTTGCCGGGCGGCTCTCATTATGTCCCTGTCGTGTAAATTCATAGCGGCGTAGTCCCTCCTGAATATCTCGTTGTCCTTTATCTTCTCAACCTGGGCTGAGAGACGGTTCGAGAAATCGTCCTTGCCCGGTTCGTTCGTGTGTATGAAGCGGAGGAAGGCACTTATTCTCTCGTCCTTCGCCTCATCGTACGCACTTGCATTATAAATGACTTTGAGCGATTTGTCATTCAAATTCACCGCAGGGTTCTCCTCGCAGATATTCCTGAATGTGTAGCACGGAAACCCGTAGCGCTTTTTGTTTTCGTCCTTGAAGGGGTCCTGCTTGCATATAAAGAGGATGTAGCTGTCCTTGAGCTCCGAGTAGTCCTCCCCTTTCATGAGGCTGTCCATGTCTATCATGCTCAGATTGTGCGTAATTTTTATCGTAAAATCGTTAAATATGCTTAACAATTTTATAAATATATTGTAAACTACACTTATGGAAAAACTTACAGAACTCTTCAGAAAGAAAATTTCTTCAACAAGTCTGGACTTTGTAAGAAGTCTTGAAAGCCAAATCAACTGGGATGCCAGGCTTATCTGCATACGTGGTGCCAGGGGAACCGGAAAAACAACCCTTATGCTGCAGCACATAAAAAAGACATTCGGAAACAATCTTTCGAAAGTCATTTATGTAAGCCTTGACAATCTCTATTTTGCGGATAACTCCCTTGTAGATTTTGCAGACAGCTTTGCAAAGCGAGGTGGAACTCACATTTTTTTTGATGAAGTTCACAAATATCCTGACTGGTCAAAGGCTCTGAAAAATATCTACGATGATTATCCGGAGCTTCACATTGCCTTTACAGGTTCTTCCCTTCTTGAAATTCTTAACGCCCGTTCAGATTTAAGCCGCCGGGCCCTTGTGTATAATATTCAGGGGCTTTCTTTCAGGGAATATCTTAATCTGCTTGCAAAAACAGATTTTCCAGTCCTCACTCTGGAAGAGATTATTGAAAACCACGAAAGCATTTCTGCTGATATTGTCTCTAAAATCAGGCCCTTTGAGTATTTTGAAGATTACTTAAAGTTCGGCTATTATCCTTATTTTTTAGAAGGAAAGGATGATTACTATGACAGGCTGAACGAAACCGTGAATATGATTCTTGAAATTGAGCTTCCGCTTTTAAGAAAACTTGATGTCTCTTACATTGCAAGAATAAAGAAACTTTTGACTGTGATTGGAAAATCAGCTCCATTTATTCCAAACACGACGGAGCTTGCCTCAAAGATTCAGATTGCCAGACAGACCCTTCTGCAATACTTCCAATATCTTGAAGAGTCTCGGCTAATCTTTCAGGTGTTTAAGGAAAGCCGTGGCCTTGGAACTTTAGAAAAGCCTGACAAAATATTTTTGGAAAACACAAACCTCATGTTCCTTCTTGGAAAAGCAGAGACAAATACCGGCAATGTCCGTGAAACTTTTGCATTCAATCAGCTGAGCAAGAATCACGAAGTCCTGTTTTCTGAACAGAGCGATTTTCTTGTGGATAAGAAAATCACTTTTGAAGTGGGCGGTAAAAATAAAAAGCGAAAACAGATAAAAGAGATTCCCGATTCTTTTATTCTGGCAGATGATATTGAATTTGGCACAGACCGAAGAATTCCCCTCTGGCTTTTAGGATTTTTGTACTGAAAGAACCGGGCAATGCGCCATGCGGGGCTTGCCAGACTTTTAAGTTTATCTTACTCTACTAGAGTGAACTCTAGTAGAGTAAAGTCTAGTGAATTGTAATATAACAGGATAAACGGAGAGGTTTATGGAAAGATTGAACAAAAGTGTAACCAAGCATTTGAATAGATGGGGGGGGTACAGAAAACTAGTTTAATTCTGTTTTTCTTGTCCGCAGTGATTTTTGCTTCCTGCTCCAACATGCTGGCTTCTCAGGGGGAGTCTTCTTCCGCGAGGGGCTGTGAGACGGGTAGCGTGGTTTTTAACGGCTCCATCTGCGTGACCGGTGCCCTTCCTGCGGCCTTGAGTCATGCCGAACTTGATTCGGCATCTCAAAGTGTCGCCTCCCGCTCGGCTCTGCCTTCCATCACCATTGGCGCTGACTATTACTACTATGTCACTGCCACCAAGACGGACGGCAGCGAAACTGTCAGCAGAAACACTCCTTCTGATTTTGACACAACAAACGGCGTGACTTTTGCCCTGGAACTTGCAACCGGAAACTGGAATATTGAGTGCGGCATAAAAAAAGCGGAAACTTCGGGCACGACGTCAGACGATGACCTTCCTGTTATGAGCGACACATACCCAGCACCTTTGACAAGCGCAAATCCTGTAGTGAACCACACTTTTTATCCAAAGCCAAGCCAGAGCGGAGAAGGCAAAGTTGAACTTAAAATCAGTGTTCACTCTGGAATTTCGGAATTTGGACGAGTGACTGCAAGCTGTTCAAAATCGGCCTGGGCTGAAAAAGTTAGCGAACCATCGTATGACGGGAGTAGTGGAAAATGGATTATACAAACATCCAATACGCTTCCAAGCGGCACTTACGAAGTCACTTTTAATTTTTACAATACAAGCAATATCCTTTTATACTCAACAGTTCAGACCATAAATGTCTTTGACAATATGCTCACAAACACTTGGGTTTCAGACGGAAGTGGAGCGATTGACGATGAAGGAACTTTCGCACTATCCAGCAATCTTGTCTCTTCTTTTGCCCGAACTACATTTTATGTAGGACAGACCTCGGCCGCTACAAGCGTGAAAGTCACTGCCGACGACATCACAGGAAGCGGAAGCCCTTACGCTCCATTTGCCTCAGTCACAAAGGCGGTGGAAGTCATTGCGGCCACAGGCGACATTTCAAAGGACTACAGGATATTCATTTCTGGCGAACTTTCTGGATCGGCTGAAATTACTCCACCTTTTAACGGAATGGCAAACTCTCTTACCATAGCGGGTTTAAACGGATTGGATTCAAACGGAGAACCAAAAGACTCTCTTATCGACAGCACTGAAAAAGTTTTATCTGTCATGACAAACGTTCCTGTAACTATAAAAAACCTTGCCATAAAAGGCGGAACAACAGGACTTAGCGTTGGCCCGGACTACACAAATGTTGTAATTGAAAGCGGAGTTTTAATAACGGACTGCAAACAGGGCGCATGCGTTCACTCAGGCGCAAGTCTTACTATGAAGGGCGGAAAAATAAGTGGAAATGTAGGAATCGCTGAAGGTGCTGGCGTAGAAACTGCTAATGACACAAGTTTTACTTTTGAAGGTGGCGAGATAAGCGAAAACGAAGCGACAGGAAATGGCGGTGGTGTTTACATAGCTAACTCTGCCACTTTTACCATGACAGGCGGAACAATAAAGAAAAACAAGGCCGCTAGTGGCGCAGGAATTTACAATAGCGCACAGAATACCGCACCGTCAAGCTCCATTACAAACGGAACTATAACAGAAAACGAAGCATCAGAAAAAGGTGGCGGAATTTGCAATACAACCCACAGTGTTCTTACAGTCACAGGCGGTGAAATAAGCAAAAATACCGCTCCT
>ODAI010520183.1_pt1 | contig 21118 bp, 19 predicted proteins | sample 1539321 | NCBI WGS metagenome assembly ODAI01 (sample SAMN02144231, study PRJEB22623) | gut metagenome | biome: sheep rumen | host: Ovis aries | place: New Zealand | reverse complement strand
GCTGTTTATCTTTGTGAAAAAAGGCACAGCCCGTATTTCACCTCTTTTTTCACCGAGGAAGAGCAGGCATATGCCAGGCAATATTTAAAGTCGGTGCATTATGACAACTATAGCTTTTTCGGCGGTTATGATAACAGTGAACGCAAAGTATTGGGTTTGTTTTATGACGAACCTCAGCCGTTTCCGGTTAAAGCAATTCTTTTCACTTTTCGTAAAAACGACAAGCTTACTCACAGGGACTTTCTCGGTTCGTTAATGTCGCTTGGAATTCAACGTGATACTGTCGGCGATATTTTGGTTGAGGACGGCAGAGCTGTTGTTTTTGTCAAAAGTGAAATCCGGGATTATATTTCATCCCAAATTTCGAAGATAGGCAGAGTGGGTGTAGCTGTATCGTCCTTTGACGCTTCGGATTTGCCGCAAGGCAGAGGATTTGAAGAAAAAGAATTTACGGTAAGCTCCATGAGGCTTGATAATATAGTTTCGGCTGTTTCGGGTTTATCGCGTGAAAAAGCTAAAAACTTGTTAATTTCCGGCAGTGTCAGTGTTAATCATCTGCCGTGCCAAAAAATCAGCCGCGTATTAAATGAAGGCGACAAGCTGACAATACGCGGAAAGGGAAAGTATGAAATATGCGGTGTTAACGGGGTAACAAAAAAACACCGTATCAGAATATCAATAATTTATTACAGATAAGGAGAGCAAAAAATGCTTACAATTGATGAAATTAAAAACATCAGTTTCAGAAAAGCTACTTTAAGCGGCGGTTACAGAGCAGAAGACGTTGACGCGTTTATTGATGAAGTAATCGCGTCATTTGAGCAACTTAAAAAGGAAAAAACCAATCTTGTTCATAAGATTGACAGACTTGCCACACGCCTTGAGGAGTATAGATCCGATGAGGAAACTGTAAGAAACGCACTGCTCACATCACAGAAGATGAGCGACGCCTGCATTAAAGAAGCCAAAGAAAAAGCCGCAAGAATTATTCGTGACGCCGAAGTTAAGGCTCAGGATCTTGTAGTTGAGGCAAATAAAATGACTGCGCTTGAGAAAGAAAATTATCTTGCGCTTCAGGCTGACGCAGTTAACCTCAGAAATGAGCTTATCGAACTTTACAGCAGTCACATTAAGACAATCGACGATCTTCCCACAACCGCTGATGTTAATCAGTCAAGGGAAGAACTTGATAAAAAATATCCCACAGAGCCTGTTGAGCATACTCAGGAGCCCGAGAGAATTCAAGAGGCGCCTGTTCAGCAGCCTGTTAAGACTTCCGTACCTCAGATTGTCAGCAGCGATACAACAAGGGTGCCTTTAAAGAAGAGCGGAAAATTCAGCCAACTGAAGTTTGGCGATAATTACGACGTTTCCGACGAATAATAATTTTATTGGAGAGAGCATATAAATGTGTAAGGAATGTAAGGATTATAACGCAACGCTTAATCTTCCCAAAACAGAATTTCCCATGCGCGCGGGTTTGCCTAAAAGCGAACCTGTTATGCTGAAAAAATGGGAAGAAGATAAACTTTATGAAAAGCTTATGGAGCATAACGACGGCAAACCTTTGTTTGTTTTGCACGACGGTCCTCCGTACGCTAACGGTGATATCCACCTCGGACACGCGCTTAATAAGATTTTGAAGGATTTTATAGTGCGTTATAAGAATATGGCAGGCTTTAAAGCTCCGTATGTTCCGGGATGGGATACTCACGGACTTCCCACAGAGCTTAAAGCAAGACAGAAGGCAGGTATCGGAAGTTCCGCGGATATTTCCGTTGTCGAACTCAGAAAGCTTTGCGAAGAGTTTGTAACCGGATATATCAACGACCAGCGCGAACAGTTTAAGCGTCTGGGCGCAATCGGTGAATGGAATCATCCTTATGTTACCTTAACTCATGAATTTGAAGCCGAACAAATTAAGGTTTTTGCCGAAATGGCGGACAAGGGCTATATATATCGCGGCTTAAAGCCGGTTTACTGGTGCCCCGAGTGTAAAACCGCCCTTGCGGAAGCAGAAATTGAATATGCGGAAGATCCGTGTCACTCAATTTATGTTAAGTTCAATGTTACCGACGACCTCGGTAAATTTTCCGCGATGGGAATCGACCCGTCAAAGGTTTACTTTGTAATCTGGACAACCACCACATGGACGCTTCCGGCAAACGTCGCAATTTGCGTAGGTCCCCGTTATGAGTATTCCGTCATCAAATCCGGCGACGAATATTATGTAATGGCTACCGAGCTTTACAAATCCGCTATGGAAGAAGCCGGTATTTCAGATTATGAGGTAGTAGCTACGGTCAAGGGCAGTGAGCTTGAATACATGAAGACTCAGCACCCCTTCCTTAACCGTGAATCGCTTATTATTGTCGGCGACCACGTCACTCTTGAAAGCGGTACAGGCTGCGTTCATACGGCGCCCGGTCACGGTGTTGACGACTACAATGTCTGCCGCAATTATCCCGAAATTCCCGTAATTTGCCCTGTTAACGGCGACGGTGTTCTCACTGAAGAGGCAGGCGAATTCGCAGGCCTTACTACTGATGAAGCAAACAAAAAGATTGCGATTAACCTTGACGCTTCCGGAGCGTTGTTTGCTCTTAAAAAGATTATTCACCAATATCCGCATTGCTGGAGATGTAAGTCACCGATTCTGTTCAGAGCAACCGACCAGTGGTTCTGCTCTGTTGATGACTTCAAGGATGAGGCGGTTGACGCGATTAATACCGTGGAGTGGATTCCTGCTTGGGGTAAGGACAGAATCACCTCGATGGTTCGCGACAGAAAAGACTGGTGTATTTCACGTCAGAGAAAATGGGGCGTTCCTATTCCTATCTTCTACTGCCGTGACTGCGGCGAGCCTTATATCAATAAGGAAGCTATGCTTGCTGTTGCCGATTTATTCGGTAAGGAAGGCTCAAACGCGTGGTTTGACCATGACGCCGGCGAAATTTTGCCTGAAAATACTAAATGTCCAAAATGCGGATGTCAGTCATTTGATAAAGAAAAAGATATTATGGACGTGTGGTTTGACAGCGGTTCATCACATACAGCTGTCTGCAAACGCCGTGATTATCTTAAATTCCCTGCCGATTTGTATCTTGAGGGTAACGACCAGTACAGAGGCTGGTTCCAGTCCTCACTGCTTACATCGGTAGCTACAACGGGTGTTGCACCGTATAAAACCGTTCTTACTCACGGTATGATTCTCGATATGGAGAAGCGCAAAATGAGTAAGTCGCTCGGCAACGGTATCAGCCCTCAGGAAGTAATTAAACAATACGGCGCCGACGTGCTCAGACTTTGGGTTGCTTCCTGCGATTACCAGTCCGACGTAAATATTTCATTTGATATTCTGAAACAGCTCTCCGAAGCTTACAGAAAAATCAGAAATACCGCAAGATATATTCTCGGCAATCTTTCTGATTTTAACCCCGATACAGACATGTTAAGCGTAGACGAGCTTATGCCTATTGACAAATGGGCTGTTGAAAAGCTTAACGAGCTTATTGAAAAGGTTAAGGAATCATATGACAAGTATGAGTTCCACATGGTATATCACAGCATTCATAACTTTTGTGTTGTTGATATGTCCAACTTCTACCTCGACGTTTTGAAGGACAGACTTTATACCGAGAAGGCTGACAGCAAAGCGCGCAGAGCCGCTCAAACAACCATTTATCTTATCCTTAACGCTATGACGAGAATGTTAACTCCTATTCTCGCGTACACTTCCGATGAAATATGGAAGTTTATGCCTCATAGCAAGGGTGATGTTACGGAGCATGTAATTTATAACGACATGCCCTCTAAGGTTGACTTTGCCGCCGACGGTGACTTTATGAATTTCTGGGCGGATATTCAGGCTTTAAGAGATGAAGTCAAGAAGGCCATTGAGCCTTTAGTAAAGGAAAAGTCAATCAAAAGTTCGCTTGAGGCAAAGGTTACTCTTGCCGCGGGAGGAACTAAGCTTGATTTCCTTAAAAAAGCGGAAAATGAACTTGCCGCCGTATTTATTGTTTCCGAGGTTGAAATTACCGATAATAACGGTGAGCTTGAAATTACAGTTGAAAAAGCAGAAGGCGAAAAGTGCGAACGTTGCTGGTCCATCAGCAAAACTGTAGGTAAAAACAGCGAACATCCCACTATTTGCGCGCGCTGCTGTGATAACCTTAAATAATTTACTTTATAAATCGGTGTGATTATTATTGCACCGATTTATTAGCATAAAACGGAGGAAATATGCCGTATATCGCATTATTAATAGGAGCGCTGATTGCCGTCCTTGACCAAGTTATCAAATTTTTTGTTACAGCTTACCTGAAGCCTGTCGGCACCGTTAACGTACTCGGTGATGTTTTTAAGCTCACCTATGTAGAAAACCGTGGCGTTGCCTTTGGTATGTTCCAGGGAATGCAGTGGATTTTTGTGATATTAACAATTGCAATGTTGGGTGTTATAATCTTTTTAATGTTTAAAAAACGCCCTAAAAGCAAATTTTTCTATGTTTGCGCTGCTTTAATAATCGGCGGCGGCATAGGAAACCTTATTGACCGGGTATTCTACGGATACGTAATTGATTACTTAAGTCTTTCATTCTTTCCTCCGGTTTGCAATTTCGCCGATTACTGCATTACTATCGGTGTATTCCTGTTGGCTGTATATTTGTTCTTTTTCACGGACGCCGTTAAAAACGACAAAAAGGAACTGAAAAATGACTGAGCATTTTTTGACATGTGAAACAGACGGAGTCAGACTTGACAAGTTTATTTCCGACTGCGATATCGGTTTGTCCAGAAACGCCGCCGTTCAGCTCGTTGAAAAGGGTATGGTTACTGTTAACGGTAAATCCGTTAACAAGAAATATAAGTTAAAACCGGGGGAGAGCGTAGTTGTTAATATACCCGATCCCATACCGTATGAAGCAAAGGCTGAGGATATTCCGCTTGATATTATTTACGAGGACAATGACCTGCTGGTTGTCAATAAGCCTAAAGGTATGGTTGTTCATCCGGCGGCAGGCAATTATAATAAAACTTTGGTGAACGCGCTGATGTTTCACTGCGGTGACAGCCTTTCGGGAATAAACGGTATTATGCGTCCCGGAATTGTTCACAGAATTGATAAGGAAACAAGCGGATTGCTTATAGTGGCAAAAAATGATATGTCACACAGCTTTCTGGCGGAACAAATAAAGGAGCACAGCTTTACACGCGAATACGAAGCGGTGGTATTCGGTAATCTTAAATCCGACAAAGGAACTGTTGACGCGCCTATCGGAAGAAACCCAAATGACCGCAAGAAGATGTGCATTACCGAAAAAAGCAGTAAATACGCAGTTACGCATTACGAAGTTATTGACAGGTACAAAGGATATACACACATTAGATGTATCCTTGAAACCGGCAGGACTCATCAAATCCGTGTTCACATGGCAAGCCTCGGACATCCTGTTGCCGGGGATACGGTATACGGTGTTAAAAACGAGAAAGTCAGTTTTAACGGTCAGTGCCTGCACGCCCGTAAAATAGGTTTTATTCATCCAACCACAAGGGAATATATGGAATTTACCTCGGATTTACCCGAATACTTTGTGAAATTCTTGGATAAGCTTAAAAATATAAGCAAATAGTATTCTTTTTTAAAAAAACACTTGCATTATCTAACAGTTTGTGGTAATATATTAAGGAATTTGGTTCCGTCGTTACTCGCGACGTGGCTCAAATAACGGCAATGCCGTCATTTAAGAACTGATAGTCCGCTGCTTTAGGGTATGAATATCGGAAAAAATTAGGAGGAAAAAATGGACGCATTAAAAACAATCGCAGCGAGCTCAGTGAAGGAAAGTACTCCTGAGTTTGGCATCGGTGATACTGTAAGAGTATCAGTTAACATTCGTGAAGGTAACAGAGAAAGAATCCAGATGTTTGAAGGTACTGTTATTGCCAAAAGAGGCAGTGGCGTAGCTGAGACATTCACCGTAAGAAGAGTAGCTTACGGCGTTGGCGTTGAAAGAGTATTCCCGCTTCACTCACCCAACGTAAAGGATATCAAGGTTGTACGTTACGGTAAGGTTCGCAGAAGTAAGCTCTATTATCTCCGTGACAGAGTTGGTAAGGCTGCTAAAGTTAAGGAACAAATTCGTAAGTAATTCTCGAATACACAAAAAGGGAACTGCTTAGTTCCCTTTTTTCACTTTGCGGAATAATTCGACATTTTACGCCGCCTTTAATCAAATAACGTGTGATTATAATTTTACACAAGGCGGAAATTGTGCCATCGGCACTTTTGCTTAAGTAGGTGAAAAAGTGAATAACGATATTTCAAGCAAATATGATGATGAGCTGGAAAAAGAATTTTCAGATTCCGACCTAGCTCTCGATATGGATTATGATGACGACAAAGCTGCCGCGAAACCCAAAAGGTTTGACGACCATTTTAAGGAAGAATTTAAGGCGGCTTTTGAGGAAGTTCCCGAAGAAAAGGGCGGAAGAAAAAACAAAACCAAAAAGAATAATAAAAACAAGGCGCAAGCTTCAAATTCAAATGCTGTTCCGTTTGAGGTTTCAAATTCGGACGGGTTGCCTTCCGGACTTTATGACTGGATCAGATGTGTGATTTTCGCCATCGCAATTGTTGTTGTATGCCTTACCTTTGTTTTCCGCTTGGTTGAGGTTGACGGTTCTTCCATGGACGATACCTTGCAGAATAAGGATAAGGTTATCGTAACAAATTTGTTCTATACACCTCATGATAATGATATTGTCGTAATATCTCATGCCGAAAAATATGATAAACCTATCATTAAAAGAGTAATCGCGACCGAGGGTCAGACTCTTAAGCTTGATTATGAAAATGACAAGATTATCGTTGACGGCGTAGTTATTCCCGAATCATATATCAAGGGAACAACATTTTCCAATAATGTCGGTGACAATGACATTCCCGAGGTTATTCCCAAGGGCAAGATTTTTGTAATGGGTGATAACCGTCAGGTTTCTCTTGACAGCCGTAGTAAACAAATCGGTTTAATTGATGTTAATAACGTTATCGGCAAGGCTCAGGTTGTAGCTTTCCCGTTTGACAGAATAAAATATTTATATTAAACAACATAAGCTTATTCTTGTTTTGAGAATAAGCTTATTTTTTAAGAGGTAATTATGAGCGAATTACAAAATATTCAATGGTTTCCCGGACATATGACAAAAACCAAACGTCAAATTCAAGCTAACTTAAAGCTTGTTGACGCAGTTGCGGAAATAATTGACGCGAGGATTCCGGTAAGCAGCCGTAACCCTGATTTGAATAAACTAATTCAAAACAAGCCGAGGGTTATACTGCTTAATAAATGCGACATGGCAAACCAAACCGCCACCAAGATGTGGATTGATTATTATAAAAAACAGGGTACAACAGCAATTGCCGTTGACTGTAAAAGCGGCAGGGGACTTAACAAATTTCCGCAGGCTGTAAACACAGTTATGAGTGAAAAGATTAACAGGCTTAAGTCAAAGGGTATGAAAAATCCCATGATGCGGATTATGATAGTGGGAATACCGAACGTAGGCAAATCCTCGTTTATAAACAGAATTTCCAAGCAAAACAGAGCAAAGGTAGAGGACAGACCGGGCGTTACGCGCGGTAACCAGTGGTTCACCATAAGTAATAATCTTGAAATGCTTGATACTCCCGGTGTGCTTTGGCCGAAATTTGATGATAAAATCGTAGGCGAACACCTTGCTTTTACCGGCGCTGTTAAGGACCAAATTTTAGATATTGAGCTTCTTGCGGTCAGGCTGCTTGATTTTTTAAAAAAGCTTAAGCCCGAGGGATTTATCACAAGATTTAAGCTTGACGCTGATGAAATTGATAACATTGATTCATATGAGCTGTTAAATATAATCGGTAAAAAGCGCGGAATGCTTGTATCCGGCGGTGAAATTGATACCGAACGCGCCTCAATTATGCTGCTTGATGAGTTCAGAGCCGCAAAGCTCGGAAGAATTACGGTAGAAATGCCCTACGGAGAATTGATATGAACTGGTTAGAATATGAACAGGAAGCCTTAAACAGGGGATATACAAGCATTTGCGGAGTTGATGAAGCCGGAAGAGGCCCTCTTGCCGGACCTGTTTGCGCCGCTGCGGTAATACTTCCGGAAAACACTTTGATTGAAGGTGTAAACGATTCAAAAAAGCTCACCGAGAAAAAACGTGAAGCCTTGTTTGATGTGATAAAACAAACAGCAATCTCATATTCTATAGCGTATGCAAGCGTTGATGAAATTGAAAGCATGAACATTCTCAACGCTACCATGCTTGCTATGAAGCGCGCAGTTGAAGGACTTGATAAAAAGGCGGATTACGCCATGATAGACGGCAACCGCCTGCCGGAATTATCTATAGACAGCGAGTGTATTGTCAAAGGCGACGCAAAATCAATTTCAATCGCCTGCGCCTCAATACTCGCAAAGGTTTCAAGGGACAGACTGCTGTATAAATATGCCGAGGAATATCCGATGTACGGCTTCGATAAACACAAGGGATACGGAACAAAGGCGCACACAGAGGCTTTAAGAGAATATGGTCCGTGTCCGTATCATCGAATGAGCTTTTTGAAAAAAATACTGAAATGATTAAATTTACCAAGAAAGAAACCGGAGACATAGGCGAAAATTACGCCGTTAAATATTTAAAGAAAAAAGGCTGTAAAATAATTGAACGCAATTACCGTAAAAAATTCGGTGAAATTGATATTATCGCAAAAAACAAGAAGTACTTTCTTTTTGTAGAGGTTAAAACCCGTCATACAAATCCATACACACAACCTTATGAAGCCGTTGATTATCATAAACAGCGGAAGATAATTAAAACTTCTTCAATGTATCTTGCCGAAAATGAAATCGAAGCGTTTTGCAGGTTCGATGTTTGCGAGGTTTTTGTTGACGAAAACACTTTAAAGCTTGACCATATCAACTATATTGAAAATGCGTTTGAGGTTAGGGATTAAACTATGCGGATAATTGATTTGCACTGCGATACTCTTTATAAAAAAGCAGTAAACGGCGTTTTGCTTGACAGTATTGAAAATGAATGTCAGCTAAATGATTCTGCGGACGGAAACAAGCTGCAATGCTACGCTATTTGGCTTCCTGATGATTTAAACGGAAATCAGGCCGAGAGCTTGTTTTTTAAAGCGGCGCTTGAACTTCGCTCAGAATGTGAAAGGCTTGATATAAAGCTGTTAAAACACGGCGATAATATAAAACAGTATTTCATTACAAAGCGAAACACGGCGTTTCTTACCGTGGAAAACAGTTCTGCGCTTAACGGTAAGCTTGAAAACGTCGGTAAATTTGCCTCGCTTGGCGTAAGAATGATGACCTTAACATGGAACGCCGAAAATGATGTAGGCGGAGGAGTTGAATCAGGAGCAAAAACAGGGCTTACCGATTTCGGTAAAAAGGTTATCCGTGAAATGGAAAACTGCGGGATAATTGTTGATGTTTCTCACGCCTCGGAAAAATTGTTTTACGATGTCGCTGAAGCTTCAAGGTTGCCTTTTGTCGCTTCGCACTCTGATTCATTTTCGGTAACGGGACACAAGCGCAACTTAAGTGACAGGCAATTTGAAGTAATAAAAAATAAGCGCGGACTTGTCGGCTTAAATTTCCACAACGCGTTTTTAAATAACAAGCCCGAACAAGCGAGCAGGCAAGACATTATTCGTCACGCGGATTGGTTTTTATCGCTTGGCGGTGAGGATATTATTTGCTTCGGCAGCGATTTTGACGGCGGAATCTTGCCCGAGGATATTCAAAACAGCTCGGTTTACGCCGATTTATACGAGCTGATGTTAAAGCATGGTTACAAAGAAGAGCTGATAAAGAAGATTTTTTATAAAAATGCGCTTAATTTCTTTGAAAACTTTGACATTCATAAAATAATGTAGTAAAATATATTGTTGTTTATATAATCCCGAAGTTTAATTTTGAGATTGTACCACGTCAAAATGAAAGGATGATTTTATGTTATATAACAGCACCCAAAATAAAAACGAGGTTGTTTCTGCCGCGCAGGCAATTTCTCAAGGTATTTCCAAGGACGGAGGATTGTTTGTGCCTCAGGAGTTTCCGAATTACGGCGAAGCCGATTTCAAGGCTCTTCTTAAAGAAGATTACAGAGGCAGAGCAAAAAAGGTTTTCTCGGATTTTCTTACAGATTTTACTTCAGATGAAATTGACGACTGTGTAAATAAAGCGTATACTGCGGAAAAATTCGGCGGCGAAAACCCTGCTCCGCTCGCGTTTACTTCTCTCGGAGGCAAAGAGCTTAATATCTTAGAGCTTTGGCACGGTCCTACATGCGCGTTTAAGGACATGGCTCTTCAAATTCTTCCTCACCTTCTTACAAAATCACTTAAAAAGACATATGACGGCAAGGACGCTGTTATCCTTGTCGCGACATCCGGTGATACAGGTAAGGCCGCGCTTGAAGGCTTTAAGGATGTTGACCACACTAAAATCATCGTATTTTATCCCGTGAACGGCGTCAGCCCGATGCAAAAGCATCAAATGAACACTCAGGAAGGCGCTAATGTTAAGGTTTGCGCTATCGAGGGTAATTTTGACGACGCCCAGACAGGCGTGAAGAGAATCTTTACAACGCCTGAGGTTTCCGAAAAGCTTGCCGAAAACAATATGTTGTTTTCATCGGCCAATTCCATAAACTGGGGCAGATTGCTTCCTCAAATTGTTTACTATATTTCCGCTTACTGCGATATGGTAAACGAAGGCAAAATTGCTTTCGGCGACAAGATTAATGTTGTCGTTCCGACAGGAAACTTCGGTAATATTCTCGCTTCATATTACGCAAGCCTTATGGGACTTCCCATTAACAAATTCATTTGCGCTTCCAATGCAAACAATGTATTGACAGATTTCATCAATACAGGAGTTTATGATAAAAACAGACAGTTCTTTACAACAATGTCTCCTTCAATGGATATCCTTGTTTCAAGCAACCTTGAAAGATTACTCTACAAGCTTTCCGGTAACGATGATAAGGTTACGGGCGAGTGGATGACCGCGCTTAAAACGGTCGGTAAATATGAGGTTTCCGATGACGTAAAGGCTGTGATTAAGGACAAATTTTTCGGAGGATTCTGCGACGATAAACAAACGCAGGCTACGATTAATAAATTGTTTGTCGAGAATAACTATCTCTGTGACACACACACGGCTGTTGCCGTTAATGTTTATGAGCAGTATGTTGAAAAAACAGGTGACGCGACTCCTGCGGTAATTGCTTCAACGGCAAGTCCTTACAAGTTTTCCAAATCAGTGCTTGAAGCTGTTGCTCCGGACATTGAGCTCCCCGAAACCGAGTTTGACATGGTTGACAAGCTTTACGAGATAACAAAAATGCCTGTTCCGGCTCCGCTTTCCGGTCTCAAGGACAAAACAGCGCGTTTTGCGGATGTAGTTAAGTCCGAAGAAATGCAGGCATATGTTCTTAAATCTCTTTCTATATAAATGTCACTTTACGCAATTGCAGACCTGCACTTATCCTTGGGAGAGGATAAACCAATGGATATATTCGCGGGTTGGAATGATTATGTTGACAGATTAAGCGAAAATTGGAAAAGGCTTGTTACGGAGGACGACACCGTTGTTATTGCCGGAGATATTTCCTGGGCAATGAAAATTGAACAGACTTACACTGACTTTAAATTCATTGACGACTTACCCGGAAAGAAAATATTTTTGAAGGGAAACCACGATTACTGGTGGGGAACCAAGAATAAAATCGACGGTTTTTTAAAAGCTAACAATCTTAATTCAATATCTGTTTTGTTTAATAACGCTTATATTGTCGGAGATTACGCCGTGTGCGGTACTCGCGGATGGTTCCTTGAAAACGATTCTCCGGAGGATATAAAGGTTTTGAACCGTGAAGTCGGCAGACTTAAAATGAGTCTTGACAAAGCTTTGGAAACCGGGCTTGAACCGGTTGTGTTTCTTCATTATCCTCCTTATTTCCGCGGCGTTGAGTGCAGGGAAATCATGGATGTTCTGTGCGGGTATCATGTTAAAAAATGTTACTACGGACACATTCACGGCAGGAAAAATTTTAAACTTGCCTTTGACGGTGAATATAAAGGCATAAACTTTCAATTAATATCTTGTGATAAAGTAAGTTTTATGCCTGTTTTGGTAAGATAACTTGATTTATTAAATAACTTATGTTATAATTAGCTGATTAATATTTAATGGAGGAATTTTAAAATGGCATTAATTGAATCTGTAAAAAAGGAAGAAGCAAATACATACGAGCTTAAAGTTTCAGTTGACGGCGATACTTTTGAAAAAGCCATCAATACCGTATATAAAAAACAGGTAAAAAAGATTAACATTCAGGGTTTCAGAAAAGGCAAAGCCCCCAGAAGAATTATTGAAAAAATGTACGGAACAGAGGTTTTTTACGATGACGCTATGCAGGATTGCTATCCCGACGCTCTTTATGAAGCAGCAAAGGAAGCCGGCGTAAAGATTGTTGCCGTTAATTCTCTTGAAGCTATTGAAGCTTCCAAGGAAGGCTTCACCTTTAAAGCAGATGTAATTGTTGAACCTACCATGGAAATCAAGGACTATAAGGGTCTTGAAATCACCAAGAAGTCAACCGAAGTTACAGAAGAACTCATTGACGAAGAAATTGAAAAGGTAAGAGACCGTAACTCAAGAATGGTTACTGTTGAAGACAGAGCTGCCGAAAACGGCGATACAGCGGTAATTGATTTTGAAGGCTTTGTTGACGGTGAAGCTTTTGAAGGCGGCAAAGCTGAAAACTACAATCTTTCACTTGGTTCGGGCAACTTTATTCCCGGCTTTGAGGAGCAGATTGTAGGTCACAAGACAGGTGAAGAATTTACCATTACCGTTAATTTCCCCGACAACTATCAGGCTGAGGAGCTTATGGGCAAGGAAGCCGAATTTAAAATTAAGCTTCACGAGATTAAGGCTAAGGAACTTCCCGAGGTTGACGACGAGTTTGTTCAGGATGTATCCGAAAAGGAAACTGTCGCCGAATACAGAGAAGAGCTTAAGGAAACCGTATCAAAGCGCCTTGTTGATGAAGCCGAAAAGGACGTTGACGACCAGATTTCCGAAAAGCTTATTGACCTTCTTGAGGGTGAAATTCCCGAAGCAATGTACGAAAATCAGGCTAACGAAATGGTTAGAGATTTTGAAGCCCGCCTGCGTTCACAGGGTATGGATATGCAGACATATATGCAGTATATGGGCATGGACGTAAACGCTCTTAAGGATATGTACAGACAAGACGCTGAAAAAAGAGTAAAGCTCAGACTTGCTCTTGAAACAATTGCAAGGGAAGAAAATGTTGAAGTAACCGAAGCAGACCTTGAAGACGAGTATTCAAAGCTTGCGGAATCTTACAAGATGGAAGTTAACCGGGTTAAGGCCGCTATTCCTGCGGAATCTCTTACTGAGGATGTAAGAGTTCAGAAGGCTCTTGAAATTGTTAAGAACACAGCCAATATTAAATAAGGAATAATTTAATTTATTTTGATATACTAAACTAAGAAAGGTTATGATATTATGGCATTGGTACCATATGTTGTTGAGCAAACCAACCGCGGCGAGCGCTCATATGATATTTACTCAAGACTTTTAAACGACAGAATCATCATGCTTCATGATGAAGTAAACAGTGCCACTGCAAGCGTGATAGTCGCACAGCTTCTTTATCTCGAAAGCCAGGATCCCACAAAGGATATCAGCCTTTACATTAACAGCCCGGGCGGAAGCGTTACAGACGGATTTGCTATTTATGATACAATGAAGTATATTAAATGCGACGTTTCGACAATCTGCATGGGCATGGCTGCCAGCATGGGCGCGTTCTTGCTCTCTGCAGGCACCAAGGGCAAGCGTTTGGCGCTTCCCAACAGTACAATTATGATTCACCAGCCTTTGGGCGGCTACAAAGGTCAGGCTACCGACATGGAAATCCATACAAAGTATATGCTTGACACAAAAGCCCGCTTAAATCAAATTCTTTCGGAAAACACCGGCAAGCCGCTGGATGTTATTAAGAATGATACCGAGCGTGATAACTTTATGACAGCTCAGCAGGCTCTTGAATACGGTTTGATAGATAAGGTTATTGATAAAAGATAAGTGAGGGACTGTAATGTCTAACAAAACTATCGACAAAGAGATTTATTGCTCCTTCTGCGGAAAACCTCAGGATATGGTTCTGAGGCTTATTGCGGGCAACGGCGCGTATATTTGCGACCAGTGCGTTGATCTCTGTATGAATATACTTGAGCAGTCGGGTGAAATTGAGCATGATAAGTCTAATAAGTACGGACGTAATCTTGCTCCTCAGGATCCCGACGAATCAATTGCCGATCTTTTGAAGCCCAAGGAAATCAAGGCGATTCTTGACGAATATGTTATCGGTCAGGAAAGGGCAAAGGTAACTTTGAGCGTTGCGGTTTATAATCATTATAAACGCGCGTACGCCAAAGATGAAAGCGTAGATTTTGCCAAGAGTAATGTTCTGTTGCTCGGACCTACCGGTGTAGGTAAAACACTTCTTGCTCAAACTTTAGCAAAAGCTCTTGATGTGCCGTTCGCTATCGCCGACGCGACAACTCTTACCGAAGCGGGTTATGTGGGCGAAGATGTTGAAAATATCCTGTTAAAGCTTATACAGGCTGCCGATTACGATATTGAACGCGCAGAACGCGGAATTATCTATATTGATGAAATTGATAAAATTGCCAGAAAGTCAGAAAACCCCTCTATTACCCGTGACGTAAGCGGCGAGGGCGTTCAGCAGGCTTTACTGAAAATCGTAGAAGGAACGGTAGCTAATGTTCCTCCTCAGGGCGGCAGAAAACACCCGCAACAGGAATTCTTGCAAATTGATACCAAAAATATTCTGTTTATATGCGGCGGCGCTTTTGACGGACTTGAAAAAATAGTTGAAAAGCGCAAGGGCAACTCTGTTATCGGTTTTGAATCCTTGGTTCAATCAAAAACGGAACTTGACGAAACCGAATGGATGAAGGATGTTACCGCTCACGATTTGGTAAAATTCGGAATAATCCCCGAGCTTATCGGTCGTCTGCCGGTTATTACAGCTTTGAGCGGCCTTGATACGGATGCTCTGATTAAAATTCTTACTGTTCCCAAAAATTCTATAGTTCAGCAGTATAAGAAGCTCTTTGAGCTTGATGAAGTAGACCTTTATTTCGAAGATGAAGCCTTGGAGGCTATTGCCAAAAAGGCTCAGGAACAGCATACCGGAGCCAGAGGACTTCGCGGAATCATGGAGGATATCTTAACGGATTTAATGTTTGAAACTCCTTCGGATGATTCAATAGAAAAAATAATTATTACAAAGGAAGTTGTTACGGAAGGCAAACAGCCTCAGATTACTCGCAAGAAGGAAAAACCGTCGTTTTCACTTCCTTTGCCAAAGAAGGATTCGGGCAAGCGTTCAAAACGCAGCTCGGCTTCGTAAAATACCAAAGCGGTAAGTTGTATACTGCTTTTACGGCAATACTGCATACCTGCCTTTGACGCAGTGCAGTATTGCCTTTTTTATTTCACTTGAAAGGGTTAGAAAACGGAAAATTTTGCGGCTTCCGTTTTCATCTCTATTTGTGCCGGTGCCGCACCGGCATGTGGATTAATATGGACAACCCCAATTCATTAACAGTACCGGTTTTACCCCTCAGAGGGTTAGTAGTGTTCCCGAAATCGCTTATACATTTTGATGTCGGCAGGCAAAAAAGCATCACTGCCATAAATAAGGCAATGAAAGAAGACCAACTTATTTTCCTTGCCGCTCAAAAGGACGCGTCAAGCAATGAGCCGAAGCTTATTGATTTATATAAAACAGGCGTTATTGCCAAGGTGGTTCAGGTTTTAAAACAGCCTGATAATTCCACAAGAATTGTTATTGAGGGTAAATACAGAGCAAAAATTGTAGCTCCCGTGTATGACGACAGCTGTTTGATGGCTGAAATTGAACCGTTGCCGGAGCAAAAAAATCATTTAACCTCAAGGGATTCCGCGCTTATTCGTGCGGTCAGAAGTGAATTCGAGAAATATATTGAAGTCGCTCCCAAAATACCGCCCGATATTATTTTTAAGGTTGCGCTCTGTAAATATCCGGGCGAACTGGCGGATTTTATTGCTTCAAACATAATGCTCGATTACGCCGCAAAACAGACAATTCTTGAAATTTTGCCTCAGACTGAACGCTTGGAAACCTTGCTTGACGTTCTTACAAACGAAAACTACATATTGAAAATAGAGGATGAAATATCACGCAAGGCAAAATTGAGGATTGATGAAAGCCAGCGTGATTATTTCCTGCGCGAACAAAAGCGTGTTATTGAGGAGGAGCTCGGAGAAGAGGATAACCCTTCTCAGGAGGCAGAGGATTACGCGGCAAGAATTGAGGAACTTCACCTTGATGAAAAATCAGAGGAAGTTTTGTTCAAAGAATGTCGAAAGCTTATGAAAATGCCTTACGGCAGTCAGGAAGCGTCGGTAATCAGAATTTATCTTGATACTGTGCTTGATTTACCGTGGAACACCTCGTCAAAAGATAAAATAGTAATACCGAAAATCCGCAGAGAGCTTGACAAAAGCCATTACGGCCTTGAAAAAATCAAGGACAGAATTATTGAACAGCTTGCAGTAAAGCTTCTCAGCAAAAAGCAAAAGGGACAAATCATTTGTTTTGTAGGTCCTCCGGGAGTGGGTAAAACCTCTATTGCTCAGTCTATCGCAAAGGCAATCGGCAAAAAAAGTCAGCGTATTGCGCTTGGCGGAGTAAGAGACGAAGCGGAAATCCGCGGACACCGCAGAACATATATCGGCTCAATTCCCGGCAGGATTATAACCGCGATTCAAAACGCCGGTACAAATAATCCGCTTTTGATACTTGATGAAATAGACAAGCTTTCAAGTGATTATAAAGGCGATCCTACTTCAGCCTTGCTTGAAGTTCTTGACAGCGAACAAAACAATAAATTTGTCGATCATTACATTGATATTCCTTTTGATTTGTCGGAGGTAATGTTTATTACAACCGCCAATGACCTCGGTTCAATTCCTGCTCCGCTTCGTGACCGTATGGAGATTATTGAGCTGAACAGCTACACAAGGGAAGAGAAGTTTCATATTGCAAAGAAACATCTTATCCCTAAACAGCTTGATTTGAATGGATTTTCTTCCAAAGAATTAAAATTTACTCAAAAGGCTATTTACAGCCTTATAGATTTTTACACGCGTGAATCGGGAGTCCGTACTTTGGAACGTACCATAGCTTCGATTATGCGCAAGTGCGCCGTTAAAAAGCTTGAAGAGGGAACAGAGCTCTTTAAAATTGATGATAAAACGGTTGAAAAACTCCTCGGCAATAAAAAATACCTGCCTGACAACATCAGTAAGTCCGATGAAATCGGCGTTGTAAACGGTTTGGCATGGACTTCCGTCGGCGGCGAGCTTTTACCTGTTGAGGTTGCGGTAATGGAGGGAACCGGTAAAATAGAGCTTACTGGTTCTTTAGGCGATGTGATGAAGGAAAGCGCTAAAACAGCCATAACATGTATTCGCAGTCATGCCGATGTACTTGGTATTGATTCTGATTTTTACAAGAATAAGGATATTCACCTCCATGCACCCGAAGGAGCTGTTCCCAAGGACGGTCCGTCCGCGGGTATTACAATGGCAACCGCAATCTATTCCGCTTTGTCTTTAAAGCCCGTCAGACACGATATTGCCATGACAGGTGAAATTACATTAAGAGGCAAAGTTCTTGCGATAGGCGGACTGAAGGAAAAGAGTATGGCCGCATATAAGCATCATATCAGCACCGTGCTCATACCTAAAGCAAACGAACCTGACATAAATGAGCTTGAGCCGGCGGTTAGGGAAAATGTAACCTTTATTCCTGTTGAAAGCTTCAGCGAAGTATTGCTCCGCGCTATTGTTGACCCGATAAAGGTAAGCGAGAACGCCTGGAAACAATCAATTAAAAAGCCAAAGCCTGCTGCGGCTGCATCCGCAATCAGACAATAACGGAGGTAGTTATGAATTTTAATGAAGTCAGCTTTGAATTTGCCGCAGGCACAGTAAACCAGCTGCCAAAATCAGATATGCCGGAGGTTGTGTTTTCCGGTCATTCAAATGTTGGTAAATCATCGCTTATTAATAAACTTGTTCAGCGCAAGTCTTTGGCAAGGGTAAGCGCTCAGCCGGGAAAAACCGCGACAGTGAATTTTTATAAATTACAGGATTTTCGTATGGTTGACTTGCCCGGTTACGGATACGCAAAGGTATCAAAAACAGAAAAACAGCGCTGGGCGTCATTGGTTGAAGGTTATTTTTCAGACGACCGAAACATAGCTTTGATAATACAGATTATCGATATACGCCATAAGCCGACTAAGGACGATTATGATATGATTCGTTTCCTTTATAATTGCAACGCGCCGTTTGTTATTGTGCTTACAAAGAAGGACAAGCTTAAAAAAACCGCTTACGAAAAACGCATTGATGAGGTTTTGGATGAGCTTGAGGAGTTTGAGGGCGTACAGCTTATTCCGTTCTCTGCTGTTGACGGAAGCGGACTTGCAGATGTAAAGGAAGTAATTGAGGAGTATATTAAAGAAACAGAGGGGTAAATAAATGAAAAAAAAGCCGTTTTTAACGCTTGAACAGGCAAAGGAAATAATAAAGGATGTTCCTACGCCTTTTCATGTATATGACGAAAAGGGTATTCGGGAAAACGCAAGAGCGCTTAATGAAGCGTTTAGCTGGAACAAAGGCTACAAAGAATATTTTGCTGTAAAGGCTACGCCAAATCCTTATTTAATGAAGATTTTGCATGAGGAAGGCTGCGGTATGGACTGCTCGTCATACACCGAACTGCAGCTGTGTGAAGCCTGCGGAATTACCGGAAGTGAAATCATGTTCAGCTCAAACGTAACTCCCGCGCAGGATATGAAAAAAGCATATGATTTGGGAGCGAACATAAACCTTGATGACTACACGCACGTTGAGTTTATCAAAAAGGTTTGCGGAGTTCCGAAAACAATTTGCTGCAGATATAATCCAGGCGGAGTATTTCAGCTTGCGGCAAGTAAAGACGGCGTTCAGGTTATGGATACTCCGGGTGATTCAAAATACGGAATGACTGAAGAGCAAATGGAAAAAGCTTTTATTGAGCTAAAAGAAGCAGGAGCGGAGGAATTCGGAATTCACGCGTTCCTTGCGTCAAACACCGTTTCAAATGATTATTATCCCGAGCTTGCGGCAATTCTTTTCCGCCTTGCGGTTCGTTTACATGAAAAGACCGGCGTACATATCAAGTTTGTAAATCTTTCCGGCGGCGTAGGCGTAGATTATAAGCCTGAGGACCCGAAGAATGATATTGCTGTAATAGGTGAGGGCGTACGCGGGAAATATGAAGAAATCCTCGTACCGGCAGGAATGGATGATGTGGAAATATACACCGAGCTCGGACGGTACATGCTGGCACCTTACGGCGCGCTTATTACTACGGCTATCCATGAAAAACATATATATAAAGAATATATAGGTGTAGACGCGTGCGCAGCAAATCTTATGCGTCCGGCAATGTACGGCTCGTATCATCATATTACGGTTTTGGGAAAAGAAAACGCGCCCTGCGACAATAAATATGACGTAACGGGCGGTTTGTGTGAAAACAACGATAAGTTTGCGATAGACCGCATGCTTCCAAAAATTGACATGGGCGATATAATATATATTCACGACACCGGAGCTCACGGCTTTTCAATGGGATATAATTACAACGGAAAGCTCAGAAGCGCAGAGGTGCTGTTCTGCGAGGACGGAACGCATAAATTAATCCGCAGGGCGGAAACGCCAAAGGATTACTTCGCGACCTTTGACTTTTCGGAATTTAAAAAACTAACCAAATAAATAAAATAATTAAAACTCCTTTTTCGGTTCTTTATGCAGAAAGAAAAAGGAGTTTTTTTATGTAAAAGGGGAGGGAGTTAATCTTTATTTACAAGCTTCTCGATTCCCAAAACGAAGTCAGCGGATACACGGTACAGACAGCAAAGGGCGATTAAATGCTTAATCGGCAGCTCGCGTTTTCCGCTTTCATATTTGCTGTACTGTTCCTGGCGTGTGTGTAGTATGAACGCAATTTGTTCCTGTGTGTAACCGTTATCAATTCTTAATTTTTTAAGTCTTTTATAATAATCCATAAGCCAAACCTCGTATATTACTATTTGTATAATATTACTTTCAACACTATTATAACATGTTAATATGTCTGTTTGCAACTAAAATTTATGTTAAATGTATTGTTAAAAAGCTAAAACCCAATTATACAAAACGAAACTCAAATGTTGAAACTTGAAATTTTGCAAGTCAAAAATGCAGGAAAATTCATAAAATTATCGCTTTAATGTACTAAATTCCTGCAAAAATGTGGTTTTTAATCTCATTGATGAATAAAATTTGAATATTTTTTAAAAAAACTTGCAAAAAGCTCTTGCAAAATCATAAAAAGTATAGTATTATATTATCGTTGTTGAAAGAAACAGTTTGCGGTCTTGCAAAATGTTACCAAACAACACTATATTAGTTTTTATTTTTGTATAATATTTTAAGGAGGACACTTATCATGTCTTATGTTAGCGAACAGTTAGAAATTCTTAAGGCAAAAAACTCAAATGAGCCTGAGTTCATCCAGGCTGCCACAGAAGTTCTTACATCTCTTGAACCTGTATTTGAGGCTAATCCCAAATATCAGGATAACGCAATTCTCGAGAGAATTACAGAACCCGAAAGAGTAGTAATGTTCAGAGTACCTTGGGTTGACGACAACGGCAAGGTTCAGGTTAACCGCGGTTTCCGTGTACAGTTCAACAGCGCTATCGGACCTTATAAAGGCGGTTTAAGACTTCATCCCTCAGTTAACCTCGGCGTAATTAAGTTCCTTGGTTTTGAGCAGATTTTCAAAAATTCACTCACAGGTCTTCCTATCGGCGGCGGTAAGGGCGGCTC
>ODAI012343618.1_pt1 | contig 21121 bp, 11 predicted proteins | sample 1539321 | NCBI WGS metagenome assembly ODAI01 (sample SAMN02144231, study PRJEB22623) | gut metagenome | biome: sheep rumen | host: Ovis aries | place: New Zealand | reverse complement strand
TGGTCAGATATATGTAGCCTTATCATTCCTCTTATTCCTAGTTGTTAATACCTGAGGGAAGTCTCATTCTGTTAATTTAATGTATGTATAACCATTTCATCATTTCAGCATACAGTTGAAAAATGGCTTATGCTTTTTTATTAAGTTATTCTCTAAATATAGAGATTCACTTTCGTTTGCTACAACGAAAAATTCCACTTTTGAAGCTTTAGCTACCATCTCCTGTTTCCAAAGTGAATTAGGTGTGAAATACTGAGAAACACGTTTCTGGAGGTTCTTTGCTTTTCAGATATACAAAATAGTACCTTTTGAATCTTTGAAAAGGTAAACTCATGGCTCTTGTGGAATATGAGAAATATCTATTTGCATATCTGAAATAAGAATAAATTAAGAATCTGATTTTCTAACTTTTTGTACTTCATTTCGTAATGCTTTTATCTTTCATCGATTGAATCAAGCGATTATTCAAGCATAAATCATACAAATTCATGCTAGCATAAATAATAATTGTCGTCTGTTCTGATTTGGATAGAACAATTCAGAATTATTCTTTATCCATCGGAATAGTAAACATAAAATTCAGATTATCAAAACATTTTTGAGGAAGAATTTCCAATCAAAGTTGAATGGATATTCTTTTTTGATATACATTATTCATCAAATAAATTGAACAATTCGCGAGAGTGCTAACACAGAAATTACTGCATGTAAATCTAGATTTAGTACAAATAGGACTAAGATATTACAGCTTATATTTACAATGAGTGAAATGAGCAAAATAATGAATCTCTGTTTTATTTTTCATAGTCAGGCAAGCAAGTAGAAATTGAGACTGCTTAAACAGTTAAAAATCAAACATGGTCATAAAATCTGAAGTAATTCTCACGAAAATCTAAACTTTTCTCCATATAATAGAACTGATATTTCCTGTCAGAACACTAAAAACATTCATCACATTATAGTTGCAATAAATGCAAAATGTGTATACATTGTAGATTCTAGCAACTTGAACTTATTTTTTTCTTTTCTTGTCGATAACTCGGTTGCTATAGGAAATATTAATCATAATAAAGGGCTAACAATTGCAATGAATATGTTCAATAATGAGAGCATATTCGTAAAATATCATGAAGATTCAGTTCATAGTCTATTTAAAACTAATTGTTGATCTACATTTCATAATAATGTTGAAACATTTGTAGTGAAAAACACCCAAAAAGCATATTTAAATTGTGCTGAAATCAAATTTTTATCCATTTTTTCTCTGGGTATTTTCAGTATGTGATTGTATTTTCTTAGTAATTGTATTATTCAAATGGTTATTCACATAACAACTCAAATTATCCATGCTAATGCAAATAGTGAAACATTAAAACTTGCAAATATTCGAAACAAAACTGAGAATATGAAGGCTGAAAATAAATTACAAAATCACATCAATCATGAATTAAATGTGTCTTGAAATGCAATAAAAATAGAGCTACAAACTTGGATAAGATTGTATCACAGGAAATAGAATGACATAATCTTAATTACATTTACAGCTTCTACTGTATGAAAATGATGTATAGCCAACCATTCAGCATTAAAAAACAACAGCGAAAATATAATAATTCATGTTATTAATTGCATGAAAAAAGAAAGTCAGATCGTATTTTTTATTTGTCATTTTTTATTTTCTAGCCAATATTTTGGCAAGAAATACTGCATAGATTCAGTTAGTCATATGTCATTATAACTATATAGAAGGCTTATTAGACTAAGAACTCAATAAAAAATTCAAACATCAGATACTGATAAAGTATTTGAAGCTACTAATCTAATTAAATACCCTAGAGGTGCTGTAAAAATTACAAAAACATAGGCCCAGAATCATTTACTAATCAGCTTATGTGAAAGCGTTTCTTCCTGTAATATATTTTTTTGCATAGATTGTCTTTTCAGAATTATTTAATTTTAAATTTGTTCAATTCTCATGAGATAGTTCAGCTTACTTTTTCAGTAATAGCTCAATTTAGTTCATCTACTGAATCGTTATAAAATCATTTTAAAGTTTGAGTTGCTCATGAAAGTCACTGCTTGGCTTTATCAACGTATTCTCCTACCTTACCAGTGTAATATTTTTCAGCATATCATTTTACGTCATTCCGCTTTCATGATAACTCGTCTGGCATATCTATTTTTGGAATATTTCAGCTTCAAATTAGATTTTTTAAATCTTCTTTTGCATTCGCATTATCTACATCCATAAAATTATGATTTGTATCACATCATGATATGAAGAATACACATGCTAATAAGCAAAAAAATGTTATTTTTCTCATTTATTTGAAAATAAACTAAAACTTGTATTGTTAATTATAGTATAATTGTAGGTAAAAACAAGACAAATCTGAATATAAAAAAGTCCAGTTTTTTTTGACTTTTTTTAAAGTTTAATGTATAATATATGTGAATACATATTTATTTTATTAAACATTGATCATGGCATCAGTTAATACTTCATATAATACTAGTTCATCAGTTGATCGCTTGAGGCTCAGTAATTCAAGAATTTTAAAAAACAAAACATCAGATAAGTTATATAAAGCTTTGATGGATACTAAAGACACAGAAGGTAAGAAAACTGTGAGAAAATTACTTGTAGCTGACAAAAAGGAGTGACTTAGTGAAAATGATAGAGAAAAGATATGGTACACGCTAGATTATTTACGCATAAATTGAAAAATCAATGATTTATTTAGTAAAATTGAAGAATCTGATTTTAAAAAAATAAAAGAACTAAAAACTTCTAGCAATAAAGCTGAAAAACTAGTTCAAATATTAATTGAAAAAGCTTCAGATGATATTAAGTCTAATAAAGATAAAACTGAATTTAAAAAGGATATAAATGAACATGTGAATGCTATGATGAAATGAAGAAATGCTGAAATTGGTAATAATATCGCTGAAGATATTTCCTTGACTCCATGGACTACTCGTAGAGTTCGTTATTATTGAGATAAAATAAGGAAAATAATTGAAAAACATGATGGAGACATTTCAAAATGTTATGAAGATGTTATGAAAAATGCTAATTATGCTGCATTACCTATGCGAAAAAAAGCTCTTACTAGATATCCGGTTCCTATAAAATTTTGATGGCGTGATATGCATAGACAAACTGAAAACACTTTAAATTTGTTGGAGAAAAAGAGTGAGGAAAGTGCAGATAATAAAGAAAAATTGGCTATTAATTATGTAATTAAGAGGTTGCAAGAGGCTTATAACTGTTATAAAGAAAGTATTTGAGTATCAAATTCTAGATTTGATGAAGTTCAGCGCTCAAATGAGGATCGTATTTATAGAAATGCGGCATAATTTTTATTTTTATTACTAATATAAAATATGAATACTTTGAAAGAATTAGTAAATAAAATCTATTTAGATTTACAGGATTCTGATCGAATTAAAGAATATCCCGATTTGACTAATAAAAAATTGGTTGCTGATGAATTAGAGGCTATTGCTTTGAATATTATGCCTAGTTTTGTTGCTGAAAATATGTTAGATGAATTTGAAAATGCAAGTGAAGAAAACTATAGTGAGATGACATTTAAAAAATATATCACAGATTATTCAGAATTTCTTGATAATGTGGAACAGCAATTCTATAATGGGTTGCTTGTATGATTGGTTGAATAAATTTTCTTATAACAAAAATTAATCTTTAATAAAAATTTCTATCGCAACGTATACATTATCGATATGTTTAGTTTAGCTGCGAATTCAATCGTTTTGCTAAATTTTTTACTAAATCATCACTTTTGCATGATGGACAATAATTTTCGAGATCTCATCTTGCTATTAGCATTGTATCACTCTTTGGTCGGGATTCTTTGGCTACTAATGTACCCCTGAATGACACTGAAGAATTAAATAGATCTCGATCATATTCTATTTCTTTTCCTGAAAATTTTGCTAATGCTCGGTTCCTGAAATTAGCAATTCGTAAAATTTCTTTGAGATTCGAAAATGAAGTATCGAGGTTCTCTAAATAATATTTTCAATCTTTTTCTTCTATTTTAATTTTTTTTCACCAACTCTTTAAAGTTCATTTTTCCGGATCATAGACAATATCTCATCTTTTTCATTGCCACACTACATCATCTCTTGTTTCTTCTATCTTTTTCTGGAGATCTGGTAATTCTTTTACTACTTGCTCTTCCTGTTCTTTTAGTGTACTAATTTCCTGAGGCTTCATCAATTCATCAATTTTTGATTTATCGAAGATTGGGAGAACTTTTAATTTTGAAAGTCTTTCTTTTATCTTTTTTTCTGTTTCTGATTTTTGGTCTTCGAATCAATCATTATTGTCTGAATCAAACCGGTGTCCTCATATATGAATTTGAGTTATTTTTCATTTATCGTCTTTTGTTAGCATACTTTGTTCCAAGATTGCAGTAAGAATTTCTTTACTAGCTAATTGTGCAAGTTCTTTTTCTTCACTCTTCTCTGAGTTCCATAGTTCTTGCACGGTTTTTCATTCTACAGTTTGTTTTGTAATTTGCTCGTTATAAAAAGTTTCTAATTTTGGATTTTTTAGAAATTCGTTGTGTGCATCTTTTACCAGTGCTCATTTTTCGTTAAAATAGTTTCAATTTCATAATGAAACTGCTTGTGAAAATATAGAGTATGTGTCAACATCATTACTTACAGAATATGTTGTTAATGCTAAAAGAATTCATCTGTAGAGATTTTCGAAGTACTCAGCAAATTCCTTATATTTTTCATAAATTCAGATTCTTATTACTGTATCTGAGGAATACATTCTAACATCTGTTTTAAACTTTTCTCGTTCTTTATACTTGTCGCTAATCAATATTTCTACTTCCTTTGGCAGATCAAGTTCATCTGTGAACGTATCTGTTAGAATTCCTGTTCATCATAGTTCCCTTAAATTTTCTACATCATCATGTGCTCTTTCTACCCTATCTATATATATTTTTTCTTCGTCAGTAAATTCTTCACGTGCTGCTGTGAGATACGTAATTTTAGCATCTAGTGTATTTGTAGTAAGTTCTGATGAGAGTAGACATACTTCTAATTTTCAATCTTTTCGCTTAAAGAATTGTCTCTGCAAATCTCAGAATCAAGCCTTCTTTGCTTTTATAATGAGATAATATGGTAGTTCTATATATTCTCAATCTTTACTCTGATTCTTTACAAAATCTATAATTTCATTTTTAATTTTTTCTTGGTTTTCAACTGTTCTTTGCATTAATTCCTCTGTTAATATCTTTTCGAATGCTGTCTCAAACTCTTTTATCAAGTTATTATCAACTGTTTCAGTTGGTGTGTCAATGCTATCTACATGTGTTGTATGGGCTCATCAATCTTTATCATGACATTCTCTTTCAAAGTTAGTTTTCATAAAATTATTAACATATTTTTTTACTTCCTCATCGGATGAAAACACTTCTCATCTTTTGGAAACTCATTTTACTCAGCTATCTATTGCCCAATCATTATTTATTATCCAAGCATCTTTGTAATAGAAACCATGTGCATTTCAGTCTGATTCTGAGTAAAATTCCATAACTCCTTGTTTTGTATTCTTCCCTTTATAGCCAAATAATTCTTTTGCTAACCTATATAATGTATTTTGAAATGGATTATCTGAGATTTCTACATCTCAATTCCTTTCTTCATTTAATCAAATGATATCCTTGAGATCAGATTCTTCAATTCCTTTAAATTCAACTTTTGTGATATCAAAATCTGCTCTTAAAAGCCTTTCTATGAAATTTACATTTTTATGAGAATCTTGTATTTCCATTGCTATTTTTTCTTTATCTGTTTGTGTTAATTTTAACCAATCTTGATATTTTTTTATAAGTTTAACATTCTCTGTATAATTTTGATCCTCCTCGTCCTCTCATAGTAATGAACTTAGTGCTGATGTAACGATTATCTCTTGAAACAATAATGGAGAATCTTGCTTTAATTTTTCAATCTTTTCTAATTTTTCCTTTGAAAATTCAGAAAAATATTCTGATTTATATTTTGTTAGATTTGTATCAAATGTCGCTGTTTCATCCCGTTTACCTCCTGATTTCATTTCTCAATATACTCTAGATTCTGTAAATAATTTGTTTAATAAATCCATTCATCTTCACTCTTTTAATCAATTAATTATTTCATCTCATTTAAATATATTATCAATGTATTCCATCCTTAGTTTTATTTGCTCTTCCAATCAGTTCCATTTTTCTTCAAATTGAGTTTTCTGTTCTTCGTTTAATTCTTTTACAAAATCCTCCTTTGATTTTCAGCTTTGTAAATATTCAAGGAAAGGTGTGTAATCACTAAATTTACCATCTTGAATTTCATCAAGAAAAATCATGGATCGACATGCATCATAAAGTGATTGTTCCTTCTGATTAGAATCTGGAGCTCAGATTTTTTCATTTAATGAAACATTTCAATTTTTTTTGTTGTATAATCACTGTAGAATTGCTTGATTAATCTTAGATTTCTTTTCTCTAATAAAGTCTTCTTTATTCTGGAGATAAAAATCTTGTACATCAAAATAAAGAGAATCAACTCCCAAACTAGCTGCTGTTGCAACAGCTCAAACTGCTAATCATATCAGCATACCCGCTGGCCCTCATGTAGAGGTTCAAGCTAGGACACAAGCAGTGATAATTCATCCCTCAGCAAGAACACTTCAAATTCATATTCATAGTTGCCAATTTGCTTGTTTATTTTTATTATTTGCTCTAACTTCATTTACCTTAGCTATTAGCTCGGCTTCTTTTTTTGTTTCTAGATACACCCAAACATCAAGTCATAAGCATGCAACATCAATCAGCATTGCTCATGCTAATGTTTGAATAAATCTATTAATTCTCGAACCATTTCTAAGAATCTTTGTCATCTTTTTTAATTCTGCTGCATCTTTTGCATTTTTTAGAGCTGACAAAACTTCGTCACTTATTCATGTAATATTATTTTCACGGAGCAATGCTTTCATTTCATCCAGATTTTTACATTCAGCTAATTTATCTGCTATCTTTTCCAGGGCAAGCATTTGTTTTTGTGAAATTCATGCTCAGTTTAATAATTCTTTTGGGAGTTTATTATCTAATTCTCACCAAAGTTTTAGTAGAGCAGCATCATCTTTTCAAACTTCTTCTAGTCATTTTTCCAATTTTTTTATGTGTTTATCTATTGTTTTTTTCTGATGTGAAGATAAACGACCTTCTAAACTTTTTTGTTTTTTTAGTGCTTCAATTCACGCACTGATTGTTCATTTAATTTTTTCTGCATCAATTCATTCCGCTAATTTTTTATAATTTGCAGATTCTGAAAATTTTCAAATAGCACGAGTAGCTCAGATTCAAACTCATGATGTAACAGCTCATGCTACTGCTGGATTACCATTATTATCCGTTTGCTCTTGAGATTTCTGATTCTGATTTTCAGATTGTTGTTCTTCTGTTTCTTCTGATGATTGCTGTTCTTCTGTTTCCTGTGATGATTGCTGTTCTTCTGTTTCCTGTGATGATTGTTGTCCTTCTGTTTCTTGTGATGTTTGCTGTTCTTCTGTTTCTTGTGATGATTGTTGTTCTTCTGTTTCTTGTGATGATTGTTGTTCTTCTGTTTCTTGTGATGATTGTTGTTCTTCTGTTTCTTGTGATGATTGTTGTTCTTCTGTTTCTTGTGATGATTGTTGTCCTTCTGTTTCTTGTGATGTTTGATCTTGATTTGACTGTATGGGTAGTCACATTTTTTCATTTTTTAAATCTTGAAGTTCTTGTTCTGTTTTCCTTTGTTCTATTTCTAACCTTTTTTCTTTCATGAAATTAAAAATCTTTAATGCTGTGTCGGGTGTAACAAAATTAATAATGTTTTTTCGCCATCCAAACTCCTCAACTTCATCAAATTTATTTGGAAGATTAATTTCTCATGTAAGAATTTTTTTTACTTTGTTTTCAATAGGAAAAAGTACTAGTGACTTCATCCGTCATAATTCTTTTTTCAAATCTTTGATGTATTGTTCTGAGATTTCCTGCTTTAACTGTTCCACGGATTGTGTCATCTTTAATTATAATTATGTAAAGGCTCATGCAATATTTACAATTGTTTTGAGTGCTTTTATGGTTGCTTCACTTGGTTTTTCGAAAATTTTACATCTTTTAATTTCTGTGAATATTTGTCCTATTACTTTTATTTCATCATCAGAAATATTTGATATTTGGTAATGTTTAATTACATCTTTTAAGTAATCTATATCAAGATGTTTAATGGTATCTGTAATTTTGTTTTCTGCTGATGCATCCAATTCCAATAATTTTTTGATTATATTCAAATTACTGAAGAATACTTCTCATTTACCTACATTTAAGAACGATCTATACATTTCAAATAGTCATTCAAGTTCTTGTGGATTACATTTTTTTAAATTTTTCTTAAAACTATCTAATTTTTCAATCTGTTTTTCAATTTGACTAATTTTAGCATTATTCGTTTCTCATCATTTGACTTTTTCTAGTGACTTAATTTCACTATCTATTTCATCTTGAAGTAGTTGTTTGTAATGGGGATTATCTATAAGTTCTTTTGCTGGTTTTACAGCTCCATCTACATCTCATTCTGCAATATTTTTTGCCTTTTTAATTCTTTCTTCAATTTTTGCTGTATCTGAAAGTTCATCAGTATGATCTATTAATTCTTCTACTAAATGCATTATCTTTTCTTCATCGAATCAAGTTAAATCATATTTTTTAACATTATGTGTGAATCCTTTTACTTCTTCAATCGTTTTAAATTTACCTGTTTCTAGCATATATTTTGCAAATACTTTTTGTTCTTTAGAAAGAGTTTCGAATATTGATGAATTTCATCATTTAGATAACATGAAATCTTCCAAAGCTTCAACTTTATTAAGATCTGAGGGATTATAAATCTTCTTACGATATCAATTCCATATTACTTTACCGTACTCCATCCATCTAATAGTTGGCTCTCAGAAAAACATTTTTCTTAGATTAGGGTTCCTCATAAAGATTATATTTGCTTTATTGTTAAGTAGAATATCTATATGTTTTGCTGGCATATCTATTGAATTACTTGTGAACATCTTCTGGACGAATGCTGAAACACTATTCAGTTTTAGATCTTTAGTCGCAGTTAACCAGCTATCATTTCAATTTTTAATTATTAGTAAAGCTTTCTTTCAACTAATTTTTCAATCAATCAAATCTTGTAATAATAATTGATCTCCATGTGGTATATTGTATCTTGACTTTAATAACCGAGTTCGTGTTTTTTCTAGATTTCCTGCGTAAATGCGACGCATTACTTGTCATTTTGATCTTCGTCAGACTGCAAATATATTTGAGTTCTTGATAAATTCTCAGAATCTTTTTGCTGCTGGATGTTTTGTTCCTGCCGCAAGAGATATAGCTTTTCATCATAAATAAAGCGGTATTGTTGCTGCAATCCATGATGAAAGATAATTTCATTTATTAAAATGTTTTAACGAAGCTCCGGTTTGATTTAGAAGATCACTAGCTATAGCACTTCATACATTAAGAACTCTTTCAATATAATTTGGATTATCAGATTTCATTTGTTGGATAGCTCTTGCTCAAATAAGAATTTCTTTTTTCATGGCAAAATAACCATTCACTTGATTTTTATATAATAATATTTCCTCTTTTGTAATATTTCAGCTTGCAAATTTTTGTTTAAATTCTCATAAACTCACTTTTAATCAAGATTTCATTTCAGCAAGTCATGAATGCCTCAGGAATTCTTGGACATTATTAGTCTTTGAATTAAAAGCTTCATGGGTAAATCAAAAATAAAGATACGATCGAGATTTATCAAATTCATCTTCTATATCTTTTGTTATTTTATCACAACATTCTACTCATTCTTTATAATTCTCTGCTGTTAAATTTGTTCATGCAGATTCCAATCTCTGGATTGCATCCTTTCAATCCTTAAATTTTAATATTGTATCTCTTTCTGCATCTGATGCTGATTTAATCATTTCCATATCATGAGATAATGTATCATTAAAAATTCCATTATCTTTCATAACATCGATTGCTTGATGTAATTTCCCGTTTATAAAGTTTTTATATCTAGGATCCGTATTAATATAGTTTTCTACCCATTCGTCATCATTAAGGGCATCTGATACTGTTGAATGGTTTCATTCTGTATGTGAAAATTTTTCTCCAGCAATTTTTTCCTTTAGTGAAAATAATTTATCTTGAGTGTAATTTAGGACTTTAGCATATTGTCTGAAGAATAATTGTAATTCCGCCTCTCTTTCTGCTGCTTCTCATGATTCAAACCAACTGTTTATAGCTTCTGATCGATCTTTTCATACAAATGGGATAAATGAAGTTAATCAAGTGAGATATGGTCCAAGAACCTTACCTATTTTTTCTTTTCACCATCAAATAATTTCATTCTTCAATTCGTTAAATTTTAAACCTCTTAAATAAGCGTAATATCATCACTCTGATAGGAAATTCGACACATCTGAGAATTGGTTATCTATACACATTGGCACTGTCGCTTGAAATGTATCTTTATCGATATTTTTCTTATCTGCATATTTTTCATAACCATCAGCTATACTAATTCCTCACCATCATGTATCCATTTCTTTTTTCATAACTTGATTGTACTGGCTATCAATATTTTCTCACATTCATTTATATTTTTCAAATTTTTCTGGATCATTTTCTTTTAGTTTTATTGTATTTTCTGCCTGGTCTTCTGCACTATCTGTTGCATCGTCACTGTGAATTAAACCCAATTTTTTACCTATCCAATATCAAATCGTACCTGCTCATACTCAAATACCAGTCCACTTCAATGCTTTTCCGTACCATTTGTCCCAAAATCATTTTTTTTCACCATTTTCTCATGAGCTGGAATCTCAATCATTTCATTCTTTTTCTTTTTTTTTCTTTCAAAATGCTCGTTTTCGCAATCTATAAATACCATATCATGCTACAATTGTTCATCATCCAAATCACACTACACGTAGAACATTCTGTCATGGCTGTTCTTTTCGTTTATCATCGCTCCATACATCACTCCATTGTTCTCATATCCACTCTCATGTTTTTCAAAAAAATCATTTTTCTTCTTTTATCTCGCTAGCACCTTGTGTCTCAGGTTGTGCAGGCGTTTGTGTTATCTCAGAAGAGGTTGGTCTTTTTGTTGTATCTTCCTTATCCACTTTACTTTCCTCTTCTTTGATAGAACTCTCTAAGCTTGATATATCGCTACAATTTTTTAGTATCAATTCTACTTTTTCCTTCTCTGCTGATAATTTTGCATCCATTCACTTTTGTTTTGATAATTCATCTATTTTTCATTGGAGCGTTTCAGCCTTGCTCTTTATTTCTTCTTCCTTTTTCTTTCTTTCAGTTTCAGCTACAGTCTTTAGTTCATTTGCTAATTTTTCTAGTTCAGACACCTCAGTTCTAAGCTTTTCTAAATTATCTCAATTTGACATTGCTACTACATAGATATATAAATCTATATTAATTATATGCAAAACACCAAAAAAATGCAAAAAAACTCAGACTTTTTTTGTTAACATATGATATGTAATGCATAATAACAAATTCTTATTTTAGAGCTATTTTACATTTGTATCATAAAGTTCATAGATAATTTACAAAATCTTTTTTTGTTTTATTCTTGCTTATTCATAATTGGGATCGATCTTTTAGGATGTCCGTATTTATAGGTCACACACGATCGTATTGAAGAATTCATTCTTTATTCAAATAAAAATCATCATTTTTATCGTATTTATTTTCTATAAAATTGATCATATTTGCTATTTTGGCTCAATATAAATATAGACGATATATTGAATTACTTTCTTCTCAAAAAGTATCTGATATCTCTGATTCGGGAATAGATAATTTTTTGTCTCAACTTCAAATTATAATTTTTCATTTACTCTGCTCAACTTGTCTAGTTTGATTATATGATTTTACTGTAATTTTATTCTCTCAAATATTTTCAACGATAATATCCCCTCTAGCTTCTCTTAATTTTTCATTCACATCTCATGTAATTTCAACTATTTGGTTAACTGTTTTAGCTTCATCTACTTTATCTATATTGCTCGATGCTGCATCCCTTCTAACTCATTCTCCATTACCTTTTCATCTATATTGAGTCAAATTTCTTTCTTCTTTTGTACAAAGTTGAAATGCGTTACTTTTTTTTATTAATTCATTAAATTTAATGTTATAGACTCTTCCACTATCCCATGGATTAGAAACTACAATTGTTGGATTTTCTTGATCATCTGTTATTACTTTTTCAACTGAAATTGCATGATTCGTGCCTTCATAATATGCTCAAAGATTATCGTAATCATCTTTTGATTGATCTTTACGATCATTATTTGTCTCTTTTGATTGATTAACACTAAGTACAAGCATATCATTTTTCGAATCAAAGCTATTTAATACTGTAAGTAAATTATTAACGAAATTTGTATCCTTTTTTCAATCTTTATCTGATTTTTGCTCTTCCACTGATATCGTTCTTTCTGCACAGTATGTATGCATATTCTCATTTGATATTAAATCTTTAAATGCATCACCTGAATATCCTCAGTGTAGATTAAAATTATCAAATGTATCTTGTCATGTAGTCATTTTTCAGTAGGCATAGATTAACGCTTTTACTCAAAGCTTTCAATCTACAAGAATACTGGTATTTCCTTCAATTGTTTTTTGTTCTGTTTGTAATTTTTCAAAAGGAACTTCATATTCTTTTCAGTTTTTATCTCAAAGAGGTAATTTAATTATAAATTTTTCATTTTCAATTTTTACACTACTTCTAATAAGATCTTCATAACCTCAAAAACTCACTAATGAATCAACTGCAGCAAGAAGTCGGCAATCTCCCACATTCCTTTGCTGAAAATTTTCTCATTCAAAATAATTTTTAAAATCTTCTTCCCCTAATGTATTTCTGTCTTCTTTTGATTTTTCTCGTTCTCCACGATTGTCTCAATTTTTATCCTTCTCTTCTTTAGCCTTATTTTCCAAAGAACCTGAATTAATTAAACTAATCAATGCTCTATTAAATTCACTGTTAACATCAATTTTATTTTCATTATCCTTTAATGATTTTTCCTTGAATTCATCGATAGCTTTTTTAGTTAAGGGGCCGTTAATTCAGTCTATCTTTCCTTTATAAAGTCTGTATTTTTTCAATATAATCTGCCATGCGACTATCGTAGTTTTGCTATTAGCATCATCTAAATTATTTGATAAATATTGGGCGATCTTATTCATATCGAAATCTTCTTTGTTATCATTTAATACAGAGTTTTCAATATTCTCCTTTACATCATCTGTCAACTTAGCATTATCTAATACATAATGCCTTAATTCATTCAAGTATTCTTTATTTTCTTTAACTTCTTTATCTTCTTTTGGTTTCTTTAAGGATTCTGCTTGAGTTTCTGTAAATGGAAGATAAAATGCTTTTAATTTAAGCAACATTTTCGTAAAATAAATAAGTAAAATTGTTTACATGATGTAATTTTATATAAAATTTTCAAAAATGCAAAAAAAATCAGACTTTTTACTTGTTCCTCAAAAAGTACAGTATTATTTTTCTGCTCACTTAAAAAACTTTCAGTGTTATCAACTTCTTTTTATGCTGATCGATATTGTTTATTACAAGAAATCATATAAAAAACAAATCTATTATTGTCAATTAATTCGATAAGATTGACTGTCAAATTCATTACGCATTTGGTGGAGATATCTTATATAATATGATCCATATCCTTCAATATTTTTATTATTAAATGCTTGACTACGCAGATTTTCCTGATCTGTTTTATTGAATTGCTTTTGCACGTCTTCATAAATAGTTGGGAATTTAGTCTTTAATGCATTGTGAGATAGCACTGCCTTTCATAATACACCATCTGTGTCCATGTCTAAAGCAAACGGTACTTTATATTTTCAATAGGCAAAGGGATAATTTTCTCATCAATTTCATGCAAAATCGGTATTTGATCTGATAAAATTTGTAAAATTAATTACTCTAATAGCTTCTTTTAATCATTCTTTATCATGTGAAAAATCTATTCCTAATCAATCTCATCGATCATGTTTTCTATATTTTCAAATTTTAATACTTGTAATTTTAGAATAATCTATATGTTCATTTCATGTTTGAGTACATCATTTTAGTGTTATTTCAACTTTTTGACCATAAGATGAAATTGTAAAAACTTCTGGATTTTCCCTGTTTTGCTCTGATTTAAGATTTCTTCATCATGTTCATTCTCATCAGGAACCTTCGATTTCTTTTATTATTTCATTTATTTCTTTCTCTATTGGTGAATAATTATCTGGATTTAATTTTTGAGTACTCTTTTTAGGCCGTAAAGAATTTCATTTTTCATCTTTTTGTTCGTTTAAACAAATTTTAAATCTTTTCAAATTCGTTCATGATGCAACAGATCATGCTGTGTTTCATACTGAAGAATTATTATCTATATAATCTCATGCAACAGCTCATCAAAGTCATAGTGTAGCTCAGAGTCAAACTGCTCATTTTATTCATCAAATATAGGCTCAGAGTGCTGCTCATATCACACATCCTCAGGTTCATAGAATCTTTGTCCATAAACTAGAATCACTAGCACTAATCCATTCGGGTTTCTCTCAATTAGCTAAATGAACAATTAAATCTCCACCTCATCAGTCTGATATATCAAAAGGTTCCGAACTTTGACACTTTCCAGCAAAATTGCGTCTAGCAAAATTAATAATATTTGCAGCATGAACTAGCTCTTCAAAATTTGGAAACTTAATGTTATTTAATCATTCAATTGATTTATTTTTAACATCAATTTTTGTTGATTCTCAGTATGATTCAATTGTACTATTTCATTCATTGTATATAATTCATCATTCAAAATGCTGTCTAAAAGGATTTTCCTTAATTTTTCAATTTCTTACTTCACTTGTTGCTGATTTTACAGCTTCATCTAGTTCTAATGGTTTTTCTTTTTCAAACCATCATTTTATTTGTTTTCGTATATTTCATCAGAATTCTTTTATATTATCCCAATTTTTGTATCAAAGGAATCATGCTATTCAAATTCAAACTGCAGTTAATCCTGTCTTCCATCGAGATGACTTTTTTTTCTTTTTCTTTGATTTTTCATCATCTTCTTCTCCTCCTTTTTCTTCATCATCTCAAAATGCTCGATTCCGTAATTTCTTTACTCATTTATATGCTAGTGCAACTGCTCAAACTCATGTAGCTACAAATCATGCAGTACGAAGTATGTTTTTTCATTTTTCTTCCTTTCGTTTCTTTTCATCTCGAACATCTCACCACTGATCTCATATCCAATTCCAAGTTTTGCTAAAAATATTTCCATCACTTGCTTGTGTTGGTGAATTATCTTGTAATGCGGGCATCTTTTGTGTTTTTTCGTTCTGTGTTGTTGAATCGTCCTGTTTTGCACATATAATATTATATAGACTTTGAATCTCAGTATTTGCAGTATTCAAATAATTTTGTGCATCTTTCGCTTCTTGCTTATTAATGTCTGTAGATTCTCAATCCTTGCTTATTTTATCAATTTCTTCTTGAAGTTCTCTTTCCTTAGAAGTAGCGTCTTGTATGAGTGCTTTTGCTTGAGTTTCTTTGTCCTCTTGTGTCTTTGTTGTATCCGTACTTAGTTCATTTAATTGAGTCTTGATATTTTCGTAGTCGTGTTTTAGCTGCACAAGATTTGATGCTTTACCCTCTGAATTTTCTTTTTTGGTTTTAGTCATTTTATTTTTATTTTATATAAATAATATATTTATTATACATAAACTTAGCAAAAAATGCAAAAAAAATCAGACTTTTTTATAACTTTTCACTTGATTTTTTTGTATGAAATGATATATAGTATATTTGGTACTCGATGTGGTATCTTTTTTTGATGAAACGAATGCAAAAAAATAGCATTTCAATAGGCTTTTGACCTAAATACAAAGCTCTTCCACACAAGACCTTAAATATGTGAAAAAATAATATATGTAAAATTTCGTTGTAATTCTTTTGTTGTTATTTAGCATTATAGACATAATATATGAACGAAGAAAGAAAAAAAATCTATGAAAACCTCATGGAGGATATTTCTGAATTAAGTGAAGATTTGCAAGATTTGCTACTAAAGTGAGCTGAAAAATGAAGCCTTTTGGAAGAAGACTTGATTGCATCTCTGGATAATATGGAAGGGTCAATCAGAATTTTGGAAAAGTTCTATGATCTCTGCGATAAACTCAAGATTAAGGTAATCACTATTGAGGAGGAGTTAGAGAATAGAGAAAAAGAAGATAAATCAAGCAAAAAAGAATCTAGACTTGGAAAAGTTTCTCTCTATGGAAAGACTGATTTGCCTCCTGATATGCAATATAAGGATTACATAAAGCTATATTTCAACGATATTTCAAAAATTCCTCTTTTAACTGCAGAAGAAGAAAAAGAAGTAGCAAGAAGAGTAAAGAAATGAGATGAGACAGCTAAACAAAAGTTGGTTGAATCAAACTTGAGATTAGTAATTGCTATTGCTAAACGTTATTTTGGGTGAAGACTTGGATTTGCTGATTTGATTCAAGAATGAAATATCTGACTTATTAAAGCTATTGAAAAATTTGATCCTGATAAGGAGTTCAAGTTTTCAACTTATGCGACTTGGTGGATTAAGCAGTCTATCACAAAGGCTATTGCGGATATGGGTAAAAATGTGAGAATTCCTGTGCATCTAATCGATGAGATAAATTCTTATAATAAGACTTATTCTCTATTATTCCAAAAACTTTGAAGAGAACCAACAAGTAAAGAAATCTGACAAAAATTATGATATCCTATCAAAAAAGTTAAAAAGCTTGAGGAAGTAATTTTTGGTAATGTATCACTTGATAGAGAGGTGGGAGATGAAGGTAGAGATACATTGGCTGATTTAATTGAAGATGGAAATACTTTACGTCCAGATCAATTAGCCGAGAGAGACACTCTTAGAGCTAATTTGGATCAGATTTTATGAATGCTTGATGATAGAGAATCAAAGATTGTAAAAATGAGATATGGAATCGATGGACCTAAATATACTTTGGAACAAGTTTGAGAAGAATTTGAAGTAACTAGAGAGAGAGTAAGACAGATTGAGCAGAAAGTGATACAGAAATTGAAGGAACATCAAGGATTACAGAAAATGCTTGGAATCGAAGATGATATTGAGAAAATGGAAGATGAAAATATCAAGAAGAAAAGAGCTAAGAAAGCTCAAAAAGCTCCTACAAAGAAGAAAATTGAAGATGATGACGATGAATTCGATTTTGAAGGATGGGATGATGACGATGATGATTCAGAAGATCACTTCCCTACTGATGCTGAAGATGATGATTTTGATATAGAGGCTGTAGAATAGAAAGATTTTTACAAAAAAATAAAAAATAATCGTTTAAAATTGCGCTCTTTATTTTTTGTTTTTTGATGATATGCATAATATTGAATGAATAGATAGAAATAATAATGATTTTTGAGATATTATTGAAGAATTATGAAATTTAAAAGAAGAAATAAATGAAAATTCTGATATTGAGACGACAGCCGAAACTTATTGAATTCCATATGATGTAACTAAAGAATATGTAAGTATTTTGAAGGATTTTTATGCCCCAAATAAAATTCCTAATGATTTTATGGATAAAAGACTTGAGGATCAATTATGATTTGATTTATGAGAATTAGGGGTTACTAATAGTGATGGTGTTTTTTTTTATTACATAAAAAAACTTTGTCCGAATAAATATAAGGACATATCATTACTTATTCTCACTATGATTTCAAATGAATGGATATGGACTACTCCATGAAGATTAAATATAAAGTATGACAAGAAAATACCTATCAATGAAATAATACAATCTATTAAAAAGTATTGAGATTCTGCTTATGATATCCTAAAATTTTGTTCACCTTTTGATTGAAGCTATATAAAAAAGGCTATTTCACAGTATAACTACGGAATGAATGATAATGAGATTGTTTGAAAAATGACAGAAGATGAAAAAAAACGTCACGAAGAATGACTTGAATCTCATCGTTCTGATTCAGAATCAAGAAGTATGTTAACACAATTTTTTGAAAATTTTGTATACGAACCTGAATCAATAAATTTGCTTAATTTCTTAAAAGAAAATCCTCAGACATTAGATAATTTATGATGAAAAGAAATAAAATCAATCAATTTAAATCTAGATTCATGAATTAATTTCGCTTTTAGAGGAATTATTGAAATGGTCAAAAGTAGATCTGATATTAATTTTCCACATCTAAATGATAATGCTACGGACGAAGATAAGATACAGCGGAAATGACAATGGAAAAGAATAATTAAAGAATATGAAAATATGTTAAGAAGTTATATAGCCAGAGATTTTATAGATTGAAATAATACTGAAAGTAAAAAACAGTTTGATAGAATATTTTTTACAAGGCCAATTTGAGATGAAGTAATTGATGACGGTAGTTTATCTAGTGATTGGTCTCAACAGTTCAGCTGAAATGAAATATATGACTATTCATTTAATGAAGAAAAAGATTCTCCAGACAAGAAAAAACTGATAAATACCAAAATGTTATCAGATATTGAAGAATACGTAAAAGAGCATCCTAATGAGAAAATTTTAATTTGTATAGAACAGCACGGCAATCCGGATGGTTCTTCTTTAAATTGATGGACAAAAGAAGATTGGTTAAAGTTAGCCAATCTTTCAGAAAATGTTAAAATTTGGTCGGTGAGATGTTATTTTGGAACAGCATTTGATAATGATAATATTTATAATCAAAAGTCTTCTGTATCTTGATTTTCTAACCTTTCGACTGGTAATATGACAGTTAATGAAGCTATAAATAATTCATTAAATAAAGATTTATGATTTCATGAAATGGAAATCTATACTAGACTTAATTATCCTGTATCAGTAAGTCCACTAACTGAAAGTATGGAATATACAAATTGGAATACATGAGAAACCGAAACATGAAAAATCTGATTAGCTCAGAATAATGAATGACAGGGTGATAACTATGATAACAATTATGCTTAATATTTTAATTGTATTTTAAGAATAAAAAATTATACTTAACTTTAGATTCAGAATGTGGATGGATTTGTATCGCTTGCAACCACGTAAAAAAATTGCTAAAGACAATTAAATTTTACGCAGAAGTTTACTCAGCAACGCTGATGTCTAACGACTTCACGAATCCAAAAATACATTTGAGAATCAAAATCTGAATGTATTTTTATTTTTTACTACAAAAAAGATGACTTACCTATTTACTTCAGAGTCAGTCTCTGAATGACATCCAGACAAAGTTTGTGATCAGATTTCTGATGCTATTGTTGATGCTTATTTAGCACAAGATTCTAAATCAAAAGTAGCCTGTGAAACTTTGGTTACTACTAATAAAGTCGTACTAGCTTGAGAAGTGAAATCTACTGCACATGTGGATGTGGAAAATGTTGCTCGTGATGTGATTCGCAGAATCGGTTACACAAAAGATGAATATTGATTTAATGCTGATACTTGCGATATTGAAGTACTTTTACATGAACAGTCGGCTGATATTTCTCGTGGAGTGGAAAGAGAAAATGCTGAAGAGCAATGAGCTGGAGATCAGTGAATTATGTTTGGATATGCATGCGACGAAACTGATGATTTGATGCCTTTGACTTTGGACTTATCTCATAAATTACTTAGAACTTTGGCAGAAATTCGTAAAGAGAAAAAAGAAATGCTGTACCTTCGTCCAGATGCAAAATCTCAATTCACGATTGAATACTCTGATGATGATAAGCCTTTGAAAATCAAGACTATCATTCTTTCTACTCAGCATGATGAATTTGCCTCTGATGATGAAATGCTTGCCAAAATCCGTGAAGATGTGAATAATATCCTATTACCTCATTTTGTGGATTGACTAGAAGATAAAGTAAAAACTTTATTTAATGATCAGATTGATATTCAGATTAATCCTACAGGAAAATTCGTAATCTGATGACCGAATGGAGACACATGAGTGACTGGAAGAAAGATAATTGTGGATACCTATGGTGGAAAATGAGCACATTGATGAGGAGCTTTTTCTGGTAAAGATCCAAGTAAAGTAGATCGCTCTGGTGCTTATATGTCTCGTTATATTGCCAAAAACTTAGTAGCTGCTGGAATAGCTGATAGAGTTTTAATTCAAGTTTCCTATGCTATTTGAGTAGCTAGACCTCTTAGTGTGTATGTAGATACTTATTGAACTTCAAAAGTTTCATTAACAGATGGAGAAATCGCAGAAAAAATCTGAGCATTATTTGATTTAAGGCCTTATGCAATAGAAAAGAGATTTAATCTTCGCTCACCTATTTACGAAGAAACTGCTGCTTACGGTCATTTTGGTCGTGAATGTAAAGTAGTAGAAAAATATGGAAAGAATATTGAATTATTCCCTCGAGAGAAATTAGATTCTGTAGATTTATTGAAAAATGAATTTGGAATAAAATAAATTAACACTTATCAGTAAAATCCGTTACACCATAGTAATCAAATATATTACAAAAGTATGGAGTAAAATAGCTCTCATCCCATTTATTCTTTTTACTATCTTTGATTATCACATCCCATATTAATCCTAGTGACTCTGCCATTTTCTCTGATCAATAATCTGCCACTTGTTCATCAAAATCTTCAAACATTCATTCTATTGTTGATTTTAATGATCATTTTGCTGGTAGTAATGCTATGATTTCCATTTTGTTTTTCTCATAATCATCATGTTTATTCATTCAAACGGAAACTACTGTGTCTTCGTTTGATAAACGTCCTAATATTGAATCTAATATATCTTTTTGACCTGCTGACATCTTAATTCATCACTCTGCTATTTGTTCATTTATAGTAATAACCAACGATGTAACCTCAGATCTATTATTTAAATTTTTACGTAATTTATCTAATGACTTTTTTAAATCTGTATTTTCTGTAGAGAGATCTTC
>ODAI012203023.1_pt1 | contig 21127 bp, 18 predicted proteins | sample 1539321 | NCBI WGS metagenome assembly ODAI01 (sample SAMN02144231, study PRJEB22623) | gut metagenome | biome: sheep rumen | host: Ovis aries | place: New Zealand | reverse complement strand
CTGAAAACCATTCTAATAACTGCGCTACAACGTGATGAAACAGTCGGAGGAGTACCGCTCCCGCCACAGCATGGAGGTTCCTGGCAAGTCTACGGAAGTTCCTGGCAAGTCTACGGAAGTTCCTGGCGGCTGTACGGAAGTTCCTGACAATTGCCAGGAGCTTCCATGGAGCAGAAAGAAGTCTCTTTATGGGTCAGGGGAATAGATTCAGAACATTGAATACAAGTAGCTGCCAAAGGATATGAGCATCCATATCATGAGGACAATCAGCAGCAGAAGAAGCAGAAGCGCGATGGCCGACTGCCAGGCACGCTGGTTTACCTCCTTGATGATGGCTTCGTCACCGTCGACGAATCCTTGAACCATCGCCATGTTCTTCGTGTTGGCACGATGGAAGATGTCAATGATGTCGCCAACGAAAAAGGGAATCATGCCGAGCAGCACGTCGCGGAAGGTATTGTTGAGGATGGCCAGCGTGAGTGGTACACTCTTGATGACCCTCATGGAGAAATAGACGAAGGGGAGGGCAGAGAGCAGGGCTATCGTATCGCCCCACCCGGGAATGACTCCGATGAGCGCATCCAGATAGTAGCGGTCCATGTATCGGGTCAGTCCGTCCATGGCCTGATAGGCCTTGTTGCTCATGAGTTGTTTGCGCCGAAGTTGTCTTTTCTCGTTGTTCATTTTATACTACGTTTGCTGTCATCAGTTTATTAGACGCATCTCGGCGCCGTATGTTTAATCTCATGGCAAATCATGACCTGAAGATGTCAGTACTTTCTTATTAATATATGATACTTTGAACGGGATTTCTGTAGAAAGATTTGGCTGTGTCGAAATATTTACCTATCTTTGCAGCAGAATTAACAATTTTACCAAATGAAGAAACTAAAACTAAATTTGCTATTATTTGTGGCAGCATTGATGGTGGTGGCCTGTCAGCAGAAAGCGCAGGAGCCCAAGACGGACTTTGTGCGTGTGGAGAACGGGCACTTCGTGAAAGACGGCAAACCCTATTATTTTGTTGGAACCAACTTCTGGTACGGCGCGATTCTCGGCTCAGAGGGGCAGGGAGGCAATCGTGAACGCCTTGTCAAAGAGCTTGACCTGATGAAATCGATGGGTATCGACAACCTGCGTATTCTCGTGGGCTCCGATGGTGAGCGTGGTGTGAAGACGAAGGTGGAGCCTACATTGCAGGAGGCACCAGGCGTATACAATGATACCATTCTGGCAGGTCTCGACTACCTGTTGCAGGAGATGGGTAAGCGTGGAATGGTGGCCGTGCTCTATCTGAACAACTCCTGGGAGTGGAGCGGCGGCTATGGCTACTATCTGGAACAGGCTGGCGAGGGTAAGCAGCCACGCCCCGACGAAGCTGGCTATCAGGCCTTTATGGAGGCGATGGCAAAGTATGCCACCAATGAGAAGGCACATCAACTGTTCTACGACTACGTACGCTTTATCCTTGGTCGTACCAATCGCTATACGGGGTTGGCTTATAAGGACGATCCGGCTATCATGTCGTGGCAGATAGGTAATGAGCCGAGGGCTTTCTCCAAAGAAGCACTGCCCGCCTTTGAGAAGTGGCTCGCCGAGGCCTCGGCGCTCATCCGCAGCCTCGATCCCAACCACCTGATTTCCATTGGTTCGGAGGGAGCCTGGGGATGCGAGAACGATTTTGACTGCTGGGAGCGCATCACAGCCGACAAGAATATCGATTACGCCAATATCCACCTATGGCCCTACAACTGGGGCTGGGCCAAGAAAGACTCGCTCATCGAGAACCTGCCTCGTGCCAAAGAGAATACCAAGGACTATATCGACCGCCATCTGGACATCTGTGCCAAAATTAAGAAGCCCCTCGTGATGGAGGAGTTCGGCTATCCCCGTGACGGCTTCAAGTTCGATCTGGGCACTCCCACCCAAGGCCGCGATGGATTCTATGAGTATGTCTTCTCCCTCGTGGGTGACAATGCTGAGGACGGAGGCTACTTCGCCGGCTGCAACTTCTGGGGCTGGGGAGGTCTGGCCAAGCCAGTTCACGAGCAGTGGCAACCAGGCGATGACTACACCAACGATCCGGCCCAGGAGGCTCAAGGCTTGAACTCGGTATTCGCAGGAGATTCCACCACCCTCAGCGTGATTAAGAAAGAGGTGGAGAAAATGAATGAACTTAGGGATTCAGAATAAGATGAAGAAACTCATTATCATCGTAGTGGCACTGATGGCAGCGGTGCAGCTGCAGGCCCAGATCAGGGGAGAGAACATCGTGGTGACGGTAGAACCAGACCACAAGGATTGGAACTACAAAGTAGGCGAGAAAGCATCATTTACCATTGAGGTGCGCAAGTCGGGGACCCTCATCGACAATGTGAGCATAGACTATGCCACAGGTCCTGAGATGTACCAGGACGTGAAGAAGAGCATCGTGCTGAAGGATGGCACGCTGAAGTTGACAGGCACGCTGAAGCAGCCAGGATTCTATCGTGTGGACGTGACAGCCCACGTTGGCGGCAAGGACTACAAACAAGCCTGTGGAGCAGCCTTCTCGCCTGAGCGTCTGCAACCCTCGACGGTGATGCCTCAGGATTTCGAGAGCTACTGGCAAGGTGCCATCTCCGAAGCCCGTAAGGTAGACTTGAATCCCACGAAACGTCTCCTGCCCGAGCGTTGCACGAAGGATGTGAATGTCTATGAAGTATCCTTCCAGAATTTCCGTTGGAACCATCGCACCTATGGCATTCTCTGTGTGCCCGTCAAGGAAGGCCGCTATCCGGCTCTGTTACGTGTGCCGGGCGCAGGCGTTCGTCCTTATGGCGGTGACATCTGGACAGCCTCCCAAGGTGCTATCACACTGGAGATCGGTATCCACGGTGTGCCTGTGACAATGGAGCAGAAGATCTATGACGACATGTTCAACGGCGCCCTCTCCAACTATTGGGAGACAGGTATGGACAATCGGGACAAGAGTTACTACAAGCGTGTGGTGCTGGGGTGCATCCGTGCGCTGGACTATATCGAACAATATACCCCATGGAATGGTAAGCAGCTTGGAGTGACGGGCTCGTCGCAGGGAGGATTCCTCTCACTGGCAACGGCAGGACTCGACAAGCGCATCACTTTCTACGCCCCTGTCCATGCAGCCCTCTGCGACCATACGGCATCGCTGAAAGGTGTGGCGTGCGGATGGCCCCATTACTTTTATTGGAACAAGGGCAAGGGGCAGGAGCGCGAGATCGAGACCTCACGCTATTACGACGGTGTCAACTTTGCCCGTCTGATTACAGACAAGCAGGCAGGATGGTTCTCCTTCGGCTACAATGATGATGTGGTGCCACCCACCACGGCTTGGGCTACGTATAATATCGTCAAGGGACCCAAGCAGATCTCGCCCTATCAGATGACCTGGCACTTCTGGTATCAGGAGCAGTGGGACGAGTGGGAGAACTGGTTACTTAAGGAAATGGAAATAAAACAGTAAGTATATGAAAAAACTGATTGTGATGGCATTAGCGACTGTAGCAGTGGCAGCCTGTACGACAACAAAGAAAGAAGTTGAGGCAACAACAGCCCAGAAGTTAGTGGACCGTCTGGAAACCCTCAGGCAGAAGGGTATCATGTATGGTCATCAGGATGATCCGATGTACGGACTCACATGGGAATATGCCAAGGACTCGAGTGATGTAAAGAACGTCTGTGGCGATTATCCCGCCATCATGGGCTTCGATCTGGGAGGCATTGAGATGGGTGACGCGAAGAACCTCGACAGCGTGCCCTTCACCCGTATGACAGAAGAGATCAAGAACCATCACCGCCGCGGTGGAATCATCACCTTGAGTTGGCACCCGCGTAACCCTGTGACCACCATCGATGGAGGAGGCAATGCCGGTCAGAAATTCCCTGAGGGCACTGCTTGGGACGTGAGCGACTCGGCTGTGGTGAAGAAGATACTGCCCGAGGGCGAGTTCCATGCGAAGTTCCAGACATGGATGCAGCGCGTGAGTGATTTCCTGGCCACGCTGAAAGACGATGAGGGACACAAGATACCCATCATCTTCCGTCCCTGGCACGAAAACTCTGGTTCCTGGTTCTGGTGGGGTGAGAAGCTCTGCACCGTGGAGGAATATAAGGCCCTGTGGAACATGTTGCAGGACAAACTCAAGGCTGATGGATACGATGAGTCGATCGTGTGGTCATACTCTCCCGGCTGTCAGGACGACCTGACTGCCGAGCGCCTGCTCGCCCGCTATCCCGGCGATGACCGTGTAGACATGATCGGACTGGATGGTTATCAGTGGAATCCTGATGAAAAGGAACAGTTCATCGAGCGAACCAAGCAGAATCTTGGCGTGCTCTGCGAGGTGGCCAAGGCTCACAATCTGATTCCGGCCCTGACAGAGACGGGAATGAAGAATATGACGCAGCCCGACTGGTGGTCTACGACCCTGCTGCCTGCCGTGGAGGCCTTCCCCATCAGCTACCTGCTCACATGGCGCAACTACAAGGAGGAGTGGTTCGGCCCCTCTCCTGTGAAGGCTGATGCCAAGTATTTCGTAGAGTTCTATAACTCTCCCAAGACCCTCTTCCTGGAGGATATTGAAGAATCGGATGATAAAGACTAAAAAAAGAATATTATGACAGAATTTGAAAAGAAAGTAGCAGCCCTCCGTCAGCATCATGAGGAGCTGCTGAGCCTTAAGAACGAACCACTGGAGTGGGGCAATGGTATTTATGAGAAATATAAGAATCCCATACTGACTGCTGCCCACGTCCCCTTGGAGTGGAAGTACGATTTCAACGAGAAGGACAACCCTTACCTGATGCAGCGCATCATGTGCAATGCAGCCCTCAATTCAGGTGCCATCAAGTGGGGCGACAAGTATGTGTTAGTTGTTCGCGTCGAGGGGGCCGACAGAAAGAGCTTCTTCGCTGTGGCTGAGTCGCCCAATGGCATTGATAACTTCCGCTTCTGGGAGGAGCCAGTCACCATGCCCGACGATGTGATTCCTGCCACTAATATCTACGACATGCGTATTACCCGTCATGAGGATGGGTGGATCTATGGCGTCTTCTGCGCAGAGCGTCATGATGACACTCAACCCGGCAACCTCTCTGCTGCTACAGCCACGGCCGGCATTGCCCGTACGAAGGACCTGAAGACTTGGGAGCGCCTGCCCGACCTGAAGACCAAGTCGCAACAGCGTAACGTGGTGCTCCATCCTGAGTTCGTCAACGGCAAGTACGCCTTCTATACCCGTCCGCAGGACGGCTTCATCGATACCGGTTCTGGTGGAGGCATCGGCTGGGCACTTGTCGACGATATCACCCATGCTGAAGTGAAGGAAGAGAAGATCATCAACGCTCGTCACTACCACACCATCACTGAGGTGAAGAACGGTGAGGGTCCGCATCCCATCAAGACCAGGAAAGGATGGCTCCATCTGGCCCATGGCGTAAGAGCTACTGCCGATGGCCTGCGCTATGTATTATATATGTATATGACGGCACTCGACGACCCCACGCGGGTGATTGCCCAGCCAGGCGGCTACTTCCTCGTGCCTGAGGGCGATGAGTATCTGGGCGACGTGATGAACGTGGCTTTCGCCAACGGATGGATAGCTGATGAAGAAGACAGTGAGCACTATGCTTCTGGCAGGGTGTTCATCTACTATGCATCTGCCGACACCCGTATGCATGTGGCCACCTCTACTGTCGACAAGCTTATCGACTACTGCATGAATACGCCGGAGGACGGTCTCACTACCGCAGCCTCTGTGGAGACCATTAAGAAACTGATTCAGAAAAATAAGAATAAGTAAATATGGCTAAGACTAAATTAATCGAAAAGATTGGCTATGGCTTCGGCGATATGTCGTCGTCCACATTCTGGAAGGTGTTTTCCTACTATCTGCCGATATTCTACTCCAATATCTTTGGATTGTCGCTCATCGATGCCGGTGTGCTGGTGCTCGTCACCCGTATCTGGGATGCTGTCTCCGACCCCATGATGGGTATCATCGCCGATCGTACTAATACCCGCTGGGGTAAGTATCGCCCCTATCTGCTGTGGGTAGCCCCGCTGTTCTCCATCTGTGGTATCCTCCTGTTTACCACTCCAGACTGGAGCTATGGTGCAAAACTCATTTGGGCCTATGTCACCTACATCTTGATGATGACCGTCTATACGGGTATCAACGTGCCCTACGGTGCCATGCTGGGTGTGATGACTGACGATTCCAACGAGAAGACCGTGTTCTCCTCCTTCCGTATGTTCTTTGCCTATGGCGGCTCCTTCATTGCGCTGGCCATTTGGGAACCGCTGACTAACCTGTTCGGAGGTTATAAGACCACCGAAGGTTGGTTCTGGGGCATGGTGTGCATCTCAGCAGCCTGCTTTGTGATGTTCATCCTGTGCTTCCTGCTTACCAAGGAGCATCTGAAGACGGTATCGACCGTGAGTGTGGGCAGCGACTTCAAGTCACTTCTCTCCAACAAGCCCTGGTGGCTGCTCATCGGTGCTGCCCTCTGTTCAAACTTGTTCAACACCGTGCGTGGTGCCACGGTAGCCTATTTCTTCCTCGACATCATCGGACCTGACGTCTATCTGAGTTTCTTCGGACTGGCCTTCCTGTTCTATTCAGGACTCTTCCTGAGTATTGGTGAGGTGTCTAACATGTTGGGTGTGGCTCTCTGTGTGCCCATCGCCAACAAGTTGGGTAAGAAGACCACGTTTATCCTTGTCAATGCCGTGTTGCTGGTGCTGAGTGTCGCCTTCTTCTTCGTGCCAATCACGTCGTCAGGCTTCTGGCTGATGCTTATCCTGCAGGTATTTATTTCTATCTTTACTGGTATCATGTCGCCTCTCATCTGGAGTATGTATGCCGATGTCAGCGACTATGCCGAGCTGAAATTCCATACCGCCTCTACAGGTCTCATCTTCTCCTCAGCCTCTATGGCTCAGAAGTTTGGTGGTGCCATCGGTGGTGCTGCTGTGCTGTGGCTTCTCTCCGGATTCGGCTATATCACCGACTCTGCTGCCCTTGAGGCAGGTGCCGTGCAGCCTGAGAGTGCTCTGCTCACACTCCGTTGGCTGATGAGCTTCATCCCTGCCATGGTGGCAGGTCTGGCCATCATCGTAGTTTGGTTCTATCCCCTCACCACAGAGCGAATCGAAGAGATAGGCAGTGAACTGAAGAAAATACGTTCCATTGAATAAACTATGAATATTCAACTTATGAAATCTGAGATGCAGGGTGTGTTGCAGAACAACATCCTGCATTTCTGGCAGACAAAGATGGTGGACCATGAGAACGGAGGCTTCTACGGCCGTATCGACGGCGAGGGTCACCTGCATGCCGATGCGGAGAAGGGGGCCATCCTCAATGCCCGCATCTTGTGGTCATTCTCTGCCGCCTATCGTGTTCTGCAAGTTCCTGCGTATCTCGAGATGGCCACCTATGCCAAGGACTATTTCATCGAGCATTTCATCGACCGCGAGTATGGAGGCGTCTTCTGGAGCCTCGATGCCAAGGGACAGCCACTCAATACACGTAAGCAGTTCTATGCCATAGGCTTCGCCATCTATGGCATGTCGGAGTATGCCCGTGCTACAGGTGATCGCGAGGCCTTGGAGTGTGCCCTGCAACTCTTTGACTGCATCGAGGAACATGCCTTCGATTCCGAGTACAATGGTTATATTGAAGCCGCTGCTCGCGTCTGGTCACCCATTGCCGACATGCGTCTTTCTGAGCTCGATGCCAACTTCCCCAAGTCGCAGAATACACATCTGCACATCATCGAGCCCTATGCCAACCTCTATCGCTGTCTCCGTGAGATGCAGGCCAGGTCGTCGTGCAACTATGTGCCTGCTATCGGCTCTGTGCTGCCTATCGAGGTGGGCGTGCCTGAGGAGAGTATCCTCAGGGTAGGTGCTGCCTTGCGTAACATCATTGGTATCTTTACTGACCATATCCTTAATCCCGATACCCACCACCTCGATTTGTTCTTCGAGATGGACTGGACGCGTGGAGCGGGACGTCTGGAGAGTTATGGTCACGACATCGAGTGCTCCTGGCTCATGCACGAGGCAGCACTCGTTCTGGGCGATCCTGAGGTGTTGGCCCGTATGGAGCCTATCGTACAAATGGTGGCCGAGGCATCTGCCAAGGGATTACGTCCTGACGGTTCGATGATCCATGAGGCCAATCTCGACACAGGCCATGCTGATGACGATCTCCATTGGTGGGTACAGGCAGAGAATGTGGTGGGATGGTACAACATCTGGCAGTATTTCGGCGATGACGATGCTCTCACCAGAGCCTTCCGCTGTTGGGACTATATCAAGCACAACCTGATCGATTGGGAGAATGGTGAGTGGTTTTGGAGTCGTCATCCCGATGGTTCGCTGAATACCGTAGACGACAAGGCGGGTTTCTGGAAGTGTCCTTACCACAACAGCCGCATGTGTCTGGAAATCATAGAGAGATCTTCCTCCGAATAAGAATATTCCTCGGTCAGAACAGACCGAGGAATTTCTTTTTCTTTTTGCCTTCCTTTTCCTCCTTCGCCTTCTGAGCCTTCTTGGCCTCTTTTGCAGCAGCCTTCTCAGCCTTACGCTCTTCCTTGGCCTTTTGCTTCTCCAGTTTCTTCTGTTGTTTACGCTCCTCTTTGGCCTTGCGGTCTTCGTCAGATATCTTGTGGAACTTGATGCCTGGGTTGGTGATTTTCATCTTATGCATCTGATCGGTATCGGTGAAGGAGAACGAACAGTAGAGGTCGCGGTAGTTGCCGTGCTGGTGGATGTCGCCTGAAGCCACGGCACCGTCGCTCTCGATGACGGCTGTGATGTTGCGCACGTGGATGCCCTTGTAGCTGCAGTCCGTCACCTTGGCGCTGACGTTGCCAATTGGCAGTTTGCCGCCCTTCTTCTTGCTCATCAGGGCTGTGCGGGGCTTGGAGATGTCTATCTTGAAGTCGGCATGTGCTGCAATGTCTCCCATGCCCTTGATGTCCATCACCTTTCCCAGGTTGAATGCCTGCGAGCTGGCACTGCCCGTGACGTACTTGTTCAGGCCGTCGAGGGTGAACATGCAGTTGAGGGCTCCGCCAGCCGTGCCCACTGTTCCCTGAAAAGTCACTCGCTTCCACAGTACGGCGAAGTAGCCTGTATAATTGATGTCGCCCAGCAGTCGCAGTTGTTTCATCATCAGCTTCTTCACGGTGAACTGGTTGATGATTTTCTCCTTGATGTCGCCCCTGGCAGTCATCTTGCTCACGTCGAAGTGTACGTTGAGCTTCTCCTTCTCCTTCAGGTTCTTGATGTCGCCCGTGGCCTTGATGCTCAGTTTCTTGTCGTCGGTAGTCACGAGGATGTCCCGGAAGGCTATCGTGGAGTCGGTACCGCTCATGCGTACGCTCAGGTTCAGCGGCATGGTGAACTTGTTAAGCACGGGGGCGAAGGCTCGTGAGATGTCTTTCAGCTGTGTCCTGCCAGTGATGGTGCTGGTGGAGTAGGAGAATCGCCGTCCCTTCTTCTTGTTGGGCAGCACCAGCTCTGCCTGTTTGAATTTCAGCTCGGTGTTCTTCTGCAGGATGGTCACGTCGCTCAGTACGACCTTCTCCTTGTCGGCCTTGATTCCAGCCCTGAGGTCTCTGATGTCAATGCCAGAGATGGAGTCTGTGGCTGTCATCTGCGTGAGTTTTCCCACCACCGTTCCTTTGACGAAGGAGTCGATGGTGAGCTTGAGGTCAGCCGTGACGTCGAGATGCTTGGCATCAAAGAAGCCGCGCTTGGGCTTGCCGACATTCTTACGAGGCTTGTGGTTGTCGTTCTTATAGCGCAGCTGGCTGATGTCTATCAGCAGTCGTCCGCCTTCCTCGATGGGCTGTGTACCCTCTGTAGTAGCAGTGAGTAGCGCGAAAGATGCCTGATTGCTGATGAGACTGTCTTTACGGGAGTGGGAGGTCCATGATGTGGCTACGTCGTTGATTTCAATCTTTTGCTTGCCCAGCCATCCCTTGTTGTAATGGGCCATTCGGAGGCTGATGTCTCTGTCGTTGTATTGCACGTGGATATCTTCGAGTCTTACGTTGTCGACATCAAGTCGGAAGGGCTCTTTCTTGCTTTTCTTCTGTTGTTTGTTGCTGGGGTGCTTCTTGTCTTTCTTGAAGGCATCGATGACAAACTGGAAATTGGCTGGTTCCTCCTTCGATGGTTTGAGTAGCAAAGCGTCGAGATGGGCGATGCCAGCCTGGCTGATGATGATCTCACGCTGGAGCAGGGCAAGGGGGCGCAGATGGGTGTTGATCTGTCCGATGCGGAGCATCTTGCGCTGCTGTTGATCGTCGATCTCAACACCGTAGAGACTCACGTAGCCCTTGATGATGCTGATGTCGACACTGTCGATGCTGACGCGGGTCTGCAGTTTCTCTGTCAGCATGTCCGTAGCCCGTGTGAGAATTTTGTTTTGAAACGATGGACGGCTAACGACAAAGACTGCTATGGCTGTCAGAATGACAACGACGGCGACAGCAGTTCCAACAATGCGGATGGTCCAAAGGACAATCTTGTTCATAAGATTCGACTTTTTGGTTGCAAATATACAACTTTTTTATAAATATTCGGCAGATTTACAATTATTTTTTGTACCTTTGCGGCCTATTAGAACAATATTGTTATAACATTATATTAATTTTATGAACTTTACTTTGTTAATTACCGTCTTGTTGACGGCACTAACATTGGTGGCAGGGGCTTACGTGATAGCCAAGCTGATAGGACCGCGGTCCTACGCGAAGCTGAAGGGTGAGCCCTATGAGAGTGGTATACCCACCCGAGGCAGCTCCTGGTTGCCCGTATCGGTGGGCTTCTACCTCTTTGCCATCTTGTTCCTCATGTTCGATGTGGAAACGGTGTTTCTGTATCCATGGGCAGTAGTAGTGAAGGAGTTCGGCGCATCGGCCCTGTTGTCGATAGGCTTCTTCCTGGTAGTTCTGGTATTAGGCTTGGCGTATGCCTGGCGGAAAGGAGACTTGGAATGGAAGTAAGAAAGCCTCACATCAAGAGTATTCCCTACGAGGAGTGGAACGACAATGCCTCGTTGGAGAAGATCATTGACGAGCTCCACGAGGGCGGTGTCAATGTGGTGACAGGTTCGCTCGACCAGCTGATCAACTGGGGGCGCTCTAACTCGCTCTGGTCTCTGACCTTCGCCACCTCGTGCTGTGGCATCGAGTTTATGGCCTGTGGCTGTAGCCGTTACGACTTTGCGCGCTTCGGCTTCGAGGTGACGCGTAACTCTCCCCGTCAGGCTGACCTGATCATGTGTGCCGGTACCATCACCCACAAGATGGCTCCCGCACTGAAGCGTCTGTACGACGAGATGGCCGAGCCTAAGTATGTGGTGGCCGTGGGTGGCTGTGCCATCTCGGGCGGCCCCTTCAAGTCGAGCTACAACGTGGTGAAGGGCATCGAGGAGATCGTGCCCGTGGATGTGTTTGTGCCTGGTTGTCCCCCGCGCCCAGAGGCCATCATGTATGGCATGATGCAGCTGCAGCGCAAGGTGAAGATTGAGAAGTTCTTCGGTGGCGCCAACCACAAGCAGACGGCTGAAGAGCGCGAGCTCGGTGTATCTAATGAGGAACTGACGTTCCGCAACAAGTTGGGCGACCATCGCCGGGAGCCTATTGTGGTGACTGATGTGCCCAAGGAGTTTGTAGATGAGTATGCCGGCAAACCCGGAAACCCCGGAAAATCAGAACCAACAGGAAAGGAGGCTGCCGTATGAAACTGGAATTCCTGACATTCGATTTCGACAAGTTCGCACAGCAGATGCGCAACTTGAAGGAGCAGAAAGGCTTCGACTATCTGGTGACCATCGTCGGTGAGGACTTTGGCCCTGAGGAAGGTCTCGGCTGCGTCTATATCCTTGAGAATACCAAGACCAACGAGCGCTGCGCCGTGAAGCAGATTGCCCGCAAGCAAGTCTGTGGCGATGGCATGTCGAGCAATGGCACTGGTGATACTGACGGTCAGACAATGTACTATATCCCTACCGTCTGCGACATCTGGCGTGTGGCAGAATTGCTGGAGCGCGAGGTCTACGACTTCTATGGCATTGTGTTCCTCGGCCATCCTGATATGCGACGCCTCTTCCTGCGCAGCGACTTCAAGGGATATCCATTCCGAAAGGACTGGGAGTTCAACGACAAGTATACGCTGGAGGATGATGTAGAGCCTGACTATGGCCTGGAGTACTACATCGACAAGGACGGCAATCTGCAGTCGAAGCAGAACAAGCTGTTCTCGCAGGATGACTATGTGATCAATATCGGCCCGCAGCACCCTGCTACCCACGGCGTGCTCCGTTTGCAGACGGTGCTCGATGGCGAGATCGTGAAGCGCATCTATCCCCACTTCGGCTATATCCACCGTGGTATCGAGAAGATGTGGGAGCAGATGACCTATCCGCAGACGCTGGCATTGACAGACCGACTGAACTATCTGGGTGCCATGCAGCACCGCCATGCGCTGGTGGGTGTCATCGAGGAGGCCATGGGCGTGGAACTGACAGACCGCATCAAGTATATCCGTACCATCATGGACGAGCTGCAGCGTCTCGACTCCCACCTGCTCTACACCTCGTGTGTGGCTCAGGACCTGGGTGCGCTCACCGCCTTCCTCTACGGCATGCGTGATCGTGAGCACGTGCTGAACATCATGGAGGAGACAACGGGCGGGCGCCTCATTCAGAACTACTACCGTATCGGAGGCCTGCAGGACGACATCGATCCCCACTTCGTGCAGAACGTGAAGGAGCTGGTGAAGTATCTGCGTCCGACAATCCAAGAGTATCTCGACGTGTTCGGCGACAATGTGATTACCCACAACCGTCTGGAGAATTGTGGTCCGATGAGTCTTGAGGATTGCATCTCATACGCTGTCACGGGTCCTGCCGGACGTGCTTCTGGCTGGAAGAACGACGTGCGCAAGAACCACCCCTACGACCTCTACGACAAGGTGGAGTGGGAGCAGTGTACACTCAACACGTGCGACTCGATGGGCCGCTATATGGTACACATCAACGAGATGTATCAGAGTCTGAATATCATTGAGCAACTCATCGACAACATCCCTGAGGGCGACTTCTACGTCAAGCAGAAGCCTATCATCAAGGTGCCCGAGGGACAGTGGTACTACTCTGTCGAGGGAGTGGCTGGCGAGTTTGGTATCTATCTCGACTCCCGTGGCGACAAGAGCCCCTATCGCATGAAGATGCGTCCGATGGGTCTCTCACTCGTCGGTGCCTTCGACCCGATGCTGCGTGGTCAGAAGATAGCCGACCTCATAGCCACCTGTGCTGCTATTGACGTGGTGATACCTGATATAGACCGATAGTCGGAAAATTGAAGAATTGAAGAATTGAAAAATTGAAGTTATTATGTTCGACTTTTCTATCATAACACAATGGTTCGACCAACTGCTGCGGATGACCTTAGGCTGTCCCGACTGGTTGGCGATATTGATTGAGTGCGTGCTGGTGGGCGTGGCCATCCTCGTGGGATATGCGCTGCTGGCCATCGTACTGATATTCATGGAGCGCAAGGTGTGTGCTTACTTCCAGTGCCGACTGGGCCCGATGCGTGTGGGTCCCTGGGGCTTGCTGCAGGTGTTTGCCGATGTGTTCAAGATGCTCATCAAGGAGATATTCTTCGTGGATCGTGCCGATAAGCTGCTATACGGGGTGGCTCCGCTGCTGGTGATCATCGGCAGTGTGGGTGCCTTCTCGTTCCTGCCCTGGAACAATGGTGCTACGGTGCTTGATTTCAACGTAGGCGTGTTCCTCCTGACGGCAGTCTCCTCGATTGGCGTGGTAGGTATCTTCCTCGCCGGATGGGCTTCCAACAATAAGTATTCTGTGGTCTCCGCCATGCGTGGTGCCGTGCAGATGATTTCTTACGAGATGTCGCTCTGCCTCTGTCTCATCACGGCCGTCATCCTGACGGGCACGATGCAGATGTCGGGCATCGTCGAGGCGCAGACAGGTCCCTTCCGCTGGCTTATCTGTCAGGGGCACATCCCTGCCATCATCGCCTTCCTCGTATTCCTCATTGCCGGTAATGCTGAGGCTAACCGCGGTCCGTTCGATATGGCTGAGGCTGAGAGCGAGCTGACGGCCGGACACCATACCGAGTATTCAGGCATGGGCTTCGGATTCTTCTATCTCGCCGAGTTCCTCAACCTGTTTATCATCGCTGCCATCGCCGCCACGGTGTTCCTTGGTGGCTGGGCTCCGCTGAACATCGGCATTGCGCCATTCGACACGCTGATGAACTACATCCCGGGCATCGTATGGTTCCTGGGCAAGGCATTCCTCCTGGTGTGGCTGCTGATGTGGATCAAGTGGACGTTCCCCCGTCTGCGTATCGACCAGATCTTGAAGATGGAGTGGAAGTATCTCATGCCGCTGGCACTCATCAACCTGGTAGTCATGACTGTTGTAGTGGCCCTCGGCCTATATATTAAATAAGGTGTACTACTCATTAGAATAAATATGGAAGAGAATAAAACATATTTCGGAGAAATCGGGCACGCTGCCAAGACGCTGGCTACTGGCATGAAGACCACCTGGAAGGAATACTTCAAGGGCTTCTTCACCAATAAGTCGACGGAGCAGTATCCCGAAAACCGCAAGACGACACTCCATGTCTCTGCCCGTCATCGCGGGCGCCTCGTGTTCAAGCGCAACGAGGACGGCAGCTATAAGTGTACGGCTTGCACCCTGTGCGAGAAAGCCTGTCCGAACGGGACCATCAAGATCACGGCCCACATGGCTGAGGATCCTGAGACAGGAAAGAAAAAGAAGGTGCTCGACGACTATGCGTACGACCTGGGCGACTGCATGTTCTGCCAGCTCTGTACCAACGCCTGCAACTTCGACGCTATCCAGTTTACCAACGATTTCGAGAACGCCGTGTTCGACCGCAACCGTTTGGTGCTCCATCTCAACGAGGAGGTTTACCAGGGAGGCTCTCTGCCCAACCTCATCGAGGGTGGTGCCCAGTGGCAGGTCGGAACGTTTAACACCAAAACGAAGTAAGACAAGATTATGGCAAATTACGTTATGTTTTTCATTCTCGCCGTTGTCATACTCGGTTCTGCCGTCTTGTGTGTGACAACGAAGCGAATCATGCGGGCCGCAACATTCCTGTTGTTCGTGCTCTTCGGTGTGGCAGGCATCTATTTCCTGCTCGACTATACATTCCTCGGTGCCGCTCAGATCTCCGTCTACGCCGGTGGCGTGACGATGCTCTACGTGTTCGCCATCCAGCTGGTGGGCAAGCGCTCCCTGCAGGGACTCGTCGAACAGGTGCGCGGAAGCCGTGTCATCTTCGGAGCCATCATGTCGCTCGTGGGTCTGGCCACGGTGCTGGTGGTGCTTTTCAAGAACCAGTTTATCTATGCCGCTGCCGCCAGGCCCGACACCGAAGTGCCGATGGAGATCATCGGACGCGCTCTGGTGGGGGCCGACCGTTATCAGTATGTGCTGGCCTTCGAGCTCATCTCGGTGTTCCTGCTGGCATGTATCATCGGTGGTCTGGCTGTGGCCAGGAAGGATTCACTAAGAAAGGAGGAGTAAGCTTATGATACCAGTAGAATGTTATTTCGTGCTCAGTGCACTCTTGTTCTTCATCGGCGTCTATGGCTTCATCTCGCGCCGCAATCTGTTAGCGATGCTCATCTCTGTAGAGTTGATCCTCAACGCCGTTGAGATCAATTTCGCAGCCTTCAACCGTCTGTTGTATCCCAACCATTTCGAGGGCTTCTTCATGTCGCTCTTCGGCATCGGTGTGGCTGCTGCAGAGACGGCTGTGGCTATCGCCATCATGATCAACGTGTATCGCCTGTTCAACAGCGACAACGTTGACAGTATTCAGAATATGAAACGATAAACAGTAGGAATTATGTATAGCTACACGATATTTATCATGCTTCTGCCGCTGCTGTCGTTCCTCGTTCTGGGACTCTACGGCATGAAGCTGCAGCATAAGGTGGCCGGGCTTATCGGCACCTGCTCGCTGGGACTCGTCACCATACTCTCTTACCTCACGGCTTTCCAGTATTTCACTGCCGACCGTGTGGAGGGTGTCTATCAGACGGTGGTTCCCTACAACTTCACGTGGTTGCCTCTGGGCAATCTGCATTTCGACATGGGTATCCTGCTCGACCCCATCTCGGTGATGATGCTCATCGTCATCTCCACGGTGTCTCTCATGGTACACATTTACTCTTTCGGCTATATGCATGGCGAGAAGGGCTTCCAGCGCTACTACGCGTTCCTGAGCCTCTTCACCATGTCGATGCTGGGCTTGGTACTGGCCACCAACATCTTCCAGATGTACATGTTCTGGGAGCTCGTGGGTGTGTCTTCTTACCTGCTCATCGGCTTCTATTATCCTCTGAAGCCTGCCATCGCTGCCTCTAAGAAGGCGTTCATCGTCACCCGCTTTGCCGATATGTTCTTCCTCATCGGTATCCTGACGTTCGGCTATTTCACCGACTCCTTCTCGTTCTCCTTTGCCGGACAGGGCCAGGAGATCATGATGGGAGCGGGCACCACGCCGTTCATTCAGGGCAACATGGCCAAGGCCGTTGCTGCCGGAGGCTTCATCATCCCAACAGCCCTGGTGCTGATGTTCATTGGTGGTGCTGGTAAGTCTGCCATGTTCCCGTTGCACATCTGGCTGCCTGATGCCATGGAGGGTCCGACGCCTGTTTCTGCACTCATCCACGCCGCTACGATGGTGGTGGCTGGTGTGTTCCAGATTGCCCGTATGTTCCCCCTGTGGATTGAGTATGCCCCCGAGGCGATGTCGATTATCGTGTGGGTTGGCGTGTTCACCGCTTTCTATGCTGCTGCCGTGGCCTGTGCCCAGAGCGACATCAAGCGTGTGCTGGCCTTCTCTACCATCTCTCAGATTGCCTTCATGATGGTGGCTCTCGGTGTGTGTCTGCCAGGCCATGAGACGCTGATGGACAATCACGCCCAGCTGGGCTATATGGCTTCGATGTTCCATCTGTTCACCCATGCCATGTTCAAGGCCTGCCTCTTCCTCGGAGCCGGTTGTATCATCCATGCCGTCCACTCCAACGAGATGGCTCTCATGGGTGGCCTGCGCAAGTATATGCCTATCACTCATATCACCTTCCTCATCTCCTGCCTGGCCATTGCCGGTATCCCCTTCTTCTCGGGCTTCAGCTCGAAGGATGAGATCATCACGGCTTGCTTCCAGTACTCGCCGGTGGTGGGATGGTGCATGACGGGCATCGCTGCCATGACGGCCTTCTACATGTTCCGTCTTTACTACGGCATCTTCTGGGGCACTGAGAATGTGGAGGCTCACGAGCACCACACGCCCCACGAGGCTCCCGCTTCGATGACCGTTCCCCTGATAGTGCTCTGCGTCATCACTTGTGGCGTGGGTATCTATACCACCATCGCTGGCTTTGCCGGACTGGGTGGCTCCTTCGGTAGCTATGTCTCTGCGGCAGGCACCGACTACACCATCCACTTCGATCTCCAGATAGCAGCCACCTCTACCATCATCGCCATCCTGAGCATCTGCCTGGCCACCTATATATATAAAGGTGAACAGCAGCCCATTGCCGACCGTCTGTACAAGCAGTTCCCGCGTCTGCATCGTGCTGCCTACAAGCGTTTCTATCAGGATGAGATCTGGCAGTACGTCACCCATCGCATCATCTTCCGCTGCGTCTCCACGCCGATTGCCTGGTTCGACCGTCATGTGGTCGACGGCACCTTCAATTTCCTGGCTTGGGGAGCCAACGAGGCTGGCGAGTCCATCCGTCCCTGGCAGAGTGGCGATGTGCGTCAGTATGCCGTGTGGTTCATCACTGGCTCTGTAGCATTAACGTTAATCTTATTATGCATGTAAAGATATGAGTATATTAAGTGTTTTCGTATTAATCCCCGCCCTGATGCTTCTCGGCCTCTGGCTGTCGAAGTCGCTCAATCAGGTGCGTGGCGTGATGGTGGCGGGAGCTTCGTGCCTGCTCGCCCTGTCGATATGGCTGACGATCTATTTCGTACAACAGCGTGCCGCTGGCAATACGGCAGAGATGCTGCTCACCTACAGCACGCCCTGGTTCAAGCCGCTGAATATTGCCTATAGCGTCGGTGTCGACGGCATCTCGGTGGTCATGCTGCTCCTCTCGAGCATCATCGTCTTCACCGGTACTTTCGCCTCCTGGCAGCTCAAGCCGCTCACCAAGGAGTATTTCCTCTGGTTCACCCTCCTTTCTACGGGTGTGTTCGGCTTCTTCATCTCCACCGACCTGTTCACCATGTTCATGTTCTACGAGGTGGCCCTCATCCCGATGTACTTGCTCATCGGCGTCTGGGGCTCTGGTCACAAGGAGTATTCGGCCATGAAGCTGACACTGATGCTCATGGGAGGCTCGGCCCTGCTGATCCTCGGACTGCTGGGCATCTACTTCTTCAATGGCCAGTACAGCGGCCACTACACCTTCGAACTGACGGAGATTGCTGCTGCCCATGCCATTCCCGGCTATATCCAGAACATCTTCTTCCCCTTCATCTTCATCGGATTCGGTGTGCTGGGAGCACTCTTCCCGTTCCACACATGGAGCCCCGACGGTCACGCATCAGCGCCTACCGCCGTGTCGATGCTCCATGCCGGTGTGCTGATGAAGCTCGGAGGCTATGGCTGCTTCCGCGTGGCCATGTACCTGCTCCCTGAGGCTGCACAGGATCTCTCATGGATATTCCTCATCCTGACCACCATCTCTGTGGTCTACGGTGCACTCTCCGCATGCGTACAGACCGACCTGAAGTACATCAATGCCTACTCCTCAGTGTCTCACTGCGGACTGGTGCTCTTCGCCCTGCTGATGATGTCGCAGACGGCTGTCACGGGTGCTGTGCTCCAGATGCTCTCTCACGGACTGATGACGGCCCTCTTCTTTGCCCTCATCGGTATGATCTACGGCCGTACCCATACCCGCGACATCCGCGAGCTGGCCGGTCTGATGAAGATCATGCCCTTCCTGGCTGTGGGCTATGTCATTGCTGGTCTTGCCAACCTCGGACTTCCCGGATTCTCTGGCTTCATTGCTGAGATGACCATCTTCGTGGGCTCCTTCGGTGCCAAGCCGATGATTGGCGACCCCAATGAGTCGTTCCGCATGGTGGCCACCATCATCGCCTGTATGTCGATTGTCGTAACGGCCGTCTACATCCTGCGTGTTGTCGGTAAGATTCTCTATGGCGAGGTGGAGAACAAGCACTTCCTCGAGCTCACCGATGCTACGTGGGATGAGCGCGTCGCAGTCATCTGCCTCATCTTCTGTGTGGCTGGTCTCGGATGTGCGCCGTTCTTCTTCAGCGACATCATCTCTCCTGCCGCAGGCAATATTCTTCAGTCAATAGGTGTAATGTAAAGATAGGAGGACAAAAGATATGAATTATAGTGATTTCCTGTTGATGGGTCCCGAGTGCGTCTTGGTTCTCCTGTTGATATTGACCTTCGTAGCCGATTTCGTGCTTCAGAAGTGTACTGCCAAGGTCAAGTGGTTCTACCCCCTGATGTCGGCCTTCATGCTGATGCTGGTGGGTTCCACCCTTTATACGGCCTCTACCGAGACCGCTGCCGTGTCAGCTTTCGGCGGCTTCTATGTCGCCACACCGGCTGTCAACGTGATGAAGGTCATCCTGGCCTTCGGCACGTGGATCGTCATCATCATGGCGCAGCCCTGGCTGCAGCGCACCCAGCATCTGGCAGGTGAGTTCTACATGCTCCTGCTCTCCACGCTGCTGGGCATGTTCTTCATGATGTCATCCGGCAACTTCCTGCTCTTCTTCCTCGGCCTGGAGACGGCCTCCGTACCCCTGGCCTGCCTCGTGGCTTTCGACAAGTGGAAGAAGAATTCTGCCGAGGCTGCCGCCAAGTACATCCTCGTGGCCACCTTCTCCAGCGGCGTGATGCTCTACGGTCTCTCGTTCGTCTATGCCGCCACTGGCTCGCTCTATTTCGACCAGGTCTACAACGGTCTCTACACGTCGTCGTATGCCACTTCCACCAGCTGGCTTCCTGCCAACGCCCTGGCCATCACGGGCATGGTGTTCTTCTTCAGCGGACTGGGCTTCAAGATTTCGCTCGTGCCTTTCCACTTCTGGACGGCCGACACCTATCAGGGAGCCCCCACGCCCATCACCGGCTATCTGAGCGTCATCTCCAAGGGCGCGGCAGCCATCACGCTGGCCATCATCCTCCTGAAGGTGTTCCAGCCCCTGGTGGCTTATTGGGAGTATCTGCTCGACATCGTCATCGTGCTCTCCATCACCGTGGCCAACCTCTTTGCCATCCGTCAGAGTGAGCTCAAGCGCTTCATGGCCTTCAGCTCCATCTCACAGGCCGGCTACATCATGCTGGCTGTGATTGGCAACGGCCCCACGGGTGTGGCTGCGCTCACCTACTATGTGCTGGTCTATATCGTGGCCAACATGGCAGTGTTCACCATCATCAACGTGGTGGAGCACAACAACGGGGGACGTACCGACATGGCTGCCTACAACGGCTTCTATCAGACCAACCCCAAGCTCTCGTTCCTGATGACGCTCGCCCTGTTCTCGCTGGGTGGCATACCGCCTTTCGCTGGTATGTTCTCCAAGTTCTTCGTGTTCATGGCGGCTGCCCAGCAGGGCTCGTTTGCGGCTTACTTTGTGGTGTTCATCGCCTTGCTCAACACGGTCATCAGCCTTTACTACTATCTGCTGATCGTCAAGGCCATTTACATTACCAAGACCGACTCGCCGCTGCCCACCTTCCAGAGTGACTTCAATACCAAGTGCGCTCTGGCAGTCTGCACGGCTGGCGTTGCCCTCTTCGGTATCTGCTCGTGTCTCTACGAGTGGATTGCCGCAGCAGGCATCGATTGATCGGCGAGGCACACTGTGACATCCTTTTTCGGGCGGGCGAAGGTGACGAAACGGCGCACCTTCGCCCGCCCTTGAACCGTCCCCTGACCCATAAAGAGACTTCTTTCTGCTCCATGGAAGCTCCTGGCAATTGTCAGGAGCTTCCG
>ODAI011799522.1_pt1 | contig 21133 bp, 18 predicted proteins | sample 1539321 | NCBI WGS metagenome assembly ODAI01 (sample SAMN02144231, study PRJEB22623) | gut metagenome | biome: sheep rumen | host: Ovis aries | place: New Zealand | reverse complement strand
TGCTCAACCGTTTCCTTGTCCGCAGCGGCAGTACCGGTTACGGCAGACTTTATCTGGTTGGGCGTATATTCAAAAAGAGGTATTCCCTGCTGGGCAACGCAAAGGCTTATTACCCCCTTTGCCTCCGCTACGGCAAGAGCGCTAGAAGAGTTGCGGGAAAAATAGAGGGCTTCAATCTCCGCCTCGTCTGGCCGGAATTCATCAAGGACAGCAAGCAAACGGTTGTAAATGGCAAGCAGGCGCACTTCATGGCTTTCCGTAGAGGGAGTTTCTATTACGCCGTAGCTTACCAGCCTTAGCCTGCCTGCAACAACGTCTACCACCCCAAAGCCTGTGTTTGCAAGGCCGGGGTCAATTCCGATTACGCGCTTTTTCATAAGATTCCCAGTGGCAACAAAAAAAGCGCCCCAAAGCGGAGCGCTTCTTAAAACAGATTACGATTTTGCGGAAAGCGCCTGATTATTCAGCGTCCGGATCGAATCCGTCTGGATATTCAACTGTTGAATAAACGTTCTGAACGTCATCATCTTCTTCGAGCTTGTTGAGGAGCTTTGCAACCTTCTTTGCAGTCTCTGCATCAACTGCTGTGTAAGCCTGTGGAACCATGTCAACACCAGCTGAAAGTGACTCCCATTCCTTACCCTGAAGAACTTCAAGAATTTCTGTAAACTTTGAAGGATCTGTTGTTACTGTAATAACACCGTCTTCGTTTACAATGTCATCAGCACCGGCTTCAAGGGCAACTTCCATTACCTCGTCTTCTGAAACCTTTTCTGCATCGTATTCAATAACACCCTTGCGGTCGAACATACGGGCTACAGAACCTGTTGTACCAAGGTTTCCGCCGTTCTTGTTGAAAATGTTGCGTACGTTGGCAGCGGCACGGTTCTTGTTGTCTGTAAGAACTTCAACGAGAACTGCTACACCACCGGCTGCATATCCTTCGTATACGAGCTCTTCATAAGTTGCAGCGCCAAGTTCTCCAGTTCCCTTCTTTATTGCGCGCTCAATGTTGTCCTTTGGCATGGATGCAGCTTTTGCCTTAACAATAGCTGTGCGGAGACGTGGGTTTGAGTTTGGATCGCCACCGCCCATCTTAGCTGCGATAGAAATTTCCTTGATGAATTTAGTAAAAAGTGCGCCGCGTTTTGCGTCAGCGATTCCCTTAGCATGTTTTATGGTTGACCATTTGCTGTGTCCTGACATTGCAAACTCCTATAAAATAAATACAAATTGTAGCGTATTTTACCATAATTCATAATTTTATGTCAACAGGGCGTCTTAATGAATGTAGAAGGCAAGTGCAACTCCCAATGAAACTTAACAAGTATTAATCTAAATGCGGAAGCACATTGGTTTGCTACATTGAATTCTCTGTTTGTCGCAATTACCTTCTAGAATTGTGAGGAAGTTGCATATTAATACGCGGCAGGCACTGGAGGGGCGGGCGTAAGCCCGTTCCGGCGGGAGTGCGCAGCGCGACCAGAGGAATGGAGCCGAGGGGCGGAACCCCGCAAGCGCCACACAAAGGGCACCAGCTGTTCTTTTGGGACGCTTGTGTTTTGCAGGAGAAAGTGCCGCCCAAAAAAAAACTAAAGACCAAAACCCTTTAGAAGTTTTGATGCTGCCCCAGATGCCGCATTGCCAGCCGCATCGGAAGCTGCGTCCGAACCTGTTGCATCCTTTATCTTGTCCTTTAGGGAATCAACGGCCTTGTCCGTAGCCTTGTTTGCCTTTTCCTTTAGCTTGGCTTCAACCTCTGCCTTTTTCTTTTCCAGAATGCCCTGCAAGTCGGAAAGCCTCATGTTCTGAAGGTCTATGTCCCCCTCTATGTTAAGGAATTCCTTTGCCTTGGCAAGATATTCGTTTGAGGATGAATTTATTTCATCAGAAATCTTTTTTAGGGCTGCATTCTTTGCATCCATTCCAATTCCCATTATAACGGCCTTTAGGGAATTAACGAACTGCTCACCAAAGTTGCCGGACAAATCAAGGAAGAGGCCGCCAGTTTTTGTGTAGCCTGTCTTAAACCCAACGTTAAGATTGTTAACCGCAGACAGGGCAACATTGTAATACTTTGACACAAGCTCGTTTTCAAAGCCGTCAGAACTAAGGGTTAGCGGATCAAGGTTCACATTGCCACCCGCGCTAAAACCAGACGGATCTGCCGTAAGTTCCACGGAAATTACAGCCGGGCCTTTTAGGGAAGGAACACCGCTTTTTACCGCAACCCTGCTTCCGTTAAAGTCAGCCTTGTAGCCGCTTCCAGAATATCCCACTGTAACAAGAGGAGCCTTGCTTGTGGATCGGGTGTCAAACACAGCATTGGCCTTGTGGGAAAGCCCCTTCAAGTCCAGTGAACCGTTAAAGACAGTAGGCTTACCGCGCCAGTCCTGGTCGTTGGTAATCTCGTTCACTTCCGCAGAAAAACCTGTTCCAGATGCATATACGCGTTCCACCAAAAGAGACGGATAGCCTGTGTTGAACCAGAAGGTAGTTCCCTTTAGGCGTTTCCTACCCTGCCTCTTTTCAAGCTTCTTCTTGCCACCCTTTGGCTTTAGGGCATCAACCTTTGCCTTAGCCTCCAATGCCTTGTAATAGTAGTATTTTCCCTTGTTTACATAGTCACCGATTACGCTGTAGGCAACGGAGCGTATTGCGTTTACAAAAAGCTGGTCTGCATTTTTTATGGCACCGGTAATTGTGGTAAGCCTTTCCTTGGCATAGGCTATGTCGCTTTCCGCACTCTTCTTTATGCTGACCGCAGTGTCCTGAACGGTCTTTACGTCCCCCTTCACGTCGTCAACAAGCTTCTGGGCATCAGTCTTCATCTGCTTGCTTTTTTCTATTGCGGCGTTTATTTTGGTAAGGTAGTCGTTGAGCTTTTTCCAGTCAGCGGCATCGTGGGGGTTAAACGAGGAGACGTTGAGGTTCCGCAAATCCTTTATGGTATTGCCAAAATCGTCAACCTTGGCCTTGAGTTCATCAGGCTTGGCCTTCCACTTTGCAATAAGGTCCTTTGAAGTTTCCATTGCAGCCTTTACAGCCTGGGGTGTCTTTACCTGAGAGCGTATGGTTGCAAGCATGCTTTCCACATCACTGCCGCCCAAGAGGTCGTATGCCTGGTTCTTTATGTCTTCCACAGCAGCCATGGAAGCCGCCTTTAGTTCGTTTGCAAAGGAACTTTCATCCTCCGCTTCCTTTTTTCTTCCAGGAAGTTCGCAGCTTGTAGTCCTGTCGGTATTAAAAGCCATGCCCGAACATTCAACGTTCTGCACGACGATTTTTTTTCTTAGCAGTTGGACAAGGTTAAAGTCAAGCTCAATCTTTTCCGCCTCAAAAAGATTTTTCATCACCTGGTTCTTGTTGCCAACCGCAAGCCCCTTTACGGTAAGCCGGGAACTGAATATGCCAAGGTCCACATAGCGGATGTCCGTCTTTGCACCAAAAGCAGATTCAAGCCCCATCTTTAGGCCTTTCTTTACGAGCGGATTTTTGAATATGCCAACGAGCGTAACAAGCGTTATTATAAAGACTGCAACGGCGGTAAGGGGTGCAAATTTTATTAATCCCTTCTGAGCGTTTATTTCTTTGGCAAGCTTTTTGTAGAAGTTTACGTCCTTCTTGGAAAAAATTGAATCCTGCCTTACCGCAAGAAGTTCCGGGCGCTTTGGGTTTGCTCCGACTTCAAATATTTTCTGGATGCGCTCCTTGTCTTCCGCCACATAAATTTTCTTTAGTATGCGGTTCTTAAAGCTTTTTTCCGAATAGCTTTTGCGGAACATGGGAGGCAGCTTTTTTACTCCGTACATAACCGGGACTTTCTTTTTTGCTCCAGCTTTTTCTGAAGAAGCTAAAGAGTCTACTCCAACAACGCCCTCATCAGTAACGACTGTCTCCCCTGCACCGTCGCTACTTTCACCATCCAAATCATCACCGCCATCCAGCTCATCATCCGCCAAAGCATCCATCGCAGCATCTATTGCATCTTCATCAATTGCATCTGCATCCGTTGAATCTTCATCTATTGCATCATCAATCGAGGCATCAGAAAAGCCAGAAAGCTCGTCCATAAGCTGCTCTTCTTTGGAAGGAAGCGTCTCTTTATTCTTATTCAATTCATCAGAATTAGCATTCTTTTTTTTCATACGTACTCCTCCACAAGCTCAAGGACTTTGGAAATTCCAGGCAGCTGCTTTACAATAGTAAGGAAGCCCAACTTTCGCACATACTTTGCAAGGTACTTGCGCCACACAAAGACAAAAAGCCTTGTCAGCACATAAATGGGAATATAGGCACAGATTCCGCAGACAAAGCTTCCCATAACCACGGAGTTGTTGAATCCCGTAAAGGCCACAAATGGAATGTTCACCAGAGTCCTAAAAAGCGGCTGCAGGCTTCCATAGGTAAGGATATAGCATCCTAGGTAGTCAAAATATGGGTCAAGAAGGGGTGCAATCAGTGCCCAAATAATTACCGAAAGCGAAAAAACGCCCCTCTGTATTCTAAAGAAGAAGAAAAAGACAAAAAGCAGGTACCAAAGAAGGTTGTCCTTTGGCAGAAGCCCCAAAATCATGCCCAGGGCAAAACCGTGGGCAATCTGCCCGGGAGCGGTGTTGTTGCTGAGTGCTTGCAAAAACTTTATCAATGGTGCTAACATACCAAAATTATAGCACCACTAAAAAAAATTTACTATATGCTATTATCTTTTTTTGGAGCGTATGCCAGCTTAAGGCAGACATTCCTTATGCAAACAAGGGGTTAAATTTATTACCCGCTTTCCAGGGTTCCGGCATCCGCCTCCATTGCCTGGCGGCAACCCGCTTCGCGGGCCCTTCCAATCGGGGCTAGGCTTGGCTCTGCTGCAACAAATTCACCAGCCTTTCCTTAAGGTATTCATAGCGCAGTTTTTTTTCTTCCTTTGCAAAATGAACATCCCTGATCTGCTCAGGATTATTGATGTAGACAAATGATGCGGCCTTTTCCCCAAACTGCTCGGAGGTAAGGTCAAAGATGCAACCGTCAACATCGTTGTAGCAGTGGAAGTTTCCGTTCCCAAGGGGAATGCCGTAAACTTTTCCGCCAAAAATGTCCTGGGCAAGAAAAGCCGTAATGGAACACTGCCCCTTGGTCCTGTTTTCTTGTGACCATTCAGACTGCAACCTGGGGGCGCAAGTTTTTCTGCACCATAGCTTGCAAAGTGCGTCATACAAAAGGCGCGGATTTTTTATTGCAGAGAAAGCTTCACTTGCGGGGGCACAGTCAGCCGCTTCACTTCCGTAAAAAGAATACGGCTTTAAAAAATTCCTAACTTGCTCAAGCTTTTTTTTGGCAAGATTCCGCCCCTCTTCGTAAACGCGTTCAAGTTCATTTGCGTCATGCTCCGTCCTGCTTATTCCAAGTGGCCTTTCAGGGCAAAGGACAAGCACGCTTCCAAGCTTTTCCTGAAAAAAGGCATATTGGGTTTCCTGGTTGTATACAAGCGCCCTATTCTTTAAGCTTTCCAGGACTGCCGGATATTTTTTCATAAAAAGCTTCATCAGGGGAAAAAGCCTGCTGTCTTTTTTAACAAAGCCCCTTGGCTGGGTAAGTATTACTACGTTTTTTTCATAGCCATTTTTCTGCATGAATTCCAGGGGGATAGAGTCGCTTATTCCACCGTCCAAGTAGCCCCTGCCGTCTATTTCTACAACGCGGGATGCAAGCGGCATGGAAGCAGATGCCCTCATCCATTCAATTTCGCTTCCGTCGCATGAGGCAAGGTCGTGGTAAACAGCCTTTCCTGTCTGCACGTCGGTCACAACGCAGTAGAACTTCATGGGGTTTTCCCTGTAGGCCTTGTAGTCAAAGGGGTCTTCCTTTTGCGGAAGGTCGTAGTAGCAGAACTTTGCCCCGTACAAATCGCCGGTTTTTATTAGGGAAGAAACCGAACAGTACCTCTTGTCGTGCGAAAAGCGCTTGTTGTAGCGGATTGCCCGTCCAGGCTGGCATGACTTTATGTTGCAGCCAAAAGTTGCACCCGCGCTAACCCCAACCGCAGCTTCAAATTTTATGCCTTCTTCCATAAAAACATCGGTAATACCGGATGTGAACATTCCCCGCATTGCACCGCCTTCAAGAACAAGGCCTGTCTTTGGCCTGAACGTTTTAATTTCCGCCATTCTGGGCACCCCCTAAGGAAGCTCCCCTCTCACCTTCCTTCAATGGATTTTCACTTGCGCCATTACCGGCATTTCCAGTGCCGTCAGCACCAGCCTTTTCTGCTCCCTTGTCTTTAGCAGGCGCCTTGTCCTTTTCCTCCGCCTTTTTCTGAGCGCCGGAATCCAGCAGCATGGATTTTTCCCTTGCCTTTTGAATGTCTTTTTCGCTGGCAGGCTTTGCCTTAACAGGAAGAACCTTAGATGCAGTATGAAGGTACCAGACAAGGTTTGCAACCCAGACCACACCTGTAACAACAGAAACCGCAGAGCAGCCAAGACGTATGTTGTTCTTCCTTACCGCTTCATCCCTGGTTCCGTAGCCCTTGTAGTAGGCATTCAAAGAATTCACGTAGGAGCCAGTGGTTGCAAATGTAAAGGGAAGGCTCATTATAAATGCGCTGTAGCTTGCGTAAGTCCACCTGCGCCTCTTGTCTATAAGAGATTCAGTGTCCATGCTTTCTGCATTCACCATAAGAGATGAACCGTCCACCTGTTCAGACTGGGGCACATAGTAATAGAAACCAAGCGGCGTTGCCTCTTCACCATCACTGGAAGCTTCCGTCGTTTTTGTTGAACTAACAAAGCTACCCAAAAGGTTTGAGGAATTTACCCTTGCGCTTGCACCGGGAACCCCCTTCTTTACGTCTCCAATATAATTACCGCCTGCGTAAAGCTTTCCTTCCTCGGGCTTTTTTAAGTTAACGCCAAAAGAACCTGACGCTTGCTTTTGCATGGGTATGTGAACAAGAAATGTCGGAGAGCCCTTAAAATCATAGGTAACAGCAGAAGTGTTAAAGCTGTCGCTTTCAACCTCCACCGTATGAACTCCCGCAGGAACATAAACAGACTTTCCGTCTGCCTCGGGTCTTGTTACAACACCGTCTACCATAAGCTTGTACTTAGAAGCTGCCTCTGCAGGGCTTATGTCTATGTAAAGCTGCACGCTCATGCTGTTCACAATTTTTGGGATTATGTAGCGGGCAATATTCCTTGCTATCTGCATACAGTTGTCTATGTTGCCAACTTCCGTAACAACGCCAACAGAAGTTCCGTTCTTAAATGCATTTGGCTTTTCGTATCCACCGGGAAAAATCTTGAATTCCGCGGTAACGCTTATGTAGTCGCCGTAGCGGGTAATGGAACCAAGGATAAGTCCGTTTATCTTCTCGTCCATGGCGGCCTTGGCAAAGAGGCGGCTGTCCGTTCCAGAAAGCAGTGCCTTTTGCGGAGGTTCGTACAAAGTGGAAGCAGAGCCTTTGTAGAGTTCTATCGTCTCATATTCAGGGCGGGAAACAAGCTCTTCCTCTGAATCTTCCGCAAAGAAGAGCTTCTTAATGCTAACAAAAGAAAAACCTTCCTTTTCCTTTTTTACACCGGCAATCCTCTCTTCCACCTGGGCAACAGCCTTGTCTGCATTGGCAAGGCTGGCATCTATCTTATCCTGGATTTCCTTTATCTTTTTTTCCTGCTCAGCTATTGCTTTTTTTAGCTTGGATGGCTTTTCCTCGGAAAGAAAGAGGCTGTCCCTAACCTTTATCTCTTTGGAAAGCTGTAGGAATAGCGACTGCCTTTCCAAAAGCAGCTTCTCTAGGTATCGGTCAAGAACCTCCCTTTCGGAAGGCAGGCGGCTTGAAGGTGCAACTATATGCTCCAGAATAAGCTCCGGCATAAGGCTTGCAACCTTATCCTCGGAACTTTCCCTTACCCGCCCGGAATAAGAAACTCCCTGTGAAAATGAGAATTTGGATGCTGCAAGCACCCAGGAAGCAGAGAATGCGTAGGTTGAAAAAACGAGGGCCATAATGAACATGACCCAAATTTTATTCAGAAAGGTCATCTCCCTCATCGTCACCGTCCATTGGAAGCCCCTTCCACTTTGCAGCAAGGAAGGAGTCAAGGAATCCGTCTATGTCGCCGTCCATTACACCCTGAATGTTGCCCACGGAATACTTGGTCCTGTGGTCCTTTACCATTGTGTATGGCTGGAAAACGTACGAACGAATCTGGCTGCCAAAGGATATATCCTTTTTCTCCCCTGCAAACTTAGAGTTTTCCTTTTCCTTTTCGGCCTTGTAGTATTCATAAAGCCTAGAGCGAAGGATGCTCATTGCGGTTGCGCGGTTCATAAGCTGGGACCTTTCGCTGTCACAGGCAACAACAATACCTGTTGGCAAGTGGGTAAAACGCACGGCAGACTCCGTTTTGTTTACGTGCTGCCCACCCTTTCCGCCAGAACGGTAAGTGTCTACGCGGAGATCCTTGGGGTCAATGTTAACTTCTATGCTGTCGTCAAGCACCGGAAAGACATATACCGAAGCAAAAGACGTGTGCCTTCTTGCGTTTGCGTCAAAGGGGCTTATTCTTACCAGGCGGTGAACCCCTGCCTCTCCCTTTGTGTAGCCGTATACGTAGGCTCCGGAAATGCGCATGTTTATAGACTTAAGGCCACCCTCAGCCTCTTCCTGCGAAAGAACTTCCATCTTGTAGCCGTGGCGCTCTGCCCACCTCTGGTACATACGGCTAAGCATAAATGTCCAGTCGCAAGCCTCTGTTCCACCTGCACCTGCATGAACGCTAAGGAAGCAGTCGTTCTTGTCCACTTCATCAGAAAGAAGGTTCAGTATGCTCTGGTGGTCGTATTCAGCCTTGGCCTTGTCGTAAAGCTCCTTTACTTCCTTTTCCACGCTCTGGTCATTTTCTTCCATGCCAAGCTCAAGAAGAGTCTCTATGTCGGCAACATCCTTCTTAAGCTGCTCCCAAGGCTCAACCCTGCCCTTAAGCATCTTGATTTCGTTCATCAGCTTAGTGGCCTTGTCGTTATCGTCCCAAAAGCCGGGGGCTGTGGTCTGGGCTTCTTTTTCTGCAATCTTTGCCTTTATTCCGTCCGGGTCAAAGACGCCCCCAAACGTCCATGATATTTTCCTTAAGTTCAGAAACAGGTTCCTTCAAATCTTCAAGCATAGTTTTCTCCAGTGTAAATTATTAGTGAGTAGAATTTTAGCTAAAATATGGACAAAATGCCCTATCTTTGCGTCTTTAGGCGGCTGCTTGCGGCGGCAGGTCTTGCGGCGGGTTTTGCAGCTACGGCAGAACGCCTTGCGGCAGAAGCGGGGCTTGCCTTTTGAGCGGCAGACTTTGGCTGGGCAGAATTAAGCACGAGCCTCCTCCACTTCTTTTCCTTAAGTTCCGTAATAACGAACTTGCCTTCCAGCGGAAACTGGTAAATACGGATGTTGTCATAGTAATCCGTATAGCGATCCATCTCTTTTTTTAAGCTTGTAAGGTCCGCATCCGACAGGCTTGCATTCTCCCAGCAGGACTTCTGAATCTGCTTAAAGCCTGTATGTCCTAGCAAATTAAAAATGTTGCGGGCACTGTCTATACTGCCCGGCTCTAAAACTATTGAAACAAACATATATATAAGATAATTCAAAGATTGTATCTTGTCAAACCGTTAATTTTGATTCATAATATAATAGAAATGAAAAAGCAGATAAAAACAACGGCATTTACATTACTTTCTCTTTTTTTGGCTTTTGCACAGGTTTCTTATGCAAATAAAACACACGCCCAGACCGCGCACGCACAGAATTCATACCCAAAGCCCCTGGTAACAAACATCTCTTGCGCACCATACTCATCCAACAAAATAATCGTATCCTGGGCGGTTCCAAAGGAAATCAAGGGTTCCTCCAGCGGATTCTACATCAGCGAAATCCTTGTCTACAGGGACACAAAGCCTTTGACAAGCTACAAGGACGTTGACGACCTTAAGCCACTCGCAAAGCTTCCCGCAAGCACAACGTCCTACAGGGACACCCTAACGGACTTTAGGAACTACTATTACGCGGTGGTTTCCATCATAAAGGAAGTAGAAGAAAAGAAGGCAGCCCCCTTCAAGCAGGAAAACATCCACGGAAGCGAACTCTACTACGACGAAGAGCTGGACGGTTCTTTGGACGCAAAAAAGGGCAAGATTTACCCCATGATTCTTCCGGGCGTAAACGCAAGCGTAACAGGCGTAAAAGTTAGCGGCAGCAAATACTCCGCAGACCAGAAGCTTCCCCTTCCGGAAAAAAAGCAGTATTCAAAGGGAGAAATGCGCGAACAGCCCCTTCCATACATGGACATACTTGACGAAAACGGCACTCCCAAAAAGAGCAAGGGACAGATAGGCAAAGAAGCCAACAAAAAGGCAGCTTCCCTCATAAAAGAAAGCAAACCCAAAGCCTCCGACCAGCCGGAACTTCTGCCAATGTACGTCTTTTCGGAAGACACGGTAAGCCCTGCAGGCGGAGACGACTACCTCCTCTTTGACGTCCTAAAGGGTGCATTCATAAACAAAAGGTGGAGCCAGGCTGCAAAAGACTTGGAGCAGTTCCTTATGCAGAACAGGTCAGCATCAGTCACAAACCGCGCAAACTTCTACCTTGGCGAATGTTACTACTTTATGGCCCAGTACCCCAAGGCGCTCAACCAGTTTCTTCTTTTAAGAGACAGCTACCCGGCTCTTACCAGAAAATGGTCAAAAAGTGCCCTGGACCTTTACACGCTGCCTGTAGAGGAATAAGAAAGTCTTTTTCTTTATTTGGACGGTAGTTTTTAGGCTCTACCATCCATTCTCTGGCTATAATCGGCCTTCATGCCTTTCGTCACCGCCGTTCCGGGGTTCCGCCTGTCGGCTCCATTGCTAGCGCAACCCGCTTGCGCGGGCCCCTCCATGGCGGCGTAGGCCTTTTTGCAATCCTTCATTGGGTAACACATGGTTTCTTTTAACAATGAACAAAATCAGACCATTCTGCTTTCAAGCCTGAATTATGAATTTCCAGATTTTACTGGTACTGAAAAATACGATAAGAATTGGCTCATAATAAACATTCAAGTCATTGACGGCCAACGTAGCTGGGCCCTATAATTATCAACAGCAACATATTGACAGTCCATCAGAAAAATCTCAATTTTTTTATTCACGGAATCCAGAAGATACTGAATAGAATACTGCTGACTACTAACGGTATTGTCTTTCGCACCCAAATAAAAATCATCTAAGTCTGGCAAACTTATGCTCTTTGTGGAAGAAGCCTCTAACTTTCTTTTTACGCAAGCACAAGTCTTTTCGTTAACAAACTCTACGTTAATTATTTCCTTTGTCTTTGAATCTCTTAAATCATGCCAATAAATCTCATAACTTTCGGTATGTGCAAACATTCCCCGCACATAGCCGAATACATCAGAAGCATAGCCTTTGGAACACGATAAAGATATAAAGCTAATCAAGACAAAAATTAAGCTTTCTAAACTTTTTTTCATTAAAATTTCCTTCTTTTTTATTATAAAAAAGGCAGCGCAAAACTTTGTGTGTCCCGCACTGCCCTTTATCCGCACCTGCAAAACAGGCACTTTACATGATGTTCTGAATCATTTTGATTAGAGGAGATTCCTTTACAGGAGCCTTCAGGTCTTCGCGGATAGAAGCACGCTCTGCCGCTTCAGCCGCATCAGTTGCAGGATTTCCCTTGTTGTCGGCAGCCGGGCGTGTGTCCGTAACAGCGTTTCCGTCCTTGCCCTGAGCCGCACTCTGGTCATCAGGAAGCTTTACAAGAATCACCTCGTCACCGGAATTAAGGGTGTCGTAAAAGCCCTTCTTTGTGTAGGTTCCTTCAGAAATTTCCTCGTTCACCTTGTCAATAACAAAGGTTCCAAGCAAATCCTTTTCGCTGTAGTAAACACCGGTTCCGCTGTCTGCAGTAAGAATCTTGCCCTGCTTTACAACGTCAAACTGGGCTCCCTTTACCATGCCATCGCTCTTTCCCAAGTCCACAAGGAGGGTGCCGGACGTATTGCGGATAACCTTTCCCCTGATTGGAAGAATGTCAAGAACAGCCTGGCGGAAGCGCCTTAGGGACTTTGCAACGCGGTCGTTTCCTGTGCGGTAGACGTGGATTTCCGTGGTCTTTGTTCCAGTCCTTGCTGAATAAAGGGTTGCGTCAAGGGAGAATGAGCGGTCTGTCTCCTGAATGCTAATGATTGCAAAGTAGTCGCGTCCACCTGTGCGGGCAAGACGGAATGCCTCTGCAAAGCCTTCAACAGCCTTGGCCTGTACGTTTACGGACGTGGAAGGAATGCCGTTGAACAAGTCCTTTGCCGCGCGGGAAATTACCTGCTCTGCATCAGCATGCAAAAGCTGAACAGGAGCCTTCTTGTAGTATATTCCAAGGTTCCACCGGGACTTGTCAAGGTAGAAGGGGTCTACATTCCACTTGTTTGCAAGGTTAGAAATCATAAGGCTTTCAAGCGCCTCTTCCGTGTCTTCGTTCTTAACCTGCTGGTCGCTCTTCTTGCCGGGATTCATGTAGTTCTCGCCAATGAATTTAAGCTGGTTCAGGTAAAGTTCGTAAAAACCGTCACGCTCAAGCATGTTTGCAAACTTCTGCCTTGCAGTTGAATTGAGCGGGTCTACGCTAAGAGCCTTCTGGTATTCATAGCGCTCGCTGGGGCCGTCAAAGCTGCGCTTAAATTCCGCCGCCTTGGAGATATGGAATTTTGCCCAGTTGGAGCGTCTTGTGTCTTCTATATTAAGCGAGTCAGAAATCTGCTGCTCAAGTGCAAACCGCATCACCTCGTCATAGGGGTCTATGCTAAGGCCTGTTGTAAATGTGTTAAGGGCAAGCTGGGAGTTGCCAAGCTTTGCCTGTGAAAGTCCCTTTAGGTACCATGCGGTGCTAAGGTTGCGGTTGCGCCCAATGCGGAATTCGCAGAGGTCAATCACCTCGTTGTATCTTCCCTGGGAATAAAGGATCTGGGACAAAAGCTCGTATGCCTTGTCGTAGCTGCCTCTTATCTGGACTGCGCTCCTTGCCCTGCGTTCTGCTTCCTGAAGGTTTCCCCTCTTTGCGGCAAGATAGGCTGCCAGGTAATGAACTTCCGCCTCTGAACTGTGGTATTCAAGAGCCTGGTTTACATAGCGCTCGGCAACAGCATCCTTTCCTTCTTCAGAAGTAACAAGTGCCAGACTAAGAAGGGCCTTGCGGTTATTTGCATCGCGCTTAAGTGCGTCAAGGTAGCGCTTTTCCGCTGCAGAAAGGCTTCCTCCGTAGAGGTCTATCTCTGCAAGACCAAAGCGTGCGTCTATGTCGTTGGGGTACTTTGCAAGAACACCGTTAAAGACGGTACGGGCTTCGCTAATCTTGCCAAGGGCTATAAGTGCCAATCCCTTAAGGTTCTGAACCTGGGTAAGGTTGCGGGAGTATTTTGCTGCGGTGTCGGCATACTGAACCGAAAGGTCATATTCACCAAGGCAGAAAGTACACACTGCAAGGTTGTACCAAGCGTCCCCATACTGGGCGTTCATCTGAAGCGCTTCCTGGTAGGTCTCTATGGCACCGTAGTAGTCTTCCCTCTGCTGCATGGCATAAGCCTGGTTGTAAAGAGAAACTGCCGTCTTTTTTACCTGTGCCCAAAGCGGACAAACCATTGCCGCCAAAGAAAGCGCAAGCACCAAACGAGCAAACTTTTTCATGTAAAACATCATCAAAATTCCCCCTGAAAATAGCATCCGCCCCCTATGGACAGGCGCTAATCTAGGTTGCCCCTAAAATTCAACTTTTAGAAACTCCCCTTTTATTTCCCACTGTAGATTCAGCTATTATCCTTTTCCTTTGATTTTCGTAAAATCACCTTGATAACATTAACTTTATGGCCTTCCATTTCCTGAACTATAAAATCCCAGTCGTGCCATGAGACTTTTTCGAATTTTACAGGAATTTTACCGAACAAGTCAAACACAAAACCGCCCAGGGTGTCAAAATTTTCCGTCGGGAAGGTTGAATTTATGGTCTCGTTCAAGTCGTCAAGGCTTACGCGGGCATCGCAGAGCCACACGTTTTCATTCAGGGGAAGAATGTCCGCCATTTCGTTGTCAAATTCATCCTGAATGTCGCCTACAATTTCTTCTATTATATCTTCCATGCAGACAATGCCGCTTATTCCGCCGTATTCGTCAATGGCAAGGGCTATGTGGATGTGCCTCCTCTTGAATTCGCGGAGCAGGCTGTCTATTCTCTTGCTTTCTGGAACAAAATATGGCTTACGGATTATCTTTTCCAGGTTAATTTCTTCGTGGCGGGCAAGAACCGCAATCATATCCTTTACATACAATACGCCAACAACATTGTCTATTGAAGTTGAATATACCGGGAACCTAGAGTGGCCGCTTTCCGTAACCTTCTGCAAAAGCTCGTCCTGGGGGGTGCCAAGGGCTATAAAGTCCACGTCTATGCGGGGAACCATTACTTCCTTTACAGTTGTCTCGGACAAGTCCTTAACGCCCTCTATCATGTCGTTCACTTCTTCCGCAAGAAGCTTTGACTGAAGGGACTGCTGTTGCAAAGGCTCCCCTTCATTTGAAGAGCCACTAAAACTTTTATCCTGCTTTTTCTTACCAAAGCCAAACATTTCTTATAATTTCCTTAAACTAATTAATAATTTTTTCATCTTTCAGCTGAATCAATATCTTCTTCTGAATCTTAAGCATCTCGCACACAGGTTCCACCCCCTCTTGGACATGCTCCTCCCCATGGTCAAGGCCGTTCAGATGGAGCAGTCCGTGCACGATAAGCCTTTTTAGCTCGTCATCCTGGTCAGTATTAAAATACTGGGCATTCACCGGCAGGGTCTCAAGGCTGATTGCAATGTCTCCTGCGCAAAACCATTCATTACCCTCTTCGTCGGTATAGGAAACTCCGTCCTCAAAACTTAAAACATCAGTTGGAGCGTCTATGTTACGGTATTCCCTGTTTAAATCCTTTATAAAAGCGTCCGTGCAGAACAAAAGCGACACTTCTTCGCCCTCATAGCCAGCGGCTGTCATGGCCTTTTGGGCAAACTGCTCTGCTTTGGAAAGCCAAGAGGGTTCTTCCATTCCGTCTTCCACGGAAACAAGTATTCTGTTAGGCATAGGTCTTGTCCTTTTCGTCCGACTTTGCAGACTTTGAAGATTTTTCTCCAGACTTTGAATTCTTTCCTTTTTTTGTCTCTTTTTCGCCAGGTTCGTCTGACTTTTCTTTGGATGAAGCCTTGGAACTCTTTGCAGAAGGCTCTTTTTTCTCCGGTGTTGATTCACTTGCCTTCTCTACTTCTGCCTTTTCATCCTTTTCTTCTTCTTTTGAAGGAGCAGCATCTGGGGTTTTCTGAACACCAGCGGCAGAAGCGTTGTCCGGTAGTCCTGTGTCCGGATCCTTCTGGTCTGGATACTTTATGCGGCTGTGGTAGTAGCCCGCGAGAATCTGCACAAAGGCATCCTTTACAAGCTTTAGGTCCTTGAAGGTGATTCCGCAGTTGTTAAGCTGGTTGTTTGCTATTTTTGAGTCCACCAGTTCCTGAACGAATTTCTCTATGCGGGAGACGGAAGGCTTTGTTAGGGAACGGCAGGCGGCCTCTACGGTGTCCGCAAGCATTACCACAGCGCTTTCCTTGGAAGAAGGCGGAGTTCCTGTGTAGGAATAGTCTTCCGGGTTTACGTTGGGATCCTTTTCCTTTGCCGCGTTGTAGAAGAAAGAAATAACCTGGTTTCCGTGGTGCTCGCGGATAATGTCTATGATTCTATCCGGCATGTGCAGGGCCATGGCTGTTTCTACGCCTTTCTTTACGTGGCTTCTGATTATGCTTACAGAAAGGGATGGATTTATTTCCGTATGGATGTTGGTTCCAGTCTGGTTTTCGGTAAAGTATTCCGGGTTGTCCATCTTGCCAATGTCGTGGTAGTAGGCTCCGACACGCGCCAAAAGACCGTTTGCCCCTATCTCGTTGCAGGCAGCTTCAGCAAGCTGGGCAACCATCATTGAGTGGGGGTAGGTTCCGCTGGCGTTAACCAAGAGCTTTTTCATGGTCGGAGTACTAAGGTCATTCAAGTCCATAAGGCGGAAGACAGACGAAGTGTTAAGCAAAAGTTCTATTGGCGTAAGGAAGCCAAGGCAGAGAATTCCAGAGAAGAAGCCGTTAAAGGCAACTCCCGGCAGCAAGGCAAACATGTCTCCCAGCGGAGAATTAAAGGCAATCTTTAGCACAATAAGGAAGACGCAGTTAAGCGCACTCTGCACAAAAGATGCAACCAGCATGTCTATTCTTCTGTTTATGCGGCGGACAATCCTTGACGCTGCCAAAGAAGATGCAAGTATGTAAAGGAAGGGTAAAAGCTGGCTGCCAGCCGCATTCAGGACACCAAAAGAAATAACTATGGAAAAATAGACTGCATTCCTCTGGCCAAAAAGGATAGCCACAAGGAAGACAAAGAATATAGCTGGTGTTGAGAGGGCAATCAGCATGGAAGACTGGAAAGGCCCCTTGCTAGCAACAAAAAGCGCGGAACCGTATGTAAGCACAAAGAAAACGCTGCCTGTTATCTGGTCCTTGAGCGGAAGCGGGTAGCCAAGGCATGTTGTTCCAAAAAGGAAGAAGAACATTGCGCTCAAAAGCATCATGAAAAGCACTGTGTCCGCAAAGAGCCTGTAGTCTATGTATGCCGGGGCTTCGGCCATGCGCTTTAGCTTTGCATACTCAAATTCCGTAATGGGGAAGCCTTTTTTTATTACCTTTTCACCCTTGGTGATTGAAATTTCATTTTCAAAGTCTGCGGGGATGGACTTTCTTGCAACAACGTCCCTGTCCGCAATCTGGCCAATCTCGTATTCTGCCAGTGAGTACGTGGAAACCGTATCAGATGTTGCCGTATGCAAAAAAGAAAGCAAGAGTGAGCAGATGAACGTCACAATAAACACAATCAATTTTGCAATGTTTTTCCTAACATAGGAAGAGACAACCGAGAAACTATCGCTTAAATAATTCGTTTTATTGTTTTTCTTCATTTTCGTACGCCTGAATTATCCGTTTTACAAGGCTGTTGCGAACTACGTCTTCCGAAGAAAGCTCCTTTACCGCAATGCCCTGCACGTTTTTTAATAAATTTACCGCATGCAAAAGCCCGGAAGGAACCCTGCGCGGCAAATCTATCTGAGTTATATCTCCGGTTATAAAAACCTTTGAACCCTCCCCCATACGGGTAAGGAACATTTTCATCTGTTCAACCGTGGTATTCTGAGCCTCATCCAGAATAACTACGCTGTCGTTAAGCGTACGCCCCCTCATGTAGGCAAGGGGTGCAGCTTCCACAATACCGCTTTCCACCATTTTTCTTACGGTTTCGCGGGGAATTACGCAGTTCATGGCATCGTAAAGCGGCCTTATGTAGGGGTTGAGCTTGTCTTCCAAGTCTCCGGGAAGGAAACCAAGGCTTTCTCCTGCCTCCACAACCGGCCTTGTAAGCACGATTGAGCTTTTCTGATGGCTAAGGACCAGACGCAAAGCCTCTGCAACTGCAAGGAAGGTCTTTCCAGAGCCAGCAGGTCCAACTGCAAATACCATGTCAAAAGAGCGCATGGAATGTACAAATTCCGCCTGGCCCTTTGTCCTAGGATAAACTTTTCTTACCCCGCCCGGCACGGAAATGGAACACCTGTCAAACAAGGCCCTGTCCGCAGAAGAAACCCTGCTTCCGCCAGACGGAGCAAAGCCGTTTAAATCTGCATTTAAAATTGAACGAACTAAGTCTGTGTCTGTAAATTCATCCTGGCTTTCGGAAATTTCATCGAGAATCCTGTCCACAATAAAGCGGAATTTTCTTGTCTTCTCCTCGTCTTCACCGTCAACGGAAAGTTCATTCCCGCAGGCAAAGACATTCGTTCCCAAAAACGATTCTATGAGTTTTAAGTTGCTGTCATTTGTTCCGCAAACACGCTGCAAAATTCCGCTGTCCGGAACAACTATAGTATACGCCGACACTTTCTACTATTTTAATACACCATATAATGTTTAGTCAACCAAGACAAGAAGGTGGTCAAACTCCGGCAAATCACTTGAAGACTCCACGGGGTAATCGTTAAAGGTACAATCCCATTCAGGATTCTTTTCCTTTATGGAAGAAAAAAGTTTTTCGCTCATCTGTATTTTCTGAACTGTTTTTCCAGAAAATGCGGCATCCACAAATTCCATGTCCAAATCTGCGAGGCAGGCCGCAATTTCCGGGGTTAATTCCGTTATTCCCATTATCTACCCGTTTCCACAAATTCATCATCATCGTCTTCGTAGATTATTCCATCGTCAGAAGAAGATGAAGAAAAGCGTGACCCCTTTAAAACGTCTAGTGAACGCACGATGCGGAAGCCCAAGTCTACACCGCGAACTTCCGGAGCAGTGCTTGCACGGTTGGTGTTGCGGCAGAATACAGCGTCGCTTGCAATGGAACCGCCCCTTCTTATCTTACGGCCGGTAATGCCGTCTGTTGCTCCAAGGGGATTGTCCGAGTCGTTAACGTTGTAGTTGCCGTACCAGTCCCAGCACCATTCCCAGACGTTTCCGCTCATGTCGTAAATGCCAAGGCAGTTGGGAGCCTTTAAGCCTACGGTATGGGTTTCTCCGTCTATTGCATCTGCATTCCAGGCAACGTTTGTTACCGTGGAACTTCCTGAATAAATTGCGTCATCCGCTTCTTTTCCGCCCTTTGCGGCATATTCCCACTCAGCCTCTGTAGGAAGACGGTAGCCGTTGGCGTTAAAGTCGCATTTTATAGAATTCCAGATGGCCTTTGAATCTGATGAGGCATCTATGCGGGGAACAGAACCCCACTTTTCCGGGTCAGTCTCGCCGTTAAGCGAATAGGCTGGCTTGTAGCCGGAGGCAAGGCTTAGCTTGTTGCAGAAGACTATGGCATCGTACCAGCTTACCTCTTCTACAGGACGCTTGTTGCCCTTAAAGTGGGAGTAGTTCTTTCCGACTACGGCCTTATACTGGGTCTGGGTAACTTCTGTCTTTAGTATGGAAAAAGTACGGACGCTTACCTCGTGAACCGGGGATTCGTTGTTTTCGCTGCCGGAGCTTCCCATTGTAAAGACTCCGCCGTCCACCTTAATCATGTTTTCTTTTATTTCCTGAACAACACCGCTTGTCTGAGAAAAGGCTGTGACCGAAAAAGCCAACAATGCTGCCCATACTGACATTTTTTTTATCTTCAACATATTCCTCCGTGAATCTGCTGTCAACAGACAACACTCCTTAAATTATACCACCATGGACATAAGATTTCAACTAAAAAGTTGGCGCTTGTAGAAGGCAAGTGCAAATATTAATGAAAGTTAGCAAATTTAAATGTTAACACGAAAGCACTTCCATTCCCGGCTGAAAACGCGTCAAAAAAGCCGAGCGCGGATACAAGGTATCTGACTCCCTTCGGGGCTTGAAGCTACGCTGCCGGGTTCGCTCCGCGCAAATGCTTTTTTGCCACGTTTTCAGCCTCCATTCCAGTGCTTTCTTACTATATTTTTTACACTACAATTATCGAAAACCTGTATTTGCCTTCTACATCTATAAGGACAAGGGGGAAATATGGTTTATCAGACGGATTTGCCTGGGAGCGGAACACAAAACTGACTCCCATGCATATCAGTTTACATAAGCTACTTTTTACATTAATATGGCATTATGAAAGTTATAGCGGAAATTGGGACAGCACACGGCGGTAATATAGAAAAGGCGCGCGCCCTTATAGACGAGGCGGCATCCTGCGGGGCAGACATAATAAAATTCCAGTGGGTCTATGCAGACGAAATCCTGCACCCGGACACAGGCTTTGTTAACCTTCCCGGGGGAAGCATAAGGCTCTACGACCGCTTTAAGGCACTTGAAGTTTCCCCTGACTTCTTTAGGGAATGCCTTGAATACACCCACCAGAAAGGGCTTTTGTTTGCATGTTCACCCTTTGGACTGCGCTCCCTGGAAGAACTTGCCTCTATAAAGCCCGACGCAATAAAAATTGCAAGCCCGGAGGTGAACCACATTCCGCTTTTAAGGGCCTGTGCCTCTTACTACGGAAAAATCCCCATTATCCTTTCAAGCGGAGTTTCTACCCTGGGAGACATAGAAAAGGCCATTGCCCTGCTGACTGGCGGAAAAAAGCTTGGCAAAGAAGAAAATGGCATGGTTCTTCCCCCGCTAACGCTGCTCCACTGCATTACATTCTACCCGGCTCCGGAAGACGAATACAACGTGCGCTGTGTGGACACTTTGCAAAAGATATTCGGCATACCAAGCGGAATAAGCGACCATTCGCTTGACCCTGTCCTTGTACCAGTGCTTGCATCCGCAATGGGCGGCAGCATGGTGGAAAAGCACATTACGCTAAGCAAAAAGACGGACGGACTTGACGACCCTGTAGCCCTTGAAGCTGACCAGTTTAGCCAGATGGTGAACGCGCTAAGGCAGACAGAGGCCATATTCGGCAGGTTTGGAAAAGACTTTGAGGCAGGGGGAAATTCAATACAAAACGCAAGGCTTCTTGCAGACGGAACAATACTAAGCACATCCCAGGCAGAAATAATCCGCCAGATGGAAATGCAGTACGGAGAGGAAAAGGTTTCCCGCGTGCTTGGTACAGGCGTAAAAAAGCTTGCCCCAATAGAAATACAGAACTACGGAAGGACAAACCGCTCCCTGCACTACACTTCTTCCTTTGAAAAGGGGCATAAAATAGAAAGCAAAGACATTGCGGTTCTTAGGACGGAAAAGGTTCTTACCCCAGGAATTCCGCCGGAATTTCTTGAAACAGTGACAGGCTGCGTGCTTCAGAAGGACGTAACATCTGGGAATGGAGTGAACTGGCAAGATTTGTTGCAAAAAAACTAGGACAGAGGGTAAAAGCAGATGGATTATAATAAATTAAGGGAAGAACCTTTAAAAAGTGCCGTTCAGCAGGATTATTTTAAAGCATACAAATATACACAGCTAGGAAATATAGATTTTGTAATTGCAAAGCATAATACCGAAAAAGGAATGCATTCGCTTTTTGAGGAAGAAGGAATAGATGGCAGCATAAAATCTATTCTTTG